>OGSG01000011.1_pt1 | contig 188256 bp, 166 predicted proteins | sample 1573841 | NCBI WGS metagenome assembly OGSG01 (sample SAMN03295849, study PRJEB24534) | human gut metagenome | isolation source: fecal sample 2 from infant 7 | host: Homo sapiens | place: USA: Pittsburgh, PA | collected 2014-07
GCATCTCCTTTACACGGAGGGGGTCGGCGGTTCGAGCCCGTCATCGCCCACCATTTCGGGTCGTTAGCTCAGTTGGTAGAGCAGTTGACTTTTAATCAATTGGTCGCAGGTTCGAATCCTGCACGACCCACCAATGTAAAAAAGCGCCCTAAAGGCGCTTTTTTGCTATCTGCGATATAAAAAATGTGAAACTGCCGCATTTCCCTCAAGCTAATCCCGTCGGTGCCGATACCTCTGTTTTATAACGCGAGGAAAAAGTATGACGACCATTCAGGCATCAACCCAACCTATTCAAACCAGCGGCGGGAGCGGTACTTCCAGCAGTAACGATATCGCCGCGCAAATCAGCCGCATTCTCGATAAGATCAAAAAGCTAACTCAGCAGCTAAAAGAGCTGGCGAACAGTCCCGGCAGCACGGATGAAAAGAAAAAGCAGCAGGAACTGATTCAGACCCAGATCAAAGTGCTTCAGGCGCAGCTCGCCGCACTGCAGCGCCAGCAGGCCGAAGAGGCCCAGAAAAAGCAGGATCAAAAATTGGGCAAAGTGGAAGGTGTGAATAGCCCATCAGATAATAATCAGATTGATATCTACATCTAATCTTCTGAAGCGTTAAACAGTGGATCGCGTATGCGGGCCTCGGTCAATCGCTGTGCCTGGATACGCACCACTTCCCAGATAGCCTGCGCCGCCCCCGAGAGCGAACGATTTTTTCGCCGCACCAGCATTAGCTTTCGTTCAACAACGGGCGTCAACCGCTTCACAGCCAGTCGACTTCCCTGAGGCAGGGGAAGCGCCAGGGCGGGCAACACGCTGATGCCAATCCCGGCTTCCACCATGGGAAACAGCGTTGCCGGGTGACCAATCTCCTGCACGATCGCTGCCTTTACCCCCTGATTCATCAGTGCGGAATCAATCAGCGGGCGGCTGCCCGAGGCATAATCTTGTAAAACCAGGTGTGCGCCCTGCAGTGACTGCCACCTGACGTCAGGCAACGCGGCCAGCGGATCGTCGTCACGGCAGAGCAGCAAAAAGGGCTCCGAAAGTACGCTTTCGCACTCCAGATCGCTCACCTGGCCGGGATCGATAACAATACCAAAATCGACATCCCCCTGGCGGATGCTCTCCAGTACCCACTGCTGTGGCCGGTCATGCAGGACAAAGTCAATTTCCGGGTAGCGATGGTTCCCCTCGGCAATACACTGCGGGATAAGGTGTGCAGATATCGTCTGGCTGGCCGCGACCCGCACGGTACCCGAAAGCTGCTGCCCCAGCCTCCCCACGTCTCTGAGCGTGCTGTTCAGCTCATCCAGCAGCCGTTCAAGGCGCAGAGCAAGCTGCTGCCCGGCTTCGGTCAACACCACTTCGCGCGTGGTGCGGTCAAGCAACCGGACGCCGGTCTGATTTTCCAGTTCTTTCACGCTGTGGCTGACCGCCGACTGGCTCAGGCCAATCATCTCCCCTGCCCGGCTAAAGCTGCGGGCATTGGCGACGGTAACGAAAATGCGGAGCTGGCGTAAGGAATAATTCATCTGTTTAATTCATGAATGGATGCAATAAATCAATTTTATTTCTCAAATGGAAAAAAGCACAATAGCGACATCTGTTTTCAGGAGTCATTATGAAACTATTTCGTATTGTTGATCCGTTTACGCTCACCCTGGTCGTTACCGTTTTACTGGCCTCGTTCTTTCCCGCTCGCGGCGGGTTCGTTCCGTTCTTTGAAGGGCTGACGACGGCCGCCATTGCACTGCTGTTTTTTATGCACGGCGCGAAGCTGTCCCGAGAAGCGATTATCGCAGGGGGGAGCCACTGGCGGCTGCATCTCTGGGTGATGTGCAGCACGTTCATTCTCTTCCCGATCCTCGGCGTACTTTTTGCCTGGTGGGCACCGGTCAACGTCGACCCGGCGCTTTATACCGGTTTTCTGTATCTCTGTATTCTGCCGGCTACCGTGCAATCCGCCATTGCCTTTACCTCTCTGGCGGGAGGGAACGTTGCGGCCGCCGTCTGCTCGGCATCGGCATCCAGCCTGCTGGGGATTTTCGTCTCCCCGCTGCTGGTGGGCCTGCTAATGAACATGCACGGCGCGGAAGGTAACCTTGAGCAAGTCGGCAAAATTTGTTTGCAGTTGCTGCTGCCGTTTGTGCTGGGGCATCTCTCGCGTCCGTGGACGGGCGCATTTGTGGCAAAGCACAAGAAATGGATCTCAAAAACCGACCAGTCGTCGATCCTGCTGGTGGTCTATTCCGCCTTCAGCGAAGCGGTCGTGAACGGGATCTGGCATAAGGTGGGCGCTGGTTCGCTGCTCTTTATCGTGGTGGTCAGCCTCATCCTGCTGGCAATTGTCATTGCAGTAAACGTCTTTGTGGCACGCAAGTGCGGCTTCAACAAAGCGGATGAAATTACGATTGTGTTCTGCGGTTCGAAGAAGAGTCTGGCAAACGGTATCCCGATGGCCAACATTCTGTTCCCGACCTCGGTGATTGGAATGATGGTGTTGCCGCTAATGATTTTCCATCAGATCCAGCTGATGGTCTGCGCGGTGCTGGCGCGTCGCTACAAGCGCCAGACGGAAAAACTGACGCAGGAAGGGACCCGCGCCGCGAAGGCTTAAGGACGTTTCAGGGGCTGCACCAGCTGGGTCAGCCCCTCGGTTTTGATCAGTAACGTGATAGCCATCAGCTCGCCCAGTCGCCCTGCCGGGAATTTATCCTTACGGGCAAACCACAGCAGATACTCCTCCGGCAAATCAATCAGCCTGCGGCCCTTGTATTTACCGAACGGCATCTCCGTATTGGCGATCTCAACGAGCTGCTCTTTCTCCACGTTACTCTCCTAACAGACGCATCATTTCCGCTTCGTCGATAACCTCAATCCCCAGCTCCTGGGCTTTCGCCAGCTTGGAACCGGCGGCTTCCCCGGCGATCACCAGGTCGGTTTTCTTCGACACGCTGCCCGCCACTTTAGCTCCCAGCGCGACCAGACGTGCCTTTGCATCATCACGGGATAGCTGGCTCAGGCTGCCGGTCAGCACCACCGTTTTACCGGCGAACGGGCTGTCGATCTCTTCGGCGTTGACGACGACCGGCGCAGGCCATTTGATGCCCTCTGCCAGCAGCTGGCCGATGACCTCGCGGTTGCTCTCTTCAGCAAAGAAGTTAAAGACGTGCGTGGCGACGACGATGCCGACATCCGGGACTTTCTGTAGCTCCTCGATGCTTGCCTTTTCCAGCGCCTCCAGCGTACCAAAGTACGCCGCCAGCCCTGCTGCCGTCGCTTCACCCACTTCACGAATGCCCAGCGCATAAAGGAAACGGGCGAAGGTGGTCTCTTTTGCCGCTTCCAGCGCGTTAACAACGTTCTGGGCTGACTTTGGCCCCATGCGATCCAGACCGGTTAGTTTACCTGCGGTCAGCCTGAAGAGATCCGCTGGCGTGTGGACGTACTCTTTCTCAACCAGCTGATCGATAATCTTGTCGCCCATGCCGTCAACGTCCATTGCGCGACGGGAGACGAAGTGCTTTAGCGACTCTTTACGCTGCGCGCCACAGATTAAGCCGCCCGTACAGCGCGCCACCGCTTCACCTTCTACGCGCTCAACGTCCGAGCCGCACACCGGGCAATGGGTCGGGAAGACAACTTCGCGCGTATCGTCAGGACGCTCTGACTCAACGACGTTAACCACCTGCGGGATCACGTCCCCCGCGCGGCGAATTACCACTTTGTCACCAATACGCAGACCCAGGCGGTCGATTTCATCGGCGTTATGCAGCGTGGCGTTACTCACCAGCACGCCGGCCACCTGTACGGGCTCCAGACGAGCGACCGGCGTAATCGCCCCCGTACGTCCCACCTGGAACTCCACGTCGCGGACGAAGGTCATCTGCTCCTGAGCCGGGAACTTAAACGCCACCGCCCAGCGCGGCGCGCGCGCCACAAAGCCCAGCTGCTCCTGCAGCGCCAGCGAGTTCACCTTGATGACCACGCCATCAATATCAAAGCCGAGCGTCGGACGGTCCGCTTCCACCTTGTGGTAGAACGCCAGCACCGCTTCCGGCGAGTCGCAGAGCTGAACGCGGTTGCTCACCGGCAGGCCCCACGCCTTAAACTGCAGCAGACGCCCGAGATGGGTATCCGGCAGCTCGCCGCCCTCCAGAATACCGACGCCGTAGCAGAAGAACGTAAGCGGTCGCTTCGCGGTGATGCGCGGATCAAGCTGGCGCAGCGAGCCCGCCGCCGCGTTACGCGGGTTAGCAAACACCTTACCGCCGGTGCGACGTGCCTCTTCGTTAATTTTCTCGAAGCCCGCCTGGGGCAGAAACACCTCGCCGCGCACTTCCAGACGTGCAGGAATGTTGTCACCCTGCAGCTTCAGCGGGATCGCGCGGATGGTACGCACGTTGGTAGTGATGTCTTCGCCCGTCGTACCGTCGCCACGCGTTGCGGCACGCACCAGCACGCCGTTTTCATAGAGAAGACTGACCGCCAGGCCATCCAGCTTCAGTTCGCAGCACCAGGTGAGAGCGTCGCTGCTTTTCAGGCGATCCTGCACGCGCTTGTTAAACGCGAGAAAGCTCTCTTCATCGAAGACGTTATCCAGCGACAGCATCGGTACTTCATGACGCACCTGGCTGAAAGCGCCCAGCGGCTCAGCGCCGACGCGCTGGGTGGGAGAATCCGGTGTGATAAGCTCCGGGTGCTGCGCTTCTAATTCGCGCAGCTCGCGCATCAGGCGGTCATACTCCGCATCCGGGACTTCCGGCGCGTCCATAACATGATAGAGATATTCATGATGGCGAAGCGTGGTTCGCAGTTCAGTGAGTTGTTGTTCGATTGAGTCCATATCACACCATCAATGAGAAAAAACCCCCGACATGCGGGGGTTGAGGAGGAGTTGAAGATAACGCGTCGGTTACGCGTTGGCTTCCTTAACTTCGCGGATGCGGTCCTGATACTCGCGCAGCTTCTGCGGCGTCATCATGCGACGCTGATCGTCGAGCACCACACCACCCACTTCGTCAGCGATGTGCTGAGCGGATTGCAGCATCAGCTTAAAGTTTTGCAGTTCGTCGCCGTAGGACGGCACCTGCATAAAGATAGTGACACCCGGCGTCACGAAATCGCCCGTCATTTCAGGGTCGAATGTGCCAGGGTTAACCATATTGGCCAGGCTAAATAGCGCCGGGCCGCTACCGTCCGGGCTCAGGTGACGATGGAAGATATTCATATCACCAAACTTGAAGCCGGCCTGTTGAATACTGTTCAGCAGTACGTCACCGTTCAGATGGCTGCCGTGATGGGCGGCCACGTTCATGATGATCACCGCTTCTTTACGCTGCGGTTTTTCAACAACCGGCTCTGGCTCTACAACGGGCTCAGGCTCAACGTGCGGGGCCGGAGCGGGCTGCGGCGCAGGTTGAACATGAACAGGCTGCTGCGGTTGATGTACCGGTTGCGCAGGCTGCTGTTGCACAGGCTGCTGCACGGGTTGCTGTTGAACCGGCTGTGGCGCAGCAGGCTGCTGATACACAGGCTGTTGCGGCGGCTGGCGCACCGGTTCTTCCACAGGCTGCGGCGCTGGCTGGCGCGGCTGTGCAGAAGCATACGGCGGTTGATACTGGTGCTGCGAAGGACGAGGTGCTTCATGCTCCCCATGGCCTACGCCGGGCGCAGTATTGACCCGATGAACACGAACTTCACCCACGCCGTCATCGTCGCTTCCATCGATGTCATCTTCACTGTCATCGTCGTCACGACTGGACTTCATGCGCTTCAGTGGGCGATCGCGAAACATCGAGGAACGCTCTTTACGGCTGGTCCAGAAACCATGTACCAGTAAAGCGATTATGGCGATCGCGCCAACAATGATTAATATCAGACGCAAATCCTGCATCATTATATTCTCTGTTGTTCTAACACCTTGCCACCACGGCAAACATTTACTCACTAAGAGTATTTGCCGTTTACGTCAAGTGCAAGTGTGTGCAGAGCATTCACAGCATAAAGATGAAGGAAATCGTGCTTTTTGCTGGTTTTTCGAACATTTCCGAACTGGTCATTGGTCCGTAAGTGGATAATATAGGCGGGCAATTCCACTGGTTGTGTAAAAAGGAGTACAGCCTGGCTATGGTTTCAACATCTTCTTCTCCCCCGCGCAGCGGCGTCTGGTATTTTTCTCAGGGCTGGAAACTGGTCTCTCTGCCGGGTATTCGACGCTTCGTCATTCTGCCGCTGTTGATCAACATTATTCTGATGGGCGGCGCGTTCTGGTGGCTGTTCACAAAACTGGAAAGCTGGATCCCATCGCTGATGAGCTACGTGCCGGACTGGCTGCAGTGGCTTAACTACCTGCTCTGGCCGGTGGCGGTGATCTCCGTTTTGCTGGTATTTGGCTACTTCTTCTCGACGATTGCCAACTGGATAGCCGCGCCGTTTAACGGTTTGCTGGCGGAACAGCTGGAAGCGCGCCTTACCGGCGCAACACCGCCGGACACGGGCATCCTGGGGATCATGAAAGACCTCCCTCGCATTATGAAGCGTGAATGGCAGAAGTTTGCCTGGTACCTGCCCCGCGCGGTTGTGCTGCTTATCCTCTATTTTGTGCCCGGCATTGGCCAGACGGTGGCACCGGTGCTGTGGTTCCTGTTCAGCGCCTGGATGCTGGCCATCCAATACTGCGACTATCCGTTCGATAACCACAAGGTGCCGTTTAAAGAGATGCGCACCGCCCTGCGCAGCCAGAAGATCGCCAATATGCAGTTTGGCGCGCTGACCAGCCTGTTCACTATGATTCCGTTCCTGAATCTCTTCATCATGCCGGTTGCCGTTTGCGGCGCGACCGCCATGTGGGTCGACTGCTACCGTGCTAAGCACGCGTTATGGAAATAATGCAAAAATGTGTAAAGCAGGGGTGGCTTATGCCGCCCCTTATTCCATACTGATCCCCATTATTTCCTTGCAGTATATAGATATGCGAATTCCTTACTTCCCCCTACCTGCTTAGCAGGTATGCTGGGTCGGTATCCCAATTTCATACAGTTAAGGACAGGCCATGAGTAAGATTTATGAAGACAACTCGCTGACTATCGGTCATACGCCCCTGGTTCGACTGAACCGTATCGGTAATGGACGCATCCTGGCGAAGGTCGAATCACGTAACCCGAGCTTCAGCGTAAAATGCCGTATCGGTGCAAACATGATTTGGGATGCTGAAAAACGTGGCGTACTGAAGCCGGGCGTTGAGCTGGTGGAACCGACCAGCGGCAATACCGGGATCGCTCTGGCCTATGTTGCTGCCGCGCGCGGCTACAAGCTGACGCTGACCATGCCTGAAACCATGAGCATCGAGCGTCGTAAGCTGCTTAAAGCGCTGGGCGCGAACCTGGTGCTGACCGAAGGCGCGAAGGGCATGAAGGGTGCCATTCAGAAAGCCGAAGAGATTGTGGCCAGCGATCCGGCGAAATACCTGCTGCTGCAGCAGTTCAGCAACCCGGCTAACCCGGAAATTCACGAGAAGACTACCGGCCCGGAAATCTGGGAAGATACCGACGGCCAGGTTGACGTCTTTATCTCCGGCGTAGGTACCGGCGGCACGCTGACCGGCGTGTCACGCTATATTAAAGGCACCAAAGGTAAAAAAGAGCTGATCACCGTTGCCGTTGAGCCGACTGATTCACCGGTTATCACCCAGGCCCTGGCGGGGGAAGAGCTCAAACCCGGCCCGCACAAAATTCAGGGGATTGGCGCAGGCTTCATTCCGGGCAACCTGGATCTGAAGCTGATTGATAAAGTAGTCACTATCACGAACGAAGAAGCCATCTCTACCGCGCGTCGCCTGATGGATGAAGAAGGTATTCTGGCAGGTATCTCTTCCGGTGCGGCCGTTGCGGCAGCGCTTAAACTTCAGGAAGATGAGGCCTTTACCAATAAGAATATTGTGGTTATCCTTCCTTCCTCGGGTGAGCGTTACTTGAGCACCGCACTGTTTGCCGATCTGTTCACTGAAAAAGAGCTGCAACAGTAGTGCCACTATGTTAATAACGCGTAAAAAAGCACCTTTTCAGGTGCTTTTTTGTGGCCTGCTTCAAACTTTTGCCCCTCCTGGCATTGCTTCACCCCGTTGGGTCTGGTATTTAAACCAGCAATTATTTTGATGCGTGAAATTAATCAGCGAACGAAATAGCCTTGCTGAATCGATTTTATGATTTGGTTCAAGTCTTGCTTTCGCTGCATAATGTTTAATGACGATCGAAACGTCAGCGCTAACAATACAGGCTAAAGTTCAGTCGCCAGGCTAGACTTTAGTTCCACAACACTAAACCTATAAGTTGGGGAAATACAATGTTCCAGCAAGAAGTTACCATTACCGCTCCGAACGGTCTGCACACCCGCCCTGCTGCTCAGTTTGTTAAAGAAGCGAAAGGCTTCACTTCTGAAATCACTGTGACTTCCAACGGCAAAAGCGCCAGCGCAAAAAGCCTGTTCAAACTGCAGACTCTGGGCCTGACTCAGGGCACCGTAGTCACCATCTCTGCGGAAGGTGAAGACGAGCAGAAAGCAGTTGAGCATCTGGTAAAACTGATGGCTGAGCTCGAGTAAGTTTCCGGGTTCTTTTAAATATCAGTCACAAGTAAGGTAGGGTTATGATTTCAGGCATTTTAGCATCCCCGGGTATCGCTTTCGGCAAAGCACTGCTGCTGAAAGAAGACGAGATCGTCATCGACCGGAAAAAAATTTCTGCCGACAAGGTTGATCAGGAAGTTGAACGTTTTCTGAGCGGTCGTGCCAAGGCATCTGCGCAACTGGAAGCAATCAAAACTAAAGCTGGCGAAACTTTCGGTGAAGAAAAAGAAGCCATCTTCGAAGGGCACATCATGCTGCTCGAAGATGAGGAGCTGGAGCAGGAAATCATAGCCCTGATTAAAGATAAAGGCATGACGGCCGACGCGGCTGCGCATGAAGTTATCGAAGGTCAGGCAACTGCCCTGGAAGAACTGGATGATGAATACCTGAAAGAGCGTGCGGCTGACGTACGTGACATCGGTAAGCGCCTGCTGCGCAACATCCTGGGTCTGGCCATTATCGACCTGAGCGCGATTCAGGATGAAGTGATCCTGGTTGCCGCTGACCTCACCCCATCTGAAACCGCACAGCTGAACCTGAAAAAGGTCCTCGGTTTCATCACCGATGCGGGCGGCCGTACCTCCCACACCTCTATCATGGCGCGTTCTCTGGAACTGCCTGCCATCGTGGGTACCGGTAGCGTCACCTCTCAGGTGAAAAACGGCGATTATCTGATTCTGGATGCCGTAAACAATCTGGTTTACGTCAACCCAACTAACGAAGAGATCGAAAAACTGCGCGCGGTTCAGGAGCAGGTTGCGACTGAAAAAGCGGAACTCGCTAAGCTGAAAGACCTGCCAGCCATCACTCTGGACGGCCATCAGGTAGAAGTGTGCGCAAACATCGGTACCGTCCGCGACGTTGATGGCGCTGAGCGCAACGGTGCGGAAGGCGTTGGTCTCTATCGTACAGAATTCCTGTTCATGGACCGCGACGCGCTGCCAACGGAAGAAGAGCAGTTTGCTGCGTATAAAGCCGTTGCTGAAGCCTGTGGCTCTCAGGCGGTTATCGTCCGTACCATGGACATCGGTGGCGACAAAGAGCTGCCGTACATGAACTTCCCGAAAGAAGAGAACCCGTTCCTGGGCTGGCGTGCCGTGCGTATTGCGATGGATCGTAAAGAGATCCTGCGTGACCAGGTTCGCGCAATCCTGCGTGCCTCTGCGTTCGGTAAGCTGCGCATCATGTTCCCAATGATCATCTCTGTTGAAGAAGTGCGTGCACTGAAGAAAGAGATCGAAATCTACAAGCAGGAACTGCGCGACGAAGGTAAAGCATTTGACGAGTCAATCGAGATCGGCGTGATGGTGGAAACACCTGCGGCGGCGACCATTGCGCGTCATTTAGCCAAAGAAGTTGATTTCTTTAGTATCGGCACCAATGATTTAACGCAGTACACCCTGGCAGTTGACCGTGGTAATGATATGATTTCACATCTCTACCAGCCAATGTCACCGTCCGTACTGAACTTGATCAAGCAAGTTATTGATGCTTCTCATGCAGAAGGTAAATGGACTGGCATGTGTGGTGAGCTTGCAGGCGACGAACGTGCTACACTTCTGTTGCTGGGTATGGGTCTGGACGAATTCTCTATGAGCGCCATTTCCATCCCGCGCATTAAGAAGATTATCCGTAACACGAACTTCGAAGATGCGAAGGTGTTAGCAGAGCAGGCTCTTGCTCAACCGACAACGGACGAGTTAATGACGCTGGTTAACAAGTTCATTGAAGAAAAAACAATCTGCTAATCCACGAGATGCGGCCCAAATTACTGCTTAGGAGAAGATCATGGGTTTGTTCGATAAACTGAAATCTCTGGTTTCTGATGATAAGAAAGACTCCGGAACTATTGAGATTGTTGCTCCGCTCTCCGGCGAGATCGTCAACATCGAAGACGTGCCGGATGTAGTGTTTGCTGAGAAAATCGTTGGTGATGGCATTGCTATCAAACCAACTGGCAACAAAATGGTTGCTCCAGTTGACGGTACCATCGGTAAAATTTTTGAAACCAACCATGCGTTCTCTATCGAATCTGATAGCGGTATCGAACTGTTCGTTCACTTCGGTATCGACACCGTTGAACTGAAAGGCGAAGGCTTCAAACGTATCGCGGAAGAAGGCCAGCGTGTGAAAGTTGGCGACCCGGTGATTGAATTCGATCTGCCACTGCTGGAAGAAAAAGCCAAGTCTACCCTGACGCCGGTTGTTATCTCCAACATGGACGAAATCAAAGAACTGATCAAACTGTCTGGCAGCGTCACCGTGGGTGAAACCCCGGTTATCCGCATCAAGAAGTAATTCTTGCCGCACAGAAAAATGGCGCCTTCGGGCGCCATTTTTGTTTATGCCGGGAGGATAAGCTCGTCGTAGCCTTTCGACTGGGTATACAGCATCACGTCAGTCACCCGATCGCCGGCCATGCGAATGGCATCGGCAACGGTTTTCCCCTCTACAATGCCGCTCACCAGCTCTGAACAGAACAGGTCGCCCGTCCCTTTCAGATCGGTTTCTACGCGCGGATGCGCGCTGACGGTGACGCCCTCGCGTGAGACCAGCACCACGTGGATGTTTTGCGGATCGTCGGCAACCGGCGCACTGGTGATCGCCACCCATTTCAGGCTTTCTGAGAGCAGCCCTTGCGCCGCCGCGATGGCGCTTTCCGGCGTGCGGCACGGCTTGCCGCTTAACACTTCCAGCTCGTAGACATTGGGCGTGATCCCCTGCGCCAGCGGCAGCAGGTGCTCCCGATACGCTTCGGGGATCTCAGGCTTCACGTACATCCCGCTGTCGATATCGCCGATAACCGGATCGACCAGCACCAGCAGGTCAGGATGCTGCGCTTTGACCGCCTTCAACCACTGCGCCAGCAGGACGATCTGGCTGGCGCTGCCCATATAGCCGGTAGTGACCGCCTTAAGCTCGCGCAGGATTTCGCGCTCTTCCAGCGCCTTCAGGTAGCCGCTGAACCACTCGTCGGGGATTACGCCGCCGTAGAAGGTGTCATAGTGGGGTGTGTTGCTGAACAGTACCGTCGGCACGGCGGTGACGTTCAGCCTGTGGGTACGAATATTCGGTACCGCAATGCTGTTCCCCACGCTGCCGTACACCACCTGAGACTGCACCGCGACAATGTCGGCTTGCTGCGCCCGGGTATTATCCCGGAATAGAATCATCTCCATGACGCTTAAATCCCCGCCCCCTGCGAATAACTCTCTTCACCAAAGACGCCGGTAGACAGATAGCGATCGCCGCGATCGCAAATAATCGCCACCACTACCGCACCCGGGTTTGCCTGCGCTACCCGAATCGCACCCGCTACCGCGCCGCCCGAGCTGACGCCGCAGAAGATACCTTCGCGGACGGCCAGCTCACGCATGGTATTTTCCGCCTCGCGCTGGTGAAGATCCAGCACCTGGTCCACAAGCTGTGCATTAAAAATGCCGGGCATATACTCCGCCGGCCAGCGGCGAATGCCCGGAATGCTGCTCCCCTCTTCCGGCTGCAGGCCAACGATGGTGACGGTTTTCGCCTGCTCGCGCAGAAAACGGGATACGCCGGTAATGGTTCCCGTGGTGCCCATGCTGGAGACAAAATGGGTAATGCGCCCGTCGGTTTGCTGCCAGATTTCCGGGCCGGTGGTGGTGTAGTGCGCGTAAGGGTTGTCCGGGTTGTTAAACTGATCGAGCAGTTTACCTTCGCCGCGCTCGGCCATTTCTAACGCCAGGTCGCGCGCGCCTTCCATCCCCTGCTCTTTGGTCACCAGAATCAGCTCGGCTCCATAGGCACGCATCGCGGCGCGACGCTCCTGACTCATGTTGTCCGGCATCAGCAGCTTCATGCGGTAGCCTTTCAGCGCCGCAATCATCGCCAGGGCGATACCGGTGTTGCCGCTGGTGGCTTCAATCAGCGCGTCGCCCGGCTTAATCTCGCCGCGCTTTTCGGCCTGGACGATCATCGACAGTGCGGCACGGTCTTTCACCGACCCCGCCGGGTTATTGCCTTCGAGTTTGACCCAGATTTCGCTGCCGTTATCCGGCCCCATGCGCTGAAGTTTGACCAGAGGGGTATTGCCGATGGTGTGTTCGAGTGTATTCACGATTTTTACTCAATAAAAAAGCCGGGTTGCGCGCAGCGATCCCGGCCTACAAGACGCAGTTTTAGCTGTAGGCCCGGTCAGCGCAGCGCCACCGGGCGATAAACATCCTAATAACCTATCAGGCTGACTCCGCCAGAGCAATATCCTCGCGCGTCTCGATGCGTTCCTTGCCGTGATAAATACGGGCATGCTGAAGACCGACAAACAGGCGCTCTCCCCGATGCGGCGGGACGTCGTCGCGCATGACCACGGTCAGCGGCTCGGTATACCAGCCCAGCGGCTGTACCACCAGTTGGGTGTAGTGACCTTTAGGGCTCGCTTCCAGCACCTGCACCGGCAGCGGTGAATCCAGGCTGGTTCGGCGGCTCACGTCCACTTCCCACGGACGCAGGAACAGATCGACCGGGCCCTGATGCGCGGAGGTATAGCCCAGCGGCCAGCGGTGCGCGCCAACGTGGAACTGACCACCGCGAATGGTGCCCTGCAGGCGGTTCACCTCGCCCATAAACTCCAGCACGAAGCGGGTCGCCGGTTCACGCCAGAGCTGCTCCGGCTCGTCAACCTGCTCAATGTTGCCCTGACTCATGACCACCACGCGATCCGCGACTTCCATCGCCTCTTCCTGGTCGTGGGTCACGAAGACGCTGGTGAACTTCAGCTCTTCATGCAGCTGGCGCAGCCAGCGGCGCAGCTCTTTACGCACCTGCGCATCCAGCGCGCCGAAGGGTTCATCCAGCAGCAGAATTTGCGGCTCAACGGCCAGCGCGCGCGCCAGCGCCACGCGCTGTTTCTGTCCGCCGGACAGCTGGGCCGGGAAACGGTCCGCCAGATGCGCCAGCTGCACCATCTCCAGCAATTTGGTCACTTTCGCCTTAATGGTTGCCGCATCCGGGCGCGCACGACGCGGCAGCACGGTCAGGCCAAACGCAATGTTGTCGAACACGGTCATGTGGCGGAACAGCGCGTAATGTTGAAACACAAAGCCCACCTTACGATCGCGGGCGTGCAGGCGGCTCACGTCGGTGCCGTGGAAGCGGATGTGCCCGCTGGTCTGGTGCTCAAGCCCGGCGATAATGCGCAACAGCGTGGTTTTGCCCGAGCCAGACGGCCCCAGCAGCGCCACCATTTGTCCGGAAGGGATATCCAGCGAGATATCATTCAGCACCTGGGTGCGACCAAAAGACTTCTTAATATTGGCAATCTCAATGCTCATGATTTCCCTCCTGATGCTGACGTTTTTCCTGATTTTCTAAACGCCACTGCACCACACTCTTCAAAAACAGGGTCAAAATCGCCATCAGCGTCAGCAACGCTGCGGCAGTAAAGGCGCCGATGGTGTTGTAGTCCTGCTGCAGGAGTTCAATCTGCAGCGGCAGCGACAGCGTTTCACCGCGAATGGAGCCGGAAACAACGGAAACGGCACCGAACTCACCAATCGCGCGGGCATTGGTCAGCACCACGCCATAAAGCAGCGCCCAGCGGATGTTCGGCAGGGTCACGCGGCGGAACATCTGCCAGCCGGAAGCCCCCAGCAGCACCGCCGCTTCGTCTTCGTTGCTCCCCTGGCTTAACATCACCGGCACCAGCTCGCGCACCACAAACGGACAGGTCACGAAGATGGTGACCAGCACCATGCCCGGCCAGGCGAACATGATCTGCAGGTTATGCGCATCCAGCCAGCCGCCCAGCGGGCCGTTGGAGCCGTAAAAGAGCAGGTATACCAGGCCCGCCACCACCGGCGACACGGCAAACGGAATATCCAGCAGGGTCAGCAGCAGCTGACGTCCCGGGAAGTTAAAGCGCGTCACCAGCCACGCCAGCAGGGTACCGAACACCAGGTTCACCGGAACGGTGATCAGGGCAATCAGCACGGTCAGCCAGATGGCGTGCAGCATATCCGGGTTCGCCAGGTTTTCCAGCGCGGGCATCAGGCCCTTGCTGAACGCCTGAACGAAGATATAAATCGTCGGCACGACGAGAATGAGGGCGGAAACCAGCATGCCCGCCCCAATCAGAAACCATTTACCCCAGTTGATGCGGGGCGCATCGTATCGCTTCAATTGCGTAACTTCCGCCATCAGTGACCTACCACACGTCGACCAAAGCGACTTTGCAGAGTGTTAATCGAGTACAGCAGCAGCAGCGATGCCGCGAGGATCACCGAAGCGATCGCGCTCGCCGCCGGATAATCAAACTCCTGCAGGCGAATGAAAATCATCAGCGAGGTCACTTCCGTTTTCCAGGCGATGTTCCCGGCGATAAATATCACCGCACCGAACTCGCCGAGGCTGCGGGTAAACGACAGCGCGATGCCCGCCATCAGCGCCGGAGACAGCTCCGGCAGCACCACTTTGCGGAAACTCTGCCAGCGCGTGGCGCCCAGCGTTTCCGCCGCTTCTTCGTATTCCGGACCTAACTCTTCCAGCACCGGCTGCACGGTACGCACCACAAACGGGATGCTGGTAAAGGCCATCGCCACCGCGATACCAAGCCAGGTATAGGTCACCTTGATGTCAAATTTCGCCAGCCACTCGCCGTACAGCCCGTTCACGGAGAAGAGCGACGCGAGGGTTAAGCCCGCGACCGCCGTCGGCAGCGCAAACGGCAGATCCATCAGGGCGTCAAGCAGCGTGCGGCCCGGGAAGCGATAGCGGGTCAAAATCCACGCCATCAGCAGGCCAAACACGCCGTTAAAAATGGAGGCGACAAACGCCGACAGCAGCGTCACCTTATAGGCCGCCACCACCTGCGGGTTGGTGATCACGTCCCAGTACTGGGCCCAGCTCATCTGCGCAAGCTGCATCACCAGCGCGCTGAGCGGCAACAGCAGAATCAGGCAGACGAACAGCAGGCTGGTTCCGAGGCTTAGGGTAAAGCCCGGCAGCACGCGTTTGGTCGAGACTGCAAACATTACTTATGCCCCGCCGCCAGCAGTTTGTCTAACTCACCGCCGCTGGCAAAATGCGTTTTCATCACGTCTGGCCAGGAGCCGAAATGATCTTCCACGCGGAACAGCGCGGTCTGCGGGAATTTATCTTTCAGCTTGTTCATCACGTCCGGGTTGTTCACGCGGTAGTAGTAATCGGTAATGATGGTCTGCGCCTGAGGGCTGTACAGGTAGTTGAGATAGGCTTTTGCCGCTTTCTCGGTACCGTTCGCCTGCACGTTTTTATCCACCCATGCGACCGGGAACTCGGCCAGAATGTTGGTTTTCGGGATAACCACCTCAAAGCCCTGCGCTTCATACTGCTTGCGGATGTTGTTCACTTCCGACTCAAAGCTGATCAGCACATCGCCCAGGCCGCGCTCTGCGAAGGTCGTGGTCGCCCCGCGGCCGCCGGTATCGAACACTTCGACGTTTTTCAGGAACTGGGTCATGAACTGCTCGGTTTTGGCTTTATCGTTGCCGTCAGCCTTGTCCGCCGCGCCCCACGCCGCTAAATAGGTGTAACGCGCGTTACCGGAGGTTTTTGGGTTCGGGAAGATCAGCTTCACGTCGGAACGCACCAGGTCGCTCCAGTCGTGGATATTCTTCGGATTGCCCTTGCGCACCAGGAAACCCATGGTGGAGTAGAACGGCGAGCTGTTGTTCGGCAGACGGCTCTGCCAGTCCGCCGGGATCAGCTTGCCTTTGTCGTGCAGGATCTGCACGTCAGTCACCTGGTTGTAGGTCACGACGTCCGCTTTCAGGCCCTGAAGAATGGCCAGCGCCTGCTTGGATGAACCGGCGTGAGACTGCTTGATGGTCAGCTTGTCGCCGTTATTGTCTTTCGCCCACTGCTGTTCGAACGGGGGATTAAGGGCGGCAAACAGCTCGCGGGAGACGTCATACGAACTGTTCAACAGTTCAGTCGCCTGCGCCTGTGCCACCAGCAGTAAACCTGCCAGCGCCAGAGTTCCTTTTTTCAGTACAGTAACGGCCATTGCGCACCCTTATAAATGTGATGACTATCTTATAGTCATAATATTTATAACGGTGATGAAAGCAGTAACGGTTTTATATACCGTTTGGTGATTTAGAAGCAGAAAAGGGAATAAGGCGCGGGGAAAATTGCCGGGTGGCGCTAACGCTTACCCGGCCTACGTATGGAAAGCGGTTTTACAGTGCCAGCAGACGCTCGACGGACGGCGCGAAGTAGTAGCCGCCGGTCACCGGTTTGGTGAAGCGCAGCATGGCGTCGCGCTTGCCGTCGGTATCGCCGAACATGCTCAGCAGCTGCTGTTCAATGTTATGCAGGCGCGCGCAGTAGGCGCAGAAGTAGAGGCCGTGCGTGCCGCTTGCGGTACCGTACGGCAGACTCTGGCGGACAATTTTCAGCCCTTTGCCGTCTTCTTTGAGGTCAACGCGGGTCAGGTGCGAGGTGACCGGACGGTCATCACCGTCGATCTCTTCGTTAGCTTCTTTGGTGCGGCCAATCATCATCTCCTGGTCATGCACGCTCATGCGGTTAAGCTGCTTGAGGTTATGCTCCCAGCGCTGCACGAACACGTAGCTGCCGCCCGCGTCCACGCCGTCTTTGATTACCGCGACTTCACGACGCGTCTCTTCCCCTGCCGGGTTTTCCGTCCCGTCGACGAAGCCGCTCAGATCGCGCTCTTCGACCCAGCGGAAACCGTGAACCTCTTCCTGCACCTCGATGCTGTCGCCAAAGGCCGCCACCGCCGCCTGGGCAACGGAGAAGTTCACGTCGTGACGCAGAGAAAGGATGTGGATCAGCACGTCGTACTGGGTCGCAGGTGCAAGGCCTTTGCCGTAAGGAATGAAGTCCTTCAGCTCTTCTGCCCCTTCACCGCCGCTCAGCTGACGCCAGACGTTATTGCCAAACGCAACAACGGCGCCGAGGTGGGCTTCCGGGAATTTGGCCTGGAAGGTCGCCAGTTTATCAATAAACGCTTTGCTGGCCGCACGCAGGGCATCCACGTCCCCTTTGACATTGGCTTCAATCCAAATCGCCGCGCGGCAATGTTCTGGCAAAATGCCACTCTGAACCTGAGACATCGCTCCTCCTGAAATAAAGATGCCACGTCAGCGTGGCATTGATGGCGGGTATTATACCCGGATTTCAGCGAGGCGGTTTGTTCAGACGCAAATTACTGCTTCCAGACTATTTTGCTCACCTTCCAGCTCTTCAGGGTGTCGTCAGACGGCATCAACCCTTCCGGGCCACTCCAGGTGCCGGTAAAAACATAGCTGATGTGCTGGCTGCCTTCCGCCTTACACTCCACCGCCACCTCATCGTCGGATGGCACGCTGGTGCAGTTGCCAAAGGCCTGCTTATAAAGATCGCTAAACGGCGTCCCGACCTTCACGCCGCTGGCGGTTGGAATATCTTCATCCATCACCGCGATCCGGTTTACCGTGCCTTTGTCACCGTTGATCGCCAGCGCCAGCTTGTCGCCCTTCAGCGCCTCGTAATAGCGCACTATATTGCCATTCTCTGTTTTCATGCCGCTGCGCAGGCGGTAGTCACTGCTGAGCGCATCCTGAATAGCATTCTGATCCAGCGCCGTTGCGGCGGTAATTTTACCCACGCCCTGCTCGGTCACTTCCGTTGATGAGCCAAACCAGTTCCACGGATACGCAGCAGACCAGTTAATGGAGGAGAGCGTCGAACAGCCGGTCAATGCCAGCGGAAGAGCGCATAAAACTAAACGCAGCGATTTCATTGAAACGTCCTTACGTGTTAAATCAACGCTTGTTGGAGTGCGACATCGGCAAAAAGTGCCGGATTAATCATCCTGAGGCACAAAACAGGCGCGAAGACGTGGGTTGGTCAGCAGCCACAGCAGCGCCACGATATCGGCAACCACCAGCGCAACGCCGATGCCCGTCAGCGGTTCACCGTACCACCAGAGTACCGGCTGCCAGAAGAGCAGCGCAATTTGGGCAAGGATCAGCAGCCCGCGAAGCGCGCGCCACAAGCGCGGGATTACGTGCCGCCGACCGCTGCACAAGAAAGCCACCACCGCCGGTACGCCCGGCAGCAAGCCGAGCCAGAAGGCATCGTGATCGGGATAAAAGAGATTTAGCAGCGTGTCGCCCTGCCCGCGCGACGCGGCGGCCATCACAAACAGCACCCAGGTGCGGGCCTGAAGCAGCAGAACGCACCAGAATAAAAAGGGCAGCCTGACGCGACCCTGCGCGTCATAATCTGCCGGATGGATCTCAGTACTCTTCATCTTCGATGAGACGCTTTCCTAAATTCAGCACGTCCGCGTGTACGTAGCCCAGCCGTTCATACATGCCCAGCACCACGTCGTTAACTTCCCGCACCATGATCTGGATTTTCGGACAGCCGCGGGCGATCAGCTTCTTCTCGAGCCGGTTGAGCAGCGCATTGGCAATACCGCGACCACGGTATTCCGGATGGACGCCCAGATAATAGGCCGAGCCGCGATGGCCGTCATAACCGCCCATCACCGTCCCCACAACCTCGCCATTGACTTCCGCAACCAGAAACAGACTGACGTCGTGATTCACCTTACGCTCGATATCCATTTCCGGATCGTTCCACGGACGCAGCAGATCGCAGCGCTCCCAAAGGGTGATCACCTCTTCGAAATCTTCCTGGCGAAAAACGCGTATCTCCATGGTATTAACCGCCTTTTCGGGTTTAAAAACAGTGATTATGGCGCGAACCACGCCTTTAGCCAATAACCGGGGAAAATCTCGCCAAAATTTGGCATAATGTCACTTTGTCACGTATTGAAATGAAAAGTAAAACAATTCTCAATAAGGACTGTCGTAACGCTAAACGCGATACGATATAACACCAGGACCCCATTTTTTAGTATTCAGGCCGCATGAGCACATTCAAACCATTAAAAGCACTCACATCGCGTCGTCAGGTTCTCAAAGCGGGGCTGGCGGCCTTAACGTTAACGGGCATCGCAAAGCAGGCTCAGGCAAAAGACGAGAGCGCGCTTAAAACCAGTAACGGACACAGCAAACCGAAAACCAAAAAGCCGGGCGCAAAGCGCCTGGTGATGCTCGACCCGGGCCACGGCGGTATTGATACCGGCGCCATCGGCAAAAACGGGTCGAAAGAAAAACACGTCGTGCTGGCGATTGCAAAAAATGTGCGGGCGATTCTACGCAGCAACGGCATTGACGCGCGTCTGACGCGCTCTGGCGACACCTTTATTCCGCTGTACGATCGCGTAGAGATCGCCCACCAGCACGGGGCGGATCTGTTTATGTCGATTCACGCGGACGGCTTTACCAACCCGTCTGCCGCCGGTGCCTCGGTGTTTGCGCTGTCCAACCGCGGCGCCAGTAGCGCCATGGCAAAATACCTCTCCGACCGCGAAAACCGGGCGGATGAAGTCGCCGGGAAAAAAGCCACCGACAAAGACCACCTGCTACAGCAGGTGCTGTTCGACCTCGTGCAGACGGATACGATCAAAAACAGCCTGACGCTCGGCTCGCACATCCTGAAGAAGATTAAGCCAGTGCATCGCCTGCACAGCAGGAGCACCGAACAGGCGGCGTTTGTGGTGTTGAAATCACCGTCTATCCCGTCCGTGCTGGTGGAAACCTCGTTCATTACCAACCCGGAAGAGGAGCGACTCCTCGGCACTACGGCGTTTCGTCAGAAGATCGCCAACGCCATCGCCTCCGGCATTATCAGTTACTTCAACTGGTTTGATAACCAAAAAGCGCACTCCAGGAAACGCTGATGAAACCCAATGCTCAACTGGTCAAAACCTTCCTGCTGCAGCTGCAGGACGAAATTTGCCAGAAACTGGCCGCCGCTGACGGCGGAGAATTTCAGGAAGACAACTGGCAGCGCGAAGCCGGCGGCGGCGGGCGTAGCCGCGTGCTGCGTAACGGCGGCATCTTCGAACAAGCGGGCGTGAATTTTTCCCACGTTCATGGCGACGCGATGCCCGCGTCTGCGACAGCACACCGTCCTGAGCTGGCGGGCCGCAGCTTCGAAGCGATGGGCGTTTCGCTGGTGGTGCATCCGCACAATCCGTTTGTGCCGACCAGCCACGCCAACGTGCGCTTTTTCATTGCGGAAAAAGCGGGGGCCGATCCGGTCTGGTGGTTTGGCGGCGGTTTCGACATGACGCCCTACTACGGCTTCGAAGAGGATGCCGTGCACTGGCACAGCACCGCGCGGGATCTTTGCCTGCCGTTTGGCGAAGACATTTACCCGAAATTTAAAAAGTGGTGCGATGACTACTTTTACCTGAAGCACCGCGACGAGCAGCGCGGCATCGGCGGGCTGTTCTTTGACGATCTCAACACGCCTGATTTTGATACCGCATTCAGCTTTATGCGCGCGGTGGGCGAAGGCTATACCGACGCGTACCTGCCCATCGTCGAACGCCGTAAAGACACCAGCTATGGCGTGCGCGAGCGCGAGTTCCAGCTCTACCGTCGCGGGCGCTACGTGGAGTTCAACCTGGTATGGGATCGCGGGACGCTGTTTGGCCTGCAGACCGGCGGGCGCACGGAGTCGATTCTGATGTCGATGCCGCCGCTGGTGCGCTGGGAGTACTGCTACGAGCCAAAAGAAGGCAGCCCGGAGGCTGCCTTGAGTGAGTTCCTTAAAGTACGCGACTGGGTTTAACTGCCGGATGGCGCTACGCTTATCCGGCCTACTCAACCTGTAGGTCGGGTAAGCGAACGCGCCACCCGACTCACAATGCTTACAGCGGCTGCGTCTGCGCCTCAACCACCGCCAGCGCCACCATATTCACGATACGGCGCACGGAGGCAATCGGCGTTAACACATGCACCGGCTTCGCCACGCCCATCAGCACCGGTCCTACGGTCACCCCTTCAGAGCTGGAGACGCGCAGCAGGTTGTAGCTGATACGCGCCGCCTCCACGTTCGGCATAATCAGGATGTTCGCCGATCCCTTCAGCGGGCTGTCCGGCATACGTTCGTTGCGGATGCTCTCCACCAGCGCCGCATCACCGTGCATTTCCCCGTCAATCATCAGCTCCGGCGCGCGCTCGCGCACCAGCGCCAGCGTCTCACGCATTTTGCACGCCGCCGCTGATTTGGACGAACCGAAGTTAGAGTGCGACAGCAGCGCCACCTTCGGCTCGATACCGAAGCGGCGCACGGTCTCGGCGGCCATCACGGTGATCTCCGCCAGCTCGTCCGGGCTCGGATCGTCGTTAACATAGGTGTCAGCGATAAAGGTGTTCCCGCTCGGCAGCAGCAGGGCGTTCATCGCCCCGGCGGTATGGACGCCGTCGCGATAGCCGAAGATCTCCTGCACCACGCTAAAGTGCTCGTGGTAGTCGCCGATGGTGCCGCAGATCAGCGCATCCGCCTCGCCGCGATGGACCATGATCGCGCCGATCACCGTCGTGTTGCTGATGACGGCTTTCTGCGCCTGCTCCTGGGTGATCCCCCGGCGTTTCATGATCGCGTAGTATTCGCTCCAGTACTCTTTGAAGCGCGGATCGGATTCGTTGTTGACGATCTCGAAGTCGACGCCCGGCTTAATCTGCAGGCCCAGCTTCTGGATACGCATTTCAATCACGCTCGGACGACCAATCAGGATCGGTTTCGCCAGGCCTAAGGTGATCAGCTCCTGGGTGGCGTGCAGCACGCGCGCCTCTTCCCCTTCCGCCAGCACCACGCGCTTCGCGTCGGCGCGCGCCTGAGAGAAGATCGGCTTCATGAACAGGTTGGTTTTATAGACAAACTCGGTGAGCTTATCGACGTAAGCGTCGAAGTCTTCAATCGGACGCGTCGCCACGCCGGAATCCATCGCCGCTTTTGCCACCGCAGGGGCAATTTTGACAATCAGACGCGGGTCGAACGGTTTTGGAATGATGTAGTCCGGGCCAAAGCTCAGATCCTGATCGCCATAGGCTGAGGCAACCACTTCACTCTGCTCGGCGTGGGCCAGCTCCGCAATGGCGTGCACCGCGGCCAGCTTCATCTCTTCGTTGATCGCCGTCGCGCCGACGTCCAGCGCGCCGCGGAAGATGAACGGGAAGCAGAGCACGTTGTTCACCTGGTTCGGGTAGTCGGAACGCCCGGTGCAGATAATGGCGTCTTCACGCACCGCTTTCGCCAGCGGCGGCAGAATTTCCGGCTCAGGGTTCGCCAGGGCCAGGATCATCGGCGCGCGCGCCATCTTCTTCACCATCTCCTGGGTCAGCACTTTCGGACCCGAGCAGCCGAGGAAGATATCCGCGCCGTCAATCACGTCCTCAAGCGTGCGCTTGCCGTCGTCTTCTACCGCATACGCCGCTTTGGTTTCCGCCATGTTCGGCTCGCGATCTTTGTAAATCACGCCCTTGGAGTCGCAGACCACAATGTTGTGTTTCTGCATACCCAGCGCCACCAGCAGGTTCATACAGGCGATGGCCGCGGCGCCAGCGCCGGAGACCACCATGCGCACGTCGGAGAGATTTTTCTCTACCACGCGCAGGCCGTTGAGAATGGCGGCGGTGCTGATAATGGCCGTTCCGTGCTGGTCGTCATGGAACACGGGAATGTTCATACGCTCGCGCAGCTTCTGCTCGATATAGAAACATTCCGGCGCTTTGATGTCTTCCAGGTTGATCCCGCCGAAGGTCGGCTCCAGCGCGGCCACCACGTTGATGAATTTGTCAGGATCGAGCTCGTCCACCTCGATATCAAACACGTCGATACCGGCGAATTTCTTGAACAGCACCCCCTTGCCTTCCATCACCGGCTTACCGGCCAGCGCGCCGATGTTACCGAGACCCAGTACCGCCGTGCCGTTAGAGATCACGGCGACAAGGTTGCCGCGCGCGGTGTATTTATAGGCCGCCAGCGGATCTTTTTCGATTTCCAGACACGGGGCCGCCACGCCCGGCGAGTAGGCCAGCGCCAGATCGCGCTGTGTCGCCAGCGGCTTGGTTGGGGAGACCTGAATTTTGCCCGGGACAGGGAACTCGTGAAAATCGAGGGCACTCTGTTTCAACTGCTCATCCATCTTATTTTTCCTTTCACGTATCGGTCAAAAGGGTGACGAAAACGATCCGGTTGCACACCCTGGTGTGCCGCCTAGTATCGCCTCAGGACGCCTCCTAAACTTTGAAGGCTGCCAAACTCTCACCATCACACATTAAAAATTGTTATCAATTTATAACAGCCATGTTACCCGTCTCAAAAGCAATGCCTCCCCCGTCTGCTATGCTTTTTTGTTAAGTCCATCATGATTTTCTCAGAAGTGTGAACTAACGCACTCAGCTAACGCTTTTATTTCCAAGGAGTAATCATTTATGAACCAGCTAGACGGCATCAAACAATTCACCACGGTGGTGGCAGACAGCGGCGATATCGAGTCGATTCGCCACTATCAGCCGGAGGATGCGACCACCAACCCTTCGCTACTGCTCAAGGCAGCCGGGCTTACCCATTTTAGTCATCTGATTGATGACGCCATTGCCTACGGAAAACAGCGCGGGAAGACGCAGGAACAGCAGGTCGCCGAAGCCAGCGACAAGCTGGCAGTTAATTTTGGTGCGGAAATTCTTAAAAGCATTCCGGGACGCGTCTCGACCGAAGTTGACGCACGCCTCTCGTTCGATAAAGAAAAGAGCATCAACAAGGCTCGCCGCCTGGTGGAACTCTACCAGGAGCAGGGGATCGATAAATCACGCATTCTGATCAAGCTGGCGTCGACCTGGGAAGGCATCCGCGCGGCAGAGGTGCTGGAAAAAGAGGGAATTCACTGCAACCTGACGCTGCTGTTCTCCTTTGCCCAGGCGCGCGCCTGTGCCGAAGCGGGCGTGTTCCTGGTGTCACCGTTTGTTGGCCGCATCTACGACTGGTACCAGGCGAAACAGCCGATGGATCCGTACGTGGTGGATGAGGACCCGGGCGTGAAATCGGTTCGCAATATCTACGACTACTACAAGCAGCATCGCTACGAAACTATCGTGATGGGGGCCAGCTTCCGCCGTACCGAGCAGATCCTCGCCCTGGCGGGCTGCGACCGCCTGACCATCTCCCCTAACCTGCTCCAGGAGCTACAGGATAAAGAAGAGACGGTCATCCGCAAGCTGATCCCCACCTCTACCGTTCTGCCAAAACCGAAAGCCATGACCGAAGCCGAATTCCGCTGGGAGCACAATCAGGACGCCATGGCCGTGGAAAAACTGGCGGAAGGTATCCGCCTGTTCGCTGTCGACCAGCGCAAACTTGAAGATCTTCTCGCTGCCAAACTTTAACCTTGCCACGGAGTGAACTATGTCCCGTAAAGAGCTCGCCAATGCCATCCGCGCCCTCAGCATGGATGCCGTGCAGAAAGCCAATTCTGGCCATCCCGGCGCACCGATGGGCATGGCCGATATTGCCGAAGTCCTGTGGAACGACTTCCTGAAGCACAACCCTAACGATCCCACCTGGTACGATCGTGACCGCTTTATTCTCTCCAACGGTCACGCCTCGATGCTGCTCTACAGCCTGCTGCACCTGTCCGGTTACGATCTGCCGCTTGAGGAGCTGAAAAACTTCCGCCAGCTGCACTCCAAAACCCCGGGGCACCCGGAGATTGGCTATACGCCGGGCGTGGAAACCACCACCGGGCCGCTTGGTCAGGGGCTGGCAAATGCGGTCGGGCTGGCGATTGCCGAGCGTACGCTGGCGGCACAGTTCAACCAGCCGGACCACGAGATTGTCGATCACTACACCTACGTGTTTATGGGTGACGGCTGCCTGATGGAGGGGATTTCCCATGAGGTCTGTTCCCTGGCGGGCACCCTGGGGCTCGGCAAGCTGATTGGCTTCTACGATCACAACGGCATCTCCATCGACGGGGAAACCGAGGGCTGGTTCACCGACGACACGGCAAAACGCTTCGAGGCCTACCACTGGCACGTGGTGCACGAGATCGACGGCCACGATCCTGAGGCGGTGAAAAAAGCGATTCAGGAAGCGCAGAGCGTGAAGGACAAACCGTCCCTGATTATCTGCCGCACGGTTATCGGCTTCGGCTCGCCGAACAAGGCGGGCAAAGAAGAGGCGCACGGCGCGGCGCTGGGTGACGAAGAAGTGGCGCTGACCCGGCAGAAGCTGGGCTGGAAATACCCGCCGTTTGAAATCCCGAAAGAGATCTACCGGGCGTGGGATGCCCGTGAAGACGGTGAGAAAGCCCAGCAGGCCTGGAACGAGAAATTCGCCGCCTACAAAAAAGCGTACCCGGAACTGGCCGCCGAGTTTTCCCGGCGCATGAGCGGCGGTCTGCCGGAGGACTGGGACGATAAAACCCAGGCGCTGATTGAAAACCTGCAGTCCAACCCGGCAAAAATCGCCACCCGTAAGGCGTCGCAAAACACCCTGAATGCGATTGGCCCTCTCCTTCCTGAGCTGCTGGGCGGCTCGGCGGACCTGGCACCGAGTAACCTGACCATCTGGTCGGGCTCGAAATCGCTGAAGGAGGATATTGCCGGGAACTATATCCACTACGGCGTGCGCGAGTTCGGGATGACCGCGATCGCCAACGGCATCGCTCATCACGGCGGCTTCGTGCCCTACACCGCCACCTTCCTGATGTTCGTCGAGTACGCCCGTAACGCGGCGCGCATGGCAGCGCTGATGAAGGCGCGGCAGATTATGGTCTATACCCACGACTCTATCGGTCTGGGAGAAGACGGCCCCACCCACCAGGCGGTGGAACAGCTGGCGAGCCTGCGTTTAACGCCCAACTTCAGCACCTGGCGCCCCTGCGATCAGGTCGAAGCGGCAGTGGGCTGGAAGCTGGCGGTAGAACGCCATAACGGCCCGACGGCGCTGATCCTGTCACGCCAGAACCTGACGCAGATTGAGCGCACGCCGGAGCAGGTGAAAAACATTGCCCGCGGGGGCTATATCCTGAAAGACAGCGGCGGCAAGCCGGACGTGATCCTGATTGCGACCGGTTCCGAGGTGGAAATCACGGTGAAAGCGGCGGAAAAACTGACCGCCGAAGGCCACGCGGTGCGCGTGGTGTCCCTGCCCTCAACGGATATCTTTGACGCCCAGGACGAGGCGTACCGGGAATCGGTGCTGCCCTCTAACGTCGCGGCGCGCGTGGCGGTGGAGGCCGGTATTGCCGACTACTGGTACAAGTATGTCGGGCTCAAAGGGGCGATTGTTGGGATGCGGGGCTACGGTGAGTCCGCCCCTGCCGACAAGCTGTTCCCGTACTTTGGCTTTACGGTTGAGAACGTGGTGGAGAAAGCGCTGAGCGTGATTTAGTGCGGTCTGCGTTGCCGGGTGGCGGCTACGCCTTACCCGGCCTACAAAACCACCAAACCGTAGGCCGGGTAAGCGACAGCGCCACCCGGCAAAAAGCTACCGCGTGATCCACAGCGTGGGCCAGGCGTCAGGCCCGTTCCAGTTATCACAGCTGGGTTCCTCGGCATAGCGCACCAGGCGGAAACGCTGGCCGTCAAACCGCCAGCGCGTCTGGATCCCACAATCCCCCATACCGCGCCCCAGCGAGAGCGTGGTCAGCTCGCGCGTCTTTTCATCAAAGCTGGCGTTCATCAACTCGATTTCGCTGCTGTCGCTTGACGGCGTAAACGGCAGACGCAGCCTCACGCTGCGGGCAGAGAACGGTTTTTTACGTGACACCAGCCACGCCAGATCGACCGTGTTATAGGCCCCCGCCTCGCAGCTGACAATCAGCAGCGCTTTGTCATCGGTTAACGCGGTGACGCGCACTTCGCGACGGTTAGGATCCAGCGAGCACTGGCTGCTGTTCATCCTGCCGGTACCATAATCCAGCAGATCGTTCAGTTCAGCGTGGGAAAGCGGTGTTGGGGTAGGATTAACGATCGCCACCTTTTTCAGGGCAGGTGCGGGCGGCACGCTTAACGGCGGATCGTCACCTTTCTTGATCCACGCGGTTTCGCTGCCAACGCGCTTTTGCTGGGCATCAATGAACAGCAGCGCGGCTTTCAGACCGCTCAGAGATATCACCTGCTTACCGCCGCGAGGGGTCAGGGCCTTCCCTTCCTGGATGTTTTTCAGAAAGGCGGTGATGGTGGCCGCATCGTCCGTTTTCAGATGCCAGGGGGTGAGCTGCCAGCGCTGTTTGTCGAGCTTCAGGGGGACATTATCCAGCAGTAGCCGCGGGGCAATATCCGGCTCTTTCACGGAGGGGGTATCAAGACCGCCGAGATCGATACGCAGCGTGGCATCCGTTTTCGCCCCGGCGCTCCGGGTGAGCGTCATGACCAGACCGCGGTGTTCGCCCGTGTTGCGGGCAAGGCAAAAGTTCTGGTTATTGCAGGTCACCTGCCAGTCAGAGAAGGCTTGCTGCGCGGGTGCAGCCCGCACCTGCGGCGCGATGAGCACACAAAACAGGGAAAATAAAAAGACGCTGTAGCGCATGAATGACACAATCCCGGAACGAAAACGCATAACAGGGCAGTATCTTCGTGTTCACGCCGGGGTTGCTCAATCGGATTTATCAGATATACCTGAAAAACAGGCTATATCCGTTCTAAAGGGGTGTTCATCAGCCCGGTTGTCTGTAAATACTGCAGCAATATCACCGCTTTACCATCCCTGATTTCGCCTGAACGCACCATCTCCAGCGCTCGGGCAAAAGGAAGCTCCAGCACGTCGATATCTTCATCCTCTACGCCACCGCCCCGGTGCGTGCGCTGTGCGTCGCTGTATTCAGCAATGAAGAAATGGACAATTTCCGTCACGCCGCCCGGGGACATGTACAGCTCGAAGACCTTTTTGACCTCGCCCACTTCAAAGCCGGTCTCTTCGACGGCCTCTTTGCGGATGCAGACTTCCGGCTCATCGTCATCGAGCAGGCCCGCGCAGGTTTCAATCAGACGTCCGTCAGGATTGCCATTGACCCATGTTGCCACCCTGAACTGACGGATCATCACCACGCTCTGCTTTTCACGGTTATAGAGCAGGATGGTTGCTCCGTTACCACGGTCATAGACCTCGCGCTTGTGGCGGATCACTTCACCGTTGTTACGTGTAAGATCATAGGTGATGTTACGCAGGACAAAGTAGTTTTCAGAGAGAATTTTGTCTTTGATAACGTCAATTTTCAGGGTCATACGGGCTCCACGGCACAATGAGTCGTCCTATACTACGCCGTGAATCCCGCTTTGTCGTCCGCCGGATTAATGATGTTGTGGGACATCAACTCCCAGCCAGTCGAGTATCCCCTGCGCGGCATGACGCCCTTCCGCCATCGCGGTGACGACCAGATCCGCGCCGCGTACCGCATCGCCCCCGGCGAAGATCTGCGGGTTGGTCGTCTGGTAACGGTAGCGGCTCTCGACCGAGGCCACGATCCGCCCCCAGTCATCCGTTTCGACACCCTGCGCCTGCAGCCACGGCATCGCGTGCGGATTAAAGCCAAACGCCATGATGACTGCATCCGCGGCCATCACAAACTCGCTGCCCGCCACCGGAACGGGCCGACGACGCCCCTGCGCATCCGGCTCACCGAGCGCGGTACGCAGCATCCGGATACCGTTGACCTTACCGTTCGGATCCAGCGTCAGCTCAACCGGCTGGACGTTAAACTCAAATGACGCCCCCTCTTCTCTGGCGTTCTGCACCTCTTTCTTCGAGCCCGGCATGTTGGCCTCATCCCGACGATAGGCGCAGGTGACCGTCGCCGCGCCGTGACGTAACGCCGTGCGGACCCAGTCCATCGCGGTATCGCCTCCACCCAGCACCACCACGTTCAGGCCACGGGTGTCGATGAACGGCTCGCTGGCCGTCGCCTCCAGCCCCATAACATGCCGCGTGTTGCCCACCAGGAAAGGCAGCGCGTCGTAGACCCCTGGCGCATCCTCGTTCGGAATACCCGCCTTCATCGAACGATAGGTACCCACGCCAATAAACAGGGCGTCGTAATCGCTCTTGAGCTGCGACATCGACACGTCCTGGCCCACCTCGCAGTTCAGCTCGAAGCGGATCCCCATCGCGGTAAAGATCTCTCTGCGCCGCGCGAGCAGCGATTTATCGAGCTTAAATGCCGGGATGCCAAAGGTCAGCAAACCGCCGATCTCCGGATGCCGGTCATAGACCGTCACGCTCACGCCGCGGCGCGCCAGCACGTCGGCGCACGCCAGCCCGGCGGGCCCCGCGCCGACAATCGCGACACGTTTACCTGACGGCGTGACGGCGGACATATCCGGCCGCCAGCCCATCGCCAGCGCCCGATCGGAGATGTAGCGCTCGATGTTGCCGATCGTCACGGCCCCCGCCGCGTCACGAAGCGTGCAGGCTCCCTCGCATAACCGGTCCTGCGGGCAGACGCGACCGGTAATTTCAGGTAAACAGTTGGTCTGATGAGAAAGCTCGGCCGCGCCGGTGATATCCCCCGCGTTGAGGCGCTCAATCCACTGCGGGATGTGGTTGTGCAGCGGGCAGGTCCATTCGCAAATGCTGTGCTCTCCGCACTTCAGGCAGCGCGACACCTCGCGGGCGGCCTGTTCGGCCCGGAACGGCAGGTAAATTTCGTTAAAATGGCCCACGCGCTCTGCGGCAGCCAGCTTGTCGGGCTCGCCGCGGGGCGGGGTCGTTTGCATCTGCTGCAGTTTAGTACGCGGCGCGTCCACGCTGACGGCCTCGGCACCATGCCAGGGCTGCGCCTCCAGGCAGGCCGTGCGCTGTCGGCGCGATTTCGCCAGGTTTTCCAGCGCGGCGGGCGTCGCCAGGGAGAGGGCATCCGCCGGGCAATTTTCGATACAGGCCGGGCCGTGTGGACGCGTCAGACAGAGATCGCATTTATTCGCCGAGGCCTTCACGCTGCTATTGTCGAGCGGAGTGACGATAATCTCCATCGTGCCAAACGGGCAGGCCACCACGCAGGCCTTACAGCCGATGCATTTTTGTTGATTCACCTGTACGCTGTCATCGCATTTGCTGATGGCGCCGTTCGGGCAGCTTTGCGCGCAGGGTGCATTTTCGCAATGATGACAGGTCACGGGGTGGCTCTTCTCGCCGGATCTCAGGACCGTGATACGGGGATGAAAATGGCGCTCGCTCAGGGCATGCTGCTCACCGTTGTGCGCCATCACGCAGGCGACTTCGCAGGCGCGACACCCAATGCACTGCTGGCTGTTAGCCATAATAAAACGATTCATAACCACACCTGTTTTTGGTTCAATAACCTTTCTCTTTATAAGAGTATGGTATTTACGCATCACGGTGCGTTCGGGCAATGTTCAAATGCCTGAAGCGCCCAATTATTTCCAGTGAACCTGTGGCAGATCAATTTTATTCAGAGAGCCGTTCTGTGACCGTTAAACGACCCGTTTCCGGAAGCCTTGCCTGGGCTTTCTTTTCGATCATTGCCCTATCCGTGCTCAGCAGCACCGTCGCGTTGCTGACGCTGGCCAGCAGCCAGCGCGATGCCGAAGCCATCAACATCGCTGGCTCACTGCGCATGCAGAGCTATCGTCTGGGCTACGAGATGCAGCGCAACAGCCCTTCCCTTGCGGCACATCGCGAGAGCTGGCAACAGACGCTCGGCGCGCCTGCCCTGCAGAAGCTGGACCGCTGGTACGTCCCGGACAATGTGAAAGCACGCTATCAGCAGCTGCATGTGGCCTGGCAGGAGATGGATGCGCATATCGCCCGCGGCGACAGCGCGTGGTACCAACGCAATATTGAGGATTTTGTCGGCCGCATTGATGCCTTTGTGCTCGCCCTCCAGCACTACACCGAACATAAAATTCAAACGGTCACCCTGCTCTCGCTGGCTGGCGCAATCGGGATCCTGCTGCTGACGCTGTTTACCCTGCGTCGCATCCGTCGCCAGGTGGTGCTGCCGCTGAACAACCTGGTGGCGGCCAGCGAACGCATTGAGCGCGGCGAGTTTGCCACCCCTGCGCCGGATAGCGCCCTGCCGAACGAGCTGGGCCAGCTTTCGCGCGCCTTTAACCACATGTCAGCCGAGCTTGATACGCTCTACCGTTCGCTCGAAGCCTCGGTTGCGGAAAAGACGCGGCACCTGCACGAAGCCCACCAGCAGCTCGACATGCTGTTCAAGTGCTCGCAGGCGCTCAATACCGGCCAGATTGACAGCCACTGTTTCCGGCATATCCTGCAGATTGTCCATGACTATACGCAGATGAATTATCTGGAACTGCGCACCAGCGACGACTGGCGGCTGTGCGAAGGGACGGAGGCTGAGGGTATCCCTCTGCAAAACCTGCCGGTACTGATGCAGGACACGCTCTACGGCGAGCTGCGCTGGCAAAGCGAGGCGGACAGCGTCCCCCTTCCGCTGATGAGAAGCGTGGCGACCATGCTCGGGCGCGGGCTGTACTTTAACCAGGCGCAAAAGCATTACCAGCAGCTGCTGCTGATGGAAGAGCGCGCCACCATTGCCCGCGAGCTGCACGATTCGCTGGCGCAGGTGCTGTCGTATCTGCGCATTCAGCTTGCGCTGCTTAAACGCGCCGTGCCGGAAGAAAATACCCAAGCGCAGGCCATTATCACCGACTTCTCCCGCGAGCTGAACAATGCCTGGCAGCAGCTGCGCGAGCTGCTGACCACCTTCCGCCTGACGTTGAACCACGCGAATTTACCCGCGGCGCTGCAGGAGTCACTCGATGTCCTGCAGAGCCAGACGCAGGCGAAACTGCATCTCGACTGCCGCCTCTCCTCGCTGGCGCTCGACGCGCAAAAGCAGGTGCACCTGTTACAGATCGTGCGTGAGGCGGTGTTGAACGCCATTAAGCACGCGCAGGCCAGCGAGATCACCGTGAGCTGCGTGACCGCAGCGGACGGTACGCACAGCGTCAGCATTCGCGACAACGGCATCGGGATTGGCGAGGCCAGCGAGCCGCCGGGACACTACGGTCTGAACATTATGCGCGAACGCGCGCAGCGGCTTGGAGGAGTGCTGCACTTTTCACAGCCGCAAAACGGCGGCACGCTGGTCAGCGTGACGTTTCCGGCGCCCACGCCGTTAACGGGTAAATAACGGTAAAGAGGGAAGCGCAGGGAAAAGCGCATGATAATTTACACTATCTCCTTTATTTCTCCACGTTTGACCTGGGCCTTACCGCTAAAGTTATGCGGGCAATAAACAATAATGACGTGCAGCAAAACGAGGTCACACTTTCATGGCGAATTTTTTCATCGATCGCCCCATTTTTGCCTGGGTGCTTGCCATCCTGTTGTGTCTGACAGGTGTCCTGGCGATTACTTCACTTCCCGTTGAGCAATACCCCGACCTGGCACCGCCGAACGTGCGCGTCACCGCAAACTACCCCGGCGCGTCCGCTCAGACGCTGGAAAATACCGTGACGCAGGTTATCGAGCAGAACATGACGGGTCTGGATAACCTGATGTACATGTCCTCGCAAAGCAGCGCCACGGGACAGGCGACGGTGACCCTGAGCTTTAAGGCGGGCACCGACCCGGACGAAGCGGTGCAGCAGGTCCAAAACCAGCTGCAGTCGGCGATGCGCAAGCTGCCCCAGGCGGTGCAAAACCAGGGCGTGACCGTGCGTAAAACCGGCGATACCAACATATTGACCATCGCGTTTGTCTCGACAGATGGCTCGATGGATAAACAGGACATCGCGGACTACGTCGCCAGTAATATTCAGGATCCCATCAGCCGTATCAACGGCGTCGGGGATATCGACGCCTACGGCTCACAGTACTCCATGCGTATCTGGCTCGATCCCAACAAGCTGAACAGCTACCAGATGACGGCAACCGACGTGACGGATGCTATCAAAGCCCAGAACGCCCAGATTGCCGTAGGGCAACTGGGGGGAACGCCTTCCGTTGATAAGCAAGCCCTGAACGCCACCATTAATTCGCAATCCCTGCTGCAGACGCCGGACCAGTTCCGCAATATCACCCTGCGCGTGAATCAGGACGGGTCGGAAGTGCGTCTGGGCGATGTCGCCACGGTGGAAATGGGGGCGGAGAAATACGACTACCTGAGCCGCTTTAACGGCAATCAGGCCTCCGGTCTGGGGATTAAGCTGGCCTCCGGCGCGAACGAAATGGCGACGGCAAAACTGGTATTAGACCGTCTGGACGAGCTGTCGCAGTATTTCCCGCACGGGCTGGAGTACAAAGTCGCCTATGAAACCACCTCCTTCGTTAAAGCCTCCATTGAGGACGTGGTGAAGACCCTGCTGGAAGCCATCGCGCTGGTGTTCCTGGTCATGTACCTGTTCCTGCAAAACTTCCGCGCGACGCTGATCCCCACCATTGCCGTCCCCGTCGTGCTGCTGGGGACCTTTGCGGTGCTCTACGCCTTCGGGTACAGCATTAATACCCTGACGATGTTTGCGATGGTGCTGGCGATCGGCCTTCTGGTGGATGATGCCATCGTGGTGGTTGAAAACGTCGAGCGCATCATGAGCGAAGAAGGGCTCTCACCGCGCCAGGCGACGCGCAAGTCCATGGGGCAAATTCAGGGGGCGCTGGTCGGGATTGCGATGGTGCTGTCGGCCGTCTTTATCCCGATGGCCTTCTTTGGCGGCACCACCGGGGCGATTTATCGCCAGTTCTCGATCACCATCGTCTCGGCGATGGTGCTCTCCGTGCTGGTCGCGCTGATCCTCACCCCCGCGCTGTGCGCCACCATTCTGAAACCGCTGCACAAAGGGGAGCATCACGGACAGAAAGGGTTCTTCGGCTGGTTTAACCGGATGTTCAACCGCAACGCCGCGCGCTATGAATCTGCCGTTGGTCGCGTACTGCACCGCAGCCTGCGCTGGATGATGATTTACGTTGTGCTGCTGGGCGGGATGGTGTGGCTGTTCCTGCACCTGCCCACCTCGTTCCTGCCGATGGAAGACCGGGGGATGTTCACCACCTCGGTGCAGCTTCCGAGCGGCGCAACGCAGCAGCAGACGCTAAAAGTGGTGCAGAAAGTGGAGCAGTACTTCTTCACCAAAGAGAAAGATAACGTTGTCTCGGTCTTCTCCACCGTCGGTTCCGGCCCGGGCGGAAACGGGCAGAACGTTGCCCGCATGTTTGTCCGCCTGAAGGACTGGGACGAACGCGATACCCGGACGGGCACCTCGTTTGCCATCATTGAACGTGCGACAAAAGCCTTTGCGCACATCAAAGAAGCGCGCGTCTTTGCCAGCAGCCCGCCGGCGATAAGCGGCCTGGGCAGTTCAGCCGGGTTTGATATGGAGCTGCAGGATCACGCCGGGGCGGGCCACACGGCGCTGATGGCCGCACGCGATAAGCTGTTAGCGCTGGCAGGCAACGATCCCGGCCTGACCCGCGTTCGCCATAACGGCCTCGACGACAGCCCGCAGCTTCAGGTTGATATCGATCAGCGTAAGGCGCAGGCGCTGGGTGTGTCGATCAACGATATCAACGACACCCTGCAAACGGCGTGGGGGTCGAGCTATGTGAATGACTTTATGGATCGCGGCCGCGTGAAAAAAGTGTATGTCCAGTCCGCCGCGCCGTTCCGCATGCTGCCGGATGATATTAACCGCTGGTTTGTCAGAAATAATGCTGGCGGCATGGTGCCGTTCTCCGCCTTTGCCAGTTCGCACTGGGAGAGCGGATCGCCACGCCTGGAACGCTATAACGGCTATTCTGCGGTTGAAATCGTCGGGGAAGCCGCGCCGGGCGTCAGCACCGGTACCGCCATGGACACCATGGAAAAACTGGTGCAACAGCTGCCCGCCGGTTTTGGTCTCGAGTGGACGGCCATGTCTTACCAGGAGCGTCTCTCCGGGGCGCAGGCCCCCGCCCTTTACGCGCTCTCTCTGCTGGTGGTCTTCCTCTGCCTTGCCGCCCTGTATGAGAGCTGGTCGGTCCCGTTCTCGGTCATGCTGGTCGTGCCCCTTGGGGTTATCGGTGCGCTGCTCGCAACGTGGATGCGCGGCCTGGAGAACGATGTCTACTTCCAGGTGGGCCTGCTCACCGTCATTGGGCTGTCGGCGAAAAACGCCATTCTGATCGTTGAGTTTGCTAACGAGATGAATGCCAAAGGCCACGAGCTGATGGCCGCCACGCTGCACGCCTGCCGTCAGCGCCTGCGTCCGATCCTGATGACCTCGCTGGCGTTTATTTTTGGTGTACTGCCGATGGCGACCAGCACCGGTGCAGGTTCCAGCAGCCAGCATGCCGTCGGCACGGGGGTGATGGGCGGCATGATTTCGGCCACCATCCTGGCCATTTACTTCGTTCCGCTGTTCTTTGTACTGGTGCGTCGCCGCTTCCCGCTAAAGGAACGTCCTGAGTAAGTGGTTGAAATAAAAAAAGGCGGCTTTATCGGCCGCCTTTTTACTGTGTGATTAATTCACACTATGGTTATTTTACTTATTTTAGTGCTCTTGCAATTCTTACTGAATGTCATTTACGAAGCATGCCTTCGATAAAATCTTTCCAGTTCCCCAGTTCACGTTCAATCATAACAACCTCTCTTATTATTATGCGCATTCTACAAAAACGTACCATCATTGTGAAGACTATTTAACCAATTGCTGTGATTGTACCCTACGTCCTGCGGGGATTTATGATAAATATGAACGGAGAGCCCTCAATTTTTTGTGACGGCCAGCAATATTCTGAAATAACCCTACGAACGGGTGAGTTTTATTTTATTGGCTGAGTTTATTGGATTTTTAAAGTTAATGGACATCTATGCTTAAATGATGAAAGAATATTCAGCGTACAGTTGTGAGTCGAATTAAGAAGACGTATTAATCCAGACAATTCCTGAATGTGTTATATTCCACTTAAGGATATATCTTCGAATTTACTGAACATTTAATTATCAGAACATCAAAAGGATTCACCATGGTTGTGATGTACGGCATTAAAAATTGCGACACCATCAAAAAAGCCCGCCGCTGGCTGGAAGCAAACAGCGTGGAGTACCGCTTCCACGATTACCGTGCCGATGGGCTCGATGCAGAATTTCTGCATAGCGCTATTCGCGAACTGGGCTGGGAAGCCCTGCTGAATACCCGCGGTACCACCTGGCGTAAACTGGACGACTCTCTGCGCGCCAGCATCACCGATGCTGACAGCGCGGCAAAACTGATGCTCGAGATGCCGGCAATTATCAAACGCCCATTGCTCTGCGCGCCAGGGCAGCCTATGCTGCTGGGTTTCAGTGAAACCCTTTATTCCGACTTTTTTCGTTGAGGTGTAGTTTATGTCATGCCCGGTCATTGAGCTGACTCAGCAGCTTATTCGCCGTCCTTCCCTTAGCCCGGACGACGCAGGTTGTCAGGCTCTTATGATTGAACGCCTGCGTGCCATTGGTTTTACCGTTGAACGCATGGATTTTGGCGATACCCAGAACTTCTGGGCGTGGCGCGGACAGGGCGAAACGCTGGCCTTCGCCGGGCATACTGACGTCGTTCCCGCCGGTGACGCGGATCGCTGGATTAACCCGCCGTTTGAGCCGACCATTCGCGATGGCATGCTGTTTGGTCGCGGCGCGGCAGACATGAAAGGCTCTCTGGCGGCGATGGTCGTGGCGGCAGAGCGCTTTGTGGCGCAGCATCCCAACCACAAAAACCGTCTCGCGTTTTTGATCACCTCCGACGAAGAAGCCAGCGCGCACAACGGCACCGTGAAGGTCGTCGAAGCGCTGATGGCACGCAACGAGCGTCTCGACTACTGCCTGGTCGGTGAGCCGTCCAGTACCGAAGTGGTGGGTGACGTCGTCAAAAACGGACGCCGTGGCTCGCTGACCTGTAACCTGACCATTCACGGCGTTCAGGGCCACGTTGCGTATCCGCATCTCGCCGATAACCCGGTTCACCGCGCCGCGCCAATGCTGAGCGAGCTGGTGGCGATTGAGTGGGATAAGGGCAACGAGTTCTTCCCGCCGACCAGCATGCAGATAGCAAACGTCAAGGCCGGTACCGGCAGCAATAACGTGATCCCGGGGGATTACGTCGTCCAGTTCAACTTCCGCTTCAGCACGGAACTGACCGATGAGATGATCAAGACGCGCGTTATCGCCCTGCTGGAAAAATATCAGCTGCGCTACACCGTGGAGTGGTGGCTTTCCGGCCAGCCGTTCCTGACGCAGCGTGGCAAACTGGTGGATGCGGTGGTGAACGCCATCGAGCACTATAATGAAATTAAGCCACAGCTGCTGACAACGGGTGGTACCTCAGACGGACGCTTTATCGCCCGTATGGGTGCTCAGGTTGTCGAACTGGGGCCAGTGAACGCAACCATTCATAAAATAAATGAGTGTGTCAATGCGGCAGATTTACAACTGCTGGCCCGTATGTATCAACGTATTATGGAGCAAATCGTCGCCTGACGAACGCTCTGAGAGGAATAGCGAATGGATTGGCTTTCAAAGTACTGGTGGGTTCTGGTGTTGGTTTTTCTGGTCGGCGTACTGCTGAACGTGATTAAAGACCTTAAGCGCGTGGACCATAAAAAATTTCTCGCCAACAAGCCGGATCTTCCCCCGCACCGTGATTTCAACGACAAGTGGGACGATGACGACGACTGGCCGAAGAAGGATCAGAAGAAGTAATCGATCCGATTCCCCCTCTCCATGGGAGAGGGGGAAGAATCACATAAACTCAACAATATCATCGTCATCCGGCTTACCGCCGCTGAGCGCTTCATCAAAGTAGTGCTTCGGTACGGTATAGCGCAGATGGTCAAGCGCAAACTGCATGCTGCGGTCGTCAATGGCGTGGCCCAGATCGTCAACGATATCCAGCGTCACATCCCCACCCTCACGCATCAGCGCTTCCTGGGCAGCAACCGCATGCGAGAGCTCAATCACCCGGTCTTCACCGCCGTGGATTAAGTGGATCGTGGTCTGCGTGGTTGCGCTTGTCGGTAACGTCGCAAAACGGCCGTTAAAGGCGATCACCCGTGAAACCAGACCCGGCTGCGCCTTTACGCTTTCCAGCGACATGATTGACCCCTGCGAGAAGCCAATCAGCGCGGTCGCTTCGGCTCCTACGCCGCTCTGCTGCTGCCAGTAGCGGACGACGTCGATAAAGGTCGGCATGATGGCGTCGATACGCGCCTGACGGTTCTCTTCCGTCACGCCCTGAACCGAGAACCACTGGCGCCCGTTCGGGCCGCATGGCTCTACGCCGCCGATGCTGACAATCAACGCTTCCGGGAAAACGGGCGCAAACCAGCTGCCAATCTGCCCCATATTGACGGCATTATCGCCAACACCATGAAACAGAAGCAGTAACTGTTTAGCCGGTTTGTCAGGGCTTTGAACAACAAAATGGTCATGTTTCATGGTGGTCTCCTTAATAGATGACCTGGATTCTACGCCTCCCGGCGGGAATGACCATGCCACTTTACTGAAGAAGTCATTGAAAAAATTGCCATTGCAAAATGGCTTCCTTCAACTGCTGGCTGCGCGGATAATCAATGGTTTCAAGCGCTTGCGCGGTTTCAGAGCGCAGCTTTGCCAGCAACGCTTTTCGCCCGAGCTCATCCGTTTTCCCTGCTAGTTTCCCCCGCAGGGCCGGAAGCGGCATATCAACGGTGAGCAACAACCGCGTCAGCGCGGCAACCGAGGTTGAAAACGCGCGATGGGCAAAAGCAAACCCCGCCAGCTCCCGCCAGTCATCACTATTAAGGGTAGCTTCCCAGCCGTCGTCCACCGGGATCTTTTCACCGTTCCAGGCCGACAGGACGCGCATATCCCGGCATAAACGGTGATGTTCCTGCGCGCACAGCCGACGCCCGGCCTCGCTCAGCGGCAGCAGCGCCATCGCCGTGTAGCAGCCGCTGCTGGCTTCCCGATGGCTCCCCATCCGCACCAGCACAAACCCGCACCGCTGCCAGAAACGCCACAGCTCGTCGGTAAAACCAAAACTCACCGACAGATAATCTTCCCCGCTGGCGCTACGGATAAGCCGTTGCCCGATGCCTTCCCGCTGGCGCAGGGGGTGAATCGCAATGCGGCTAACCCGTCGCCCTTTCAGCGTCGCCGCGAGCGGAGAGCCGCCGTGCGCCGCCAGCGACTGCGCCACGAGATTCCCGCGTGGACGCCGGTATCCCGCCCACACGGCGCGGCTAAGCTCCGGTGACAACCCGCCCTCTTCCACCAGCCAGAGCGCGCCTGCAATATCAGCCCCCGTCTCTGCAACAGCAAAGTGCTGGCCGGGCGCGTCCATCATCCGGCGTAAATCGAGTGGTGACGTGCGGTAGTGTGCAGCACACAGCAGTTCATATACGCTTGCCGCGCGTGCCGGGTCGCTCTCCCACATCCGCGGCGCCAGCGGCGTTATACGAACCTCACCTTCCGGTTTGCGATCGATAAGCGCATCATCAAATAACAGAGCATTTGCCACGAACCGCTCAAGCGGACATCCGGCGACCCAGCGAATGGGGGTCGATAAGGCATAATGCCGCAGTTCGCTGAAACGGGCGCAGAACTTCAGCAGGAATCCCCTGCCCGTCCCTTCATAGCCCTGCACCGTGGTGGTTAATAATACGCGCGAAAAGCGCGTCACCAGCTTCTCCAGCAGCGGGCCCGGGATGGCAGCCGCTTCATCGACAATCAGCCAGTCGGCCTGCAGCGTGGAGGCCAGCAGCGCATCCGGGGCCATAAAGTGGAAATGCTCGCCCGCAAAGCGCGCAATGACATCCGTTGCCCCTTTAGCCGGTGCCGTGACCACCGCACTCCCCTGAATGCTATTGAGCAGCATCCCCGCCAGCGCTGACTTTCCGCGCCCGCGCGGTGCCGTTACGGCAGCGATGCCCGCAGGCATGGTCAGAAGCGCGTCGAGGATCTCCGCCTGCTCGCGCTGCGGTGCGCCGCTGGCAGGCTGCCAGGCGGGTAAATCCGGCGCAACGGGAACGGACAAAGGACGATACTGTTGCCAGACAATCGCATCCGAATCGGCGGCAAGCGTCCGGCAGAAGTGGTGCACAAAGTGTGGAGTGGCGATCGGCTCCGCGCTGTCGCTCCAGCGCAAAGAATCGCTGTCTGGCCTGTCGGCCCAGTCAGCAAGCAGAGGAACCAGCAGCACCAGGAGGCTTCCGGCGAGCAGCGTTCCGCTGAGCGCGGCGAAGGCTGAGACGTCAAACCCGGCGCGCGCGTCAAAAACGGCGTGAAGGTATTCGCGTCCCAGCAGTCCGCTGAGGGTTTTTGAGGGATTGTCATCCAGCCACAGCCAGTCTCCCGGCAGGGTATTACGCAGGTCAGTCGCCTGACTCAACGTCCACTGCGCCTCACCGCTGAGCACCACCAGCCGACGATGGCCGGTGCGCTCAAGCTCGCGTATCTGCTGATCAAACGCCAGCATTACATCGCTTTACCGAAGGTATTACACTGCGCCGGGTCGCCGCTGTCGAAACCGCGTTTAAACCAGCTGTAGCGCTGCTGCGAGGTACCGTGGGTGAAGCTGTCCGGCACGACGCGCCCCTGGCTCTGCTGCTGAAGACGGTCGTCACCGATCGCCTGAGCGGCATTCAGCGCCTCCTCAAGATCGCCGGATTCCAGCACGCCCTGCTGCTGCATGCTGTGGCCCCAGACGCCCGCGAAGCAGTCCGCCTGCAGCTCCATTTTAACGGACAGGCGGTTCACGTCAGCCTGCGACGCATTTTGCTGGAGCTGGCGCACTTTTGGCTCAATCCCCAGCAGCTTTTGCACGTGATGGCCGACTTCATGCGCGATCACGTAGCCCTGGGCAAAATCGCCGTCAGCGCCAAGCTTGCGTTTCATGTCATCGTAAAAAGAGAGATCGATATAGACGGTGCCGTCCGCCGGGCAGTAGAACGGCCCCATCACGGACTGCCCGGTGCCGCATCCGGTGCGGGTTGCGCCCCGGTACATCACCAGCTTCGGCTGCTGGTAGGTACGCCCCATCTTCTCAAACAGCTGACCCCAGGTGTCTTCCGTTGTGGCGAGGATCACGGAGGTAAATTTGGCCGCTTCATCTTCATTCGGGCTGATGGAGCGCTGAGAATGCTGCTGCTGTTGCAGCGGCTGACCGGTCATTAACCCGGTGAGATCGACGCCGTAATAGCCCGCGACCAGCACCACTATCAGCAGAATGATACCGCCCTTGCCGCTGGGTAAGCGGAAGCCCGGTCCGCCCATGGAAGGACCGCCGCCGCCATCACTGCGTCTGTCTTCTACATTGTCACTTTCACGACGCCCTTGCCAGCGCATAACCACCTCGAACTATTCCATTTATAATAGCTATGATCGTAGGCGGTTAACGGCAAGATTACCATAGGAAACAAAGGTAAGACGCCAAAGGATGCGAACATCCTTTGGCAAGTGAGGGAGTTAGTCGAGCTTAACGCCTAAACGGTGAGCAACCGCTTCGTACGCTTCAATCAGGCCACCCAGGCTCTGACGGAAACGGTCTTTGTCCATTTTATCCAGGGTTTCTTTGTCCCACAGGCGGCTACCGTCCGGTGAGAACTCATCGCCCAGCACCACTTCGCCTTTGAACAGACCAAACTCCAGCTTGAAGTCAACGAGGATCAGGCCCGCGTCATCAAACAATTTTTTCAGCACGTCGTTGGCTTTGTAGGTCAGCTCTTTCATGCGCGCCAGGTTCTCTTTGTTCACCCAGCCGAAGGTTTCGCAGTAGGAATCATTGACCATCGGGTCGTGCATGGCATCGTTTTTCAGAAACAGATCGAACAGCGGTGGATTCAGTTCGATACCTTCTTCAATGCCCAGACGCTTCACCAGGGAGCCCGCCGCACGGTTACGAATAACGCACTCAACCGGAACCATATCCAGTTTTTTCACCAGACATTCCGTATCGGACAGCAACGCTTCCATCTGAGTCGGGATACCCGCTTCGGCCAGTTTGGTCATAATGAAGTGGTTGAACTTGTTGTTCACCATGCCTTTACGATCGAACTGCTCAATGCGCGCGCCATCCCCTGCTGACGTATCATTGCGGAACTCGAGCACCAACAGATCCGGGTTTTCCGTGCTGTATACGGTCTTCGCTTTGCCACGATACAACTCAGCTTGCTTCTGCATCTTCATTACTCCTGGTGTGATGATTTGTGTTCAAAACTGGGGATATTATGCCACGCACACGTTTGCGTAGCACGAAAATAAAAAGGGCTGGATTCACCAGCCCTCGTATTTATTTGCTGAATGCTGCCTGGAAGACAGCGACCAGCGCATCGTTCTGCGACTGGGTCAGCGTGTGACCTTTTGGATCGATAAACTGCAGGCTACTGCGGTTATCAAGGTCACCGACCTGAATCTTGTAGTCACCGGAGGCAAGCTGAGGATCTTTCGCGCCCAGTTCCTGCCACGCGCTGTCGGAGAGCGGCTTATAGGTTGCCGTCATGCTGCCGGTTGAGCGGGTGCTGTCGGTCACTTTCATGCCCACTTTTTCCAGCGTCGCTGGCAGACGCTGCCAGGTCTGGTTAAACGGTGCACGCACCACCAGCATTGGCAGGCCGGTGTCATCCGCGCCGCTCTGGACATCGAAGGTCACACCGTTGCGGCTCTGCGCGGCGTTGGCAGCATCGGTCGCGTTTTTATCCAGGCCTGCGGCAATCACGTTCAGCATTTCGGTGCTGTAACGCTGCAGGGATGCGGCATCCGCAACCGGTTTACCCGCCTGCTCCAGTTTCAACAGCTTAACGTTAACCGCCTGCTGATAACCCTGTGGTTTAACGGAGACTTGATAACGACCGCGGTACTGCTGGTCTTCATCCAGACGGTTCCATTCGATCCAGTCGGTGGTTAACGTCTGGCTGGCATCATCGCGTTTATCGATGGTGTAGTTCTTCGCCTGAATGACGCTGACAACCTGCGGCCACAGGGTGCTACCGCGCGCGCTCTCAACCATCAGAGATGCCGTATCACCGGTGAACTGGGTACGCGCCCCGCTCACCAGCGCCAGAGGCTGTGCTGGTGGACGAATATCAAGCGCTTTACCGACCAGGCCGCTGCCGTTGGTCACGGGAATATTATAATCGCCGTTCTGAATCGGCAGGATCATACCAGCCGGTGCGTGAAGTTCAGCAAGCGGGGTCGCATCCAGATAGGATTCATCACCGCTCACCTGGCGCTTGTAGCGCGAGTCTGAACTACAGGCAGCGAGCAGCATAACAAGCGAAACACTCGCAACCTTCGCCAGGCGCGACTTCTGTACTGAATAAGCCATCAAATCTCCCTAAACTTTACAGCAAACCGGCATGCTTCAGCGCTGCCCTGACGATATCACGACCGTGGTCGGTAATCGGTGTCATTGGCAGACGCAGCGTGTCGGTTGCTACAAGCCCCAACTCCTTACATGCCCATTTCACTGGGATCGGATTGGGTTCGACAAATAATTTATTGTGCAGCGGCATCAGACGCTGATTTATGACACGCGCTTCATCAAAGTGACCGGCCGCGGCCAGTTTGCACATTTCAGCCATGTCGCGCGCCGCAACGTTTGCCGTTACGGAGATCACGCCATGGCCACCGAGCTGCATAAAGTCCAGCGCGGTCGCATCATCACCGCTCAACAGGATAAAGTCGTCTGAAACCAGCTCTTTGATCTGATGAACGCGGCTTAAGTTCCCTGTCGCCTCTTTAATACCGATAATATTTTTGACTTCCGAGAGACGACCAACGGTTTCCGGCAGCATATCGCAACCGGTACGGGACGGCACATTATACAGAATTTGTGGCAAGTCAGTATGTTCAGCGATGGCTTTGAAGTGCTGGAACAAACCTTCCTGAGTAGGACGGTTATAGTAAGGGGTCACCGTCAGACAGCCGACAATGCCGCTGTCGTTAAAACGTTTAGTCAGGCTGATCGCTTCTGCGGTGGCATTCGCGCCTGTGCCCGCGATGACCGGAATACGTCCGTCAGCCAGTTCCAGGGTCAGCATAACCACATCGCCGTGCTCGTCGTGGCTCAGCGTTGCAGATTCACCGGTAGTCCCTACCGAAACGATCGCCGAGGTTCCATTGGCGACATGGTAATCAATCAGCTTCTTCATGCTAGACCGGCAGACGTTACCTTTTTCATCCATCGGTGTTACAAGCGCGACAATACTTCCCGTGAACATGAGCCATCCTCTGTGCGAACAAGAGTCTCAATGGTACGTTTGGAACTGTAATAAAAGCAAGCGACCTGAGGCCCTCAGGCGGTTGTATGCATGTTTTTTTTATGCTTTCCTTAGGAAGACTTAACCATGCAAAGGAAGAACAGGTTTGACAACCTCATCACAACATTACCTGGTTATCACTGCGCTGGGTGCCGACAGGCCGGGTATCGTGAACACCATCACCCGCCACGTAAGCAGTTGCGGCTGTAATATTGAAGACAGCCGTTTGGCCATGCTCGGCGAAGAGTTCACATTCATTATGTTGCTTTCAGGGACATGGAACGCCATCACGTTGATTGAATCGACCCTGCCGCTGAAAGGTGCCGAGCTGGACTTGCTGATCGTCATGAAGCGCACCACCGCGCGCCCTCGCCCGGCCATGCCTTCTACCGTCTGGGTGCAGGTTGAAGTGCCTGATTCTCCACATCTGATTGAGCGCTTCACCGCGCTGTTTGACAGCCATCAGATGAACATCGCCGAGCTCGTTTCCCGCACACAGCCGGGCGACGCAAGCACGGTTCCCACGCTCTTTATTCAAATTACCGCGCACAGTCCTGCGTCACAGGATGCGTCAAATATCGAGCAAGCGTTCAAAGCCCTCTGTACAGAATTAAACGCGCAGGGCAGTATAAGCGTCGTCAATTATTCGCAGCACGAACAGGATGGAGTTGAGTAATGAATCCACTGAAAGCCGGTGACATCGCACCGAAATTTAGCTTACCGGATCAAGACGGCGAGCAAGTAAATTTGACCGACTTCCAGGGACAGCGTGTTCTGGTCTATTTCTACCCGAAAGCCATGACCCCAGGCTGCACCGTACAGGCCTGCGGCTTACGCGATAACATGGATGAGTTGAAAAAAGTCGGCGTGGAAGTGCTGGGTATCAGCACCGATAAACCAGAAAAGCTGTCACGATTTGCTGAAAAAGAGCTGCTGAACTTCACGCTGCTTTCTGACGAAGATCATCAGGTATGCGAGCAGTTCGGCGTCTGGGGCGAGAAGACGTTCATGGGGAAAACCTACGACGGCATTCACCGCATCAGCTTCCTGATTGACGCTGACGGTAAAGTTGAACACGTGTTTGACGACTTCAAAACCAGCAACCACCACGACGTGGTGTTGAACTGGCTGAAAGAAAGTGCCTGAAAGTGAGTGTCGGGTGGCGGCTTCGCCTTACCCGACCTACAAGGATAAATAGGCCGGGTAAGCGCAGCGCCACCCGGCAAAATTTACAGCTCTTCTACCGCTGGCACATCCGGCCACGCGTGGACGACCGCTTTAATCAGCGTCGCCAGCGGAATGGCGAAGAACACGCCCCAGAATCCCCACAGCCCGCCGAAAATCACCACCGATAAGATAATCACCAGCGGATGCAGGTTCACCGCTTCGGAGAACAGCACCGGTACAAGCAGGTTACCGTCCAGCCCCTGAATAATCAGATACACCGCGAAGCAGCTCCAGAACTCGGTACCCAGCCCAAACTGGAACAACGCCACGCCAACCACCGGAATGGTCACCACAAACGCGCCGATGTAGGGGATCAAAACCGAAAATCCGACCAGCACGGCCAGCAGCAGCGAGTAGTTCAGGCCGAAAATCAGGAAGCCAATCCAGGTGGCGACCCCCACCACAATCATCTCCAGCACCTTGCCGCGAATGTAGTTGGTGATCTGCTGGTTCATCTCTTCCCAGACCTGCCCCGCCAGCCCGCGGTTGCGCGGCAGAATACGGCGTACGGCGTTGAGCATCTGGTCTTTATCTTTCACCAGGAAGAAGACCATCAGCGGCACGAGGACAAGGTAAACCGCCAGCGTCAGCAGTCCGACCAGGGACGCCAGAGAGTACTTCACCACCGAATCGCCCATCGTCATGATGCGGGCGCGCATATTTTCGGCCATCGCGTCGATAATCCCGGCATCCATCAGCGCAGGATAACGGCGCGGCAGCGTGGCGGCGAAATCAGAAAGCTTATTCAGCATGCCGGGCATATCGCGGATCAGGTTAATTCCCTGTTGCCAGGCTACCGGCATCACCACAAAGGCCATCAACAGGAGAATGCCGACAAACAGCACCAGCACGATGCTGGTCGCCCAGCGGCGGGAACACCCAATATTCTCCAGGCGCGCCGTTGGCCACTCCAGCAGGTACGCCAGCACAATTGCTACCAGCAAAGGGGCGAGCAGGCCGCTGAAGAAGAACAGGATACCGAACCCGGCGACCAGAATAACCAACAAAGCAACGGCTTCCGGGTCGCTGAACCGACGCCGGTACCACTGCATTAACATTTCGAGCATACAACCCTTCCCTGAATCGAATGGCGGGAGTGAGAGGGTGAATTGTATCTAACTGTCACAAAAAAGACTTTCGCTTTTTGTATCCCGATCGCAATCCGCAAAAGCCTGATGAATGGGATTTTCTTCATGCTACAACACGGCTACACTCGCAGGGCAGCAGAGATGAACGATATGCCGGTTCATCGGTCAAACTAGCACATCTAACATACAGGACAGTGGTTATGTTCAGGCAGTTGAGAAAAACACTGGTTGCAACACTGATTGCCGCGGTGACGGTCGGTCAGGTGTTGCCCGCTTTTGCTGACTCGTCCGATACATTGCCGGACATGGGCACCACGGCAGGAAGCACGCTCTCTATTGGGCAAGAGATGCAAATGGGCGACTACTATGTCCGCCAGCTGCGCGGCAGCGCCCCGCTGATTAACGACCCTTTGCTGGTACAGTACATAAACGGGCTGGGAATGCGCCTGGTGGCGCACGCCGACTCGGTAAAAACCCCCTTCCATTTCTATTTAATCAATAATGACGAAATCAACGCCTTCGCCTTCTTTGGCGGTAACGTGGTGCTGCATTCGGCGTTATTCCGTTATTCGGACAACGAAAGCCAGCTGGCCTCGGTCATGGCGCACGAAATTTCGCACGTCACCCAGCGGCACCTGGCGCGTGCGATGGAAGACCAGAAACGTAACGCTCCCCTCACCTGGGTGGGCGCACTGGGTTCCATTCTGCTGGCGATGGCCAGCCCGCAGGCCGGGATGGCGGCGCTGACCGGTACGCTGGCCGGGACGCGCCAGGGGATGATCAGCTTTACCCAACAAAATGAGCAGGAAGCGGATCGCATCGGCATTCAGGTGTTACAGCGCTCAGGCTTTGACCCGCAGGCCATGCCGAGCTTCCTCGAAAAACTGCTCGATCAGGCGCGTTATTCTTCCCGTCCACCGGAAATTTTGCTCACGCACCCGCTGCCTGAAAGCCGTCTGTCGGACGCGCGTAACCGTGCCAACCAGATGCGCCCGGTCGTGGTCCAGTCTTCGCAGGATTTCTACATGGCGAAAGTGAGAACGCTGGGGATGTACAATTCCGGGCGTAACCAGCTCACCAGCGACCTGCTGGATGCCCTGGCGAAAGGCAACGTGCGTGAGAAAAACGCCGCGCAGTATGGTCAGGCGCTCCAGGCGATGGAAGCCAGCAAATACGACGAGGCGCGTAAAGCGCTGCAACCGCTTCTGGCTGCCGACCCGAACAACCCGTGGTACCTCGATCTGTCGACGGATATCGATCTGGGGCAGAAGAAGCCTGCCGATGCGATTAACCGCCTGAAAGGGGCGAAAGACGTCCGTACCAACCCGGTGCTGCAGCTTAACCTAGCGAACGCTTACCTGCAGGGCGGCCAGCCGGGTGAAGCGGCGACCATCCTGAACCGTTACACCTTTAACAATAAAGACGATCAAAACGGCTGGGATCTGCTCGCTCAGGCGGAAGCCCAGCTTGGCAACCGCGACCAGGAGCTCGCGGCGCGTGCCGAAGGCTTTGCCCTGGTGGGCCGCCTCGATCAGGCCATTTCCGCGCTCAGCAGCGCCAGCTCGCAGGTCAAACTCGGCAGCCTCCAGCAGGCCCGATACGACGCGCGTATCGATCAGCTTCGCGGCCTGCAGCAGCGCTTCAAGCCGTACGAGAAGATGTAATCAAGGAGAATTCACGTCATGACAGACGCCGTAAAAATTTATCACAACCCGCGCTGCTCCAAGAGCCGCGATACCCTGAGCCTGTTGAAGTCTAACGGCGTGGAGCCGGAGGTGGTGCTGTACCTCGACACCCCACCGGACGCGCAAACCCTCCGCCAGCTGCTGCATATGCTGGGCATGGGCAGTGCACGGGATCTGATGCGCAAGAAAGAAGATCTGTATACGTCGCTTAACCTGAATGACGACCGTCTCTCCGAGGATCGGCTGATACAGGCGATGGTTGAAAATCCAAAGCTGATTGAGCGCCCGATTGTGGTGGCGAACGGCCAGGCGCGCATTGGACGCCCGCCGGAAGAGGTGCTCGAGATCCTCTGATGGTTTCGCCCGGTGGCGCTGCGCTTACCGGGCCTACGGGTGCCATATGTAGGCCGGGTAAGGCGCAGCCGCCACCCGGCACAACTATAGCTTCAGAATATCTTTCACAAACGGAATGGTCAGCTTGCGCTGGGCGGTAATCGAGGCGCGATCGAGCTGATCCAGCGTGTCGAACAGCGTGCGCATTTCGCGGTCCAGCCGCTTCAGCAGGAAACGGCCCACGTCTTCCGGCAGCTCAAACCCACGCTGCTTTGCACGCAGCTGTAGCGCCTGAAGCTTATCTTCATCCGACAGCGGCTGGAGCTTGTAGATTTGTCCCCAGTCCAGGCGAGACGCCAGATCCGGCAGGCCCAGATTCAGCTGTCGAGGTGGGCGATCGCCGGTGATCAGCAGCCGGGTTTTGCCCGATTCCAGAATGCGGTTGTAGAGGTTAAAGATCGCCATTTCCCACGGCTCATCCCCCGCCACGCATTCGATGTTATCGATGCAGACTAGGGAGAGATGTTCCATCCCCTCCAGCACGTCAGGGACAAACCAGGTTCGTTTATCCAGCGGCACGTAGCCTACCGCATCACCGCGCGCAGAAAGCTCCGCACAGGCGGCATGCAGCAGATGGCTGCGCCCCGCACCTTCGCGTGACCAGATATAGATGTATCCGCTGTGTTCCTGACGCAGCACGTTTTGCAGTGCAGCCAGTAAAGAGGGGTTATCACCCGGCCAGAAACTTGCAAACGTTTCGTCGTCAGGGAGATAGAGTGGCAGAGAGAGCTGTGCCGGTCCGTTCAGAAGTACCTCAACCAGATCTGACATAAAATCGGCATGGAGTTTAACACGGAACCTGCAAGGAGAGAACCGGGCGGATCGTCCGCCCGGTTAAAGGATCACTGTGACGCTTTTTCGCTTTCGTCAGCGTCCAGCACCACCTCTTCCGGGCGGATCACGGAGATCAGCTTGAAAATGAGGCTCAAGCCAACGCCGACGATGGTCGCCAGCGCCATGCCTTTCAGCTCGGCCGCCCCGATGTGCACCTTCGCGCCGCTCACGCCGATAATCAGGATCACCGACGTCAGGATCAGGTTCTGCGCTTTGCTGTAATCCACTTTGGATTCAATCAGCACGCGAATACCGGAGGCACCGATGACCCCGTACAGCAGCAGAGACACGCCGCCCATCACCGGCACCGGGATGATCTGAATCGCTGCCGCCAGCTTACCGACGCAGGAGAGCAGAATGGCGATGATCGCCGCGCCGCCGATAACCCAGGTACTGTAGACGCGGGTAATCGCCATCACGCCGATATTTTCACCGTAGGTGGTGTTTGGCGTAGATCCAAAGAAACCGGAGATGATGGTGGAGAAACCGTTCGCAAACATGGAACGGTGCAGGCCCGGGTCGCGGATCAGGTCACGTTTGACAATGTTTGCCGTCACCACCAGGTGGCCGACGTGCTCTGCAATCACCACCAGCGCCGCAGGCAGAATGGTGAAAATCGCAAACCATTCGAAGCGCGGCGTATAGAAGGTTGGCAGCGCGAACCAGTGCGCCTGCGCGATCGGGGTGGTATCCACCACGCCCATCATAAAGGAGAGCGCATAGCCCGCCAGCACGCCGATCAGGATCGGGATAATCGCCATAAAGCCGCGGAACAGCACGGAACCAAAGACCGTTACGCCCAGGGTCACCAGCGAGATGATAATGGTTTTGGAATCCGGCGACTGGCCGTCTGCTGGCAGCAGGCCGGCCATGTTCGCCGCCACGCCCGCCAGCTCAAGACCGATGACGGCCACGATGGCGCCCATCGCCGCAGGGGGGAACATCACGTCCAGCCAGCCGGTACCGGCTTTCTTCACGATGAAGGAAACCAGGCAGAACAGCACGCCACACATGATAAAGCCGCCCAGCGCGACCTCATAACCCAGCGGCAGCAACAATAACACCGGAGAGATAAAGGCGAAGCTCGACCCGAGATACGCCGGGATTTTGCCTTTACAGATAAAGAGGTACAGCAGCGTACCGATGCCGTTGAACAGCAGCACGGTTGCCGGGTTAATGTGGAACAGGATTGGCACCAGCACGGTTGCGCCAAACATGGCGAGCAGGTGCTGCAAACTAAGCGGGATAGTCTGTAAAAGCGGCGGTCTTTCACTCACCCCGATAGCACGGCGCGTCATAGTGTTTTCCTCTGAGTAGTATCGTTGTTGGTGTTTTATTCAAATAAAAGCCGACTATCAAAGTCGGCTTATTTATCGTTATTCGATTATTTCGTACCAAAGATCTTATCGCCGGCATCGCCGAGCCCCGGGATGATGTACCCGTGCTCGTTCAGGCCCTGGTCGATAGAGGCGGTATACAGCTCAACGTCCGGGTGCGCTTTTTCCAGTGCCGCGATCCCTTCCGGTGCCGCAACCAGCACCAGCACTTTAATGCTGCTGCAGCCCGCTTTTTTCAGCAGGTCGATGGTGGCAATCATTGAACCGCCGGTTGCCAGCATCGGGTCAACCACCAGCGCCATACGCTCGTCGATGTTGGACACCAGCTTCTGGAAGTAAGGAACCGGCTCGAGGGTTTCTTCGTTACGGTAGATCCCCACCACGCTGATGCGCGCGCTTGGCACATGCTCCAGCACGCCTTCCATCATGCCGAGACCGGCACGCAGGATTGGCACAACGGTAATTTTCTTACCTTTGATCTGCTCAACCTGCACCGGGCCGTTCCAGCCTTCGATGGTGACTTTTTCTGTCTCCAGATCGGAGGTCGCTTCGTAAGTCAGCAGGCTGCCGACTTCAGAGGCCAGTTCGCGAAAACGCTTCGTGCTGATGTCATGCTCACGCATCAGGCCCAACTTGTGTTTAACGAGTGGGTGTTTCACTTCCACAATCTTCATTCTCTTTCTCCTCTGAATGGCATCCGCAAAAAAATCGCGGGATTATACCGCTTTTTTCGGATTAGGCCATACCCATCTTGCTTGACGTATATCAAGCAAAGTGATTTAGAGACAAAAAAACCGGAGGCGAGACTCCGGCTTGGGTGCGGGTTCTGCCGGGTGGCGCTAACGCTTACCCGGCCTACACGTCCCGTAGGCCCGGTAAGCGCAGCGCCACCGGGCAATTATAGCTGCTCGCCGTTGCTCGCAATCACCTGCTTATACCAGTCGAACGATTTCTTCTTGCTGCGGTTCAGCGTGCCGTTGCCTTCATTGTCTTTATCGACAAAGATAAAGCCGTAGCGTTTTTTCATTTCACCGGTACCGGCAGATACGAGGTCGATACAGCCCCACGGGGTGTAACCCATCAGGTCTACGCCATCTTCCACCACCGCTTTTTTCATCTCGCGGATGTGGGCGGCCAGGTAGTCAATGCGGTACTGGTCGTTCACCGTGCCGTCGCTCTCCTGCACGTCGATTGCGCCAAAGCCGTTTTCAACGATAAACAGCGGCAGCTGGTAGTGATCCCAGAACCAGTTGAGGGAGTAGCGCAGCCCCACCGGGTCAATCTGCCAGCCCCAGTCAGATTTCTGCACGTACGGGTTAGAGACCAGGCTCTTGCTCTCGTCATAGTCCAGCTGCGGGTTGTCCGCCGTCGCCTTGGTGGCGAAGGACATATAATAGCTAAACCCGATGTAATCCACGCAGCCCTGCGTCAGCGCGACTTTATCTTCTTCGGTGATATCCAGCGCGAAGCCGCGACGTTCAAAGTAGTTGAGCAGATGCTGCGGATACTTACCGCGCACATGGACGTCGGTGAACCAGTAGCGGCGGTGCATGGCGTTCATCGCCATCATCATGTCGTCCGGCGCGCAGGTCAGCGGGTAGATGGGGCACATGGCAATCATGCAGCCGATCTGCAGGGACGGGTTAATCTCGCGCCCCGCCTTCACCGCCAGGGCGCTGGCCACCAGTTCATAGTGCGCGGCCTGGAACATCACCGGCTCACGATCTTCACCCGGCGCGTACTTCAGCCCGGAGTTGGTAAACGGCGCAAAATCTTCATGGAAGTTGGCCTGGTTGTTGATCTCGTTAAAGGTCATCCAGTACTTGACTTTATGCTGATAGCGCTGGAAAACCACTTTCGCAAAACGAACGAAGAAGTCGATCAGCTTACGGTTGCGCCAGCCGCCGTATTCCGTGACCAGGTGGAAAGGCATCTCGAAGTGGGAAAGCGTAATCACCGGTTCGATGCCGTACTTCAGGCACTCGTCGAACAGATCGTCATAGAATTTCAGACCGGCTTCGTTCGGCTCAAGCTCGTCACCTTTCGGGAAGATACGCGTCCAGGCGATGGAGGTACGGAAGCATTTGAACCCCATCTCGGCAAAGAGTTTGATGTCTTCTTTATAGCGGTGGTAGAAATCGATGGCTTCATGATTAGGGTAATTTTTCCCCTCAAGCACGCCGTTGGTGATTTCGCGCGGTACGCCGTGCGCACCCGCCGTCATCACATCGGCAACGCTAACGCCCTTGCCGCCCTCTTTCCAGCCGCCCTCAAGCTGATGCGCCGCAACGGCACCACCCCACAGAAAATCTGCTTTAAATCCTGACATTTGCTTTCCCTCATTCTGCGTTATTTTCTGCAAAAACAATTACAGAAACCGGTTTCAGTTCGATGATGTGCAAAGGGGATAGCCGTTGCAAGCAGAACGCCGAAACCGGTTTCATTTTCGTGAACAGAGTCAAGTTTGTCGCCCTGCATAAGCCAGAGAGAAAAAAAGATCCCCGCACCGAGAATAGGCTCGCAAACGTTTGCCTGGACTGTTAGAATTGCGCCGATTTTTCTTACTAGCTATGCAATCGCGTGGGGACTTGAGCCGTGACCAACAAAACTTCTCTCAGCTACAAAGATGCCGGTGTTGATATTGACGCAGGTAATGCGCTGGTTGACCGAATCAAAGGTGTGGTGAAAAAAACCCGCCGCCCGGAAGTGATGGGTGGTCTGGGTGGATTCGGCGCACTGTGCGCGCTGCCGCAAAAATATCGTGAACCTGTTCTGGTCTCGGGTACTGACGGTGTAGGCACCAAGCTGCGCCTGGCGATGGATTTAAAACGTCACGACACGATCGGTATCGATCTGGTCGCGATGTGTGTGAATGACCTGGTGGTTCAGGGCGCAGAGCCGCTGTTCTTCCTCGATTACTACGCGACCGGCAAACTGGACGTGGATACCGCGGCCAGCGTCATTAACGGTATCGCCGAAGGCTGTCTGCAGTCCGGCTGTGCGCTGGTCGGCGGCGAAACCGCTGAAATGCCGGGTATGTATCACGGCGAAGATTATGACGTCGCGGGCTTCTGCGTCGGCGTAGTAGAAAAATCAGAAATTATCGACGGCAGCAAAGTGGCGGATGGTGACGTGCTGATCGCGCTGGCTTCCAGCGGCCCACACTCCAACGGCTACTCTCTGGTGCGTAAAATTCTCGAAGTGAGCGGCTGCGACCCGCTGACCACCGAGCTTGACGGTAAACCGCTGGCAGACCACCTGCTGGCACCAACCCGCATCTACGTGAAAAACGTGCTGGAACTGATTGAGAACGTTGACGTGCACGCTATCGCCCACCTGACCGGCGGCGGCTTCTGGGAAAACATCCCGCGCGTGCTGCCGGACAACACCCAGGCCGTAATCGACGAATCCTCATGGCAGTGGCCAGCCGTGTTTAACTGGCTGCAGACCGCAGGCAACGTGAGCTCTCACGAAATGTACCGCACCTTTAACTGCGGCGTGGGCATGGTTATCGCCCTGCCGGCAAGCGAAGCGGATAAAGCGGTTAAACTGCTGACCGAAAAAGGTGAAAACGCGTGGAAAATCGGTACGATTAAAGCCTCCGATTCCGAACAGCGTGTGGTCATTGAATGAAAAACATCGTGGTGCTCATTTCCGGCAACGGAAGCAATTTGCAGGCCATCATAGACGCCTGCAAACAGAAGAAAATCAACGGCACCATTCGGGCAGTATTCAGCAACAAGGCCGACGCGTTCGGCCTTGAGCGCGCGCGGGAAGCGAACATTCCCGCGCACGCGCTGGAAGCCAGCCAGTTCGCCGGGCGTGAAGCCTTTGACCGCGAGCTGGTTCAGGAGATTGATGCCTACGCACCGGACGTCGTGGTGCTGGCGGGCTATATGCGCATTCTGAGCCCGGCTTTTGTTGCGCACTACGCCGGACGTCTGCTGAATATTCACCCTTCTCTTCTGCCGAAATATCCCGGCCTGCACACCCATCGTCAGGTTCTGGAAAACGGCGATGAGGAGCACGGCACCTCCGTGCATTTCGTGACCGACGAGCTGGACGGCGGTCCGGTGATCCTGCAGGCCAAAGTCCCGGTCTTTGACGGCGACAGCGAAGAAGACGTGACCGAACGCGTGCAGACCCAGGAACACGCCATTTACCCGCTGGTGGTAAGCTGGTTTGTCGACGGGCGCCTCGAAATGCGCGACGGCGCTGCCTGGCTGGATGGCGTGAAGTTACCCCCGCAGGGCCATGCGGCGGAAGAGTAGTTTGTTATGTCGGGTGGCGCCGCGCTTACCCGACATCTACCTTGCATTACCCGATATTCCCTTCTCCAACCTTCTAAATTCCCCAACAAAAAAAATAACTGTCATACTTTTCTGGCACTGTTGGACATATCGTGGAAATGCTCGCCATAATAAGGACGAGACGGATTTACCACGTCCTGTGATTGAACTGGAGTGTGAGCTGTAATGGGTCAGGAAAAGTTATATATCGAGAAAGAGCTAAGCTGGTTAGCATTTAACGAACGTGTACTCCAGGAAGCGGCTGACAAAAGTAACCCGCTGATCGAACGCATGCGTTTTTTGGGCATCTATTCCAACAACCTGGATGAGTTCTACAAGGTTCGCTTTGCCGAGCTGAAAAGACGGATCATCATCAGTGAAGAACAGGGCTTAAACTCTCACTCGCGGCATCTGCTGGGCAAAATCCAGTCCCGCGTGTTGAAAGCCGATCAGGAATTTGACGGCCTGTATAACGAACTGCTGCTGGAGATGGCGCGCAATCAAATCTTCCTGATTAACGAACGTCAGCTTTCCGTTAACCAACAAAACTGGCTGCGCCACTATTTTAAACAGTACTTGCGCCAGCACATTACCCCGATTCTCATCAACCGCGAAACCGATCTGGTGCAGTTCCTGAAAGATGACTACACCTATCTGGCCGTAGAAATTATTCGCGGTGAATCCATTCGCTACGCTCTGCTGGAGATCCCGTCCGACAAGGTCCCGCGCTTCGTGAACCTGCCGCCGGAAACCCCGCGCAGACGCAAGCCGATGATCCTGCTGGACAACATCCTGCGCTACTGTCTCGACGACATTTTCAAAGGCTTCTTCGATTACGATGCGTTAAACGCCTACTCGATGAAGATGACCCGTGACGCCGAATATGACCTGGTGCACGAGATGGAGGCCAGCCTGATGGAGCTAATGTCCTCCAGCCTGAAACAACGCCTGACGGCCGAGCCGGTGCGCTTTGTTTATCAGCGCGATATGCCGGACGCCATGGTAGAAATGCTGCGCGAGAAGCTGACCATTTCGCGCTATGACTCCATCGTGCCGGGCGGCCGTTACCACAACTTTAAAGACTTTATTGGCTTCCCGAACGTCGGCAAGGCCAATCTGGTGAACAAGCCGCTGCCGCGCCTGCGCCATCTGTGGTTTGATAAATTCCGCAACGGGTTCGACGCCATTCGCGAGCGCGATGTTCTGCTCTACTATCCGTATCACACGTTTGAACACGTGCTGGAGCTGCTGCGTCAGGCCTCGTTCGACCCGAGCGTGCTGGCGATCAAAATCAACATCTACCGGGTGGCAAAAGATTCCCGCATCATCGATGCGATGATCCACGCCGCGCACAACGGCAAAAAAGTGACCGTGGTGGTTGAGCTACAGGCGCGCTTCGACGAAGAGGCGAACATTCACTGGGCGCGCCGTCTGACGGAAGCGGGCGTGCACGTGATCTTCTCCGCGCCGGGTCTCAAAATTCACGCCAAGCTGTTCCTGATCTCCCGTAAAGAGGGCGACGACGTGGTGCGCTATGCCCACATCGGTACCGGGAACTTTAACGAGAAAACGGCGCGAATTTATACCGACTACTCGCTGCTGACCGCCGATGCGCGCATCACCAACGAGGTACGCCGGGTCTTTAACTTCATTGAGAACCCGTACCGCCCTGTCAGCTTCGACTATCTGCTGGTCTCGCCGCAGAACTCGCGCCGTCTGCTGTACGATATGATTGATAAAGAGATTGCCAATGCCCAGAAAGGGCTGTCGTCCGGCATCACCCTGAAGCTTAACAATCTGGTCGACAAAGGACTGGTGGACAGGCTGTACGCCGCGTCCAGCTCTGGCGTACCGGTTAACCTGCTGATCCGCGGCATGTGCTCGCTGATCCCGGAACTGGAAGGCATCAGCGACAATATTCGGGTGATCAGCATTGTTGACCGTTACCTGGAACACGATCGGGTCTATATTTTCGATAATGCAGGCGACAAACAGGTCTATCTCTCTTCGGCAGACTGGATGACGCGCAATATTGACTACCGAATTGAAGTCGCAACCCCGCTGCTGGATCCGCGTCTGAAACAGCGTATTCTCGACATTATCGAGATCCTGTTCAGCGATACGGTGAAGGCGCGCTATATCGACAAAGAACTCAGTAACCGCTATGTACCGCGCGGCAACCGCCGTAAAGTGCGGTCGCAACTGGCGATTTACGACTATATCAAATCACTCGAGCAACCCGATTAACCTATGCCGATAAATGATAAGACCCCACGCCCGCAGGAATTCGCAGCGGTCGATCTTGGCTCTAACAGTTTCCACATGGTCATCGCCCGCGAGGTGGATGGCGCGCTGCAGATCATCGGTCGTCTGAAGCAGCGCGTACACCTGGCGGATGGCCTTGATGAACGCAGCATGCTCAGCGAAGAGGCGATGGAGCGCGGGTTAAACTGCCTGTCGCTGTTTGCTGAACGCCTGCAGGGCTTCTCGCCCTCCAGCGTATGCATCGTGGGCACCCACACCCTGCGTCAGGCGCTGAACGCGCCAGAGTTTCTCAAGCGGGCCGAAAAGGTGATCCCCTACCCGATTGAGATCATCTCCGGTAACGAGGAAGCGCGTCTGATCTTCATGGGCGTCGAGCACACCCAGCCGGAAAAAGGGCGCAAGCTGGTGATCGACATCGGCGGCGGTTCTACGGAGCTTGTGATCGGCGAAGACTTTGAGCCTCGCCTGGTGGAAAGCCGCCGTATGGGCTGCGTCAGCTTCGCGCAGATGTATTTCCCGGGCGGCACCATCACCCGCGAGAACTTCCAGCGTGCACGTATGGCGGCTGTCCAGAAGCTGGAAAACCTGGCCTGGCAGTACCGCATTCAGGGCTGGAACGTGGCGCTGGGCGCGTCGGGCACCATCAAGGCGGCGCATGAAGTGCTGCTGGCAATGGGTGAAAAAGATGGGTTCATCACGCCCGAACGCCTGACGCTGCTGACCGACGAAGTGCTGAAGCATAAAAGTTTTGACGCCTTAAGCCTGCCGGGGCTTTCCGACGAGCGTAAGGCGGTCTTCGTGCCGGGGCTGGCCATTCTCTGCGGCGTGTTTGATGCGCTGGCCATTAAAGAGCTGCGCCTGTCCGACGGCGCGCTGCGCGAAGGCGTGCTGTACGAAATGGAAGGCCGCTTCCGCCATCAGGATATTCGCAGCCGCACCGCGCAAAGCCTGGCCAACCAGTACAACATCGACCGCGAGCAGGCGAAGCGCGTGCTGGACACCACGGTGCAGATGTATGAACAGTGGGAAGAGCAGAATCCGAAGCTCGCGCACCCGCAGCTTGCCGCGCTGCTGAAATGGGCCGCGATGCTGCACGAGGTGGGGCTGAACATCAACCATAGCGGGATGCACCGCCATTCGGCCTATATTTTGCAAAACAGCGATCTGCCAGGCTTCAACCAGGAGCAGCAAACCATGATGGCGACCCTGGTGCGGTATCACCGCAAAGCCATCAAGCTCGACGACCTGCCGCGCTTCACGCTGTTTAAGAAAAAGCAGTTCCTGCCGCTCATTCAGCTGCTGCGTCTGGGCGTGCTGCTCAATAACCAGCGTCAGGCGACCACCACGCCGCCCACGCTGAAGCTGAAAACCGACGACCATCACTGGACGTTGAGCTTCCCGCACGACTGGTTCAGCCAGAACGCGCTGGTCCTGCTGGACCTGGAAAAGGAGCAGCAGTACTGGGAAGCGGTCACCGGCTGGCTGCTCAAAATCGAGGAAGAGAGCGCCGACGTCGCCGCGTAACGGTTCAGGCGTCCGCGCAGGACGCCTCTGTTTCCAGCAGTGACTCAAGCGGTGCCGGTCTGCCAATCAGATAGCCCTGCACATAATCAATACCTAGCGCGTGAACCGCGCTACGTATCTCTTCGGTCTCGACATATTCCGCCACCACCAGCATCTTCTTCATGCGCGCCAGATGGCAGATAGACGCCACAATCTGATAATCCAGGCTGTTGTTGACGATATTGCGGATGAAGTCGCCGTCGATTTTAAGAATATCCGCGTCCACGCTTTTTAGCCGCGCGTAGCTTGCATAGCCGGTACCAAAATCATCAATCGCAATGCGTACCCCCATTTTCTGCAGCTGACTGAGGATATGCAGCGCCTGCTCGGGGTTGCAGAAGTTGCTGCACTCCGTCACTTCAAAGATCAGCTGCCACGGCTCAATAGCGTATTTCGCCAGCACGCGGCTCACCTCAAGCGGGAACTGTACCCGGCACACTGTTGAAGGCGCCAGATTAATAGCAAAGCGCTGGCCGGGCAGTCTTTCCCGATGCGCGGCCAGGAAGCGCAGCGTATGCTCAAGCACCCACAGATCCACCCGGGAGGACAAACCAAACTCCTGCGCGACGGGCAGGAACTGATCGGGGGAGATCAGTATCCCATTGGTGTCCGGCATCCGCAGCAGGACTTCGTGATAGCAATCGCCACGCAGGCCGCGAACGGGTTGAACCAGCAGGATGAATTCGTCGTTGTCGAGCGCCTTCTGCAGGCGGCTCATCATCGCGACTTTATCCTTCAGGCTGCGCTGCAAATGGACGGCACCGCGCTGCTGAAGATTTTCCGGGTGATTAGAGGAGAGTGACAGATCGGCCACCACCGCCAGCTCCCCCAGCACCAGATAAAGATGGTTAACCGGGGACCGGACATAGCAGTAGCTTACGCCAACCTGCGGCTGCAGCGGCATGCCGTCCCAGACAAAGCGGAACTGCTTGATATGCTCGTCCAGGGCGTCAATCCGCTGCTGGTGCGATTCCGCGTTGAGCCGCACCGCCATGTCATATCCGGTGAGGTGATACACCTGCTCATTGGGCTGGAGCGTACCGTTAACCCACTGCGCCAGCTGCTGTTTGTACTGAATACGCAGCTGCACGCCGTAATTTCGGCCCAGAATTTCCAGCTCCGGAATGCGCAGCAGGCAGAGCGCCGACCACGGATCCTTCGCCAGATCGCGCGACAGCGCCCGCAGGTTAGGCATATGGACAACCGGATCGAGCAGTGCCAGCCTGCGGGCGTGTTTGTTCACCGCGCGCTGCCGGGTCGCCAGCATCGACATATAAATCACCACAAACGAAAAGACCAGGTAACTGGAAGAGGTGATCGCCAGCTGAATATCGTACCCCGCGTTCACTGGGATATAGCGGTAAAAATAGTGAATGGACACCAGCAGTATCGGGGTCCAGATCAGCGAAATCAGCTTATAGCCAAAACGCATCGCGCCCCAGAGCATCACCGGCATCAGCAGCGACAGGGTATAGTTAGTGGTGAAGATGGAGCTGTTTTCATTTATCGGGAGCAGCAGCAGCGACAGCAGCCCGCCAAGCGCAATCGCCCACAGCGAAAACTCCGCGGCCGTCACCTTTTTATCTATCTGGAACCGGATCTGCGAGAGAAGACTTTTGATATAGCGCGGATGACGGATCAGGCGGATCAGCAGATAGCTCAGCGGCACGCCCGTCAGCCCGCTGACCAGCAGCGCCTGGTAGTTAATGAGCGTACGAATGTTAAGAGGGTTCAACCCCGCGAGGCTCTGGCGACTCTCATACACGCCCAGATACACCGCAAACTGAAACAGCACCAGAAACAGCGTCGCGGGGCAGATAACCTGCCAGAAGATGCGCTGCGCCATCAGCCGGATGTCGCCGTACGCCGTCATATTGCGTCTGGGCGCAAACACCCGGTAGCCGCCCCAGCTGAGGACTAAAGGGACCATAAAATGGAGCACCCCGGCAACCGTTTCGAACATCCCGACCGACGGGTAATAGCGGATAAACAGCGACAACACGATCCCGGGAAGGGCTTCCAGGCCAAAGAACATCATCAGTGAGAGCAAAAAGGAGAGCGGTAAATAATAAAGCGCCGCGATACCGTCCCCCAGTTGCGTGAACGTATTTGCCACGCTCAGCACGGGAAGCAAAACCACCGGTAATAGTAGCGGCAATGCCCACCAACGGTATTTATTGTTTTTCAGAAAAGCGAAAATCTTCATAGATGCCCGGTTAAACCCCTTTTTCTCCAGAGGGAAGATAAAGACAGGCATCCAACCTGACCTGGCGCCACCCCGCGACGTGCAGAGTGAACAGTGTGGAGGAGGGATTTTAAATATCAGAGCCGGGAATCCGTTGACTTAAATCAAACTATTTCACGCAAATAAGCCTTGCAGAAGAATTTTGTGAAATAATTTTCTTTATATTATCAATATGGTAAATGCAATTATTAATTTCAATAACAATAGTTAATGCAAACGTTGACGGTTATTTACACATCACAGAATTGACCCCATCTTCCCACTGTGCCTTAATATCCTCATCGCCCGGGAGGGCTTATCCAGGAAAAACAGAGTGAGTCAGGTCACGCGTATGCGCAAACGACATCGATTTAACACCCGAATGACCCGCATCATACTGCTTATCAGTTTCCTGTTTTTCTTTGGCCGCTTCGTTTACTCTTCGATTGGCGCCTGGTACCACCATCAGGACAAAACCCAGTCACAGCAATCCAGCCTGACCGTCGACACCGCTGACCGCTAACCCCCCCGAAGGATGTTGTACGAGCCGAATAAGGGCCGCGATCCCTTTGCTGAGGATTTTATCCTGCCGCATCACCACCGCCAGCTGCCGCTGCAGCATGGGCGTCAGCGACATCACGCATAGCCCCTCGCGATCGGCATCCTGTTCTACCGCCATTCTCGGCACGATGCTGTAGCCCAGCCCCGCGCGAACCATGCGTTTGATCGCCTCGATGCTGCCAAGCTGCATCACCGGCGCCATCGCTACCCCATGGGCGGCAAACCAGCCATCGATCAGCGCCCGGGTCCCGCTGCCTGTCTCAAAGGCGATCAGCGGCTGGGCATGGAGCGCCTCCGGGGTTAACTCCCTGAAAGCGCCCTGCTGCTCCCTTGAGGCGATAAAGACAAACTCTTCGTCCATCACCGGCATGACGTCCAGCGCTCTGCCGCTCACCGGCAGCGTCACCAGCCCCATATCGAGACGGTTCTCTTCAATGGCCCTGACGATGTCGAGGGTGTTGCCCGTCGTGACTCCCACGCTCAGGAGCGGATAGTCGCGGCGTAGCTGCTCCAGCAGCGGCGGCAGAAGATGAATACAGGCCGTCGCCCCCGTGCCAAGGGTAATGGTGCCGCTCACGTCGTGGCTAAACGCATTCACGGCCCGGATGGCGTCATCCACCACCTGCTGAATACGCTCCCCGTGCGCCAGCAAGGTTTCTCCGGCAGCCGTCGCCTTAATCCCTCGCCCGGTACGCTCCACCAGCCGCGTTTGCAGAAACTGCTCCAGCTGGCGTATTTGCAGGCTGACGGCGGGCTGGGAGAGGCCCAGAACGTCCGCTGCCGCTGAAAAGCTGCCGCGCTGGTGAACCAGGCGGAAGGTGGCGAGATAGCCCAGATTAAGCGTCGTCATTCAAAGTTTCTCTTATACGGTGCATAAGGTTGCAGCCCTGCCAGCACAATACCGCGCCCGTTATGCTCAGGACAACTGCATAACGGAATGAAAACTCATGGAAACCTCTGCCCTTCCTCGTCGCCTCGCCCTCACCGCCGGGTGTAATCAACTCATCAACTGGGGGATTTCATTTTATATGCCCGGCACCTTTGCGCGGGCCATTTCAGCCGACCGGGGATGGTCGTCACCGCAGATTTACCTCGGCCTGACGCTGGCGATGCTGGTGATGGCGGCGGTATCTCCTTTTGTCGCCCGCCTGCTGGCACGCTTTGGCGGTCAAAAAGTGGTGATGGTCGGAACGCTGCTGATCGCCGCAAGCTGCGCAGAAATGGCGTATACCCGGACGCTTTATGGCTGGTACAGCGCCTGGATTGTCGCCGGCACTGGGATGCGCCTGTCGCTGTACGATGCGCTGTTCGCCGCGCTGGTCAACCTCTACGGGCAGCAGGCGCGAAGAACGATCTCACGCGTCACGCTGGCGGGCGGGCTGGCCTCCGCCGTCTTCTGGCCGCTGGGCGATGGCCTGCTTCACATCATGAGCTGGCAGGACGCGTTACGCATTTATGCCCTGCTTGGCCTGCTGAGCGCAGTGCTGATCCGCACGCTTCCCCGGCAGCGGCTGACGGAAAACACGAAGGCCATCGCGCCGCCCCTGCGCAACGAGCGGCGTAACGCCTGGCTTTATGCGGCCTTCATCGCCCTTATCACCTTTGTCTCTAACGGCACCTCCACCCATCTGCCGGAGTTTATTGCCCACTTTGGCCTGCCGGTCGCCATCGGCATGCTGTGGGGGATCGGCCAGACGGGCGCGCGCTCGCTGGAGGTGCTGGCAGGTGGCCGCTTAACCCCCTTCAAGCTTACGCTCTTTACCGCTCTTGCTATGCCGCTGTGTTTTCTTGTGGGAATAAGCAGCGCCCTGTTTGTCTGGTGCGCGGCCGGGTTTGTGCTGGGCTACGGCGCCATCAACGGGCTGGTCACCCTTGTCAAAGCCACCCTGCCGCTGGAGCTGTTTAGCGCGGAAAGCTATGCCCGCCGCACGGGCATGCTGCTTATCCCCGGTCAGCTTATGGCCGCAGCCTCACCGTATGCCTATGCGTGGCTAAATAAAACGCTGGGGATCGCGGGTGCAATGGGGGTATCGACGGGCCTGACGCTGCTGATTGCCGGGCTGGCGATAGCCATTGTGCGCCGTCCCGGGAGGCAAACTGTATCGCACTGTATCCCGCGGGCCACGGTGACAAACGGGTACAAAACGCCCCCTCCGGCAAATATCTCCGATACATAAAAATGGTTTTCTTTCCCTGTCGCCATTGAGAACTGATGAGGAGAGAGAGCAATGATTCGTCGTTACGCAATTTTACCCCTGCTCGTCCTGGCATCTGTAACACATGCCCAGGCCACGCCGCTGGACAATCTGAGCGCCGCGGACGTTAACGGCCCCGCCGCCGTTGCCCCGCTGGCGCAGCCGCAACCGCCGGCAAAACTGATCGTCGATCCGCCGCTTGCCGGGCCGCTGAGTAAAGGCGCGGTGTTTATCCAGTACCGTGCCGAAAACCTGCGCATCGAGCCGGTATTCGGACCTGAAGCGCTCAAGGTCACCCCGCGCATCGGGCACATTCACGTGGTGGTGGATGACGCGCCGTTGCACTGGGCTGACGCCAGCGGAGAGCCGGTGATTCTGGTGGGACTCCCCGCCGGTAAACACAAGGTGACGATTATTCTGGCCGACCCGACGCACAAGCCGCTCGACCACAAAACCATCGAATTCACCGTACCGCCTCATGCGGCGGTCCACCATTTTTAAGGAGTCTGACGATGAAAGCACTGACTGTACTGACGGCAGGCCTGCTGGCGCTTTCCGCCAGTGCCTTTGCACAGAGCAAAACCAGCGTCGTGCTGGTCCACGGCGCGTTTGCCGACGGCAGCAGCTGGAATAAGGTGATTACCCTGTTGCAGAAACAGCACGCAGATGTCATTGCCGTCCAGCTGCCGCTCACGTCGCTTAACGATGACGTTGCCGCCACAAAGCGGGCCATCGCCCGCGCCCAGGGGGATGTCGTGCTGGTGGGTCACTCCTGGGGCGGCACCGTGATTAGCGAAGCGGGCAACGATGCGCGGGTGAAATCGCTGGTGTATGTGGCGGCGTTCGCGCCGGATGGCGGCCAGTCGACGGCGGACCTCGCGGGAAGCTACCCGCCGCCGCCGGGCAGCGCGGGTATCGCCAATAATGCGGACGGCTATTTATACCTGCCAACGGACGCCGTCAGGAAGGATTTCGCGCCGGACGTGAAGCCCGAGGAACAAACTGCAATCGCGGCCACGAAGGGGCCAATTAAGGCCGATGCGTTTGGTGAAAAGGTGACCCACGCGGCGTGGCATGATAAGCCGAGCTGGTTTGTGGTCAGCAAAAATGACCGAATGATCAACCCCGATCTTGAACGTGCGATGGCGAAGACGATCCATGCGAAAACCACCGAGGTCTCCGCGAGCCACGTGTCGATGGTGAGCCAGCCGGAGGCTATCGCCCGGACGATTGAGCAGGCGATTGAAGCAAAATAGTATTTTGTAAATTGTAGGCCGGGTAAGCGCAGCGCCACCCGGCAAAAAAATAGCCTCAGTGCCCGCCATCCGCGGGATAATCTCGATTAATCCACGCGTGGTCCTCTTCCCACGTGAACATCCATTTGCGCACCGGCCCGGCCATCACGTTGAGATAATAGCTGTCATACCCGGCCATCGTCGCCACCGGGTGGTAGCCCTTCGGCACCATGACCACGTCACGGTTATAGGCCGCCATACACTCATCCAGCGCTCTGTCGTCGGTGTAAACCCGCTGCATGCAGAACCCCTGCTCCGGGTTGAGGCGATGGTAGTAGGTCTCCTCCAGGTAAGTCTCCCGGGGCGGGTTATCCGTGTCGTGCTTGTGGCTCGGATACGAACTGGTGCAGCCCTCGTTGGTCCAGACTTCCACCACCAGCAGGCTGTCGGCGGGCTTATCTTCCGGCAGAATGTTGTGCACGTAGCGCTGGTTATGGCCCTTGCCGCGCGCTTCAGCGTCGATATCCTGCGGCGCAATCAGCCGCGTCGGATACGTGCCCTTGCCGGGGGCGGCGCAGACCGCCAGCTCGAGCCTCGTCAGCGCCTTCACCTGCACCGTCTCCTGCGGGGTAACGTACACCGCCCACGGCTTGATGCGCTCGAACGGGCTCATCCGCTCGCCGATGTCGTTAAACTGCGCGGAAGGCGTGCTGATGGAGGCGCGTCCGGCGACCAGCACCAGGCAACGCTCTTCGCTGACGGCGGGCAGCGTCAGCTGCTGCCCCTCATGCAGCTCATACGCCTCAAAGCCGACGTATCCCCACCCTGCGCGTTCCGGCGTGACGGACTGGGTGCGCCCCTCCGCATTCGGCTGTTGCCAGCGTGATAACAGACGTGACATGTCACCTCCTCAAATCAGTCCGGCGTCGCGCGCCAGGCGGCTCAGGTTGTTATACCCCAGACGGGCGTAGGTCAGCGGATGGGCAACCGCCGGGTCCTGCTCCGCCTCCACCACCAGCCAGCCGTGATAGTCCTGCGCCTTCAACAGCCGCATGATCGGCGGGTAATCCACGCAGCCGTCGCCCGGCACCGTAAACACGCCGCTCAGTACCGCATCAAGGAAGCTGGTTTTACGGTTTTTCACGTCCGCCAGCACGTCGGCACGCACGTCTTTGCAGTGAACGTGGTTGATACGCGATGCCCAGCGCTGCGCCACCGCCAGCGGATCGGCCCCGGCAAAGGTCAGGTGACCGGTGTCCAGCAGCAGTCCAACCTCTTCGCCGGTATGGGTCATCAGGTTGTCCACGTCGTCAGCGGACTCAATCACCGTCCCCATATGGTGGTGATAGGCAATCTGCACCCCCTGCTGCTGGGTGTAGCGGGCAAATTCCGTGAGCTTCTCGCCATACTCCTTCCAGCGTGCCTGCGGGAAACGCGGGCGCAGATGCACCGGGGTCTGCTGCTCGCCGTGAATACAGCCGCTCACTTCCGCAAACACCAGCACCTTTGCCCCCAGCTCGCGCAGCAGCGTCAGGTGGGACTGCACGGCGGCGATCTCCGCCTCCACGCTGCGCTCCAGCAGTCGGCCTGAGTACCAGCCGGAGACCAGCTGCAGGCCATGGCGCTGCAGGATGGGGCCAAGCAGCCGCGCTTCGCGCGGGAATTTATTGCCCAGTTCGAACCCTGCAAAACCGGCCTCTTTACCTTCGCTCAGGCAGGTCTCCAGCGGCGTCTCTGCGCCCAGAGAAGGCAGATCGTCGTTCGTCCACGTCAGCGGGTTAATGCCCAGTTGTACACTCATTGTCGTCTCCATTATGCGTGTCCGCGCTCGCGCCACCAGCTGCGCATCGTCAATATCGTGTTTCAGCCACGCGCGGGAGGCATCGCCGAACAGCGTGCGCCCTACGGCGAAGCCTTTAACCAGCGGCTGCCCCGCTGCGGCCCTGAAGTCGGCGTGCAGCTGTTCTGCCGGGGCATCCAGGCCGAGGATCACCACCCCGCGGCAGTGCGGGTCACGGCGTTCGATAATCTCGCTCAGTGCCGTCCAGCCCTCGGCGGAAAGCGGCGGCAGCTTCCACCAGTCCGGGTAAATGCCGAGGTTGTAGAAGCGGGAGATGGCGCGCAGGTAGAGCTCGTCGCTGCGCGGCATGGTCGCAGGCAGGATCACCTCCAGCAGCAGCTCGTGCCCGGACTGGCAGCAGGCGTGGTACACCTCGGCGATTTTCTGCTCCTGCTCCAGGCGCAGGCCGTGGGCATCTTCCGGATGGAAAAAGACCAGGCACTTCACCACGTGCTCCTGCGGCCAGCTGATAAGCTGGGTGCCGATGTTGCCGTGCTCCATCTCCAGCGGCCGGGAGCCCGGCAGCTCAATGGGGCGACCAATCCACCACCCCTCGCCGGTGATGGCGTTCAGCGCGTCCTGACCAAACGTACCGTCGCACAGCAGGCCCGCTTTGCCTGCCAGCCCGGCACGGCTCGCCGCCTCCCGGCTGGCCTGCAGGATCAGCTGCTTGAGCGCCGGAATACGCTTAAGCGACGCCCCGCACTGCAGCGCCATATCCTCAAGCTGGCTGCGGTGGTCGAAGGCCATCACGCACAGCTCCGGCCACTCGCGGCGACGGGTGGTCACCCGGTGCAGATGGTTCAGACGCGGGTCGAGATCCGGACGCGGCACATCCGCAGCGCGGGAGAGATAGTCATCCAGCTCGATTTTGCTCGGCATCGCCGGGGCGCAGCCGTGGCGCGAGACCACCAGCGCGCCGCAGGCGTTGGCATAGCGGCACGCCTGCTCCCAGCCCTCGTCGTTCAGGTAGCCGCGCAGCAGGCCGGACATAAACGCGTCCCCCGCCCCGAGGACGTTCAGCACCTCCACGCGCACGCCGGTCACCGTCAGGCCGTCGTCCAGCCGGGGCGGAATGGCGTCGGTATAGACCGAGCAGCCGAGCGCACCGCGCTTGCAGACCAGCGTGGCCTGGCTCACCGCACGCACCTGCCCCAGCGCCTGCAGGGTCTCCGTGCTGCCGCCCGCGATATGGAACTCCTCCTCGGTGCCGACAATGACGTCGAAGAGGTGCAGCACCTCCTGCAGCTCGCGGGTGACCTTATCGGCGGCGATAAAGCGCGTTTCGCCGTCGCCTAAGGAGGTCAGCCCCCACAGCACCGGACGGTAGTCGATGTCCAGCACCGTGCGCACGCCGTGACGGCGGGCGTAGCCCAGCGCCGTCAGCACCGCCTCGCGGGTCTGAGGATGAGAAAGGTGAGTTCCGGTGATGGCAAGACACCGTGCGGAGGCAATGTAGCTTTCGTCCACATCGCTGGCCGTAATGGCCATATCCGCGCAGTTATCGCGATAAAAAATCAGAGGAAAGGTGTCCCGGTCTTTAATGCCGAGTAGCACCAGCGCCGTGAGGCGGTCTTTATCGGTAATCAGATGGCTGGTATCGCAGCCCACCTGGCTGAGCTCTTCGCGCAGGAAGCGGCCCATATGCTCGTCGCCGACGCGCGCCAGCATCGACGAGCGCAGCCCCTGGCGCGCGGTGCCGTACGCCACGTTGCCGGACGAGCCGCCGAGGTATTTGGCAAAGCTCGACACATCCTCCAGACGGGCACCAATCTGCTGACTGTAGAGGTCTACCGCCACGCGGCCCATGCATATCACATCAAACTGCTTTTCCACGTTGATACCTCATCAGACAATGTCATTCACGTTCAGCCAGCGGCCTTCACGGTGCGAGAGCGCGATCGCGTCCAGCACGCGCGACACCTTCCAGCCCTCTTCGAAGTCCGGCCACATCGGCGCGTCGGCGGCAATCCCGTCCACCAGGTCGCGCACCTCCACCGTTTTTTGATCGTTAAAGCCAATCCCATGGCCTGCACCCATGCAGAACGCGGCGTAGTCCGGGTGTGCCGGACCGACGAGCAGGGTGCGAAACCCCTGACGGTTTACCGGATCGTCATGCAGATAGAGCTTCAGCTCCGCCATGCGCTCCTGGGTAAAGCTGATGGCGCCTTTGGTCCCGGTAATGACGTACGACAGCCCCATCTTGCGGCCGCAGGCGACGCGGGAGGTTTCAATCACGCCCTGCGCCCCGCCCGCGAAGCGCACCATCGCGTGGGCCTGGTCCTCGTTTTCGACGGCAATCATGTCTGACGATCCGGCCTTTGCCGGACGTGCCGGGACCACGATCTTCAGGTCGCCGCAGACCTGCTCAATCTCCCCGACCAGGTACTGGGCCATGTTGACGATATGCGCCGCGAGGTCGCCCAGCGCTCCCAGCCCGGCGGTCTCTTTGAAGCAGTGCCAGTGAATGGGCGAGAGCGGGTCGGCCATATAGTCTTCGTTGTGGGTGCCGTAGAAGTGGATCACCTCGCCAATCTCGCCGCGGGCAATAATTTCCTTCGCCAGCTGCGCCGTCGGGTTCTTCATGTAGTTGAACCCCACCAGCGTTTTCACCCCGGCCCGCTTCGCGGCGTCGACCATCTCGCGCGCGTCATGGGCGTTCAGCGCCAGCGGCTTCTCCGAGTAGACGTGCTTGCCGTGGCGGATCGCCTCCAGCGCCATCTCTTTATGCAGGTGGTTGGGTGAGCAAATATCCACCACGTCAATCGCCGGGTCGGCCACCAGCGCCCGCCAGTCGCCGGTGGAGCGGTTGAAGCCAAACGCCTGCGCGCGCGCTGCCGCCAGCTCCGGCGTGACTTCCGCTACCATCTCGCGCACCAGCCTGCCCCGCAGGTTGAACACCGTCGGGGCCTGGGCATAGGCGATAGCGTGCGCCTTGCCGATATACCCGGTGCCAATCAATCCAATACGAACCTCTTTCATCACTATCCTCACAGTGCGCCGCGACGGCTCTTGGCGTAGGTGTCGAACGCCACCGCCAGAACGATAATTAACCCGGTGATAATCTGCTGGTAGTAGGCCGAGACGTTCATCAGCACCAGGCCGTTAATCAGAATCCCCATGATGATGGAGCCGATGATGGTGCCGCCGATGCGCCCGTAGCCGCCCATCAGCGAGGTGCCGCCGATCACCACCGAGGCGATGACGCGCAGCTCAAAGGAGATCCCGGCCACCGCCTCGGCGCTTCCCAGACGCGCGCTCAGAATGAAGCCCGCCAGCCCCGCCAGGCAGCCAATCAGCACGTAGACGCTGACCAGCACGCGCTTGACGTTCACCCCCGCCAGGCGCGCTGCCTCCGGGTTGCCGCCGATGGCGTAGACGAAGCGGCCCCAGCGGGTTTTGTGCAGCGCCAGATAGCCGCCGAGGGCGACGATGGCGAAGATCCAGATCGGAATGGAGATGCCGAGCAGCTCCCCGCGCCCCCACCAGCGGTAGCCCTGATCGAAACCGGCAATCGGCGCGCCGTCGTTGATCACCAGCGTCAGGCCGCGCCAGATGGTCATCCCACCGAGGGTCACGATGAACGGCGGCAGGCGCAGGCGGGTCACGCCCAGACCATGCAGGAAGCCAATCGCCGTCCCCACCGCCAGGCAAATCCCCAGCCCAATCAGCCAGCTCATGCCGCCCCAGGCGTTCGGGTCGACGGTGGTGAAGTTGTCGCCCTTAATCACGTACGCCGCGGTCATGGCGCAGACCGCCAGAATGGAACCCACGGAGAGGTCAATCCCGGCGGTCAGGATGACGAAGGTCATCCCCACGGCCATGATCCCGTAGATGGACACTTCGGTCAGGATGTTGAAAATATTGCGTTCAGAGAAAAAGTTGCTGTTCTGCGACTGGAAGAAGATCAGCAGCAGGATCATGAAAATCAGCACCCCGAAGCGCTCAAAGAAGGCGATGGGATCGATGCGTCCGGCGCGTTTGACCGGGGCCTGCGTTTTAGAAATCATCTGCGTCATGAGAAACTCCGTTATGCCGCGTTCAGGGCGTTGTGGTTGATGGCCATCATCGTCATCAGCCGTTCTTCGTTAGCGTCGTCACCGTGGATCTCGCCGGTCACTCGCCCTTCGCTCAGGGTGATGATCCGGTCTGACACCGCCATCACTTCAGGCAGATCGGAGGAGATCACGATCACCGCCACGCCCTTTTTCGCCATGTCAAACAGCACCTGGTGCACTTCTGATTTGGTCCCCACGTCGATGCCGCGCGTCGGCTCGTCGACGATCAGCACCCGCGGGTTGAGCGCCATGCAGCGCGCGAGGATCACCTTTTGCTGGTTACCGCCGGAGAGCTTGCGCACCTCCTGCGCGCTGTTGACCATTTTGATCTGCAGCGCCTTGCGGTAGGACTCGATCAGATCGTCCTCTTTGCGGGTGTTCACGAACCAGCGCCACTGCAGCAGCGAGGAGAGGCACGAGAGCGAAAGGTTGTCGCGAATCGACAGTCCCAGCACTGCCCCCTCTTTTTTACGATCTTCCGGCACCAGCGCCACGCCCTGGTCAAGGGCATACAGCGGGTCACGCGGCTGGTAGGGCACGCCGTCCAGCTCAAAGCTGCCCGAGGTAAACGCGTCCGCGCCAAAGAGGCAGCGGGCCACCTCGGTGCGCCCGGCGCCCACCAGCCCGGCAATGCCTAAGACCTCCCCGGCGTGGACGTGGAAGCTGATGTCGTGCAGGGCGATGCCGTGCGGATCCAGCGGCGGCTTTTCGCGGCTCAGCCCCTTCACCGCCAGGCGGACGGGTTTGTCCTCATGATGCGTTTCGCTGGCGGGACGGCGATTAAAGGCCACGTCGCGCCCGACCATCAGGCGGATCAGCTGTTCGACGTTGGTCTCCGCCACCGCGCCGGTGCCAGTGAAGCGGCCGTCCTGGAAAACGGTGAAGCGGTCGCAGAGCTGGAAAACTTCGTGCAGACGGTGGGTAACGTAAATAATGCTCACGCCACGGTTTTTAAGCTCGCGCACCACGCGGTGCAGGCTTTCGACCTCGCTGTCGCTCAGCGCGGCGGAGGGTTCGTCCATAATGATGAGCCTGGCGTTGAGGGTCAGCGCCCGGGCGATCTCCACCATCTGCTGCTGGGCCACGCTCAGGCGGGCGACCGGGGTGGTAGGCGCAACGTTCAGCTGCAGATAGTCGAGAATGACCTGCGCCTCCTGATTGACCGCCTTTTCGTCGACGATCAGATTACGTTTACGCGGCTCGCGCCCGAGAAACATGTTTTCCGCGACGGTCATGTTGGGCAGCAGGTTGAATTCCTGATAGATGGTGATAATGCCCTTGTTCTGCCGTTCCACCGGGGAGTCGTCCACCGGCAGCGTTTCGCCGTTGAACCAGATCTCCCCGCGGGTTTGCGGCTGCGCCCCCGCGAGCGCCTTCAGCAGCGTGGATTTACCCGCCCCGTTTTCCCCCAGCAGAGCGTGGATCTCGCCCGCGCCGACGGTCAGCTGGGCGCTGCTTAACGCCCAGACGCCGGAAAAGCTTTTTGCCAGGTCGGTCACTTTCAGTAAGGGTTGCGACATCGGTCTGCTCCTCCTTTAGAGTGAGCCGCCGCGCCAGCGGCGGCTGCGGATAAATCAGTTACCGGCCTCACCGATACGCTCAGCCTGCTGCAGGTTCTCTTTGGTGATCAGCGTTGGCGGGTAGTCGGCCCCGGTGATGGCTTTCTTCTCGCGCACGTTGGCCACCAGTTGGCTCATCGCCGTCTGCACCGCAAAGCCCGGACGCTGATCGGCGGTTACCGCCAGCCAGCCGTCGCGCACGCGGGCCAGCGCTTCCGGCACCGCATCAAAGCCGGTCACGAGGATTTCACCCGGTTTCACGCCCTGGCTCTGCAGGGCTTCAATCGCCCCCAGCGCCATGTCGTCGTTGGCGGAGAGGATCACCTGCGGGCGTTTCGGCAGCGAGGGCAGCACGCTTTCCACGATGCGCATCCCTTCAGAACGCATCCAGTTGCCGGTCTGATCGGCGACGATCTTGTACTTATCGCCACCCGCCTTCAGGCTGTCGCGGATCCCTTTGGTGCGTTCGATGTTGGAGGAGGAGCCCGGCTGGCCGGTCAGCAGAATGATCTCCGCCCCGTCGGGAAATTTGGTTTTCACAAAATCGCCAATCGCCTGACCGCCCTTGTAGTTGTTGGCGCCAAAGTGCGGCACCTTCTTCTGGCTGTCGACGGAGCGGTCAAGGGTGACCACCGGCAGCTTCGCATCCTGAATTTCATCCACCGCGCTGGAGACCGCGTTCACGTCGTTCGGGGAGACGATAAAGCCCTGCGCCCCGCGGGTGATGGCGTTTTCCAGGTCAGCCACCTGCTTCGGTGAACTGCCCTGCCCGTCCAGCACCTGAAGCTTCACGCCCATCTCTTTTGCGGCTTTTACCGCCGTGCGCTGCATGTGAACTTCAAACGGCATGGCCAGGTTTGGCGTACTGAACACAATTTGCTCGTTTTCGGCGAGGGCGGCCCCGGACGTCATGGCGATGAGGGCGGCTACGATCAGTTTTTTCATTATTATGTCTCTCTGTGTAGGGTTGTTGTGTTTAGAGGACGATCTCGCGCTGGCTGCGCAGTGACTCCAGCGCTTTATCCGCGAGGTACAGCGCACGTTCACCATCATCGCCGCTGCAGTCAGGCACCGCTTCGCCGCGCAGGACCGCAACAAAGTGTTCCCATTCCGCGGCGTAAGCGGATTTGTAGCGCTGCAGGAAGAAGTGTTCCGGCAGCGCGCTGGTGCAGCCCTGTTTGCCGTAGTGCTGCACCTGGTTTTCAAGAATGTTGCCCGCGCAAAGCAGCCCTTCGGAGCCGTGCAGTTCCAGGCGCTGGTCGTAGCCGTAAGATGAACGGCGGCTGTTAACGATGGTCGCCATCGCGCCGGAGGCATATTTCAGAACGATAAACGCGGTATCGATGTCCCCCGCCTCGCCAATCGCCGGATCGACCAGGTTGCTGCCCTGGGCATACACCGACACCGGCTCTTCGCCCATGATGAAGCGCGCCATGTCAAAGTCATGAATGGTCATATCGCGGAACATGCCGCCGGAGACGCGCACGTACTCCGCGGGCGGCGGAGACGGATCGCGGGAGATGATGAGCAGCGATTCCGGCTTGCCGATGCGCCCGGCCTGCGCGTCGGTTTTCACGCGGCGGAACTGCGGGTCAAAGCGGCGGTTAAAGCCGATAAACAGCGGCACGTCGTACTCTTTGACCACCTTCAGGCAGTCGCGCACGCGGGCGAGGTCGAGGTGGACCGGCTTTTCACAGAAGATGGCCTTGCCGTGGCGGGCGGCCATTTCAATCAGGTCCGCGTGGGTATCGGTGGCAGAGGCGATCAGCACGGCGTGAACGTTAGGGTCGGTCATCGCTTCATCCAGGCTCTGCTGGCGGGCCTGATACTGCGTGGCGAGGCGGGTGGCAAATTCCTGATTCGGGTCAACCACGGACCAGAGCGTGGTCGCGCCGTGGCTGGCGATGTTAGCTGCATGTACCTGGCCAATTCGGCCAGCGCCCAGTAAAGCAATGTTAAACATAACGGCTCCCGGTGTTGGTGAATGCTGTGAACTAACGACCCTATAAATAAAACATTTATTTCATTTTTATAAATAGTGAAAATTATGTTTTTGAGTGCGGGTTAACACTTTTGAGATGAATGAGATAAATTTTGTTATCAATCTCACAACACAGGTGAACGTGCGGCAACTCCCCTCACCCCGGCCCTCTCCCTCAGGGAGAGGGAGTAAAAAACCACACCGAGCCGTCCCCTCTCCCTGAGGGAGAGGGTTAGGATGAGGGGAAAACAAAAATGAAATGAAAATTTCGTTACTTCGGGAAAACTCAATACTGACGGGCTTTTTTCACCTGCGACTGCGTTTGCTCCGCGGCCTCACGCACGGCAGACGACTCTGCCACCTGCGCATCACCGGTTCGCCACCAGGAGGCGTAGTCGTGGGTCATGGTCTTCGGCAGCACCTTGATGTCCAGCAGCGTCGGGCCAGGATGGGCGCGGGCCGCCTCCAGCGCCGCCAGCAGGGTTTGCTCGTCGTGCACCCGCCACGCGCGGCAGCCGTAGCTCTGCGCATTTTGCGCGAAGTCGACCTTCACCAGCGGACCGTCAAGCCGTCCGGTTTCCGGATTGCGATGGCGGTTTTCCGTGCCAAAGCTGCCCATGCCGTGCCCCATCTGCAGGTTGTTAATGCAGCCGAAGCTGGCGTTATCAAACAGCAGAACGGTGATCTTAATGCCCTCCTGCACCGCGGTTTGCAGCTCGGAGTGCAGCATCATGTAGGAGCCATCCCCCACCATGGCGTATACCGGCTGCTCGGGGCGGGCGAGCTTCGCGCCGATGGCCGCCGCAATCTCGTAGCCCATGCAGGAGTAGCCGTACTCCAGGTGATAGCTGTCCGGCGTTTTGACCTGCCAGAGGCGCTGTAAATCCCCCGGCAGCGAACCGGCCGCCCCCACCACGATGGCGTTATCTTCCACATGCTGGTTGATCAGCCCCAGCACCCGCGTCTGGGTCAGGCGGGTATTGAGCGCCTCGCCGTATTCCGCCAGCTGCGCGTCCAGGTGCCCCGCCACTTCGGGCGCGTCGTCAGGACGCCACTGGCGATCCCACAGGCGACGGCACTCGTCGCGCCAGGCGGATTTCGCCTCAGCGATCGCCTCTCCCCAGCCGCTGCGGTAATCACCAAGCGCGTGGGTCAATGCCTCGAGCCCGGTTTGAGCGTCGGCAATCAGCGCCGTGGCGTCCAGCTTCAGGGCGTCAAACTCGGCCACGTTCAGCAGCAGGAATTCCACGTCCGGATGGGAAAAGAGCGCCTTGGAGCCGGTGGTAAAGTCGGTCAGGCGCGTGCCGATGCCGATCACCAGGTCGGCCTGCGGGGCGAGCTGGTTGGCCGCCATCCCGCCCGTCACCCCTACGCCACCGAGGTTAAGTGGGTGGTCACTTACCAGCGCCCCCTTTCCGGCCTGGGTTTCGGCAAACGGCAGCTGCAGCGTCTCGACAAATTCGCGAAACGCCTCATGCGCGCCGGAATAGCGTACGCCGCCGCCGCACACCACCAGCGGGCGACGCTTGCGGGCGATCAGCGCCCGCGCCTGCGCCAGACGCTGCGGATCGGGCGGACGACGCTCGATGAGGTGCACGCGACGCGCGAAGAAGCTCAGCGGGTAATCCCACGCTTCCCCCTGCACGTCCTGCGGGAGGCAAATCGTCACCGCACCGGTATCTGCCGGGTCAGTAAGCGTTCGCATCGCGCTCATGAGTTGCTCCGGGCGGTTAATGCGGTCCCAGTAGCGGGAGACCGGACGGAAGCAGTCGTTGGTGCTAATGCTGAGATCGTGATACTGCTCGATCTGCTGCAGCACCGGGTCCGGCTGGCGGCTGGCGTAGATATCGCCCGGAAGCAGCAGCAGCGGGATGCGGTTCGCCGTAGCGGTTGCCGCGGCCGTGACCATATTGGCGGCGCCCGGCCCGACGGAGGAGGTGACGGCAAAGATGCGCTGACGGCGGTGCTGTTTGGCAAATCCCGTCGCCATATGGGCGATGCCCTGCTCGTTGCAGCCCTGCATCACCTGCAGATGGCCCGGATCTTGTTCCAGCGCCTGGCCGATACCCAGCACGTTGCCGTGCCCAAAGATGGTGGCGACGCCCTCCACGAAGGGCGTTTCGTTGCCGTCCACGCTGACGTACTGTTGATTCAGGAACCGGACCAGCGCCTGGGCCATGGTCATACGTTCGGTTTGCATAAAATCTCCTGTCAGCCCAGCGTCGGCATGGAGAACGCAGCGCCTGTCTCCTGCTGCATTTCCGGCCAGCGCGCGGTGATGGTTTTCATTCGGGTGTAGAAGCGCACGCCGTCGTTGCCGTGGACGTTGAGCGCGCCGAAGATGGAACGCTTCCAGCCGCCGAAGCTGTGGAATGCCATCGGCACCGGGATCGGCACGTTGACGCCCACCATGCCCGCCTGCACCTCTTCGCAGAAGCGGCGCGCGCAGCCGCCGTCGCGGGTGAAGATTGCCGAGCCATTACCATATTCATGGCGGTTAATCAGGTCCACCGCGCTGGCGTAATCTGCTACGCGCACCACAGAAAGCACCGGACCAAAAATCTCTTCTTTATAGATGGTCATCTCCGGGGTGACGTTATCGAACAGCGTCGGCCCGACGAAATAGCCCTGCTCGTGGCCCTTCACGCTGAAGCCGCGACCGTCCACGCGAAGCGTCGCCCCCTGCGCTTCTCCGCTGTCGATGTAGCCCAGCACCTTGCTGCGGTGCGCGGAGGAGATGAGCGGCCCCATTTCGTTTTCCGGCGTCTGGTCCAGCCCCGGCCCGACGCGCAGCGCGGCAATCTGTTTTTCCAGCCGGGTGCAGAGGTCATCGGCGGTGTTATCGCCCACCGCCAGTACCACCGAGAGCGCCATGCAGCGCTCGCCCGCCGCGCCGTAGGCCGCGCCCATGATGGCGTTGGTCGCCATCTCCATGTCGGCATCCGGCATTAAAATGCAGTGGTTTTTCGCACCGCCAAGCGCCTGGCAGCGCTTACCATGGGCGGACGCGGTCTGGTAGATGTATTCGGCAATCGGCGTGGAGCCGACAAAGCTCACCGCCTGCACGCGCGGGTCGGTCAGGAGCACGTCAACGGACTCTTTATCGCCCTGCACCACGTTGAAGACGCCGTCCGGCAGGCCGGCCTCTTTCAGCAGCTGCGCCAGCGCGAGCGCGAGCGAAGGGTCTTTTTCCGACGGTTTCAGCACGAAGGTGTTGCCGGTCGCCAGCGCAATGGGGAACATCCACATCGGCACCATCGCCGGGAAGTTAAACGGCGTGATCCCGGCGCAGACGCCGAGCGGCTGCATCAGCGAGTGGCTGTCAACGCCGGTCCCGACGTTCGCCGAGTGTTCGCCCTTTTGCAGATGCGGAATACCACAGGCAAACTCCACCACTTCCAGGCCGCGGGTCAGTTCGCCCACCGCGTCGGAGAAGACCTTGCCGTGCTCTTCGCTGATAAGACGGGCCAGACGTTCCATATTCTCTTCCAGCAGCGCCTTGAAGCGGAACATGACGCGCGCGCGCTTAAGCGGAGCATGACGCGCCCACGCCGGAAACGCCTGCTGCGCGGCGGCAATCGCCTGCTCCGTTTCCTGTGCCGTACTCATCACCACCTGGCGGATCTGCTCGCCGGTGGCCGGGTTGAAGATCGCCTGAACGCGCTGGCCTGAACCGGTGACACATTCGCCGTGAATAAAATTCGCTACCGTCTCCATCCTTAACCTCTCGCTGTTGATACGTGACTTGACCTGAACACTGTGTACTGAACACTATATATGAAACAAATATTCCATTTTAAGCTGAAATAAAATAAATGATGATTATTGTGATCAAGGATGGATTTTTATGTTAACAGCCAGCACCACTGACGCCGCGTGCGCTATTAAGGGTTCTCGGGCGAGGAAATGACTGAATCTTCTGTTTCATTTTTGCTGCCAGATGGATGGCCGACATTTAAAAGACGCGGTTTTGCGTTTAGAATCATATGACTGTATTTGGGGGATAACATGACGACAGCAACCAGCCTGAACGAACTGCAGCAGCAAATCCGCGATCGCTACGATAGCCTGAGCAAGAGGCTGCAGCAGGTCTCCCGCTACGTGCTGGACAACACCAACAGCGTGGCCTTTGATACGGTTGCCGTCATTGCCGAGCGCGCCGACGTGCCGCCCTCGACGCTGATCCGCTTTGCCAACGCCTTTGACTTCACCGGCTTCAACGAAATGAAACAGCTGTTTCGCATGAACCTGGTGGAGGAGACCGCCAGCTACAGCGACCGCGCGCGGCTATTTCGCGAGATGGAGAGCGAGGCCGTGCCGGAAACGCCGCTCGATATCCTGCAGGAGTTTGCCCGCTCGAACGCGCAGGCGCTGCAGCAGCTGGCCGCCCGCGCCGAGCCGGAGATGCTGGAGCGCGCGGTACAGCTGCTGGCCGACGCCGACACCATCTACATCGCCGGACTGCGTCGATCCTTTAGCGTCGCCGCGTACCTCACCTATGCTCTGAGCCATCTGGAGTGCCGTCCTATCCTGCTCGACGGCATGGGCGGGATGCTGCGCGAGCAAATCAGCCGCATTAAGGCGCGCGACATCGTGGTGTCGATCAGCTTCTCGCCGTACGCAGAAGAGACGGTGATGGTCAGCGAAACCGCCGCCAGCGTCGGCGCGCGGCAGATTGTGATTACGGACAGCCAGATAAGCCCGCTGGCGACGTTCAGCGATCTCTGCTTTGTGGTGAAAGAGGCGCAGGTGGACGCGTTTCGGTCTCAGTCGGCGACACTGTGCCTGGTGCAGTCGCTGGTGGTGGCGCTGGCGTATCGGTTGGGTGGCGGGGATAAATAGCCCACGGTACCGCTCAACAGGCCGGGTAACATAAACACGCTACCCGGCATAATCGTCGTTTCCGGTGAACATCCGCCCGATCTTAGCGGTTTTCGAACTCAGGACACTCAGGATAGCTGACCGAAGCGAGGGCATTTTGACCTGCCCCCAGGATTAGATACAACCTTCAGTTAGTAATGTCGGTTGGTTTTTCTTCATATTTCCCGTTTCGCCAGCCCGCCGCAAATTCAGCCGGAGTCTGGTAGTTCAGCGATGAATGTGGACGACACTCGTTATAATCCTGCCGCCAGTCATTAATCGTTTTCCTCGCGTGAACGATATCGCTGAACCAGTGCTCATTGAGGCACTCATCCCTGAATCGTCCGTTAAAACTTTCAATAAATCCGTTCTGTGTTGGCTTGCCCGGCTGGATAAGCCGCAGCTCCACCCCATGCTCATAAGCCCACTGGTCAAGTGCTCTGCAGGTAAACTCCGGCCCCTGGTCAGTTCTTATCGTCGCCGGATAGCCGCGAAACAGTGCAATGCTGTCCAGAATTCGCGTGACCTGAACGCCTGAAATCCCGAATGCGGTGGTAATTGTCAGACACTCCTTCGTGAAGTCGTCCACGCAGGTCAGGCACTTGATCCTGCGACCGGTGGCCAGCGCGTCCATGACAAAATCCATCGACCAGGTCAGGTTGGGCGCCTCCGGGCGGAGCAGCGGCAGACGTTCTGTTGCCAGCCCTTTACGACGTCGTCTGCGTTTTACGCCCAGCCCGTTAAGGTGGTAAAGACGGTACACGCGCTTGTGATTAACATGAAGCCCTTCACGGCGCAGCAACTGCCAAATACGACGGTAGCCAAAACGCCTGCGCTCCAGTGCCAGCTCAGTGATGCGCCCTGATAAATGCGCATCAGCAGCCGGACGGTGAGCCTCATAGCGGCAGGTCGACAGGGATAAACCTGTAAGCCTGCAGGCACGACGTTGCGACAGACCGGTCGCATCACACATCAACATCACGGCTTCCCGCTTCTGGTCTGTCGTCAGTACTTTCGCCCAAGAGCCACCTGAAGCGCCTCTTTATCCAGCATGGCTTCGGCAAGCAGCTTCTTGAGTCTGGCGTTCTCTTCCTCAAGCGACTTCAGGCGCTTAACTTCAGGCACCTCCATACCGCCATACTTCTTACGCCAGATGTAAAACGTGGCATCGGAAATGGCATGCTTGCGGCAGAGTTCACGGGCGGGTACCCCAGCTTCGGCTTCGCGGAGAATACTGATGATCTGTTCGTCGGAAAAACGCTTCTTCATGGGGATGTCCTCATGTGGCTTATGAAGACATTACTAACATCGCGGTGTATTAATCAACGGGGAGCAGGTCATTATCATTGTCCGCTCCTAACAGGCAGGAGATGTTCGTGGCCCAGCAGAACGCCCCTGTTTGATGGCCTTCATTCTGCAGCAACCGGACGGCTGCTTAGAGCGAGAATCAGACATTAGCTTAATTTCAGAAATGACGATTTGTGATTGAACCTCATTATTATGAAATCTATACAAAAGCAAGCATAAAAACTCCACTGGTGTAGAATCGAATTCGGTTAAACCCGCTCTCACCGGAGTTTTACAGAACGGAGCCGCGGGAAAACAAGCTTGTTCTACCTTGGTGTGGGATCATCAGTTCGCACGCATCCGCTATAAGTGGTATCAGCATCGGTTGGGGAAACCACAACATTTAGCGTTATCCACTGAAACGGAGGATAAGTCGCCAGGGCTGGGCGGCAGTTCGGTAATATACGCTCAGTGCTTATATGCGCTCAGTGTTTAAATGAGAAAATCAAAACTTGAAGGGGGTTGCGTTGTCCGTAAGCATGCGCTGTAATCTGTTCATACTGGCAGGCACTGTCCGTCGCTGATACGGTGAGTGAAATCAGTCAGGCACGGCGTCACTTCCTGTGACAGCGTCTGTAACTTTTTTTGCTGGGAGAAGGATGGCCAGCACTATTACCATCTCTTGCGTGGCATTGACTTAATTTCCGTGTTTAACGTTTAATAAAAAGGATGCGATATGTTACATAAAAAAGCCAGTCAGGATAACGTTTCCTTCGGGCTTGCAGTACTGAAATATTACCTCCGTTTCAATTCGAAAAACAACCTGCAGGATGCAAACGTGACCGCTGAAGAACTTGTCAGTAAACTGGTCAATATACTCAAAGACACAAAATTCCTATGCACGGCTGAAATAAAATCCAACTTCCCAGGGATCGATGCTCTAGATGAAAATAAAAGGCTGGGACTTCAGATATCCCATGAAAATACAAGTAAAAAAATAAATGAAACTATCGATGTCATCAGGAATAATAATGTCAATAAAGCGATTGACGTTCTTTATTTCTTCATCACCTCCAGGAAACAAAAAAAATACACCATTAAAGCGCAGTGCCCTGGATTGTGCACGGTGGAGAAAAACATACTGGATTTTGACGATCTTGCAAGACTGCTGTCTAAAGATGCAGACAGACTGTCCCGCGCTGAAACACTGCTCAAAAAGGCGATGCCGCGTCTTTATACTGATGTAAAAGCAAAGCATCAGGCAATGCTTGACTGTATTCTTGTCTCAAGAAATGAACTTGATCGTCAGGTTTTCCACGCCAACAGGGTTTTAGAAACACCTGAAGACATGCTGAATTCGCTCAGGGAAATAAGGATAGCCATTCAGAAAGGAGGCGTCATGAATAAGGCTGATGTCATTGTTTCTGAAGCCTTCATGGAAATAATAAAACTGATCATGGCTGCTGAAACCGATATAGCTGAAAAATATAACATGGGTTTCAGGAAGTACAAGGCAGGAGTCATACCGGCATGGGATTACCCTGAGGCTGGGAACTGTATTGATATTTTAATGAGCATACGTGATGGTATCAGTCACCAGATAAGTATAATAGATGATGAAATCAGAAAGTTAGAAATCCTTGCAAGCTGAAGATACTGTTTTTTTACGGCTCTATTGTATAATCTGGCAATAGAGCTGACCCGCTTTATCCTAGTGTCTTGATACGCGTACGGCAGGGGCCGGATGACAGTCTGGCGGCAAGAGCAGAATTATTATTTATTCGATGATGTGCAGAGAGTTATCTGTAGTGTTTAACTAAAACTGGTCACCACTTTAGAGTTCTTCCGGTATCGTTTTCCGATTCGTTTGGTGGTAACCCACTGTTATACTCATGTGGCCTGAGCGTGCTGTAATACCTAACGATATAGTCCATTATTGCGTGAGCGGGTTGCAGGCAGCTGACCAGTCCCAGTTCTTTCATGAGTCTGCCAGCAGCCAGCGCCACATCTGATATCCTCTCCGGGTTGCCATGGTGGCGATGCTCTCTGCCCCAGCCGAACCGTGACTTGGCCAGCACCCCCCGTTGATTGACACAGATTGTTCTCAGTAACTTCCACTTTTAGCACAGAGCTGCCTGTCAAATTTAGTTTAGCTCTCTCCGTAGTGTGTCAGATTAAGTCTAAGCTCACACATTACGCAACCCACTCATCTATCATATCAGCCCAATCCTGTAGCATTGATGCTCTTTGCTCTCGATATTCAGCTTTGTTGTAGACTGCCCTCACCCCTTTCTGTTCATGTGCCAGGCATTTTTCGATCCAGTCAGTATTGTACCCGGCCTCATGCAGCAGAGTGCTCGCAGTTCTACGGAGATCATGAGGTCCAAATTTAACGAGTGACTGGCCTTCTTTCTGCGCTGCCTTGTATGTTAAAGTCATTACGCGGTTCATCGTCGCACTGCTCATTGGAGCATCGGAATCATAACGAGAAGGAAGAATGTAGTCAGAACCACCGGCAAATGTTTTCAAAGCAATCAGAATATCCATAGCCTGGCGAGACAAAAATACCAAGTGTGGGTTACGCCGTTTCATTCGCTCCTTAGGGATCGTCCACAACGCTTCAGTAAAGTTAATTTCATTCCAGGTTGCATTAGTTAATTCGCTTTTACGTACCATAGTCAACAAGAGAAGCTTTACCGCAGCACGAATCTGAGGCGTTGTTCCTACTTTTTCCATGTACCGGTACATCAAACCGATCTCAGCCGGCGTTAATGTTCGGTCTCTCGGCTCAAATCGAGCGATACTTGCAGGCCGAACCAAATCAGCGGGATTCTCGACTTTCTGCCCTCTTTCTATTGCCCATCGATATACCTGGAGCACAATATCACGCGTATGCACTGCTGTTGCAGGTGCCCCTCTCTCCACTATCGCATCAGTAAGCGCTCTTAAGTCTTCATGGGTAATTTCTGTTAGCTTTTGGTTGCCAAATTTTCCCTCTAACTCTCGGGCATAGACTGAGCGACGCATATCCCGGGTGGAGTCGGCCATCTGATAGCCACGCAGCCATTTCTGAGCCCAGGCACCAAAAGTTTCAGCATCTTTCGTTCTCGCCTTAGCTCGGGCTTTCTCTTTGGCCGGAGACTTTCCATCAGTAACCATTCGCTTCGCTTCATTGAGACGCTCACGCGCTTCAGCTAACGTTATGCCTCCTACTCCGTAGCGGCCAAAGGTAATGGTTTCTTGCCTGCCATTGATCGAGTAGTTGTAGCGAAAGGAGATTGACCCTGCGGTTGTGACGGCAACATAGAGGCCATCACGGTCATTGACTTTGTAAAGTTTATCTTTGGGTTTGAGATTGCGTAGCTTAGTATCAGTCAGCATGTTTCAACCTATTATTCTTGTTTGATACCATGCTGAAAAACCTCTAAATAACTGGAGTTTTATACTTATAAAACAAATAGATATAAAAAATTAATACCATGCCCCATCAAAAACTCTCAGCATGGTATCGGGCGTAATCCATGGCATTACCAATGAATCATACCCATCAAAATACCACGGTCAAACCGTGCTTGGCGTTGCCAGACATTGCCAAAAATGACTAAGCCAAAAACAAAAAAAGTCCGCAATTACGCGGACTTAAGTATGGTTTAGTGCCTGTTAGTGCCAGACGTTTCTGGTTGGGGAATCATTCCCACTCAATCGTAGCCGGTGGCTTACCGCTGATGTCATACACCACGCGGGAAATGCCGTTCACTTCGTTGATAATGCGGTTAGACACGCGGCCCAGGAAGTCATACGGCAGGTGCGCCCAGTGCGCGGTCATGAAGTCGATGGTTTCCACCGCACGCAGGGAAACAACCCAGTCGTACTTACGGCCATCGCCCATTACGCCAACGGAGCGAACCGGCAGGAACACGGTAAACGCCTGGCTTACCTTGTTGTACAGGTCAGCTTTGTGCAGCTCTTCGATGAAGATCGCGTCCGCGCGACGCAGCAGGTCGCAGTACTCTTTCTTCACTTCACCCAGCACGCGCACGCCCAGACCCGGACCCGGGAATGGGTGACGGTAGAGCATGTCGTACGGCAGACCGAGTTCCAGACCGATCTTACGCACTTCGTCTTTGAACAGCTCGCGCAGCGGTTCAACCAGACCCATCTTCATCTCTTTCGGCAGGCCGCCCACGTTGTGGTGAGATTTGATGACGTGTGCTTTACCGGTGGCGGAAGCCGCAGACTCGATCACGTCCGGATAGATGGTACCCTGCGCCAGCCACTTCACGTCGTCCAGCTTCAGCGCTTCTTCGTCGAACACTTCAACGAACACGCGGCCGATGATCTTACGTTTCGCTTCCGGATCGTTCTCGCCTTTCAGCGCGTCCAGGAAGCGCTGCTCGCCTTCCACGTGAACGATGTTCAGACCGAAGTGGTCGCCGAACATGTCCATAACCTGCTGGGCTTCGTTCAGGCGCAGCAGGCCGTTGTCCACGAAGACGCAGGTCAGGTTTTTGCCGATGGCGCGGTGCAGCAGCATCGCGGTCACGGAGGAGTCCACGCCGCCGGAGAGGCCAAGGATCACTTTGTCATCGCCAACCTGCTGGCGGATACGCTCAACGGCGTCGTCGATGATTTTTGCCGGGGTCCACAGGGCTTCACACTGGCAGATGTCGCGCACGAAGCGCTCCAGCATGCGCATACCCTGACGGGTGTGGGTCACTTCCGGGTGGAACTGCACGCCGTAGAAGCGTTTTTCTTCGTTCGCCATGATGGCAAACGGGCAGCTCTCGGTGCTGGCAACGGTCACGAAGTCAGACGGGATAGCGGTGACTTTGTCGCCGTGGCTCATCCACACGTCCAGCAGCGGTTTGCCGTCTGCGGTCAGGGAGTCTTCGATACCGCGCACCAGCGCGCTGTCGTTAACCACTTCAACCTGCGCATAGCCGAACTCGCGCTCGCTGGAGCCTTCTACGTGGCCGCCCAGCTGCATGGCCATGGTCTGCATACCGTAGCAAACGCCGAATACCGGCACGCCAGCTTCGAATACGTACTGCGGCGCGCGCGGGCTGTTCTCTTCGGTGGTGCTTTCCGGGCCGCCGGACAGGATGATGCCGCTTGGATTGAATTCGCGAATCTGTGCTTCCGTGACATCCCACGCCCACAGTTCACAGTAAACGCCCAGTTCACGCACGCGACGCGCCACCAGCTGAGTGTACTGAGAACCAAAGTCCAGGATGAGAATGCGATGTTTATGAATGTTTTCCGTCATTGACGCTAATTCCGAGGCAAGTGAAACAAAAACAGAGCGCCCGGCAGAAGCCGGGCGCGGAAATTAATCAGGAGCCCAGACGGTAGTTCGGGGACTCTTTGGTGATCGTCACGTCGTGAACGTGGCTCTCCTGGATACCCGCACCGCTGATGCGTACGAATTCCGCTTTAGTACGCAGCAGGTCAATGGTACCACAGCCGGTCAGACCCATACAGGAGCGCAGGCCGCCCATCTGCTGGTGAATGATCTCTTTCAGACGGCCTTTATAGGCAACGCGACCTTCGATACCTTCCGGCACCAGTTTGTCTGCGGCGTTATCGGTCTGGAAGTAACGGTCAGAGGAACCTTTGGACATCGCGCCCAGGGAGCCCATACCGCGGTAAGATTTGTAAGAACGGCCCTGGTAGAGTTCGATTTCACCCGGGGATTCTTCGGTACCGGCCAGCATGGAGCCTACCATCACCGCCGCTGCGCCCGCAGCGATCGCTTTCGCGATGTCGCCAGAGAAGCGGATACCGCCGTCAGCAATAACTGGAATACCGGTGCCTTCCAGCGCTTCAACCGCGTCAGACACCGCGGTGATCTGCGGAACGCCCACGCCGGTCACGATACGCGTGGTACAGATAGAGCCAGGACCGATACCCACTTTCACCGCGCTGCAGCCAGCGTCAGCCAGCGCGCGAGCGCCTGCGCCAGTGGCTACGTTACCGCCGATGATCTGCAGGTCAGGGTATTTGGCACGGGTATCACGGATACGCTGCAGAACGCCTTCAGAGTGGCCGTGAGAGGAGTCAATCAGCAGGACGTCAACGCCCGCGGCAACCAGCGCGTCAACGCGCTCTTCGTTACCGGCACCTGCGCCAACCGCAGCGCCAACGCGCAGACGGCCATGCTCGTCTTTACAGGCGTTAGGCTTACGTTCTGCTTTCTGGAAATCTTTAACGGTGATCATGCCGCGCAGGTGGAAGTTGCTGTCAACAACCAGCGCTTTTTCAACGCGTTTTTCGTGCATTTTTGCCAGCACCACGTCGCGGGTTTCACCTTCGCGAACGGTAACCAGACGCTCTTTTGGCGTCATGTACACGCTGACAGGCTGGTTCAGGTCAGTCACGAAACGCACGTCACGACCGGTAATAATACCGACCAGCTCGTTCTCTTCGGTCACCACCGGGTAACCGGCAAAGCCGTTACGCTCGGTCAGGGCTTTCACTTCATGCAGGGTGGTGGTTGGCAGAACAGTCTGTGGATCGGACACGATGCCGGATTCATGTTTCTTCACGCGGCGAACTTCTTCCGCCTGACGTTCGATAGACATGTTTTTGTGAATAAAGCCAATGCCACCTTCCTGTGCCAAGGCAATAGCCAGGCGCGCTTCAGTCACGGTGTCCATTGCCGCAGAGAGCATAGGAATGTTCAGGCGAATGGTTTTCGTCAACTGCGTGCTGAGATCGGCAGTATTCGGCAGAACGGTGGAATGAGCGGGAACGAGGAGGACGTCGTCAAACGTCAGTGCTTCTTTAGCGATACGTAGCATGGGCAATATCTCTGACCTGGGTGGTTAAATATTGCCGTGGCATTATACAGAGCGTAACCGATTGCATCTACACTTTTTTATAAAAAAGCTTGCGATTGCCTCTCAGCAGGTTACTATCGACTGAATAACTTGCTGATTTAGAATTTGATCCCGCTCACATGTTATCCTCTCAATCCCCCTCAATTTATACCGTCAGCCGCCTTAATCAGACGGTGCGTTTGCTGCTTGAGCAGGAAATGGGGCAGGTCTGGATCAGCGGTGAAATCTCTAACTTCACGCAGCCCTCCTCCGGCCACTGGTACTTTACGCTAAAAGACGATACCGCCCAGGTGCGCTGTGCGATGTTCCGCAACAGCAACCGCCGCGTGACGTTCCGTCCACAGCACGGCCAGCAGGTTCTGGTGCGCGCCAATATCACCCTCTATGAGCCGCGCGGTGATTATCAGATTATCGTCGAGAGCATGCAGCCTGCGGGCGAAGGCCTGCTGCAGCAGAAGTACGAACAGTTAAAGGCTAAGCTCTCGGAAGAGGGACTTTTCGACCAGCAGTTCAAAAAGCCGCTGCCCTCCCCTGCCCACTGCGTGGGGGTCATCACCTCGAAAACCGGTGCGGCACTGCACGATATTTTGCACGTTCTGAAGCGTCGCGACCCTTCCTTGCCCGTCATTATCTACCCGACCGCCGTGCAGGGTGACGATGCGCCGGGGCAGATTGTGCGCGCCATAGCGCTGGCGAACGCGCGTCAGGAGTGCGACGTCTTAATCGTCGGACGCGGCGGCGGCTCGCTGGAAGACTTGTGGAGCTTTAACGACGAGCGCGTGGCGCGGGCAATCTTTGCCAGCCTTATCCCCGTGGTGAGCGCCGTCGGCCACGAAACGGACGTGACGATCGCCGATTTTGTCGCGGATCTCCGCGCGCCGACGCCGTCCGCGGCGGCGGAAGTGGTCAGCCGCAACCAGCTGGAGCTGCTGCGTCAGATCCAGAGCGGCCAGCAGCGTCTGGAGATGGCGATGGACTACTACCTCGCCAACCGGACCCGGCGCTTTACCCAGCTTCATCACCGTCTACAGCAGCAGCACCCGCAGCTGCGCCTGGCGCGTCAGCAGACCGTGCTGGAGCGACTGCGCCAGCGCATGAACGTGGCGGTGGACACGCAGATCAAGCGCGCGGTGTCGCGCCAGCAGCGCGTGACGCAGCGTCTGAACCAGCAGAACCCGCAGCCGAAAATTTATCGTGCGCAAACGCGGATTCAGCAGCTTGAGTACCGTCTGGCGGAAACTCTCCGTGCGCGACTGAGCGCCACCCGGGAACGCTTTGGCAATGCGGTGACCCACCTTGAAGCGGTCAGCCCTCTCTCCACGCTGGCGCGCGGCTATAGCGTGACGACGGCAACGGACGGCAAGGTGCTCAAGCAAACCAAACAGGTGAGTACCGGCGATGTGCTGACGACGCGTCTGTCAGACGGCTGGGTAGAAAGCGAAGTGAAATCAATTAAACCGGTGAAAAAGACGCGTCAGCGTAAAACCGGATAATTCTTCGCCGGTTACTTACTATACTGCTGCTATTCCCTTTTTTAATAAGGAGAGCAGCATGCCCCATCTTCATAGCGTTATTCCCCCGTATATTCTTCGTCGTATTATCGAAAGCGGTTCCGAACCGCAGCAGCGCTGTGCCCGTCAGACCTTAACCCACGTCCAGACGCTGATGGCCCATATGCCGGGCAAACCCGCCGCGCCGCACGTGAATAAAGCCGGACAGCTGGAGCGTGATATCTACGACGCGAAGCAGACCCAGGAGCTACCTGGTACGCAGGTGCGTTATGAAGGTCAGCCGTCGAACGGCGATGTGGCGGTAGACGAAGCGTACGAGTATTTGGGTATTACCCATGATTTCTTCTGGAAGGAATATCAGCGCGATTCGCTCGATAACAAAGGGCTTATTTTAACCGGCACCGTTCACTACGGTCGGGAATATCAGAACGCCTTCTGGAACGGTCAGCAGATGGTATTTGGCGACGGCGACGGGGAAATATTTAACCGCTTTACCATCGCCATAGACGTCGTGGCGCATGAGCTGAGCCACGGCGTGACCGAGACTGAAGCCGGGCTTATCTACTTTGAGCAGTCCGGCGCGCTGAACGAGTCGCTGTCGGACGTGTTTGGCTCGCTGGTGAAGCAGTACCATCTGAAGCAAACCGCCGATAAAGCGGACTGGCTGATTGGTGAAGGGCTGCTGGCAAAAGGCATCAACGGCAAATGGCTGCGCTCGATGTCTGAACCGGGCACCGCCTACAACGATCCGCTGCTCGGCAAAGACCCGCAGCCTGCACACATGAAGGATTTCATCAAAACGCGTGAGGATAACGGCGGCGTGCACTTGAACTCCGGCATCCCCAACCGGGCATTTTATCTGGCCGCGACGGCGATTGGCGGCTATGCCTGGGAAAAAGCGGGTTATGCCTGGTACGACACGGTTTGCGATCGCAATCTGGCGCAGGATGCAGATTTTGAGGCCTTCGCAAAACTGACGGTAGCACACGGAGAAAAACGCTCCGGCGGTGACGTTGGGGCGGCCATAAAACAAGCCTGGGAACAGGTGGGAGTGTTGTAAATGCAGGTTCCGGAACTGACGGATGACGCCGTGGTTGAGCTGGCCCGGGAAGGCGGCGTCGCTTATATTCCCAAGCTGAGCGGCCAGCGCACCATCGCGCTCTCCTCGCTCAATGAGGCGCAGCGCCAGCGCCTGGTCAGCATCCTGGAGCAGGCCTTTCCGCGCGGTCAGCCGCCGGGACAGGCCTCGTCACCCGGCAGCGGCGACCAGCGCTATTTCCGCATCCAGATCATCTGGACCGGGCAAAATCAGGCGCACTACGCCGATATCATCGTGCTGGTGCCGGAGCAGGAAGCACCCGAGTCGCTGGTCGAGCTGTGGAAGAAAGGCGAAGGCTGCGTGTGCGATTAACCTTCGGTCCGAACAAACTCCACGCGTTTTTTAGAGATAAGACCGTGGCCGTTCTGGCAGAAGTAGTCCACCGCCCCGCAGGCTTTTAAGACCTGGAGTGGCTGATGGCACTCCGGGCAGCGGGCTTCAAGCGCAATATCCTTATTACAGTTCTCGCAGTGTGCCACCCCGTTCAGGGGCTCAAGCGGTGCCTGGCAATCCGGGCAGGTAATCGTCATGGTGACTCCTTAAAAGCATTCTGGTCTGCGATCATTTTACCACGTCGCGTTCAGTGCGGGCCACGCAGCTGTTGCTGCAAGGTCAGCAGCAGCTCAACTTCCTCGATTCGGCGACGCGTCGTGCGGCTCACCTCGTGCGGATCCCGTTCAACAAGACTGTTGGTGCCCATAATGGGCCCGGCAAGACAGTGCTCGTAGAGTGTCCCGGGAATATGCCAGCGCTGAATGTTCTCACCCTCAATCAGCTCAAGCACATCCTCCGCACCGCGCCGGTCGTAGCTAATGATGCGCCCGTCGCGCAACCAGAGCCGTAATCCTTTTTGCCCGCCCGCGGGTCCCGCGTATTTGTTAAGCCAGATATCCACCGGCACGCCGCTGATGCGGCCCTGAAGATGCGCCTCGCCCTCCGCCGTGGTCAGGTCGCCTTTTGCGATAGCGCGGCCCAGGCGGTCTTTAGCCGTGACCACCTGCAACGTCATCTCATCACTTCCGCCCAGATAACGCACCGTTTCGCGCAGCATCGCCAGCACGTGCGTACCGATATCCAGGATTACGCCGTCCGGGTGGCGAAGCGTACGCGCGTCCGGCTCGCCGGTAGCAAAGTTAAGCGCGATGGGTTCCCCTGCGGCGTTAACTCCGCTCGGCTCCTGCAAAAAGCCGTCGATTTTGACGATGTCAGAGACGCTGCCAACCAGTGACCGCTTTACCGTTTCGATGCGCGCCATCCAGTGATCGAGCGCCAGCACGCGGGAAGCAGCGTCGGGGTTTGCCAGCAGCGCGTTGAGCTTTTCGATTTGGGGAAGCGTGGCGACGATCGGTTTTTCAATCACAATCCGCGGAACGGCCGAGGCTATGGCCTGTTCCAGCACCTCGAGGTGGTGCAGCGATGCGGTGGTAATAAAGAGAGTATCAAGCGGTACGGCGAGAAGGTCCGTAAACGAAGCGCAGCGCGTGACGCCTTCAGGCTGCCTGGTGGGGAGAACATCAAATCCAAAACAATGAACCGCGTGACCATAAAGGCGACGTAAGGCGGGCAGATACGCGGTTTCCACGACCGCACCAAGACCGACAAATCCTAACTGCATAGTTTCACCTCAGGGAATCGATGCCGGGGCATAACGCCGCCCCGGCATGCTGAGGTTTATGAGGCGTTAGCAGCCGGTTTAGTCTGCGCATTTTCCAGCATGCGGCGTACCGGAACAATGAGGACGATCATTACCGCGGCACAAATCAGCAGCGCGACGGAGCAGCGCGCAAAGAGATCCGGCAGCATATCCAGCTGGTCGGCCTTCACGTGGCCGCCAATCAGACCCGCCGCCAGGTTACCCAGCGCGCTCGCACAGAACCACAGCCCCATCATCTGGCCGCGCATTCTCTCCGGCGCCAGCAGCGTCATGGTCGCCAGGCCAATCGGGCTGAGACACAGCTCGCCGAGCGTCAGCATCAGGATACTGCCCACCAGCCAGAACGGCGATACGCCCGCCCCACCGCTGCTCAGCACGTTCTGTGCCGCCAGCATCATCAGGCCAAAGCCCGCTGCGGCACACAGGATACCGATAACAAACTTGGTGATGCTGCTCGGACGAATGTTCATGCTCGCCAGCTTCGGCCACGCCCAGCTGAACACCGGTGCCAGCAGGATGATGAACAGGGCGTTGATTGACTGGAACCACACCGCCGGGATTTCGAAATCGCCGATCATGCGGTTAGTGTAGTCGTTGGCAAACAGGTTGAACGAGGTTGGCTTCTGCTCGAACGCGGACCAGAAGAACGCCGCGGAGATCAGCAGAATAAAGCAGACCAGCAGTCTGGCGCGCTCTTTACGGTTCAGTCCTGCAAAAACAAACAGATAAATAAAGTAGAGGGCAACGGATGCCGCAATCACGTAAACCAGCACGCTGGCTACCGCGACCGGGTTAATCACAATCACGCCCTGCGCAATCAGCGTCACGATCGTTGCCACACCTGCCGCCAGCGCCAGCAGCCAGGCGCCCACGCCGTTACGCTTCACCACCGGGCTGTTCCAGGTGGAGTCGAGACCGACTTCGCCGTCATAGCGTTTCATTGCCGGAACGGCAAACACGCGGAAGATAATCAGCGCCACCAGCATCCCGATACCGCCAATGCCAAAGCCCCAGTGCCAGCCGTGGGTTTTGATCAGCCAGCCGGAAATCAGCGGGGCAATGAACGAGCCCATGTTGATGCCCATATAGAACAGCGAGAAACCGCCGTCACGGCGCGCGTCGCCTTTTTTATACAGGGTACCGACCATTACCGAGATACAGGTCTTAAACAACCCGGAGCCGAGCACGATGAACATCAGGCCGATAAAGAACAGGTTATTGCCCATGATGGCCGAGAGCGCAATCGACAGGTGACCGAGCGCAATCAGGATCGAACCGTACCAGACGGCTCTCTGCTGGCCGAGCCAGTTATCCGCCAGCCAGCCGCCCGGCAGCGCGGCCAGGTACATGGTACCGGCAAAGATACCGACAATCGCCGAGGCGTTTTCACGCGCCAGGCCCATCCCGCCGTCATAGACGGTGGCGGCCATAAACAGGATCAGTAACGGACGAATGCCGTAAAACGAGAAACGCTCCCACATCTCGGTGAAGAACAGGGAACCGAGCGGATACGGATGGCCGAAGAACGTTCGGCTTTCTTTTTGATTAACAGAGGATTGCATAATTCTCCCGAAAGGTATGTCGTCGTGCTTGTAAACACCAGCAGGTACGCCGGCCAGTTACGTATCTGGCCGATTTTTTACATGCGGCGAAAAGTTGGTTAACCATTTGATAACCAGGCGCTAGTTTTGTCTAGTACCGGACCCTGGACTTTAAGATGAAAATTCGACGATTGTCTACTTTCTTAGATTTAAACTTGGTTAAAAGTGAATAGTGATTGACTTCACACAGAGAAAACCGGCGGTATGAATGGGCAAAAAAAAGCCCGCGAGAGTCGCGGGCTTTCGTGCGTTCAGCAAAGCTTATTTGCTTTTCTTAATGTGAAAGACAAATAAAATACCAATAACATTGATTTTAAATGTTTTTATAATTCGCTATATAAAAATGGGTACAACCTTGTGTACAACAAAAATCAAAGTGCTCTGCTTTTTAGCTCACTTTTTGAACTACGAAAATTTTGCAGTTTCTCCGATCCCTTGCCGTAATCTTGCCGTGCTATCGAAACCTCACCGTATCCTTACCGTGATAGCCATTTTCTTATTGTATGATACTTCTATCCCACAATAAGGAATCAGCCAGCCATGAGAATGACCAACCGCAAAAAAGAGATACTCAGCTACTTTGAACCTGATAGCCTCGATTGGGTTACTGGTGAGATTGGTGCGCCGCCGTTCGATGTGTCGGGCGTGGCCTACCTTCTTCATGGCATGGCGTCGTTCGATAAGCGCCACCAGCTCGAATCAACCCGGCGAACTCTTGAAAGTATGGTTGCTGGTGGGTTGCTTGAGCGTGTGACGGTGTATGAGTCTCGTCAGGTACGGCGCGGCGGTGAGACTAACGCAACGGTCGTGCGTTACGGTTTACCCGGTCATTGTGCTGTTATGCGCGATACTGGCGGCGCTGATAACGCAATATCAGGTGAATACATGCGGGTCAGTTAATAGCCTGCAATCTGTCGTTGATGCGGCTCAGGTCGTAAACCCGGCGTTCAATATCCAGCATCAGGAAATTGTGGATCTCGGCCTGCTCAGGATTATCAGACTCTCTGGCCTGTAATAGCAATTCATTGTAACCATGCAAGCCGCCTGAGTTTTCCGCCGGGGTGGTGCCTTTCCCACGCAGGCAGCTAATGGGCTGATTACTCGTATCGTGTGTTTGCTTCTCCAGCACAATGACGCAATCCCACCAGTCGCCAAAGTCATACGTGTAAACCAGCTTGTCACCATCATTCTGGAGCGCTGCCCATAGTGGTGTGATTGCCGCATTACCCATGCTTTCATCCTCACCCCATACGCGATACTCGCTACCGGGATCACCTTTACGCCCTTTCTCGAACATATACAGGTGTTCGTCATTCCAGCCAAAAGCCAACTGGATCACCGCGTGAAGTTCACTAAAGGGGATTTGCTCTGGAACCAGCACACGCCGCCATATAGGTGGTTTGCTGTCTCGGATGGTTATCTTTAGCTGGTACATGCAAATCCTGAATAAATGCGAATCGGAAGGATAACGATACTGACGCACTCACAATTCTGTAAAGGTGAATAAAGGAAATTTGCTTAATACGCATAAGTTACATGCGGAATAATCCCGTATCTACCTGCGCGGCGCTGGCTTCCTCCACTGGTAGGCAGGCGCTCGCATCATCTCCCCGAACCGTTTGCGCCGGGCTGTATCAGCTTCAATAATGCGCTCCATTTCCCGAACCTCTGCCGGGGTAAGCTGGTGGCCTTCATGCTCCAGTTTAGCGGCTGTGATTGCGGCTATCTGGCGTGGGGTCATTTCACCTTTCCTTTGAAGGTAGCAATTTAGCTACTGCTTGCATTGGTGTAAGAGCCACCATCGTATCACTCAGGGAACTGTAGCAATTCTGCTTGGTACAAGCGGATTACAATATTGATCTGCCCATGATGAACTATCTTTTTATCAGTAACCTTTTCCCATAGGGATGGAATATCCATATCATGGCCTGAAAGAAGCAATTTAGCGGCATCAACTGCATATCGCTTATTCTTTGCCCCTCGTTTTAAGCCATAACTATTTGCTGGAATCCCTTTTACCATCCCTTCTGAACATAGTCCGATGAATGCTACTTTTGGGCATCCTTCATCATAAACACTCAATGTGTTGATGGCATTGCCCCATGCCGAACGAATGTCTGGGCTATCCTTCCCAGAGCAATCGGTAACAACCATTAAAGCGGCTTCCGCGTATTTATTCATGGATGACTCCAAAGATTAATATTTCTATCCAGATGATAACAGGTTGTAAATCGCTTAGGCTCACATCGCCTCACGCTACAAGTGGCGGCGTAACCCTTAGTGTAACCTTAGGGCAATCCCGGCAAATCCTTACCATTGTTACCCGCACAAACTGGCGTAATGATGCTTGTCGCTGGGTCGCTGGGTCGCTGTTTTGCGTACTAATTACCGCAACCCTGAATATTTTAGACGGCTTACACCACGATTTGGCTTCCAGCCCACTACTGGCGCGGGTCTCGCCTCATATGGGCTTTGGTTCTGTCCTGAACAGTCCAGTATTTCAACATCGGTGACTATGCGGATTGCTAACATGCGCCGCTTTTTTTAACCCTTCGCAGATCCCGCCTTGCTTGCATTGAAACGGATCTCGCTAATCTCAGCTCAAGCCGTGCGATTCTGTCGGCATGTAGCCCCATGAGTCCGTTAATCAATGTCATCTCGCGCCATTCTTCTGTTTCCGGCGTCGGATTATTCGCCAGTAATAGCCCGTATCTCTCAGCCAGCATGAGGTTTCTTGCACGATTTCGCACCAGCGGAGAAAGCGCCTCTCCCCCCTCAAATGGGAAGAATGCCCGCCGACTGCGTTCGCCATGTTTGACGGCATTAGTATTGCCCAACGGTGCGCCTGCGCCTTTCCGCTTGCCACCCCATCCCTATCTTGATTGTTGGCTTTTTTTTTTCATTTAACGGCTCACTGTGCGCATTTTTGTGCGCAAAAACCTTAACAAACCCTAACAATACCTTAATAAAACTGTATATCTAACTTCCGCCATCTACTGCGAACGGATAGCGCCCAAGCCAGCAATAACAGGCATCTCCGCTATTTTTCGAATGAGCAATTCGCGCTTAGAAATTACTGCGAATTCGCAGTTAGCATTCGTCAGGTAGTACGCACGTTGAATACGCAGTTTTGCTGCGCACCTGGCTGCGTACTGCGTACCAGTGGAACGAACCAGATATTTGGGACGTCCTGAATCAGGATTTGGCTTCCAGCCCACTACTGGCGCGGGTCTGGCGCTGCTAGGGTTTAAAATATGTACTAAACAGTACTAAATTTTCCGCCGTTTTGGTGCGCACCTGACTGCGAACCATCGCCCCCGCTGGTGGTCTACCTTTGCCTCTTGCCGCCATTTAACCGGAAGGCGTTACCGTTCGGTTGCGCTATCCCCATGCGGTGTTGCGTTTCGGTAACAGCTTTATGCAGGTCGCCAAAGTCCTCAACCTTCACGGGCGGGCGCTTCACGTTCTCCAGACACGTTTCACGGCCGCGCTTTATCCATTCCCGATCATCGTCCTCGGTGCATAACAGCATGACTTCCAACCATCGCGCGGCGGCGCGTCGGTACAGCCCTTTTGCTTCCAGATCCTCGGCTTTACTGTCGTTTACCATGTGTATCCCCCTCAGAATGGATCTTCATCATCAAACGGCGGGCGCTGGTCAAAATCATCAGGGGTGTTATATAACTCCCATCCCGGCGCGGATTGTGTTGCGTGGCCTCTGCTGGCTCCGCTTGCTTTGACTGATTCGGCCCGCTTCCCGCCGGGGCGTACCGTTCTGGCGCTGATCACACTGTCGGCTACTACCTGATAACCTTGCTGTGTACCGCCATCCTTGCCCGTCCACTGATTGACCTGCATCGCTCCGGCAACACTGACCAAATCGCCTTTAACGTGTCCTGCCAGTGCGTCGGCCTGTTTGCCGAATGCCACCACGCCCAGCCAGAAAGTAACCTCACCGCCCTCTGCTGCATGGCAGGGCAGTGCCACCGCTAACCGTCCCATTGCCATGCTTGTACCGTTTGCTGTGGTGCGGGTCTGCGGGTCTGCGACTAAACGCCCGTAGGCTGATATCTGTGCTGTCATTTTGCGAATACCTCGAATTATTAGTTTTGCTAATGAAGATTACCCGGCTCCGTCTTATTGTGGGACACCTGCCGATTTTTTTTATAGTAAGCGAAAATAGTGTTGTCTCAGTTGTCTTTGTTGTCTCATGGCTCTACAGGCCGCGCCACGCCTGGGTTTTGCTGAGACAACATTTGCAATTTAGTGTTGTCTCACCCTGAGTAAATGTTGTCTCACTGCCTGCCAGATTAAAAAACACACGTTCGTAATGTTGTCTCAAAATGGCTAAATGTTGTCTCAATGTTGTCTCAGAAATTAAAATAAAATCCTTATAAATCAATGTAACTTACAAAATGAGACAACAAAGACAACTGAGACAACACTAAAACTACGCATGTGAAGAAATATTATTCTTCTGGCTGGCTGCTTTCCTCCGCCATGAAATTGAGTACATAGACGCGAATCTGTCGCCCATCCTCCCTTACTCGCCCCTGATAGCCTCGCCCGCTCGTTGGTGGTGTAAGCATTCCTGCATTCTTTAGAACTTCGGCAAACTGTTTGGTATTGAAGCCCTTTGCAATCTCCTGCTCAAACGCTGCCGGGAAGGTGTAGAAAATTATCGGGTCGCCGTCGTGGTTCCCCTTCTTCCTGTACCCGGCTAAATCACGGATGGGTAAATCGCGCGGGTCATAACCCAGCGGCGCGAATCGACTCAGCCCATAGGCATTTAAAAACGCCTCCGTCTGCTCGATGATCTGCTGGTGCTCTTTGTTCCCCGTGCCGAACTCTTTCAGCCACGCATTGTAGCTGTGCTGTATCGCATCCCGACACGTTTTAGCATCCCAGCCAGTAACCACGCCACCCAGTAGTAAAGCGGCCTCCAGAATGGCGAACCTCGCCCCTACACGGTGAACCTGTTCCCCATAGTCGGCAGGAATAAGACTGCGCCAGCGGGCTTCACAGTCACGAACGGTATCAATGGCCTGCTGCTGGTGGCCTGCAAGCCATCTGACCCACTCCCGCCCGGCAGCGCAGTGATTGCTCTGCCACGCGGATTTTAATGCGTCTGCATGGTCTTTCCCTGTCTGGTGCTCATGAAAGCGCACCGCCTTACTTAACGGGATATTCAGCAGACGCACCAGTTGCCCCGCTTTTGTCTTGCGTCCTGCGGTGGCAATGAACGTTTCTAAATCCATTTCCCCGGTGCTGATTGCCACGGTACGCCAGCGTTTTAGATCCCGGTTTCCGCCTTCTTTCGCGCCCTGCAATTTCCCCACGCCGTTAAACAGGGCATAGGCAGACTGAGAAACGCTTATCGGGTCTGCGCCCTGTCCGACTTCATCCAGCGGCATCAGTCCGTCATTGTGGGCGGCGGCCTCGTTTATCAGCCCCAGCGCCGTCCCGTACCACGTCAGGCGCAAGGCATCAGGGTTCCCGTATAGACTGCTAGCCACGTTCTGCGTGGTTGTTTTCCCGGCGCTCGATTGCTCATAGAAGTGGATCCCGAATCCGTCACGCTCTGCCACGCCGATTAATGGCGCTGCCAGTGCTGCGGCAATGCCTGTCATCATCGCGTAGTTGCCGTATGCCAGCCGTGCGACACTGTTGCGCCAGCTTTCCGACGTTCCTGCTACGGTATACCCGGCAGCGGCTGAACTGCGCCCGCTGAACAAAACAGGCCGCTCAGGTGTGCCGATGATTTCCCCGTCCGGCATGATGTATGCCCCGCACTGCCAGCCTGTAGCATGAGCAACGCGCCACAATTCACGCGAGCCGCTCCGCTGTAGCCAGTCTGCAAGAATCGCCCGTAGGCTGTTTTTCGTGGTGACGTTGACGCCACCAGCTTTCAGAGTGCGCCAGCCTTCACGCTCGCCAATATCAGCCAGCGGGATAGCCGCTGTTGTCGGTATGTCTGCACCGAATGCCAGCCATGAGATAATAAGATACTGATCTTTGTCGTCGCGTCCCGTGCCGATAACCTCCAGCGGTGAACATAACCAGCTTTCAGCGTTGATGATCTCCCCGCTTTCCTTGTCCACCTTCGGCGTTACCCAGAAAACGCCATCTTTGCGGCTCTCAATGTGGGGTTTTAGTGGGTCTTTCTCTGGGTGGTCAGTTTTACCGCCCTCAATGGCCTGCAATTGTGGTTTCACGGCTTCCCCTTGAATCTGATACAGCGAATCACTAAATGCGGCTGTAGCGGCTTCCAGCCCGTTTTGCTGGCGGTAGTCGTCCCAGTCGGCTTTATGGTCTGTCGGCGGCAGCGCCACCCAGCCAGCCACGGATAAAGCTGCTTTCTCTGCGGCCTCCTTCCCGATGTTGGTGGCTCCGGTTTCGGAGGCTGCTGTAGGGTGGTCGTTATCTGCGGCGATAATAATTTGCGACTGCGGGTATTTCCGGCGCATTACTCCGGCAACGTGGATCAGGTTCCCGGCGTCCATTGCCGCCAGTGTGAGCGCCTCCGGGCGCATCAGGTGAACAGAAAGAGCGGTAGCCAGCCCCTCGGCAATTAATACGCTCTGCGGCTGTTCTGGTGCGTTTACGGCGTGATATGCCCCGCGCTTCGCTGAACCTGTCAGAAGTCGTTTCTCTCCCTGCGGTGTAATGGTCTGCGCTGCTGCCACTGCGCCGGATTCGTCCACCAGCTCCAGCAATAACGAACCATCCGGCATAACCGGATAGTTAAACCCGGTCAGCCCTTTTGATTGCAGGTACTCAGATTCGCCCCGTGTGACGCTCTGGCGCATTCCGGCATACAGACGGGCAAACGTAGCCCTTCGCTGCTCTGCGTCCTCTGCTGCCTGTTTCTGGCGCTCCTGCTCATGCCGCTGGCGGTCAGCTTCCAGTTGCCCCCTTCTCTGGCTGGCTGCTTTCCTGTCTGTTTCCGTCTGCCGGTAATCAATACCCAGCACATCAGCGGCAAGCTGTGCCGCCTCCGTGGTGTCGCAGTTGTTCACCTTCTTAATCAGGTCTAAGCCATCGCCCGCGCCGCACTGATTGCAGATAAAGCTACCGCGCCCGTTGTCGTCGAATCTGAAACGGTCTTTTCCACCGCACGCAGGGCAGGGGGCATGACGGCGTGATGAATCAGGAACGTCGATAGACAGGCCAGCCAGCACATTAGGCCATTTACCAGCGGCGGCGCTGGTCACTTCGCGGATAATGTCGATATTACGCATTGTGTCGCTCCCTCAGTGCGCCGCTGGCATTTCAGGCAAGCCGTTTTCATTCAGGTCAGCAATGAATCCATCATGCAGCTCTGCCAGCGTTTCACGTCCGAACGGGGTCAGCTCGCCGCGCTCCGTGTCGATCATGGCCTGATAAAAAACAATGGCGTTCGCCGTTCCCTGCTCAATGCCGTAGCGCTCAATCATTGCGCCCTCCATGTTGTTAGCCATCGCCAGACGTTCCGCGAACGGGTAAACCACAATCCCCGCCGTGCCATTGGAGTAAATCGCTACTTTTGACGTTGTGCCGTCAGCCTCCGTGACGGTGGCTGTGCCGTTCTCGCGCTTCATCTCAGAAACGAACGTCGCAGCAATCAGCCAGCGCCACATAATGACGTTATGCTGCGCGGTGAAGTCGAACCAGCCACGCGCCCCGCCGTCAGCCACTGCAAAATGCAGGGCAAATCCTTCATCCGGGATTTCGTCATACCTGCCGCTATCGAGATGAGTTACCGCGTCTGAATAGGGAACAAGGCAAACATGCTCATACATCCCGGCATCATTGCGGGTCATGATGTTTACGCCGTGCGGTGTGGCTTCTGCGTGGAACAGGTCGGGATTTCCCGGTTTAATGGTCAGTATATTGCTCATGCTTTGCCCTCCCGATATTCACGCATTACATGGTCAGCTAGCTTGCTTTCAGCCTCGCTCATTGCTTCGGGCACACCGTGTAACAGCGTCAGAATGGAACCTATAAGGCGTGGTAAATCGGGATCTGTTTTATTGGTGGCGCTCTCCAGCCACATGGACAAAACAGCCTGTGCCTGTTCAATCTGACAGGCGGCATCAATCAGTTGTAACTGGCTCATACTGCCACCTCCAGACGGATACGACCGGCAAAGAAACAGACGTGATCCCGCGCCAGTGAACGGCGGGCTTCCTGCTCAGTTTCAGCAGCAATGTGATGGATTTTGGCGGTAATTGTCGGCATGTCGCGGCGAACGGCTGCGATTAACCAGATAAATTGCGGATTTTGGGTAGGGGTAGTAGCCAGCATAGCGGCAGCCTCTGATTCATGGTCTTGATAACCACCACCGGAAACGCCAATTTCGCTGGTGGTGAACTGTACAGGGTTGGCGTAACCGGGAATCAGAGAAACCGGCGCGGATTGCTCCGCCCCCATACAGTCCACCATTGAAGGGGTGTAACTGCGCGGCACAAAAAAACACGCATGGCGCGTGTTGTGCGCTCTGATAATTACCGGGACGCCAATCCCGGCACCAGATTTGGCTGGTGCGCTATAACCATAAACCGGGTTGGCGATAGTCGGCAAGCCCTTTTTTATGGACTCAAGAAACTCACCTTCGCGCGTGCGCGTACTGTTGCATAAATTCCCTGCATCTAGTGGTGATGTCAGAAAAATCTTCCCGCCTCGTGTAGTGATGATGGAAAAATCTTCCTCGCGTAGTGACCCCCAATTAATCTTCGTGCGCGTACTGGTCTCGAAACTCTCCTCGTCACCACGACGAGAAAATGAGGAGCTGGCATTAGCTGGCACTGTTATGCCAGCTTTACCCTCATGCGCGTGCGCGATCCCGCGCAAGGTACACATCAGGCCAGCCAGGGGAAAGGCTTTATTCTGGACGGCGGGCATTAGTGAACCTCCGGCAATTGAGGCTGATATTTGCGCCATAACTCAGCTTCTTCGGCGATCAGGCGGGACTTCTCACCTTTGCAGGCTTGCAGGTCTTTACCGCGCTTGCTGGCCTTCTTGTCGTAAGCTGCTTTGCGTTTGCTGTGGTCGTTCAGGAAGGCGAACGGCACACCATAGGAGCCAGTTTTACGAATAGACGGGATAACCTCGCGGAATACCCAGTTAGTGAAACGATGTGCGAACGTTCCGGCAGTGGTGGCCTTGCGGCTGCGGGCGATCAGTTTGTAGAAGCCAGACTCTGAAACTGTCCGCATGTTCTGATTACCTCCGGGGGTATAAGTTAAACTTACCCCCTTTTCATCGTCATCAAGCGCGGCAATTGCCATGCTGTGATTAGATAGCTCCAGCGCCTCGCAAACGTCTTTGGCAATAAACCACGGATTACCGTCACAATTCACAATGCGGACTTTCTTACCCTCAAACCGGATAACGGAAATATCGCTTTCAGTAACGGCAAGAATATCCTTCTGGCAGGCGTTGGATTGTGGGGCGGCCTCCGAATTGAATCGGCTTTTTTCGATAGTCATGTTTTCGGCTCCGTTATGCGGCGGTGAGATTGTCCGGGTATAGATTGAGAATGTCCGCGATATCCTGCTTAGAAAGCCCGTTATAGCCACCAGCGGTGGCGTTGTGGTTCACAAGCTGAATAACTTTTAGAACGTCACCGCGCCCGGTAAAGCGATAGCGTAAATGTGACCCGATCCCGTCGGGATTCTTTTCGTCAATACGCTCAATCTGAATATCAAGTCTGCGCTCTAACTCGCGGGCGCGGTGCTTCTTCGGTGCGCGGCGTGGCGCTTGTGTGGTGGGCGCTGGTGGCGTAACATCAGATCCGCGAATATCTATGTTGTTAGCCGCCTGCTGTCCGGGGCGGTTTTTCTTTTCCATTACGCCACCTTTCCCCGGCGCTCAGCCAGCCAGTTATTAATCTCTACCGCATCAAAGGCGGTCACGTTATCGGTGAGTTTTACCGGGCGCGGCAGAGTACCGTTCTTAACCCAGCGGTCAATAGTTGGCATGGAAACACCCAAAAGTTCCGGCATACGAAAACGGCGGATGTATCCAGTAGTGGGAAGTGCTGATTGTGCGGCTTGAGAGGCTGTCATATGTCCCGTAACTCCTATGATAGCTGGTGTTACGGGCATTTAAGGCAAAAAAGACCCTGCTGTGAATTACACTAAATTTAATATCATGATGCTAATTTTTAGTATCTGACTACTTGGGCTTTCCTGCTGTAGTGCGATCCATGGGCTTGCGATTCATATCTGAGATTATTTTTTTTAGATAGTCGATAGACGGCTCGGAATAACCTGCACCAACAGATAGCCAATGATTTATTGTTGCGTTAGCCCAAGCATCATTTGTGTCTATACCGTTAATATTTTTACATTCATCAGGAAAGGTATTGCGTGTGTATATAAGAGCCATCAGACAGTTCTCTCTATTCTGACTAAATCTTTTAGTATTCCCATGCTCTTGTATTTCATTCACTGTATTAACAGTGTTTTTTAGAGGGGAATGATATCTTGGGGTTATAGCTGTGCAATTATCTATACAATCTCTAACACGCAGAAACCAACCCCTTGAAATGTAAATACTATCAAGAGTGATCACTTCTTCATCTTGATGCATTATTTCTGTCTTTATTTCTTCAGGGTTGCTGAAAATATCGCTAGGTAAATCAAATTTGTGAGCTTCTCCTAAAAGGATTGACTCAACGGTATCTGAATTGTCGTAATCAACACAATCATGCGAAGCGGTAAGTAACGGGCCAATCTTTGAAGATCCATAACGTAATACTCCATTTATTGTGCCACTGTTAAGATGCCAAATCCCAGATGCTAAGCCAGTGTTATACCTAACTCCGTGGAGTTCTTTTTCTTGACCGTCATAGAGCACTGGGTCGATAAGATAAAAGTGTGAGTTTTTGAGGCAATTAGTATCTTGTATTACTTTATCTTGTGCCCAGGCTTCCTTATTGATAAATCCGGCCAAAACGCAAGGTATACCATCTAAGATCACACCTAAGTGAATTGCTCCAGATGCCCCCATAAGCAATAAGTCATTGGTTTCAATTTCCAGTAACTCTGAGGCTCTGACGATATGGAAATAAGTGTTTGGAGGAATTTTTTTCATTTACTCATCCATTTTTTAATTGAAGTGACGTTGTAATCTTCGCCATGTTCCAGCGCTACCAGCAAATCACACCACAACGTGAGCGCTGCTTTTCGCTCATCGAAATACTGGTGACGGTTATAGATACCCTCCACGCCTTTAATTTTGTGGTTCAGGCATCGCTCAGCTATCACGGGGTCAATCCCCAGCGCTGCCATTTGAGTACGCATCGTGCGGCGCAGATCGTGAATACTGAATGGCTCAACGTCCGGCATTTCTTTCAGGACGGCGGGCATAACCATATTCAGGGTGGCGCGGCTGACATGCGATGTCGTTCTGGCTCGTCTGGCTGGAATTAGCCAGCGGCTGTCTCCGGCAAAGAGCCTGATTTCTTCGATCCACTCGATTACCGGCTGCGGTAGGGGAATGTCGATATCATCCCCATTCTTTGCACGGGTTCCCGGCAGGTGCCAGACGGCATTTTTCAAATCAAACTCATCCCATTCTGCGGCGCATAGCTCCATCTTTCTGACGCCCAGCGCAAGAATGATTTTAAAAGTAAGCTCGTTTTCCCTGCTTATCCCGCGCCCACGGCGTAGCGCTTTAAAGAACTGGATTAATTCATCGCGTGATAAGGCGCGTTTTCGCCCCTGCTCCTTGCCCCCGGCATCCTTCGAGCCAAAGGATATAGCGGGGTTCACCTCAATCATTCCGCGCACCACAGCGTAATCAAACAGGCGCTTTAGCATTCTCAATACATCATTAGCGACTGTGGGAGATCCGCGCTGTAGCACGTCCTGCAAAATGCTATCAATATGACGCGGGCGCACGTCCTCGACGTTCATCTTGCCAATTAGCGCCACGATGTTTTTTTGTAGGCTGCTGCGGAAAAGGTCAGGGTGTTTGTAATTTGGTTCTATCTGGCGGGTGTAATACTCAGCGGCAAGCGCCGAAACGTTAATGGCGTTCTTCTCAGCCTCGATCTTTGCCATAGCATCGGCTTTTCGCTGCTGCTTCTCTGCTGCCACGTCATAACCCAGCGCAACGCGTGCTGAAAGCTCCCTTGCTATCTCCCTTGCTTTAGACAAAGGGAAGTCAGAGTAAGAGCCAATCAGCATAGTTCTGGACTTACCTGCCATTTGATAGCGGTAGCGCCAAAAAGGGGTTTTATCCTCTTTACGAAACCTCAGATACAGCCCGTCACCGTCAGCACGTCCCTCGAACCTTTCCCCGCTCTTAACCCAAGCGCGAATTTGCATATCTGTAAGTTTTGGCATGTGCGAATACCCGTGAAACAAGCTCATTCCGTCATGGGTACAAAGCTTTTGCACCCAAAAACCACCACACTTGTACCCAGAAAAGCCGTATATCAAACCGGGTACAACCTTGTGTACAACATTATCATGCACTCTGATGCGTCGTTATGATAGCCCCTGATAACAAAAAAGCCCGGCATATGCGGGCTTTATGGATTTCATGCTGGTGGGTGAATCGTCCTGATAGCTTATTTGCTTTTCTTAATGTGCTTAATCAGACGCTTACGCTTGCGCATCTGGTTTGGCGTCAGGGTGTTGCGCTTGTTGGCGAACGGGTTTTCCCCTTCCTTGAACTGGATACGGATAGGCGTGCCCATCACGTCCAGCGATTTACGGAAGTAGTTCATCAGATAGCGCTTGTAGGAATCCGGCAGGTCTTTCACCTGGTTGCCGTGAATCACCACGATTGGCGGGTTATAACCACCGGCGTGGGCGTATTTCAGCTTCACGCGACGGCCGCGCACCAGCGGCGGCTGATGGTCTTCCGCAGCCATATTCATGATACGGGTCAGCATGGCGGTGCTCTGACGACGGGTGGAGCTGTCGTAAGCTTCGCGCACGGATTCGAACAGGTTACCCACGCCGCTGCCGTGGAGCGCAGAGATGAAGTGTACGCGAGCAAAGTCGATAAAGCCCAGACGGAAGTCGAGGGTCTCTTTCACCTGCTCACGCACTTCATTGCTCAGGCCATCCCATTTGTTGACCACGATAACCAGTGAGCGCCCACTATTGAGGATAAAGCCGAGCAGAGAGAGGTCCTGATCGGAGATCCCTTCGCGCGCGTCGATAACCAGCAGCACGACGTTGGCATCTTCAATAGCCTGCAGGGTTTTGATAACGGAGAATTTTTCCACCACATCGGTGATTTTCCCGCGCTTACGCACCCCGGCGGTGTCGATGAGGACATACTCACGCTCATCGCGCTGCATCGGGATGTAGATACTGTCGCGGGTGGTGCCCGGCATATCGTAAACGACCACGCGCTCTTCACCCAGAATACGGTTAGTAAGTGTAGACTTACCTACGTTTGGACGGCCCACGATGGCCAGCTTGATCGGCAGATCCTGCGGGTTGAAGTCGTCTTCAGGCTCTTCTTCTTCGCCCGCTTCGCCGTCTTCAAACTGCGCCCAGTATTCCGCGTCTTCGTCCACCTCTTCCGGCGGGTTCACTTCGTCAACCCACGGCAGCAGAACGGTTTCCAGCAGGCTGGTGACGCCACGGCCATGCGATGCCGCGATAGGATAGATTTCACCCAGACCCAGTGACCAGAAATCTGCGATAGCCTGATCGGCATCGATGCCGTCGGTTTTGTTCGCCACCAGGAAGGTTGGCTTTTCGCGTGAACGCAGGTGTTTAGCGATAGCGGAGTCCGCCGGCATCAGGCCAGCACGCGCGTCCACCATGAACAGCACCACGTCCGCTTCTTCAATCGCCAGCAGAGACTGTTCCGCCATGCGGGTTTCCACGCCGTCTTCTGTGCCGTCAATACCACCGGTATCAATACAGATGAACTCGCGTCCTTCCACCTCTGCACGACCGTACTTACGGTCACGCGTCAGCCCCGGGAAATCCGCAACCAGCGCATCACGGGTGCGTGTTAAACGGTTAAAAAGAGTGGATTTTCCAACGTTAGGGCGCCCGACAAGCGCGACCACAGGTACCATGTTTGAAGCCTCATAAAATTCAAAATAACGTCGCTTTCGCGGCGTTTTTAAAAATGTCAAAACGGCTCCTGAGTGAACAGGAGCCGTTTAGTATACTACAACCGCCGGGTAATTAACGCGTGATCGCGTACAGCGTGCCGTCTTTTGCCTGAATCAGCAGTTTGCCGTCGGCCACAACCGGGTCGGTCAGGAAACCGGAGCTGTCGACTTTTTGCTGCGCAACAAAGCGGCCATTATCCGGATCGATCCAGTGCATATACCCTTCGCTGTCGCCGACAACCAGGCTACCGTTGTACAGCGCTGGCGCAGTCAGCAGACGGTGCAGCAGGTCGCTTTGCGTCCACAGCGTCACGCCGCCTTCGGTGCTCAGGGCCAGCAGACGGTCGTTCTGGTCAACCATATAGATGCGGTTACCCTCAACGATGAAATCATTTACCGAGCCCAGCTCACGTTTCCACATGATCTGGCCGCTGCGCAGATCCAGCGCGGTCAGGTTGCCGTTGTAGGCCAGCGCGTAAACCACACCGTTAACGATGACCGGCGTTGTGTCCACGTCGCTCAGACGGTCAATTTCCGTTGAGCCAGTGGCCTGAGAGATACGCTGCTGCCAGATCATCTGGCCCTGCTGCATCAGCACGGCGCTTACGCGACCGTTGTCGCCGCCGACAATGGCAGCACCAAATGCGGTAGCCGGGGCAGATTCGCCACGCAGAGAGAGCGCAGGCATATCCAGGTTAACGGTCCATTTCACCAGGCCGTCCGCTTCGTTCAGCGCCTGCAGCTGGCCGTTGCTGGTATGAATCAGCACCAGGCCATCGCTCACCACCGGACGAGAGAGGGATTCCCCCGCCACGGTCGTTTGCCAGGCAATGGAACCGTCGCTGCTGTTCAGGGCATAAACCTGCGCTTTTTCGCTGCCCACGTAGACGTGGCCACCGGCAACGGTCAGGCCGCCAGACAGCAGTGCAGGCTTACGGGAGAACCAGCCGTCTTTTTCCGCCAGGTTAACGGACCACACTTCTTTTCCGTCATCCGCGTTCACCGCTTTCACGGTACCTTTGCGATCGGCCGCATAGACAACGCTGTCTGCATACGCAGGATGAAGGTTGGAATAGAAATCACCAATCCCATTGCCCACGGAGACATCCCACGCGGTGGATGGGGTAAACTGGTTTTCAACCGTCGGCAGTGGGGACATTTTCACAACGTCTTCTTCGCCACTGAACAGTGAACAACCACTCAATAATGTAACAGAAAGCAGTCCTGGCAGAAGTAATTTACGCAATTGCATCGGGTCCCTCTCAGACGGACAAATTATTTATTTTCATCTGCATCATTTCGCTCAGCGCAGGTGAGGCATTGCTCTCTACGCCAGCTTGCCACGCTTTACGCGCGCCCGCTTTGTCACCTTTGCTCAGCAGTGCTTCACCGCGCAGATCGGCAACGATGGCAGCAAAGCCTTCGCCTTTGATGGTATCGAGCGTTTTCAGCGCATCGTCAGCTTTCTTCTGCTGAACCTGAATACGTGCCAGGCGCAGATTGATCACCGCTTTCAGATTTTCATCACTGGCGGCAGCAAGGCCCTGAGACAGCTGAGCAACGGCTTTATCCAGTTCGTTCTTATCAACGTACTGCTGAGCCACTTCCAGCGCAGCCAGTGCACCGTAGGTGTTTTTGTTGTCAGCCGCAAATTTTTCTGCCGCCGTCAGCGTTTGCGGCTGATCGGCACGAATTGCGCTCACGGTATTTTCATAGGACAGGGACGCGCCGCGCGCGGAATCCGCCTGATGATTGTTCCAGTAACGCCAGCCTACCAGCGCACCGACACCTAAAATAACCCCAACAACCAGCGCTTTGCCGTTTTCAGCAAAGAAGCGTTTAATCGCGTCGACCTGATCGTGTTCGTTCTCGTAAATTTCCACGCCGTCCTTCTCCTTAGCCCAATAGAGTGCGCAAGTGCGCCGCAACGCCGTCCTGCGTTACCGTTGTCTGCTCACCAGAGCGCAGGTCTTTCACCACCACTTCGCCGTTAGCCACTTCGGACTCACCCAGCACCAGTGCGATACTTGCGCCCCACTTATCGGCACGAGCAAACTGTTTTTTGAAGTTGCCGCCGCCATGGTTGGTCATCAGCTTAACGCCCGGCAGCGCATCGCGCATGCGTTCGGCAAGCTGCATTGCCGCAGACTGCGTTTCCGCGCCTGAGGCCACCAGGTATATATCGACAACGGAATCTGCTTTAAATTCCGGATTAACTGCCTGAACCAGCAAAACAAGTCGCTCAAGACCCATCGCGAAGCCAACCGCAGGCGCAGCGCGACCGCCAAGTTGCTCAACCAGACCGTCGTAACGGCCGCCCGCGCACACGGTGCCCTGAGAGCCGAGGCTGGTGGTGACCCACTCAAACACGGTACGGTTGTAGTAGTCCAGACCGCGCACCAGACGCTGGTTTACGGTGTAGGCGATGCCAGCCGCTTCAAGCAGCTTGCACAGGCCCGCGAAGTGTTCGCGAGATTCTTCATCCAGGTAATCACCCAGCGCAGGCGCATCGTTCAGCAGTGCCTGAACATCGGCGTTTTTGGAATCCAGAACGCGCAGCGGGTTGCTGTACATGCGACGTTTGCAGTCTTCGTCCAGCTTCTCTTTATGCTGTTCCAGGAACGCCACCAGCGCATCGCGGTAGTTCGCACGCGCTTCGAGAGAACCGATAGAGTTCAGCTCGAGGGAAACGTGATCGGCGATACCGAGCGCACGCCACCAGCGGGCGGTCAGCATAATCAGTTCAGCGTCGATGTCCGGGCCCTGCAGGCCAAAGACTTCCACACCCAGCTGATTAAACTGGCGATAACGCCCTTTCTGAGGACGTTCGTGGCGGAACATCGGGCCGATATACCACAGACGCTGCTCCTGATTGTACAGAAGACCATGTTCGATGCCGGCGCGTACGCAGCCCGCCGTCCCTTCCGGACGCAGGGTCAGGCTGTCGCCGTTGCGGTCCTCAAAGGTGTACATCTCTTTTTCAACCACGTCGGTCACTTCACCGATCGCGCGTTTGAATAACGGGGTCTGCTCTACAATCGGCAAACGAATTTCGCTGTAACCGTAGCTGCCGAGCACCTGCTTCAGCGTGCCTTCAATGCGCTGCCAGATGGCGGTTTCGCCAGGCAGATAATCGTTCATGCCGCGGATGGCTTGAATGTTTTTTGCCACGTTTATTCTCTTTCTATATACAAAAAAAACCCAAAGAATGGGTTCAATCATACATGGGAAGCTCACGGCTTCCCATCACGTTATTTTTCAACCTGCTGAACGTTGATACGCTGTGTCTCGTCCATCATGGCGGCTTTGGCGCGGATGCGGGCTTCAAGCTGGTCGATCATGTCACTATTATCCAGACGATCTTTTCGAACGCCATCTTCATAGAGACCACTTTTCTTGTTACCGCCGGTCACGCCCAGGGTTGACACCAGGGCTTCACCCGGACCGTTCACCACGCAGCCGATGATGGAGACGTCCATCGGGGTGATAATGTCTTCAAGACGTTGCTCCAGGGCATTCACCGTACCGATCACATCGAACTCCTGACGTGAACAGGTTGGGCAGGCAATGAAGTTGATCCCACGCGCGCGAATACGCAGTGATTTCAGGATATCGAAGCCGACCTTGATCTCTTCGACAGGATCCGCCGCCAGCGAGACGCGCAGGGTGTCACCGATCCCTTCAGAGAGCAGCAGCCCCAGACCGATCGCGGATTTTACCGAGCCGCTACGCAGGCCGCCCGCTTCGGTGATCCCGAGGTGCAGAGGCTGATCGATCTGCTTTGCCAGCAGGCGATAAGATTCTACGGCCAGGAACACGTCGGACGCTTTTACGCTGACTTTGAACTGATCGAAGTTAAGGCGATCGAGATGATCGACGTGACGCATCGCGGATTCGAGCAGCGCCTGCGGCGTAGGCTCACCGTATTTTTCCTGCAGATCTTTTTCCAGGGAACCGGCGTTAACGCCGATACGGATAGGAATATTTTTATCGCGGGCGCAGTCCACGACCATGCGGATACGCTCTTCGTTACCGATGTTGCCCGGGTTAATACGCAGGCAATCGACGCCGTATTCGGCCACTTTCAGTGCGATGCGGTAGTCGAAGTGAATATCCGCCACCAGCGGAACGCTGACCTGCTGTTTGATCAGTTTGAACGCCTCAGCCGCATCCATGGTCGGGACGGAGACGCGAACAATGTCCGCGCCGACACGTTCTAATGCTTTGATTTGATTGACCGTCGCTTCCACATCGGTGGTGCGCGTATTGGTCATCGACTGAACGGCGATAGGTGCCCCATCGCCGATTGGCACATTCCCAACGTAAATCCGTTTCGATTTTCTACGTTGAATCGGAGCCTGGTTATGCATGAAAAATCTCCCGCGTTGCCCGTCTGTTACTGTGCTGCTGATTGTTCGGCATTAACGGTAAGACGTGCAACCTGGTTAGTTCTGATAAAGCGGCTCAGGTCGACAGGTTTTCCTTGATACTGGATCTGTACCGCTGCCGGAGCGCCGATTTTAAGTTTATAAGGCGCCTGGCCCGTTAGGTTTAACGTGCCATCTTTGCGCTGCAGGCCGCTGAACAGTTTTTTACCTGTCGCGTCAGTCACTTCCAGCCAGCAGTCGGCGCTGAAGTTCATTACCAGCGCGTTAGGGTCGGCTGCGGGTGTCGCCGTACCCGCCGGGCTGGTTGGCAGAGACGCTGCGGTATTGTCTGCAGGCTGAGTAGCCGCAGGCGCGTTCGCCGCAGTATCAACATTCGCCTGAGAAGGGGCAACCACCGCGTTTTGATCCTGAGCCTGAGGCGCAGCGGTGTTAGCCGTTGCTGCCGGAGCCTGCGCAGCATTGGTCGCTGTCGCATCTGGCACTGCGGTCTGTGGCTCGCTGGAAGTCGCTGCACCGTCGGTATTCAGCGGCACGCTCTGGGCGTTATCCGTTCCGGCCTGGTTGAGTTCGGCGGAGGATTGATCGGCCATAGTGGTGATCTCTTCCTGCTGCGCCTTGTGGTTTTGCCACCACCACGCACCGGTCAGACCGACCACCACAAACAGCACCAGCCAGGTAAAGCTCATCAGCCAGCCATCACGTTTTTTACGACGTTTCCCCAGGGAGAAGGTCTGCATCGGCGCAACTTTTGCTGCACGGACCGGCGCCTGCTTCTCCATCATTGGCAGTAATTCGTTTTCGGGGATGTGCACCAGTTTTGCGTAAGAGCGGATATAACCGCGCAAGAACGTTGAAGCCAGATCGGCGGGTGCCTTATCTTCTTCAATATCGCGAACCGTGGAAACCTTCAGGCACAAGCGTTCTGCGACGGCTTGCTGGCTGAGTCCGAGTTGTTCACGGGCGTTGCGAAGACGAACGCCAGTGGAGAGTGCTTCATGTTGGTCGTGAGTGGCTTCAGTATTCATTCGCTACAACTACTGGTACGTGAAAAAAAGGGTTCAGGCGCCGGTGAGTCACAATGCCACCCGCACCGCGAAACTTCTGGTCAGTTAACCTTGAACACAGAGTATAAGACTGTCAGCCCGGAGATGACAGTACAGCCCTGCCCGTACGGCTAAACTGTTGTTACGTCGTTACATACTGCCCGAAAGTCGGATGAAACGCACCGTAATTATTGATCAGTCTTCACGAATCTGACTGATTATTCAGTAAGGTTATGTCTCACGGCGCAGATAATGCGCCGTGAGTGCATAATAATCAAACAGCTTTAACCGCGATCGTCTCGCCCTGCATGCGTTTACGCAGGGTACGCTTGGTACGGTCAATAACATCACCAGCCAGCTGTCCACATGCGGCATCAATATCATCACCACGCGTTTTACGCACGATGGTGGTGAAACCATACTCCATCAGCACCTTGGAGAAACGGTCGATACGGCTGTTCGAGCTACGGCCATACGGCGCGCCCGGGAACGGGTTCCACGGGATCAGGTTGATTTTACATGGCGTATCTTTCAGCAGTTCAGCCAGCTGATGCGCATGTTCGGTACCGTCGTTGACGTGGTCCAGCATCACGTACTCGATAGTGACGCGACCCTGGTTGGCGTTGGATTTCTCCAGATAGCGACGTACGGCAGCGAGGAAGGTTTCGATATTGTACTTTTTGTTGATTGGCACAATTTCGTCACGAATTTCATCGTTTGGCGCGTGCAGGGAGATCGCCAGCGCGACGTCAATCATATCGCCGAGCTTGTCCAGCGCAGGCACAACGCCTGAGGTCGACAGCGTGACGCGACGCTTGGACAGACCAAAGCCGAAGTCATCCAGCATGATTTCCATCGCCGGAACGACGTTGGTCAGGTTCAGCAGCGGCTCACCCATCCCCATCATCACCACGTTGGTGATTGGGCGAGTGCCGGTCACTTTTGCCGCGCCTACGATTTTCGCAGCACGCCAGACCTGGCCGATAATTTCTGAAACACGCAGGTTACGGTTAAAGCCTTGCTGCGCGGTTGAGCAGAATTTGCACTCCAGCGCACAGCCAACCTGGGAGGAGACGCACAGCGTCGCGCGGTCTTCTTCCGGAATGTAGACGGTTTCAACGCGCTGATCGCCCACCGCAATCGCCCATTTGATGGTGCCATCTGCGGAGCGCTGCTCTTCCACCACTTCCGGGGCGCGGATTTCAGCCACTTCTTTGAGCTTATTGCGCAGGACCTTGTTGATGTCAGTCATGTCATCAAAATTGTCGCTGCAGTAATGGTACATCCACTTCATGACCTGATCGGCACGAAATGGCTTTTCGCCCATCTCTTTGAAGAACTCGCGCATCTGCTGACGGTTCAGATCCAGCAGGTTGATTTTTCCATTTTTATTGGGAACCGCAGGAATGGCGACTTCGGAGGTATTCACTAATTCAGACATAATATTTACCGGCCTCGTTGTTACACGTTATGGCCCATGGAGGGTTGAATAGAAACGCCCCGGAAAGCGGTCTGCTCGTCCGGGGCGTTGCATTGTACAAAGTCTGGCGCAGGGATGCCACGTCTGGACGCGGCATTTACGAAAATAATGTGTAAACGAAACTGTTAAATTAACGGGTACGTGGACACACTTCGCCTTCTGCGAAGAAGAAAGCGATTTCGCGTGCAGCAGATTCAACAGAGTCAGAACCGTGGGTACCGTTCTCGGTGAAGCTGTCAGCGTAGTCAGCGCGCAGAGTACCTGCCAGCGCGTTGTCCGGGTTGGTTGCGCCCAGCAGGTCGCGGTGACGCTGTACGGCGTTTTCGCCTTCCAGTACGGATACCACGATTGGACCGGAGGTCATGAACTCAACCAGGCCGTCAAAGAATGGGCGACCTTCGTGCTCAGCGTAGAAGCCGCGCGCCTGCTCAACGGTCAGGTGCAGCATTTTGGTACCAACAATTTTGAACCCTGCAGATTCAAAGCGAGCGAAGATGCTGCCAATAACGTTTTTTGCCACCGCGTTTGGTTTGATGATGGAAAAAGTACGTTCAATAGCCATGATAACCTCTGTCAATGTTCTGTTGTTTTGCATACCTGAGTATGGTGTGGCGCGGATTATAAAGAGCTATAGCGCTATTGCCTATGGTTCTGCATAACATTTTTTTAAAATGAGACGAAGATTAGCAACAGTCCGGGTTTCGCATATCGTGTTGATGGTGAAAACAGAGCGGACACTGCTTTTCATCAGGCGTAAATGACCAGAAATGACGGTGGCACGTCAGGCAAACGGCTTCATATGCCAGTATGGCGACGTTTTTCGCCGTTCCTTCTGTTTGCGTCACTTTTATCGCCGCATGCTGGCATACCGCTTCGCAGCCGCAGCAACCGGTACAACGTCCGGTTTCGACGATCAGTTCAGCGTTCTCAAACCGAATCGCGTTTTCCGTACAACTCCGCCAGCACGCGCCGCACAATACGCACTTTCCGGCGTCGAGATCTATCTCTGCCTCACTAACCCCAGAAAACGCTCTGCGCAGTTCACGCTGACCGGGCACGACGCTACAGGTCCGGACATCCTCACGGGGAACGTGCATCAGCGCACGGCGGGCGATATTAACCTCGTTGACGGGGAAAAGTTTAAACGCCCATGCCGCTTCACCGCGTCGACGAAGCACAAGATTAAGCCGGGCAATCGCCAGCAGCCAGTCAGGATACTGCTCCACGTCGATACTGATAAAACGAACATGGTGCTGTGCATGCCAGAGCAGCAGTTCATTCACATCCGGCGCACGTTCAGTAAAAGGCCCGACAAGCGTATCGCCACACAAAAAGCGTTTTCGCGGCGTGATGCCGGTGATGGCCTCAGTGGGGCAAACAAACAGGCAGTCACCGCATTCAATACAGCGGTTCTCATCAACCGAGATATCTGCGTCCGTAAAAGAAAAAGCCTGCACGGGGCAAACGTCAGCGCAGGCGCAACAGGAAGCATGGCGAAAACGGCGACGGACGCACGCATGCGTCACGTCCATCGCCGGGCCAAACGTCAATCTGCCCATCAGCCAATACTGAAGAAAACGAAGCGCAGCATCAGCTCACCCGCAATCAGCAAGGCGCTGCCCAGCAGCATTGTGCCTCGCGCCGCTTTTAACCCGCCTGCAGCAAAGCACAGCATACCCACGACAGACACACACCAGCTCAGCAGATGCACGGTGCGCAGTTGTTGCAGCATCTGTAATGGCGCATGAGGGAACATCACCACGGTGTTGTCCATAGCCGAGATGTCGGCCAGCCAGACGGGCTGCATCACCAGACGCACAAGCACCAGCAGCGTGATAATGACCACCGCCGCACGCAGAGTAGCCCGGGAACGCATCCCAACCGCCATGCAGGCTGAACCAATAATGCCCACCGAGCCGATAAACAGCACCAGCGTGTTGATATGCTGCCACGTCACCACGGACGCATGCATGTAGATCTGCGCCATGCAGAACACATCCACCAGCCCGACAAGGCCCGCCGCCGCCAGAAGCAGCTTCCGGCCTGGCTTTTTGGCGAACATCAGCAGCGTCGCGAGCCCCAGCGCCGCCAGGTAAAGGCTGGCAAAGATAATCTCACGGCTCAGCCAGGAGCTGGAGACATGGCGCAGCGCGTTGAGAGCATTGAGCGGATAGCCCATGTGCAGCGCCGAGGCGAGCAATCCGAGGCTTGCGAGCACAAACGCCCCGGCAGCAGGCAGAAGCGCGCTACGCTGCAAAACATGCGCCCCCCCGAACGCCAGCCAGAGCGTCACGCCTACCGAGCCCTGCAGGAACAGTGTAAAAATCAGCAGCGGTAACTCATGCATGGCGTTTGCCCTCTTTCTCTGCACTCTGATGCGCTTTGATCACCAGATTCGGTTTTGTGATGGAAGAATCAGGCAAGCCTTTCACGTCACAGACCGCACCATACTTCGCCCGCAGTTCATCAATCGGCCCGAATTTAATCGCTTCGAGTGGACAGGTTGCCACACAGACGGGCTGCTCCCCCTTCGCCTGGAGATCCACGCAGAAATCGCATTTTGACATCTGCCCGGTCTGCTCGTTGAGCTGTGGCGCGCCGTAAGGGCATGACCACGCACAGTAGCCGCAGCCGACGCACTTATCTGTATCAACGCGCACAATGCCGTCTCCAGGACGCTTGTGCATCGCCATGGTCGGACAGTTTTTAGTGCAGATGGGGTCTGCACAGTGGTTACAGGAAATAGAGAGCGTGTAGGCAAACACATTGTTGCTGACGCCGCCCTGCCCGGTGGGGATGAAATTCCCGCCGTTGACTTCGTACACGCGACGGAAACGACGTCCGACCTCAAGGTTGTTTTTATCTTTGCATGCCACCTGACAGGCTTTACACCCTGAGCAGCGTGAAGAGTCGATATAAAAGCCCAGCTGTTTGTCGCTCACCGGCGCGTAGTGTTTAAACTGACTCATGCTTTTGCCACCTCCACCAGCATGGTTTGATGTGAATTCCCTTTCGCAAGCGCGGTAATACGAGCCGAACTGAGCACGTTCGCGCAGCCGCCTTTATCAATGCCCTTCTCATCCGGCTGCCACCAGGCACCTGCCTGCATGGCTACCACGCCAGGAATGATGCGCGGCGTAACCTCCGCCGGGATCTCACAAATGCCGCGTGCGTTATGGATACGCACGGTATCTCCCTGCGCAATGCCGCGCTTCTGCGCATCCTGAGGGTTAATCCACAGCTTTTGCTGCTGCGCCTCAATCAGCCACGGGTTGGCGTACTGGGTTGAGTTAGCACGGTTTTTCCCTTTCCAGGTGAACAGCTGCAGCGGGAAGGTTTTCGCCAGTTCGTCTTCCGGCCCTTCATGGGCAGGCACGTAGTGCGACAGCGCCGGAATCTCCGGGTGCTACATGTCGTACAGACGCTTTGAGAAGATCTCAATTTTCCCGGACGGCGTTGGGAACGGATGATTTTGCGGGTCGCGAATGTTGTCTTCAAAGGCGACAAACGGCGCGCTTTTGAAGAGATGCTGACGCGTCTTTTGCAGCGTCGCGAAGTCTGGCAGGTTTTCCTCCGGCATCGACAGCTTTGTCTGCTCCCAGATGTGCTCAATCCACGCCTTTTCGTCACGCCCTTCGCTGAATGCCGGTTCGACATCAAGCTTAGCAGCGACCTCCCGCAGCCAGTCGTAGTCTGAACGGCGCTCAAATTCAGGCACAATCAGCTTTTCGGACAGGATCAGATAGCTTGCGGTACCCCAGGTTTCGCCGATATTCCAGCGTTCCATAAAGCTGGTTTCCGGCAGGAGAAGATCGGCGTATCGGGCGCTCGGCGTCATAAACATATCGCTCGCGACGATAAACTGGATTTTCGACTCGTCTTCCAGCACGCGGGTTGCCTGATGAAGATCCGGGTTCTGGTTAGCCAGATAATTGCCCGCCAGCGAGAAGAGGATGCGGATATTGCTGTCCAGCTTTTCGGCATCCTTCAGGCCGACTTCCGCCGTTACCTTAGAGGCATCGTCGGCGGCCTGCACCCAGTTCATCACCGATATTTTGGCTTTCATCGGGTTATCCGGCATCTCCGGGCCAGCGGCAAATTTACGGTTTGCACAGCCGCCATAGCCTGCCGCCCAGCCGCCTTTCACCCCGACGTTCCCCGTCAACGTGGCCAGTAACGTCGAGCCGCGCGCGGTGCGCTCGCCGCAGTTATGACGCTGCGGCCCCCAGCCCTGGATCAGCGCGGCGGGCTTCGTCGTGGCATAATCGCGCGCCAGCTGACGAATGGTTTGCGCAGGCACGTGGGTGATCTTCTCTGCCCACTCAGGCGTTTTTGCGACGCCATCTTTTGCCCCGTTCAGGTAAGCCATCAAGGATTCATTGGCCGGAACGCCTTCCGGCATAGCGTCTTCATCAAAGCCCAGGGTATAGCGCTGAATAAAGTCGCGATCGTGCAAGTTCTCCGTGACGATCACGTACATCATGGCGTCCATCAGGGCGTTATCGGTTGTTGGCAGCAGCGGGATCCACTGGTCGGCAAGGGAGGACACCGTATCTGAATAGCGCGGATCGACAACGATGAAGCGGGTGCCGTTTTGCTTCATCTTCTGGAAGAAGTAGTTGCTGTGACCAAAAATCGTTTCCGTCGGGTTATGTCCCCAGAGGATGACCAGTTTGGTGTCCAGCAGCGTGTCCAGTGAGCTGCCGCTGGCGGCGGTGCCGTAGGTATACGGCGTGGCTGCCGCCGTGTTCCCCATGCTGACCGAGTGATAGCTTTCGAGATAGCCGCCGGTTAAGTTGAGGAGACGACGAACCATTTTATCGCCGGAGAACGTTCCTCCCGAAACTGCGGTGCCAACATGCACATAGCGCGAAGCAGCACCGTATTTTTGCGTAATGGTTTTTAATTGATTCGCAATAAGCGTTGTAGCTTCATCCCAGGTAATACGTTCGAATTTTCCTTCGCCACGTTTACCCACGCGTTTCATTGGATATTTAAGCCGATCGGGATGATAAACAAATTTCCGATACGCGCGTCCACGAACGCAGGCGCGCATCACCGGCATTTGAAGATCCAGTTCATTATCCGGACGCGTAGAGATGCGTGTGACCACGCCGTCGCTGACGTGCGCCCGAATATCGCATTTCCCGCCACAGTCAAAGGTGCTGCAGGTTTGAATGACTTTTTCTTCGGGTTCGTTCACTGCCGCAGGCATTGTCGCCGCCTGCGCTTTTCCGCCTTTTACCACAAACGGCAGAGCGGCAAGCGCGGACCCGGCCTGAATAAAGTGACGCCGGGAGAGAGCGGGATTAAGACTCTCTCTCAGTTTCTTATTTTTTTTCATTGCTCGTTCCTTCAAATAAAAACGCATTCTCGTTTTTTTGCAGAACCGAACATTGATAATTATCAAGCCAACCCTTCTGGATTATTTCAATAAGCCATTTCGAAATTCACCGTCGCTATTTGACCGTTTTCATCCATTACCATTAATTGATATTCACCCGGCAAATATAATTTCAGTGAATATTTATATTCATGTCCCTCTAAAGGCTCGCCATTTAAAAACCACCATCGCTGCCCTTCTCCACCGCTGGTTGAGAGAGAAAGCGTTATAGTTGTCTCACCCGGAAGACGCTTGATGACGGCCCCCTCTCTAACCCCTGACAGCATAAGCGGCGCGATATTGCTGTTATCCAGAGGCGGGCAAACTGTTGATGCTGCCGGGAGACGCGCCGCTCTTTTTTCCGCAGCGGGCAGCCACGGCTCCAGCGGCAGCGGCCAGACATCCAGGACTTTTTCAGTAGCACCCGGGCAATCTGCGGCCACGCGTTTGCCGGTTTTATCCAGCCAGACCGGGAAACGAATGCCGCGTATGCCCTCCTGTTCAGGGAGAAGCAGCGTGGGCGGTTCACTCCCCTCCAGCAGCCAGGTCGACAGGCGACGTCGACAGTTTTCACTGCCTTCCGGTAGCGACTGGCCGCCCGGCCAGCAGATCACGCCCCGCCCGACGCTCTCCGGACGCGGATCGCGCGGCAGGCGGGCTTCGTCTACCGTTGAACGTGACTGAAGCAGGTTATTGACCTGGTTTAACAGCGGAACCGCGCTGGCAAACCCAAACTGTCCCGCCACGGGCGTGCCGTCCGGTCGTCCGGTCCAGATGCCTATCACATAACGGGCATTCAGACCGATGGCCCAGGCATCACGATACCCGTAGCTGGTGCCGGTTTTCCACGCCAGCGGCGCAACCTGCGGTAGCGCATTATCCGGCAGCGGCTGCGCTTCATTGGCAAGAATACGGCGAATAATCCACGCCGAGCCTGGCGATAACAGCGGGCGTTCAGTCAGCGGATCGCCCGGCTGTAACCGCAGCCTTCCCGCCTTACCCTGTCGGGCAAAGGCGCTATAGGCCGCAGTGATATCTGCCAGCCGCGCGCCCGCCCCGCCGAGGATCAGAGACAAATTCGGCTGCGCCCCCGCAGGCAAGATCAGCGGCAAGCCTGCGTTGCTCAGCATCCCGGCAAATCGTTTTGGTCCGTAGGCTTCCAGCACCTGAACGGCCGGCAGGTTGAGGGAGCGGACCAGCGCTTCACTCATGCTGACCGGTCCATGAAACCCGCTGTCAAAATTCCCGGGCCGATAATCACCGGTTTTTCTGGGAACGTCCTGAAGCAGCGAGGCGGGATGGATCAGGCCATCATCCAGCGCCATGCCGTAGATAAAGGGTTTTAACACCGATCCCGGCGATCGGATCGCATTGACCATATCCACATGGCTAAAACGCGTGTCATCGTTGATATCCACCGACCCAACCCAACCGCGCACTTTCATATCGGTATGATCGACCACGATCATCGCCAGCGAGCTGCGGGCCGGCAGACGCGATTTCCAGTTCATCGCCAGCTCTTCCAGCTGCCGCTGCAGTCCGGCATCCAGCGTGGTGACAATTTTCGTGTCGCGACTTTTGCCGAGCATCATCCGAGCAAAGAGCGGCGCCAGCTGCGGCATCTGCCGGGGCGCCAGCCATACTGATTCTTCACGGGACTCTTTGACCTGCTTTGCGGACCAGACGCCCTGCGTCGCCATGCGGTCGAGCACTTTATTGCGCGCCGCTTCGGCCCGTTCAGGCCAGCGGTCCGGGCGTAATCGACTCGGTGCCTGCGGCAGCACCGCCAGCAGCGCCGCGTCGGAATAGCTGAGCTGCGACGGCGGCTTGCCCAGATACGTCCAGCTTGCCGCTCCCACGCCCTGCAGCGTACCGCCAAAGGGGGCGCGATTGAGATAGAGCGTCAGGATTTCGCGTTTGGAAAGATGCCACTCCAGCTGCATGGCACGCCAGAGCTGGCGAATTTTGCCGCCAAAGGTGCGCGGATGCGGATCCAGCAGTCGCGCGACCTGCATGGTGAGCGTGCTTCCGCCAGAGATGACTTTCCCGGAACTGAGATCCTGCCAGGCGGCGCGCAGGACAGAGAGCGGGTTTACGCCGGGGTGATCCCAGAACCAGCGATCTTCGTACTGGATCAGCGCCTCAAGATAACGGGGAGAGACCTCTTCGATCGTCACCGGATAGCGCCAGATTCCGTCGCTATCGGCAAAACGCCAGAGCGGCGTGCCCTTCTCATCCACCACCACCCGGGCAGGGTTAACCTCTTTCAGCGGCAACGGCCACAGGCGGTCGGCAGCGATAATCAGCCCCCCTAAAACGAGAAGCGCTCCCGCCAGCCATAGCCAGCGGGAGCGTGTCAGACGTGCCATTCGCATATTACGGAACAACAATCAGCGGGCCGCTGGCCGCACCCGTTGCCCGCCACTGCGGCACATACATAGACTCGACCATCGGAACCGGCACCTGGTAGGTTCCCGGCGTCACGGCGCGCGCCAGATAAACCAGCGTGACCGGCTGACCTTCATTTACCGGCACGGCGGCCACAAAGCGGTCGTCGCGGAATTCCATATGCTGAATGTCCGCCTGCTGCATCTGGCTGAGCAGGTTCTGCACCTCACTGCCGCTGTCCTGCAGGCTGGCGCTGCTGCTTGCCAGGTTCTGGTTTTCCAGCTCCAGACCCGCAGGCAGGAGATCTACCACCAGCGCGTCCGGCACGTTCTGGCTGGCTTTAACTTCCAGCCACACCAGCACCAGCTCGCCGCTCTTCAGCGAAGAGAGTGATTTCGTACTGCCGTCGGTTGCCAGGATATGACGTTCGACCTGCAACACGTTCGCGCTCGGCTGAGGGGCATATTCCGGATAGCCGGTGCTGTCCAAACGTACCCAGAGCGGTGTCGTTCCGGTATTGGTTACCTGCAGCGCGCCAAGCTGGTCGCCGCTCACGTTTTGTACCTGCGCTTTATCGCCACCTGATGCGGAATCTGACAGGGAGGTTTTCGCCTGCCATGCACCGGACAGAGTTTGCAGCGAACGTCCGGCCAGGAACAGCGCGTTGCTCTCCTGAGTGGACAACCAGCGCTGGCTGAAGGCCTGTTCAGACAGGGCATTCAGCAGCGTATTTTGCGCATCCGGCAGCAGTTTGTACTCCTCCAGCAGGGAGAGCATCAGCGCGTTATCGCGAAGCTGGCTACCGTAATCGGCCATCCAGGTTTTGCTGTCGTTGCGCGGCGTTTTGAGCGCCAGATCCAGCGCCTGCTGGCTGCGCGGGGCATCGCCCATCAGCCTGAGCGCCATGCCCAGCTGCATCAGCGGCAGGCCGGACGCCGCCTGAGCGTGACGATCCCAGATTTCACGCAGCGCGCCAAGCGGCGCTTTTTGCTGACGAGCCAGCACCAGGGCGGCATAGGCCTGAACGGCAAATTTACTGGCCTGAGTATCATCGCTGTAGCGGATGGACATCATGCCCGGGTCCTGCAGGTAGCGCAGCAGACGGCTATTGGCGTTATTTACCGCATCGGCAGGCACGCTATAGCCCTGCTCGCCCGCCCGCACCAGGAAGTCGGTCACATAAGCCGTCAGCCAGTACTCTTCCGGACCGTTTTTATCCCACAGCGCAAAACCACCTTCTTCACGCTGCATCTGCAGCAGACGGGAAATACCGATATCAATGGCGGCACGGCGTTTATCGTCCGTATCACCTTTGATGCCAAGCGCCGTCAGCTGCGCCGCGTTGGTGTAGAGCGACGGGAACAGGCCGCTGGTGGTCTGCTCCAGGCAGCCATACGGATAGGCCTGCAGTTCGCGAATATAGCGCGCCAGGTTGAGCGGTGGTTTGCCGCTCAGCAGCAGTTGCCCCTGCAGAGTGGCAGGAGAGAAACCGTTACTGTGCTGCGCCGGTGCGGTCCAGGATTCGCCAGGGTTGAGCATGGCACCGGTATTCACCGTCTGTGCCGGGAATGCCGGACGCACGCCGATTTTCCAGCTCTTCTGCTGTGGTGCAAAGGTCTCGCCCGGAAGCTGCAGGCCGGTAACCTGTGCTGTTACCTCTCCGTCACCATACCCCTCCAGCGCACGCACCGGAATAAACAGGGTGGTCCGCGCCCCCGGAGGCAGTTGCACCGGCTGCGGCTGCCCACCTTCCAGCGACAGTTTGCCTGTCGCGGTCAGGGAAACGTTCAGCGTTTGCGGCTGGTCGGTCAGGTTGGTGAGATCCAGCGTCAGGCGTGAGGTGTCTCCACTTGCCAGGAAGCGCGGCGTGTTGAGCTCGGTAATAACCGGCGCGGCCACCACAACCTTGCTTTCGCTGCTGCCGAAATCGTCTTCCGTCCAGGCCTGCGCCATCAGACGCAGTTCACCGTTGAAGTCTCCAATCGGCAGCGTAATCGTGCCTTCCCCGTTGGCATCCAGCGTAACCGGCTGTGCCTGCTGGGCAATGATGGTGACGTGGTTCACCGGCGGTTTGCCGCCGCGCTTCAGTTCATCCCCATCGCCACCGAAGCGCAGCGCGGCCAGACGACCCTGCCCTTCAATGACCTGGCCGTATATATCGTAGATATCCGCGCCGTAACGCTTCTGGCCAAAGAAAGCCTGCCACGGATCCGGCGTGACGTAATCGGTAATGTTCAGCACGCCGCTGTCCACCGCCGAGACCAGCACGTTCACCTTCTGCGGCACGGCCCCCTCTTTCACGCTGGCTTTCACCTTCACCGAGAGCGTCTGGTTTGGACGCATTTTCTGCGGGTTATCGAGCGCAATATTCAGACGGCGATTTTCATCGCCCATCGGCAAATGCAGCAGACCGACCGCACGTTTCGGCGTGGCGGATTTGGATTTATCGCCCGGACGTACCACCAGCGTACTCAGGTAGAGGTCGTGACGCTTCCAGGCCTTGTCGACCGGGATAGCGAGATCCAGTCCGTTTTCCGGTACGTCGATCTCTTTCCACCACAGCGGCCCTTCGCTGGACTCGATCATCGCATAGCCCTTGCCTGCGGCCGGCGCGGCGATGTGCAGATTGATGGTGTCGCCCGGCTGATAGGCTGGCTTATCCAGTTTCAGCGTCACGCGGTCAGGGCGCGCGGCCCCAGTGCCATCGCTGTTATCCTGCCAGCTGTAGCCTGCCCAGAAGCGCACGCTGCTGACCATTTCATCAGGCGCTTTGACTTCCAGACGATAAGAGCCCCACTCTACCGGGAAGGTAACTTTACCCGTTTCATCGGCCTTAAGCGTCAGCTCCTGCTCGCCTTCGACCAGGTCTTTCTGATCGAACTGAGACTGCCAGCCTTCGCTCTCAGACCAGTTCCAGAAGTAGTCACGACGCTCGCGAATCAGACGAACCTGTAACCCGGAAACGGCCTTTTTGGCGCCGCTGGCATCGGCATACACGATGTCGAAACTGGCGTTGCCGTTCTCATCAACAATCGGCTGGTTGACGGTCGTATCGGTGCGGTAGTCGTAAACGGCTTTACTGGCGAACTGAGGGCGAATACCCGGCAGCTCAGCCGCCGGCCAGATAGCCTGCTCAGCGCGACGCGTCACCGGACGACCACCTGATTCCAGCAGGCTGGCCTGCAGGATCAGCTGCAGCGGAGAGTGCACGTCTTTCCACTGGCTTTCGGTAGAAACCTGCCCACGCCCCTGCTCGTCCAGCGTAAGCTGAACTTCATCCAGGCTGCGGCTCAGGTTCTCTTCGGCGATATCACCAAACTGGAAGCCCGGCAGCGCGGCCACCGCGTCACGCAGCGGACGCAGGAAGAGCTGGCCCTGCAGAGAGTTACCGTTGGCCGGTGCGCCATACAGGTAATAGCCGACCACGTTAAAGTCGACGTTATCCTGCGGTGAAACCGGCGTTTTTTGTCCACTCAGGTTGAGCGCCATGCGCTCTGGCATGAAGTCTTCGACGTGGAAGTCCCACAGGCGCTGCAGGTTATCGCCCGTGTTGGCGCGGATATGCCACATGCCGGTCTGCGCCCCGCTGTCCAGCGGGTAGTTGAATCGGTAGAGACCGTTTTCAGGCTGAACAACGATCGAGCGAGCCACCTGACCGTCAGGGCGCAGCACGTCAAGCTTCACGGGCTGATCGGGAAGCGGCTTACCGTCACTGTCGCGCAGCAGGCCGTTGAGGATCACCGTTTCACCCGGGCGATAGAGATCGCGTGGGCCAAACATGAAGAACTGCTTGCTGTAGCCCGGACTCCCGGCGATATCAAACTCCGCCAGGTCGAGGGCCGGTAGCTTGAGGTCAAGCAGCGTGGTCTGGCCGTCTTTACTGGCCAGAATCAGGGCAGCCTCTTTGTCGGTCTCAAGCTTTGCGTGGCCATCGCCGTCGCTGTTCGCTTCGGCAAGGGTCTGCCCTTTGTCATTCAGCAGGGTGACGGTGACGCCAGACTGCGCCGCACCGTTCTCCAGACTCTGGGTGAAGATGTCCAGGCGATTATGATAACGGTGAGCGGACAGGCCAATATCGCTTAAGGTAAAGAGCGTTGCGGCGTTGCTGTAGTTATAGTGCCCGGCCTGGTTCATGACCGCGATGTAAACCCCAGACTGCTGGAGCGGTTTAATATCCTTCAGGGGCAACAGCAATTTTTCGCGCGTGTTGCGCGCCGGATTAAGATCGAAGCGACCGGTGTAAACCAGCTCCGCCATCTTTAGCAGGTTGTCGGACTCCCAGTTGGTAAGGGAGTTGCGGTATTCCCACTGGCTGACAAAAGAGGCCAGTGATTCTGGCTTCACGCGGTAGAAGTTCACGTCAACATTGTTGACGTTAAGCGCCATCACCGGCAACCCTTCCACCACCTTACCCGGCAGCAGCGAGCCGCGGCTGGCAAACCCGACGGTAGGCTCGACGTCCCGGGTGGTGAGGGCTTTTTCATAATCAATGCCGAACGTCGCCTTATTCAGCGCCTGCAGGCCCCGTTCAACGGTGACGACCAGGTTGCGGTTGGGCTCCAGATGACGCAGGCGAAGCTCTTTCAGGTTAGGCGCAAGTTCCCACACCCCGTCAACTTTGCCGCTTTTTTTGTCCACGACATGCACGGTTTTCGCGAAATCCTGATCGGGATTCAGCGGAACCGAGAATGTCAGCACCAGCGTGGCGGCACCGTCGAGCTGAACTTCAGAAGCATCCAGCAGGGTCAGCGCTTTTCCCTGACTCTGGGCGGCTAGCTTAGCCAGCGTTTCAGCATTTGGCTTTTCCGCGGCTTTTGGTGTGGATGCGGTGGATGCCGCGGGAGCCGCAGCCTGAGGTTTATCGTCGCTGTTATCACAGCCGACAAGCGTAAACGTAGTAAGCAGCGCAAGAGAGAGCGCGGCTAAGCGAAACGGTTTCATCCTTTGTCCCTGGCCCAGAGGGGGCCTGTTGGTCGTCGTCCGGATAAGTATTATCCGCAAGTTTCATTAATTCAAAAAGTCCAATTTTAGAATCTGGAAAACGCCTCGCAGAATGGCATCACGCCGCTACGCCGTGATGGAACCGCGATCACAGCGCATAACGTCACATGTTACCTTTCACGTCATTTGTTTTTAAAACAAGAAGATAGCTGGATAAACACATCTGAAGACTGCTAGTTTTATGACCATGACACACCCCGAGTGCGCGGTTCAAAAAGAGAGAAAGCCATGAAACGAGCCGTGAACGCCCTACAAAATTTCGGAAAATCATTGTACGGACCGGTGCTTATCTTACCGATCGTCGGTCTGTTTATCGCCTTTGGTAACGTGCTGGGTAACGGTAATCTCGCCGAGCACCTGCCGTTTCTCGGTCATCCGCTGATTCAGCGTCTTGGTCAGTTGATCGCAAAATCTGCCGTGTCGGTGCTGGTTAACCTGGCGCTGGTGTTTGCCGTCGGTATTCCGATTGGCCTGGCAACGCGCGATAAAGGCTATGCCGCGCTGATTGGCCTGGTCACCTTTGTCGTATTCATCAACGCCATGAACGTCACGCTGCAGCTGCAGGGCGCACTGGCGCCAGCGGCGCAGATGAAAGCGGCCGGACAGACGCTGGTACTGGGCGTGCAGGTGCTGGAGATGGGGGTCTTTGCCGGGATACTGACCGGAGCGCTTTCCGGCTATCTGTACAACAAATATTCCGGCGTACAGTTTAACGGCGCGATGGCGATTTACTCCGGCCACTGTTTTGTCGCCATTGTGATGCTGCCCGTCTCCATGCTGCTCGGCGTGGTGTTGAGCGAACTGTGGCCCTTTGCCCAGCATGGCATTAGCGCCCTGGCGCTGGCCATCAAAGGCTCCGGGCCGTTTGGCGTGGCCATCTACGGTTTCCTGGAACGCATTCTGGTCCCCACCGGCCTACACCATCTGGTTTATACGCCGTTCCTCTATACCGAGCTGGGCGGCACGCAGGAGGTATGCGGCGCAACCTATCAGGGCGCGCGCAATATCTACTTTGCCGAGATGGCCTGCCCGGACGTGAAGCAGCTCAGCAGCACCGTGGTGTGGGACGCACGCGGCATCAGCAAAATGTTTGGCCTGCCTGCCGCGGCGCTGGCGATGTATATGACCGCCAGGCCAGAGCGTAAAGCGGCGGCGAAAGCGATTCTGATCCCGGCGGCACTGACTTCGCTGCTGGTCGGCGTGACCGAGCCGATTGAGTTCTCCTTCCTGTTTGTCGCCCCGCTGCTGTTCGTGGTGCACGCGGTGCTGACCGGCATCGGCATGATGCTGTTCTCGCTGCTGGGCGTTCACGCCATCGGCGCCAACGGGATTATCGACTTCATCCTTTACAACCTGCCGCTCGGCACGGCCAAGTCCAACTGGCCGATGTACATCTTTGTCGGGCTGATCATGTTCGCCCTTTACTTTGTGGTGTTCCGCTTCCTGATCCTGCGCTTCAACATGAAAACGCCGGGCCGTGAAGATGAGGACCAGGAGACGCGCCTCTACAGCAAGCAGGAGTACCAGGCGAAGGGCAATAACGACGGTCTGGGCGAGTCCATCGTGGTGGGGCTGGGCGGTCGGGAAAACATTGAAGTGGTGGACAACTGCTACACCCGCTTGCGCGTCACGGTAAAGGACGTCGCCATTATCGACGAGCCGCGCCTGAAGGCGACTGGCGCGAAAGGGATTATCAAACAAGGTAACAACGTTCAGGTGGTCTACGGGCTGCATGTCAAAAAAATGCGAGAAGCCGTTGAGACGTTTCTCTGAAAGGAGCTAAAGATGTTAACACCCCCATTCATTCTGTCGATTGCCGGCGGCGGCAGCACCTACACGCCGGGCATTGTGAAAAGCCTGATGGTGCGCCTGCAGGATTTCCCGCTGGCCGAAATTCGCCTTTACGATATCGACGAAGCGCGTCAGAACACCATTGCGCCGGTCGTCGAGAAGGTCATTCGCGACCACAGTCAGCGCATCACATTTACCGTCACCAGTGACCCGGAAGTGGCCTTTAGCGGCGCGCATTTTGTCTTCGCCCAGATGCGCGTCGGCCAGTACAAAATGCGTGAGCAGGATGAGAAGATCCCGCTGCGTCACGGCGTGGTGGGCCAGGAAACCTGCGGCCCCGGCGGGCTGGCCTACGGCCTGCGCACGATCCTGCCGATGGTGGAGCTTATCGATCTGGTCGATCGCTACGCGCACGAGAAAGCCTGGATCGTGAACTACTCCAACCCTGCCGCGATCGTCGCGGAAGGCGTGCGCCGCCTGCGCCCGAACGCAAGGGTGCTGAACATCTGCGATATGCCGGTTGCCGCGATGCGCAATATGGGCGCCATTCTGGGCGTGGATCGTCATAAACTGGAAGTGGACTACTTCGGCCTGAACCACTTCGGCTGGTTTACCCGCGTGCTGGTGGACGGCGAAGACAAGCTCCCGGCGCTGCGTAAGCATATCGCGAAGTTTGGCCTGCTGACGGAAGATGCGGCTAAAACCGACCCGCAGCACTCGGATCCGTCGTGGGTGAAAACCTGGCGCAATATCAAGCCGATCATGGACAACTTCCCCGAGTATCTGCCGAACCCGTATCTGCAGTATTACCTGATGCCAAACCAGATTGTGGCGCATCAGAACCCGGACTATACCCGCGCCAACGAAGTGATGAACGGGCGCGAGAAAAAGCTGTTCGCCGCCGCCGAAGAATATCAACGCACCGGAATTTTACCGGATGCCTTCCACGTGGGCGTCCACGGTGAATTTATCGTTGACGTCGCCTGTTCGCTGGCGTTCAACCTGCGAAGCCGCCATCTGGTGATGGTGGAAAACCGCGGGGCGATTACCAACCTGCCGTACGATGCGGTGGTGGAAGTTCCCGCTTATATCACCGCCGAAGGCCCGGAACCGATTCGCGTCGGCCAGGTGCCGCTGTTCCATCAGACCCTTTTGCAACAGCAGCTCGCGTCTGAACAGCTTCTGGTGGAGGCGACTATCGAAGGCAGCTATGAAAAAGCGTTGCAGGCATTTACCCTGAACCGCACCGTGCCGACCATGGAACATGCAAAAGCGATTCTGGATGAGATGATTGAAGCCAACCGCGACTACTGGCCAGCGCTGCAAAAAGCCTGGCAGGACGGCGAACCGGTGAAAAAATAGGGGCTTGCTCGCGAGTTGAACGTGGTTTGCTTGTCGGTGTCAGAAAAAACACCGACAATCCTTTTTTACGGAAAAGAATGGAGGCAACCCATGTCCACCTCATATTTTGTCGCCGCCGACTGGCTGATTGAGCACGGCGACGATCCGGAAGTCCAGATTATTGACGCGCGTATGGCCCCTCCGGGACAAGAGCATCGTGACGTGCCCGGTGAATACCGCGCAGGGCATCTGCCTGGCGCGGTATTTTTTGATATCGAAGCCCTCTCCGATCATACCTCTCCCCTGCCGCACATGCTGCCGCGCCCGGAAGCGTTTTCCGTGGCGATGCGCGAGCTGGGCGTCAGCAAAGACAAACACCTCGTTGTCTATGATGAAGGTAACCTCTTTTCCGCGCCGCGCGCGTGGTGGATGCTGAAAAACTTCGGCGTGGAAAAAGTCTCGATTCTGGCCGGCGGGCTGGCGGGCTGGAAGCGCGACGAGCTGCCGCTTCAGCAGGGTGACGTCACGCTGCCGGAAGGCGAATTCGACGCGACCTTCGACGCCCACGTGGTAAAACGCCTGACCGACGTGCTGGTCGTGAGCCATGAAAAAACGGCGCAAATCGTCGATGCCCGTCCTGCTCCGCGCTTTAATGCCGAAGCGGATGAACCGCGTCCGGGGCTGAAGCGTGGACACATTCCGGGCGCGCTGAACGTGCCGTGGGGCGACCTGGTATTTGAGGGCGAGCTGAAAACCACCGACGAGCTGCGCGCCATTTTTGAACGTCAGGGCGTGGATTTTCACCGTCCGATTATCGCCAGCTGCGGCTCCGGCGTAACGGCCTGCGTGGTCATTCTGGCGCTCGCCACGCTCGGCGTAAGCGACGTCACGCTCTACGACGGCGCCTGGAGCGAATGGGGCGCGCGTGACGACCTGCCGGTTGACCCCGCGAAATAATGGATAACCGCCTGGCCACGCTGTTAACGCGCGGGGCGTCATTGACCCGCGCGGAGTATCGCGTCCTCGCCCACCTCACGGAGCATCCGCTGCTGGTGGGCAACATCACGGTTCGCGAGCTGGCACAGGCGACGTTCGTTTCTACCGCCACCATCATGCGGCTGTGCCAGAAGCTGGGGTTCAGCGGCTTTAGCGAATTCATCTGGCACTGCAAGCAGCTGCTCTCCGACACGCCGCATATTGCCGCTCAGGCGCAGTCGCGTCCTGAACTCCCGGTGCTGTTTAACCAGTTTATCGCCAACTATCAGCACACCTTTCAGTGGGTTACCCAGGACAAACGCCAGCAGTTTTCCGACCTGCTGCGCCAGAAAGAGAGCTTCTTTCTCTACGGGGCCGGGTTTTCTTATCTGTTTGCGGAGTACCTGACCAAGAAGCTACAGGTAATGGGCAAAACGGCGTTTATCTCCGGACCGGGCGACAGCCGGAACATTTTTCTCAGCAATGCCGCCCGCTATCAGGTGTTTATTGCCGTCTCGCGCAGCGGCGAAACGGAGCAGGTGCTGGATAAAGCGCGGATAGCTAAAAACGTCGGCATGACGATCGTCGCGTTTACCCGCGCCTCGGCCAACACGCTGGCGGAGATGGCCGACGTTCACTTTGCGCTCTATGACGAAGCGGTGCACTTTGCCGCCGAAGCCGCAGGGGTGACGTCGTTTGAGTCGAATCTGGTGCTGCTGATGGATTTACTGCTGCTGGAAGCTACGGGGTGATATTCACCCCGCTGTCATCAGATAATGCGGTTGGTCTTGAGATCGCGCAGAAAGCCGCCCCAGCGACGCTCGTAGAACGGCGTAATGTGCTCGGTAATAAAGTGGCTGATGCCCTTCTTACCGTTTTTCACCTGGCAGATATCAATTGGTTCATCGCCCGGTAGCGTGTCGGTCGCCACGCTGCCCGCTGCCTGAACGATCTCGTCGAAATCGCCATCGGCTTCAATACCGATCAACAGCACCGGCTTTTCGTCCGCGCGCTCTTTAATGGAGCAGAGAAACGCGCGCCTGACGGGCTTGAGCGTTTTGAACAGCGTCGTCAGGGAATCAATCATCTGCGCGGGCGGCTCGGCCACTTCAGAAAGCAGCAGCGTTTCGCCCCCTTCCAGCACTTCCTGCGTGCTGAGCGGGTTGCCCTCTTCGCCAATCAGGTGGCTGATTTCACGTGGCGTAAACTCTTTCCCGGTCGGCAGCTTCGCGTTCAGGAACAGCGTCTGGCCGAGCGTCATTTCAAACAGGGTACGCACCGGCATCACCACGAACGCCTGTTCATCTTCTACCGCTTTCTGCAACGCTTCCAGCGAGGTGAAGAACGGGATCACCGACGTGCCGTCGTCTTTCTCCCAGTGCAGCAGATCCAGCGCGCTGTCTTCTACGACCTGTTCACCTTCAGCCGCAGTGCCCGGCACCCAGACGGTGGATTCCAGCAGCGTGCGGAAAAAGGCCGGACGGTGGGCGGGCTCGGTCGCCGCCTGCTCCAGCAGGGTTTCTAATTCGTTTTTGGTTTCTGACATAGTTTGGCTACTTCACACTTGCCCGGCGGCGCTACGCTTGCACGGGCCTACGGGTTTTGTAGGCCGGGTAAGCGTAGCGCCACCCGGCAAAAAAGATTACTCAGCCGTCAGCAGGTTCGCCACGGTACGCACGCCCAGACCGGTCGCGCCTGCGGACCACTGCTCAACCGCCGCTTTACGGTACGTCGCGGAGCAGTCGATGTGCAGCCAGCCCTCGTGGTAGTTCTCAACGAAGTGAGACAGGAAGCCTGCCGCCGTGCTTGCACCCGCCGGGTACGCCGCGCTGGCAGTGTTGTTCAGCTCGGCAAAGTTAGACGGCAGCTGGCTGCGGTGGAACTCGGCCAGCGGCAGGCGCCAGAACGGCTCGTTCTCTGCGGCAGCGCTCGCCAGCAGGCGTGCGGCCAGCTTGTCGTCAAAGCTGAACAGCGCGTGGTAGTCATTACCCAGCGCGGTTTTCGCCGCACCGGTCAGAGTCGCCATGTCGATGATCAGCTCAGGCTTCTGGGCAGATGCGTCGATCAGGCCATCGGCCAGCACCAGACGGCCTTCGGCGTCAGTGTTCATCACCTCAACGTTTTTGCCGTTACGGTAGCGAATGATGTCGCCCAGCTTGAAGGCGTTGCCGCTCACCATGTTGTCCGCGCAGCACAGGTACAGCTTCACGCGCTTTTTCAGACCGCGGGTGATGGCAAAGGCCAGCGCGCCGGTGAGGGTGGCCGCGCCGCCCATGTCGGACTTCATGGAGTCCATGAACGCGCTCTGCTTCAGGCTGTAGCCGCCGGTGTCGAAGGTGATGCCTTTACCTACCAGGCAGGCAAAGACAGGGGCGTCTTTATCGCCGGTTGGGTTGTAGTCCAGCGCCAGCAGCACCGGAGGACGCTCGGAGCCGCGGCCCACGGTGTGGATACCCATGTAGTTCTGCTCTCGCAGGTCTTCTCCCTTGGTGATGCGGTAGGACATCTTGTCGCCCGCCACGCCGCACAGGAGATCAACGGCGCGCTGCGCCAGCTGCTCAGGGCCTAACTCTTCCGCCGGGGCGTTGATGGTGTCGCGTACCCAGTCGATAATTTGCAGGCGGCTTTCCAGCTCTTTCTGACCGGCTTCGTCGAGGTTCGCCCACTCAATTTTGCGGGTGCCTTTCGGCCCTTTGTAACCCGCCCAGAACGCCCAGCTGCGGTCGGTGTCCCACCCTTCGCCTTCCAGCGAGACATGCTTAATGCCCAGACCGTCAATTTTACGCGCGGCGCGCTGGATCAGGCCCAAATCATCATTGCCCGTCAGGTGCAGGGTAATACCGTCGTTATTAATGCTGTAGGTGGCTTTCTCGCCCCAGCGCGCGTCGGCAGGCTGATTCGAGAGCGTAATCTTCATCGCTTCGGTCATTTTATTTTTCCTTATTAGCAACTAGCAAACGGGCCGCCTGAAGGCAGCCCGTTTTGTTATTTATTCTGCTTCATCTAACCAGACTAACAGAATCGCCTCCAGAATTTTTTCATTGGATGCGTTTGGATCGTCGTCGAAATCCTCTAAATCGCAGATCCACTGATGCATATCGGTGAATCGTACGGTCTTCGGATCGAGATCCGGGTTCGCGTCGTAGAGCGCTTCGCCGATTTCACGGCTGTCTGTCCACTTCAGTCCCATATTAATGCTCGCGTGCGTGGTTGATGGTGTAGCGTGGGAACTCCACGACCAGATCTTCATCGGTCACCGCAGCCTGGCAGCTTAAGCGGCTGTCCGGCTCCAGACCCCATGCTTTATCCAGCATGTCGTCTTCGTCTTCGGTGCTCTCGGCAAGAGAGTCAAAACCTTCACGCACGATGCAGTGGCAGGTGGTGCAGGCACAGGATTTTTCACAGGCGTGTTCCACTTCGATACCTGCACGCAGGGCTACATCGAGAATGGTTTCGCCGGTCTTCGCTTCCAGAACAGCGCCATCCGGACAGAGGTCCGCATGAGGCAAAATTACAATCTTTGGCATATTAAACCTCGTCCACGGACTGGCCTTTCAGCGCGACGCGGACAGATTTGTCCATGCGGCGAGCAGCGAAGTCCTGGGTTTGTTTATCAACGTTTTTAATGGCTTCTTCTATTGCGTCAGCGTCATCGCCTACTGCGACAGCGCTTAAGCGCGCGGCAGCGTCGTCAATCACCTGGCGCTCAGCGGCGCTTAACAGCGCGGCGTCGGCAGCGAGCGCGCCGTTCAGGCTCTCCAGCACGCGTGCGGCTTCCACTTTTTGTTCCGCCAGCATACGCGCCTTCACATCCTGCTCGGCGTAGCTCATTGAGTCCTGAATCATGGAGGCGATTTCGCCATCGGTCAGGCCGTAGGACGGCTTAACCTGAATAGACGACTCGACACCGGTCGATTTTTCCATCGCCGTGACGCTCAGCAGACCGTCGGCGTCCACCTGGAAGGTGACGCGAATATGCGCCCCGCCCGCCGGCAGCGCCGGGATTCCGCGCAGCGCAAAGCGCGCCAGAGAACGGCAGTCCTGCACCAGCTCGCGTTCGCCCTGCATCACGTGGATGGACATCGCGGTCTGGCCGTCTTTGAAGGTGGTGAACTCCTGCGCGCGCGCCACCGGAATGGTGGTGTTCCGCGGGATCACTTTCTCCACCAGGCCGCCCATGGTTTCTAAACCGAGAGACAGCGGGATGACATCCAGCAGCAGCATTTCGCTGTCCGGCTTGTTGCCAACCAGAATATCGGCCTGAATCGCGGCGCCGACGGCAACCACTTTGTCCGGGTCGATGGAGGTCAGCGGCGTGCGGCCAAAGAATTCACCCACGCGCTCGCGCACCAGCGGCACGCGGGTCGAACCGCCCACCATGACCACTTCCAGCACCTCGTTCGCCTCAACGCCGGCATCTTTCAATGCGCGACGGCAGGCCAGTAAGGTGCGTTTCACCAGCGGGGCAATCAGTTCGTTAAACTGGTCGCGGGTGATGTCACCCTGCCAGCCCGCAACATTGACGGTAACCGTCTGCGCATCGCTCAGGGCGATTTTGGCGTCGATGGCCGCATCCAGCAGTTCACGCTGTACGCGCGCATCGCTGCGATCGCTGATGCCTGCCTGCTCGCGGATGTAGTCCGCCAGCAGATGGTCGAAGTCATCGCCGCCCAGCGCGGAATCCCCGCCGGTCGCCAGCACTTCAAATACCCCGCGGCTCAGGCGCAGGATAGAGATATCAAACGTCCCGCCGCCGAGATCGTAAACCGCGATCACCCCTTCCTGACCGGAATCGAGGCCGTAGGCAATCGCCGCCGCCGTCGGTTCGTTCAGCAGACGCAGCACGTGCAGGCCCGCCAGACGCGCGGCGTCTTTGGTGCCCTGACGCTGTGCATCATCAAAGTAGGCGGGAACGGTGATCACCACGCCGTCCAGATCGCCGCCGAGCGTGGCCGTAGCACGCTCCGCCAGCGCTTTGAGGATGTCAGCAGAAACACGAATCGGGTTCAGCAGACCGGCCGCGGTCGCAATCATCGGCAGGCCGTTTTCACTGGCCTGCAGCTGATACGGCAGATGCGGGTAGCGGGTCTGAATATCGGCCAGCGAGCGGCCCATCATGCGCTTGACGGAGCTGATGGTATTCGCCGGATCGCGCGCGGCGTTAGCGCGGGCGTCATAGCCGACCGCGTGACCCTGCTGCTGGTAGTGGACCACGGAAGGCAGCAGATGGCGGCCCTGCTCGTCAGCCAGCGTTTCCGCCTGGCCGCTGCGCACGGTCGCCACGAGGGAATTGGTGGTACCCAGATCAATACCCACCGCCAGACGACGCTGGTGCGGTGCGGCACTTAAGCCAGGCTCACTAATTTGTAATAAGGCCATAATTGCTTCCGAAATTAAAAATCGAGCAGCTTTTCTTCGAGTTGTTCAGCACTGCTTCGCAGTTTATCGAGAAAACGGAGTTTGCGCACAGTGTCTGCCGCCACGTCCCAGGTCTCGTTGTTCAGTTGCTCCACCATCTGCTGATGGCGGGTATCGAACATGCCCTTCACGCGCGTGATGAAGCTTTCCAGACGCGCTTCGTCTTTGGCCTGTTCAATCTCATCCAGCTCTTCGCGCAGCTCCAGCTGCTCCATCAGAAACGCCGTGTCGCGCACGGTGTGCTGTTCGCTCGCCAGATCAAAACCGTGGAGCGAGAGCAGATACTCAGCGCGCGCCAGCGGATGGCGCAACGTCTGCCAGGCCTGGTTGATGGTCGCGGATTGCGACACCGCAGCCAGCTGCTCTGCCTGAGTACCGCTCGCGAATTTGTCCGGATGGTACTGACGCTGCAGATCCTGAAAACGGATCGTCAGCGCCTGGAGATCGATCGGGTATTGAGCGGGTAGTCCGAAGAGAGTGAAGTAATCCATAACAATCTCAGGGGTAGCCTGTTAGAACAAACCCCACGCGTAGCGGGTAACGCCACGGTGGGGTTTCGGATGACGCGCGGTTAAACGTGGAAGCTTTCGCCGCAACCACACTCGTCTTTGACGTTCGGGTTCGTAAATTTGAACCCTTCGTTCAGGCCTTCTTTGACGAAGTCCAGCTGAGTGCCGTTGAGGAATTGCAGGCTTTTGCCATCGACCACCACCTTCACGCCCTTGTCTTCAAACACGATGTCGTCAGACGCCGGCTCGTCAACAAACTCCAGTACGTAAGCCATACCAGAACAGCCGGAGGTACGTACGCCCAGTCGCAGGCCAAAGCCTTTACCACGGTTCGCCAGAAAAGAGCTTACTCGCGCGGCAGCGCTGTCGCTAAGGGTAATCGACATACTCAAACCTCAATTATTTTGCTTCACGTTTGCTTTTGTAATCCGCAATGGCGGCTTTGATCGCGTCTTCTGCCAGAATTGAGCAGTGAATTTTCACCGGTGGCAGTTCGAGTTCTTCAGCAATATCCGTGTTCTTGATTGCCTGTGCTTCGTCCAGAGACTTGCCCTTCACCCATTCGGTGACGAGGGAGCTGGACGCGATAGCAGAACCGCAGCCGTAGGTCTTGAAGCGCGCGTCTTCAATGATACCTTCATTGTTGACTTTAATCTGCAACTTCATCACGTCGCCACACGCTGGCGCACCGACCATGCCGCTACCAACGGATTCGTCGCTGTTGTCAAAAGAGCCAACGTTGCGTGGGTTTTCGTAATGATCGATGACTTTTTCGCTGTATGCCATGATTGAATTCTCCTTATGTACCGATTAGTGATGTGACCATTCAATGCTGTTCAGATCCACGCCCTGTTTGAACATTTCCCACAGTGGAGAAAGGTCGCGCAGACGGCCAATGGAGTTGCGAACCAGCTTGATGGTGTAGTCAATCTCTTCTTCGGTAGTGAAACGACCTAAAGAGAAACGGATAGAGCTGTGTGCCAGCTCGTCAGTCATACCCAGCGCGCGCAGCACGTAGGATGGCTCAAGGCTTGCAGACGTACAGGCAGAACCGGAAGAAACCGCCAGGTCTTTCAGCGCCATGATCAGCGATTCGCCTTCAACATAGTTGAAGCTGACGTTGAGGATGTTTGGTGCGCCCTGCTCGAGATCGCCGTTCAGATACACTTCTTCCATATCTTTCACGCCGTCCCACAGACGGTTACGCAGCGTGCGCAGGCGTGCCATCTCGGTTTCCATCTCTTCTTTTGCAATGCGGTAGGCTTCGCCCATGCCCACGATCTGGTGAACAGGCAGCGTACCGGAACGCATGCCGCGCTCGTGACCACCGCCGTGCATCTGTGCTTCGATGCGGATACGCGGTTTACGACGAACGTACAGCGCGCCGATGCCTTTCGGGCCATAGATTTTGTGGCCGGAGAAGGACATCAGGTCAACTTTCAGCTGGCTCAGGTCGATAGGCAGTTTGCCCACGCTCTGGGTCGCGTCCACGTGGTAGATGATACCGCGCGCGCGGCACATTTCGCCGATGGTCGCGATGTCTTGTACCACGCCGATTTCGTTGTTGACGTGCATGATGGAGACCAGAATGGTGTCATCACGCATGGCCGCTTCGAGCTCTTTCAGATCGATAATGCCGTTGCTCTGTGGCGCCAGATAGGTGACTTCGTACCCTTCACGCTCCAGCTGGCGGCAGGTGTCCAGCACGGCTTTGTGTTCGGTTTTGCTGGTGATAATGTGCTTGCCTTTTTTCTGATAAAAGTTGGCTGAACCTTTGATCGCCAGGTTGTCGGATTCGGTCGCACCGGAGGTGAAAACAATCTCACGCGGGTCGGCACCCACCAGGTCAGCAATCTGATTACGGGCGATATCAACCGCCTCTTCAGCATGCCAGCCAAAACGGTGTGAACGGGAAGCTGGGTTACCAAAGTTTCCGTCCAGGGTCAGACACTGCATCATTTTCTCGGCAACACGCGGGTCCACCGGCGTGGTTGCGGAGTAATCGAGATAAATCGGTAATTTCATTGCTCTTTAAACTCCGTACATCGCTTCAATGCAAGGAATCAGGCAACCGGCTGGATGTACGACCGAGTACACGGGGCGAGTCTACGCCCCGGCCTGATTCTGAAATACTTATCGTTTTATTACGCGCGTAATTTGACGTCGATAGCGTCCTGCGCGCGGGTGCTGCGTTGGGAATCATGGCTGTGCTGACGGCCCGAAACATCCAGAACTTCCTGGTTATTCACCAGCTCCCCGAGGGTGATGTTGTTCAGGAAGCCGGTCAGACGGTCGCTCAGATCGCGCCACAGCGCGTGGGTCAGGCATTTATCGCCGCCCTGGCAGCCGCCTTTACCCTGGCAACGGGTCGCGTCAACGGATTCGTCAACGGCGCTGATCACTTCGCCAACTGCAATACTGCCCGCGTCTTTACCCAGCAGATAACCGCCGCCTGGGCCACGAACGCTGGAAACCAGTCCATTTTTACGCAGTCTGGAGAACAGCTGTTCCAGATAAGAGAGGGAGATCCCCTGTCGTTCAGAAATATCAGCCAACGGAACCGGGCCCGCTTCGGAGTTGAGCGCAACGTCCAGCATCGCGGTCACGGCATAACGCCCTTTAGATGTCAGTCTCATGTCTTACTTAACCTCAAACTCGCCCCTGCCCGGGGTTTTTTATTGTAAAATGGGGTATTGCATAGCAGGGCCAAGTCTGACATTCCTGACTAAAATGGTCAACTATTTACTTGACTGTTTTAGTCAGGTATTTAACCTTCTGTGCCGTTTTTTGTCGGGTGGCGCTTCGCTTACCCGACCTGCGGTTTTGTAGGCCGGGTAAGCGAAGCGCCACCCGGCGAACAGACGACACTACTCTTTATTTTTCTGCTCAATCGACGCCAGGATCCCGCGCAGGATGTTCAGCTCTTGGCTTTCCGGACGCGCGCGGGTGAACAGACGGCGCAGCTTGTTCATCACCTGACCCGGGTGGCCTTCGCGGATAAAGCCGGTCGAGAGCAGCGTCTGCTCCAGGTGACCGTAGAAACGTTCAAGGTCGTCCACCAGCGGGTAAGCCGTCTCTTCTTTAGGCTCAACCTCTTTTTCCTGCGTTGCCAGCCACGCCATACGCACTTCATAGGCGATAACCTGCACCGCCATCGCCAGGTTCAGCGAGCTGTACTCCGGGTTTGCCGCAATCGCCACGTGATAATGACACTTCTGCAGCTCGTCGTTGGTCAGGCCAACGCGCTCGCGGCCGAACACCAGCGCAACCGGTGCTTGTTCAGCCTCAGAGACACTTTTCAGGCCGCATTCACGCGGATCGAGCATTGGCCACGGCAGCGTGCGCGAACGCGCGCTGGTACCGACAACGAGGCTGCAGCCGGCCAGCGCTTCGTCAAGGGTATCGACGATCTGGGCGTTGCCGATCACGTCGCTGGCTCCGGCCGCTAGGGCGATGGCCTGCGAGTCTGGCTTCACCAGCGGGTTAACCAGCCACAGGTTCGTTAAGCCCATGGTTTTCATAGCGCGGGCAACGGAGCCCATGTTGCCGGTGTGCGATGTTTCGACCAGCACGATTCGAATGTTTTGCAGCATAATTTTTAATGTCTGGATTCAGTGTCTGAAGAATATTCGGGCATATTATCATAAACGGGAGACATAATCCGATCCCGCTGCTATACTCTGCGCCGATTTTCCTGTTCTTTAACATCCAGTGAGAGAGACCGATGCATCCGATGCTGACCATCGCCGTGCGCGCAGCGCGCAAGGCGGGTAATGTAATTGCCAAACACTACGAAACGCCAGACTCCGTAGAAACCAGCCAGAAAGGCAGCAATGATTTCGTGACGAACGTCGATAAAGCCGCAGAAGCGATTATTATCGAAACGATCCGCAAATCTTACCCACAGCACACCATCATCACCGAAGAAAGCGGTGAACATGAAGGTACCGATCAGGATGTTCAATGGGTTATCGATCCACTGGATGGCACCACCAACTTCGTCAAACGCCTGCCACACTTCTCTGTGTCTATCGCAGTACGCATTAAAGGCCGTACTGAAGTCGCCGTTGTGTACGATCCAATGCGTAACGAACTGTTCACCGCGACCCGCGGTCAGGGCGCGCAGCTGAACGGCTACCGTCTGCGCTGCAGCAACGCACGCGATCTGGACGGCACCATCCTGGCGACCGGTTTCCCGTTCAAGGCGAAACAGCACGCGACCACCTATATGAATATCCTCGGCAAACTGTTCACCGAATGCGCGGACTTCCGTCGCACCGGTTCTGCTGCGCTGGATCTGGCCTACGTTGCCACCGGCCGCGTTGACGGTTACTTCGAACTCTCACTGAAGCCATGGGATTTTGCAGCGGGCGAGCTGATCGCGCGTGAAGCAGGCGCCATTGTGTGTGACTTCACCGGCGGCCATAACTATATGTCTACCGGCAACATTGTTGCGGGTAACCCACGCGTTGTTAAAGCCATGCTGGCCAACATGCGTGATGAACTGAGCGATGCGCTGAAGCGTTAATCCAGTTTGTTAAGCCCGGTGGCGCTACGCTTACCGGGCCTACAAAATCCCTCAGTACGCTAGAAAGGCCGCAATCCCCTTCCCACCGGCACCGCGCTCATCCACATCGTCACCGCCGCCACCAGCAGAATCACTCCCCCCGCCAGCGCAAGCGTGGTCCACCCTATCTGTCGCCACAGCACCGGCGTTTTACTGCCGCTGAGTTTGACCGCCAGCTGACGGAAGCTGTGAACCAGCAGCGCTAAAGACGAAATGGTGAGAGAGGTTCCTGCCGCCATCGCCAGCGCCGAGAGCATTCCCCAGCCAAAGACACCTATTATCTTACTGAACAGCAGCACCATAATGGCACCCGAGCACGGGCGCATCCCCATCGAGAGAATAATCATCAGCCGGGCGCGCCAGTCGTCGCCGTTCTGTAATTGTTCCTGCGTGGGCAGATGCTGATGACCGCAGCCGCAGTGTTCATCATGAACGTGGTGCGGCGTAAAGGCTTTGAACGTGGGCTTTTTCAGCAGCGCGCGCAGTTTTTTCAGCGCCCGCCAGCAGAGGATCAGCCCCAGCACGCCCACCAGCGCATAGCTGCCCTTCTCCAGCCAGAAGCTGCTCATGTGTAGCTGGCGCGCCGGAAGCTGTAATAGCGAAAGCACAACAACAACCAGCGCAATCGCCACGCCGCCCTGAAGCAGCGAAGAGGCCAGCGTCAGGCCGATGCTCGATTTCAGCTTAGACGGATGGGTGGCAAGCCAGGTGGTGATGACGATTTTGCCGTGCCCCGGCCCCAGCGCGTGCAGAACGCCATAGACAAAACTGAACGCCAGCAGCGAGCCGCCCGCTTTGGCCGGGTTCTCCGCCACCGCCTTCAGCAGTCCGCTCATCTGCTGGTTGACTTCACGCTGCCAGATAATGCTTTTCATCATCACCTGCGGCCAGGCCTGCCACAGCCACAGCGCCCCGCAAACCGCGAACAGCAAAAAGAGCGCCAGCGGCCAGAGGTGAAGCCAGCGACGCGGCTTGCGGATCGGAGAGGAGATCACTGACATTGTAATGTCACCTCCTGCGCGAACTGTTTACCCAGCTCCATGTCCTCAGGCGGGGCATCTTCTTTATCCAGCGAGATCGCAAAGTTCAGCGTCTCTTCGCTGGGTTTCGGGGTGTGCACGCCAATTTTGCAGCTTTTTTGCAGCGCGTCCGGCAGCCGTACGTCGCTGTCTTTGTCATAGCGCATGTCGACATAGTAGGTAGGGTCAAAAGTGGAAAAGCGGTACGTTTGCCCCGCCAGCGGCTGAGGATGCGCCAGCGGAAGCACGAACGTCAGCACCGCCTGATGCCCGTCACGCGTCATCCCGTATTCCGTTGGACGGTTCTGAAATTTGACCTTTTGTCCGTTATGCCAGAATTCGGTGAAGTAGTGCTGGCCGAGCACGTTGGCCATTACTTCCGCCGCCAGTTTTTTCCAGATGTCGTCGCCGGGCTTCGCGTTTCCCGCATCATAGAGCAGGTCAGCCGAGGTGATTTCATCCATCGTCCAGCGCATTTTCAGGCCGCTCAGCTGCGTGCCGTCGGTGACCAGCTCGGTCTGGAGGCCAATAAAACTGTGAGGGTGGGCGCTGGCGGTGAAGGTGATAACCGCCAAAAATAGCGCCATCGCACTTTGTTTAACTGTTTGCATCAATTCCTCACGTCAAAAATTCTGTGATGTTCCCCTGCAATCCTGAGTGAAAGGCCTGCCGGCGCGCTTTTCAGCGCTCATCCTTTAGCTATTCTTATCAAACATTCACACTGGATACCCGACAGATGATGACGACGCTTGAAATTCCATCTGTGCTTTCCAGTTCGCAGCGCCGCTGCCAGGTGCTTTTGATGCTTTACCTGCCCGATGCTGCCGTCACCGCACAGAGCATAATCGCTGCCAACGGCGTGGACGACGCGATGGCACGGCAAGATATAGCCGAGACGCGCGATGAAATCCAGCGCTATCACCGGCTGGATATCGTCACGCACCACGACGGCTGCTACCGGATTGAAGGCACAGCCCTGAATCAGCGTTTATGCCTGCTGCACTGGCTGCGCCGGGCGCTGCGGCTTTGTCCGCAGTTTGTCTCGCACCAGTTTACCCCCGCATTAAAAACCGCGCTTAAACAACTCGGCATCGCGCGCCCGCTTTACGACGATGCGAACCTGCGGGCGCTGATCGGCTTCTGCTCACGCAAGCTGCAGCGCCAGTTTGAATGCCGCGATGTGCAGTTTTTACAGCTCTATCTGCAATATTGTCTTATTCAGCACCAGCTCGGGAATACGCCGCAGTTTTCGCATGCCCAGCGCAGCTGGACCCAGTCGCGGGGAGAGTATTTTACGGCGCAGGAGATTGTCCGCCACTGGAAGCGGCGCGTGCCGCAGGGCGCGCACGTGGATGAACAGCTGTTTCTGGCGCTGCTGTTTATGATGCTCCGCACGCCCGATCCGGTGCTCGATAAGCACCAGCAGGATCAGCGTCTACGCCGGGCCATCGTGCGCATGGTGGCCCGTTTTCGCTCGCAGACCGGAATGAACTTCAGCGATGAGCAGGGGCTGACCGATCAGCTGTATATCCATCTGGCTCAGGCGCTGGACCGTTCGCTGTTTGAGATCGGCATCGACAACAGCCTGCCGGAGGAGATCCATCGCCTTTATCCCCGGCTGTTACGCACCACGAAAGAGGCGCTGTTTGAGCTGGAGGCAGAATTCGGGCTGCGTTTTTCCGACGAAGAGATGAGCCTGGTGGCGGTAATTTTCGGTGCCTGGCTGATGCAGGAGACCGATCTGCATGAAAAACAGGTGATCCTGCTGACGGGAGAAGACAAAGCCAGCGAGGAACAGATCGAACAGCAGCTTCGCGAGCTGACGCTGCTGCCGCTCAACATTCGCTACCTGACGCTGGAGGCCTTTCAGAAAGAGGGGGCGCCGCGCGAAGCCGCGCTGGTTATCACCCCCTACCCGACGGCCCTGCCGCTGTTCTCGCCGCCGCTGATCCATGCCGTTGAGACACTGAACGCGCAGCAGCAAGAACATATTCGCGCCATGCTGGAATCATAGCGACGCGCGGGCGGCCACTTTAGGTCGAACAACAATGGCGGGCAAGGCAACGAGCGCCATCACCCAGAAGACGCCGTGCCCCAGGTGCTGGTAAAGGAACCCCGCAAACACCGTCATGATCGCAATACTGCCCCCCATTGCCACTGCCGAATAGACGGCCTGCAGGCGAATCACGTCCCCGCCCTCGCGCGCTGCGATATAGCGCATGGCCGCCAGATGGCACACGGTAAAGGTGCCGCAGTGAAGAATTTGCGCCACAATCAGCCACGGCAGATCGGTCGTCCAGCCCATAATCCCCCAGCGCGCCACGCCGCACACGGCGGAAAGCAGCAGCAGGTCACGCGCGCCAAAGCGGCGGAACAGTTTTTTGCTCAGGGCAAAGATAATGACTTCGGCCACCACGCCCAGCGACCACAGATAGCCCACGGCGGAAGCGGAATATCCTGCGCCTTGCCAGTAGATGGCGCTGAAACCATAGTACGCCGCATGTGCCCCCTGAAGGAGGCATACGCACGCCAGAAAACGCCAGCTCTGTGCGACCAGGCTCCGCCAGGCGGGCCAGCCTGCGCTCTCCTGATGGCGGCTTTCCCCCTGCGGCATCACCGACGGTCGCAGAAGCATGCCCAGCAGCATTGAGGCAATACCGATGCTCAGCAGGGCAAGAATGGCGCGGTAATCGTAAAGGCTGACCAGTTTGCCCACCAGCGCCGAGCCAATCACAAAGGCGATAGAACCCCACAGGCGCACGCGACCGTAGTCCATGGTGATCTGCTTTTGCCAGGTGTTCGCCAGGGCATCCGTCAGCGGCACCAGCGGTGAGAAGAACAGGTTAAAGCCAACCATCACCACCATCAGCCAGGCAAACTGATGGCTGACCCAGAAGCAGGCCACAAAGACCAGGGTCAGCAGAGCCAAAATGCGTACGGCCTTGATCAATAAGGAGGGATCGCTGACGCGCGGGGCGATCAGCAGGCTGCCGAGGAAACGCGCCACCAGCCCGGCCCCCAGCAGAACGCCGATGGTCTCGGGCGTCAGGCCGATACCCTTAAGCCAGACGCTCCAGAAAGGCAGAAAAATGCCGTAGCTAAAGAAATAGGTGAAATAACTGAGCGCCAGCCAGCGCGTGGAATGCAAGACCATGAATCCCTCCCGAAATCGAGGCCATAGTCTGGCGAGAATATAAAAATTAAGCAAGTAGATAGCCTGCTATAAATTAACGAAAAATTAACATCTTGTGCAGTCGTCTGGCTTATGGCAGGGAATGAAAATGTGTATTACGTTTAAATTACTCCACTTGCAGAGGTATTTCTGCCATGAACTCACTACGTTATCTCGATTTTGGTCAGTCGCGTCATCTGCTGCTGCTCATTGGCCGCATCGCGCTTGTCGTGCTGTTTATTATCTTTGGTTACCCGAAACTGACAGGGTTTAGCGGTACCGTACAGTATATGACCTCGCTGGGTACGCCGATGCCCATGCTGGCGGCCATTATTGCGGTGGTGATGGAAGTGCCTGCTGCGATCCTGATCGTACTGGGCTTTTTCACCCGTCCTCTCGCGGTTCTCTTTGTCTTCTATACGCTGGGCACGGCGATTATCGGTCACCACTACTGGGATATGACCGGTGATGCAGTCGTACCGAATATGATTAACTTCTACAAAAACGTCAGTATTGCTGGCGCCTTTATTTTGCTGGCGATTGTCGGACCTGGCGCCATCTCCCTGGACCGGCGTTAAGCCATAAAAAAAGGCCGCATGCGCGGCCTTTTTTATTTCTGCAAAGCAGAGGAATTATGCGTATACCGGGAAGCGTGCGCAGATATCCAGAACTTTACCTTTGACGCGCTCGATAACCGCTTCGTCATTGATGTTGTCCAGAACGTCACACATCCAGCCAGCCAGTTCTTTCACTTCCGCTTCTTTGAAGCCGCGGCGAGTCACGGCCGGAGAACCGATACGGATACCGGAGGTCACGAACGGGCTCTTCGGATCGTTTGGCACGCTGTTTTTGTTCACGGTAATGTTGGCGCGGCCCAGGGCTGCGTCAGCTTCTTTACCGGTCAGGTTCTTATCAACCAGATCCAGCAGGAACAGGTGGTTTTCAGTCCCGCCGGATACCACTTTGTAGCCACGGTTCAGGAACACTTCCACCATCGCTTTGGCGTTCTTAGCAACCTGCTGCTGGTAAACCTTGAACTCTGGCTCCATCGCTTCTTTCAGCGCGACCGCTTTTGCCGCGATAACGTGCATCAGCGGGCCGCCCTGCGCGCTTGGGAACACCGCGGAGTTCAGTTTTTTGTACAGCTCTTCGTCACCACCCTTCGCCAGGATCAGGCCACCGCGTGGACCCGCCAGGGTTTTGTGGGTAGTGGTGGTCACAACGTGCGCATGCGGAACCGGGTTAGGGTAAACGCCTGCGGCAATCAGGCCCGCTACGTGCGCCATGTCAACGAACAGGTAAGCACCGATGCTGTCTGCGATTTCGCGCATTTTTGCCCAGTCAACGATACCGGAGTAAGCAGAGAAGCCACCGATGATCATCTTCGGTTTGTGCTCTTTAGCCTGCTTCGCCATGTCTTCGTAGTCAATTTTACCGGACTCATCAATACCGTAAGGGATGATGTTGTACAGTTTGCCGGAGAAGTTAACCGGGGAGCCGTGAGTCAGGTGGCCGCCCTGCGCCAGGTTCATACCCAGAACGGTATCGCCCGGCTGCAGCAGCGCGGTGTAGACCGCGAAGTTAGCCTGAGAGCCAGAGTGCGGCTGGACGTTTGCATAGTCAGCGCCAAAAAGTTCTTTCGCACGATCGATAGCCAGCTGCTCAACGATATCAACGTACTCGCAACCGCCGTAATAGCGTTTGCCCGGATAACCTTCAGCGTATTTGTTGGTCAGCTGAGACCCCTGCGCCTGCATCACGCGCGGGCTGGTGTAGTTTTCGGAGGCGATCAGTTCGATGTGCTCTTCCTGACGTACTTTTTCCTGCTCCATAGCCTGCCACAGTTCGGCATCATAATCGGCAATGTTCATTTCACGCTTTAACATCCGCATCTCCTGACTCAGCTAACAAGTAAATTTTGGCCTGAAAAGGCAGTCCTGTTGGACGACGGGCAACAGTATAACTGATTAGTTCTGTGATAACAGGTCTTGACAAACGATTTTACGCAAACGTTTTCCTACCCGCCACGCAAGGGTTTGAGGAATAAAGCGCTCGCCCTTTCAAGCGGATTTCTTTTCAGGTTTGTGATGCATATTTTTCATCTTGCAAAGAACCATTTACAACGCAGGGGTATTTTTTATAAGATGCATTTAAAATACATCATTAAAATGACATCAGAAGGACGCGCTCATGCTCGACGCTCAAACCATCGCTACCGTAAAAGCCACTATTCCCCTGCTGGTGGAAACCGGCCCTAAACTCACCGCCCATTTCTACGATCGCATGTTCACGCACAACCCGGAGCTCAAAGAGATTTTCAACATGAGCAACCAGCGTAACGGCGATCAGCGTGAAGCGCTGTTCAACGCCATCGCGGCTTACGCCAGCAATATTGAAAACCTGGCTGCGCTGCTGCCCGCGGTGGAAAAAATCGCGCAGAAACATACCAGCTTCCAGATCCAACCCGAGCAGTACAACATCGTCGGCACTCACCTGCTGGCGACGCTGGACGAAATGTTCAGCCCGGGTCAGGAGGTGCTGGACGCGTGGGGTAAAGCCTACGGCGTGCTGGCAAACGTGTTTATCAACCGCGAAGCGCAGATTTACAGCGAAAACGCCAGCAAGAACGGCGGCTGGGAAGGCACCCGCGCGTTCCGCATCGTTGAGAAAACGCCGCGCAGCGCGTTAATCACCAGCTTCGAGTTTGAGCCGGTGGACGGTAAGCCGGTGGCCGATTACCAGCCAGGACAGTATCTGGGCGTGTGGCTGAAGCCTGAAGGTTTCCCGCATCAGGAGATCCGCCAGTATTCTCTTACCCGCAAGCCAAACGGCAAAGCCTACCGCATTGCGGTGAAGCGTGAGGACGGCGGTCAGGTTTCCAACTGGCTGCACAACGAAGCTAACGTGGGCGACGTGGTCAATCTGGCCGCGCCAGCGGGCGACTTCTTCATGGCCGTTGAAGCGAATACCCCGGTGACGCTGATCTCTGCGGGTGTCGGCCAGACGCCAATGCTGGCGATGCTCGATACGCTGGCAAAATCACATCACGGTGCGCAGGTTAACTGGTTCCATGCCGCCGAAAACGGCGACGTGCACGCCTTTGCGGATGAGGTGAAAACGCTCGGAGCCTCCCTGCCGCGTTTCACCGCGCATACCTGGTATCGTCTGCCGACGGAAGCGGATCGCGCTGCCGCGCAATTTGACAGCGAAGGGTTGATGGATTTACGCCAGCATGAAGGTGCGTTCAGCGCACCGGAGATGCAGTTCTACGTCTGTGGACCGGTGGCGTTTATGCAGTATGCCGCGAAGCAGCTGGTTGAGCTGGGCGTGAACAAAGACAACATTCATTACGAATGTTTCGGGCCGCATAAGGTGCTGTAATGCAAAAAGCCCCTCGTTTGAGGGGCTTTTTTCCGTCGGGTGGCGGCTGCGCCTTACCCGGCCTGGAAAATGCTTAAATCGCGGCGTCGTCTTCTTCGCCGGTACGGATACGGATCACGCGCGCCACGTCAAAGACGAAGATTTTACCATCGCCAATCTTGCCGGTCTGCGCCGTGCGGATAATGGTGTCCACACAGGTGTCGACGATATCGTCGCTGACCACGATTTCAATTTTCACTTTCGGCAGAAAGTCCACCATGTACTCTGCGCCACGGTAAAGCTCGGTGTGGCCTTTCTGACGACCAAAACCTTTCACTTCCGTCACGGTCATCCCGGTGATGCCGACTTCCGCCAGCGCTTCACGTACATCATCCAGTTTGAAAGGTTTAATAATCGCATCAATCTTTTTCATGGTGGGTCCTTAAACTCTTGCCTGTAAGCTGCCTCGTAATCGATTGCTCACAGTACCATACGGCATTACTCTTTAAAATCGTTTGCTTCCAGCTCATGACGTGACAGCAGTTTATAAAACTCGGTGCGGTTGCGTCCGGCCATGCGCGCCGCGTGGGTCACGTTGCCTTTGGTGATTTGCAATAGCTTGCGCAGATAGTTCAGCTCGAACTGGTTACGCGCTTCGGCAAACGTCGGCAAGGCCGTGTTTTCCCCTTCCAGCGCCTGCTCCACCAGCGCGTCGCTGATGACCGGTGAGGAGGTCAGCGCCACGCACTGCTCAATCACGTTGACCAGCTGACGGACGTTACCCGGCCAGCTTGCGGCCATCAGCCGCTTCATCGCATCGGTGGAAAACGCGCGCACGAACGGTTTATGGCGATCGGCCGCCTGGCGCAAAAGATGGTTCGCCAGCAGCGGGATGTCTTCCGCACGTTCGGCCAGCGCCGGGATCTTCAGGTTGACCACGTTCAGGCGGTAGTAGAGATCTTCGCGGAACTCGTTGCGGGCCATCACTTTTGGCAGATCGCGGTGGGTAGCGGAGATAATTCGCACGTTAATATCGATATCGCGGTTGCTGCCCAGCGGGCGCACTTTGCGCTCCTGCAGCACGCGCAGCAGCTTGACCTGCAGCGGCGCGGGCATGTCGCCAATCTCGTCCAGGAACAGCGTGCCGCCTTCCGCCGCCTGGAACAACCCTTCACGGCTGCTTACCGCACCGGTGAATGCGCCGCGGGCATGACCAAACAGTTCGGATTCAAGCAGCTGCTCCGGGAGCGCGCCGCAGTTAATCGCAATAAAGGCGTTCTTGCTGCGCGGGCTGGCGTTATGAATTGCCTGCGCGAGGATCTCTTTCCCGGTTCCGCTCTGGCCGTTGATAAGCACGCTGACGTCCGACTGCGCCACCATCCTCGCCTGTTCCAGCAGACGCAGCATCACGGGGCTGCGCGTGACGATAGATTCCCGCCAGGCTTCATCCCCCGCCGGAGCGGCATGTTCCAGCGCGCTGTCGATAGCCTTATACAGTGCGTCTTTGTCCACCGGCTTGGTCAGGAAGCTGAACACCCCCTGCTGCGTCGCGGCAACCGCATCCGGGATCGACCCGTGCGCGGTCAGGATAATCACGGGCATACCCGGCTGCTGCTTCTGGATCTCCGCGAACAGCTGCAGGCCGTCCATTTCATCCATCCGCAGGTCGCTTATCACCAGATCGATTTTCTCGCGGCTGAGAATTTTCAGCCCCTCCAGCCCGCTTTCCGCGGTCACGACGCTATAGCCTTCACTCACCAGACGCATTCCCAGCAGCTTTAACAGCCCGGGATCGTCATCCACCAGTAAGAGATGGGCTGGTTTACGGCTCGTCATGCTTCACATCCTCTTGTTTCGGCGTATCGCTGTCCGGCGCAGCGGATGAACTCCCCGGCTGATATTTACGCGACGAGAGCTGTCTTTCGATATCGGTCAGGTTCTCCAGCTTGCGCGTCGTGGTATCCAGCTGGGTACGTAAATGTTGCTGCTGTTGACGCAGCGTATCCAGCTCGCTGTCGGTTGACTGTTGCAGCTTGCTGTAGCGGGAGCGCTCTTCAGAAAGCTGAAGCTGTAGCGTCTGTCCCTCGCGCCAAAGCTGGTATACCGGGCGGATCTGTACCGGAAGATTGACGACAAAGGTGTCCAGCCGGGTCACGTTGGCGCGGCGTTCGACGGGGGTGATTTTCGCATCTGCGAGTAAAATCCCACGCTTGAACGCGTCCTGCCAGGTATCATCATCCAGCATCGCCGCTTTCGCGCGGGCATCAACCGGCGCCAGACGCTGGGCGCAATCTATCCCGCGCAGCCAGAACAGCGGGTTACTTTCGACGTCATGGCCTGAGAGGTTCCAGATGTCGTCACAGCGGGTTGAGAGGAAATCAGCCAGCTGGTTATCGGGCCATTTATCTTCTTGTTTATCGCTAATCGCACTTTGCGGCACATGGGAAACACACCCTGCCAGAAATACACAGGGCAGGCTCAGGCGAAGCGTGCTGCGGGAAAACACCGCGCGTACGGCGCGGGAAAAGACGTGTGACATACTCACCAGACATAGATTCATTTTATTGATTTTTCCGGCTCAGGGGCAGTTCAATACGGAAGCAAACATCCGAACGTTCGTCCGTGGCGATGTTAAGCTCACCCTGCATGCGTCGTATGCAGTCCCGGGCGATGCTTAAGCCCAGACCACTGCCTTTCACCGCACCTTTCCGCTGATGACTCCCCTGGAAAAAGGGCTCGAAGATCATGGTTTTTTCGTCATCGGGGATCGGGGTGCCGGTGTTAGCGACGTCTATAAACACCCGGGAACCCTTCGTATAGCTTCGGATATAAATGTTACCGGATTCAGTACCATAGTGCACCGCATTGGAATAAAGATTATCCAGCACGCTCATTAACAGCATGGGTTCAGCGAGACAGGTCGGCGCATTCAGCTCTACACCGGTATGCATCATTTTAGCTCTTGCTGGCAGGCTATGGGCGGAGATCACCATATCCACCAGCGGTTCAATGTAGACGTTTTCCAGTACGACCGCTCCGTCAGCCAGCTTGCGGTTGTAATCCAGCAGCTGCTCAATCAGCTTCTGCAGATTGCGGCTGCTGTTATCCAGGATCTCGACAATTTCTTTCTGTTCGGGCGTAAGCGGCCCAGCCACTTCGTCCGCCAGCAGCTCCGTCCCTTCGCGCATGCTGGCCAGCGGCGTTTTAAGCTCATGGGAGATATGGCGCAGGAACTGATGACGCTGTGATTCAAGCCACGCCAGGCGCTCGGACAGCCAGATAATACGCTGACCGACGGAACGCAATTCGCGGGGACCTTTAAAAGCGACCGTATCCCCGAGCGATTTCCCCTCCCCCAGGCGATTGATCATCCGCTGGATACCCTTCACCGGGCCGATGATCATGCGGGTAAAGAGCAGCACCAGCCCGAGGCTCACAAGGAACAGCACCAGCGCCTGCCAGCCGAAGAACTGGCCGCGCTCGGCAATCTCCTGCTGAAGCTGCTGGCCACGAGAGAAAATTACCGTGCGGGTTGACTGCACCATCTCGGTATTGGCGTTGGCGAAGGCTTCGAGGCGCGCGGCGGCGGCGGCATCGGGTCCACTGTTGTGGCACTGCAGCTGCGCAAGATCGTTCAGATCCTGACGTAACGCCTGATACAGTTTGTCGTCAGGCAGTACCCCCGCGTGAGCGTCCAGCATTTCGCTGTAGCGCTTGCGCTGGCTCTGATAAACCTTTTCCAGCGTGCGATCGTCAAGCACGCAGTACTGACGATAGCTACGCTCCATCTCAAGCGCGGCGTTGGTCATGGCTTCACTGCGTCTTGCGTCAATAAGCGTCGTGCGGTTCGTCAGTGCCGCCTGGGCACTCAACGCGTTCAGGCTTTGCCAGGCCTGCCAGGCAAGGATCAGCAACGGCAGCAGGATCAGCAGAAAGGCCATCATGACGAGCTGTCGCAGGGAACGGGGAAAAACGGGCCAGCGTTTCAACGCATTACTCTCTTAATGGGGATATACGCAGAGCGTAACTGAGTCTGCCCTTCAGATACAACAAAGCCGGGTAAAAACCCGGCTTTGTCATGGAATGAGGCGGTGCCTAACTCGACGTTTCGCCCTGGCCTGATAAAGCATCGCTATGATCAGTAGTTGGACGGCAGGCACCTTTTTGTGCGTCATTCGAAGTTTATGTAGCACGTCCCGAAGGGGCTGACATAAGAAGGTGAATGAGCCACTGGTTAATATTATGCAACACCCATGCCAGAACGCAAAACAAAATTTTAACACATTGAAATATATACTTTTTACTCGTTTAACCGGTTAATTATCGGTTGAATGATTTCCAGGCTAAGTGTCGCTATTAAGCAACACCTTAACGGGAACCTTTTCTGCCGCATATAAATCAATAGGTTAAATGTCTCCTTTTGGAGACACTCAAACCAGAGGGTTGTCGCGATTTTGCGACAGAGACAAAAAAGCCCGGTGGCACTCGCGCCTACCGGGCCTACAGTCAGGATGCTGAAACTTAACCCAGCTGTTTACGGGCGTTGCGGAAGATGCGCATCCACGGGCTGTCCTCGCCCCAGTTTTCCGGGTGCCAGGAGTTGCTCACGGTGCGGAACACGCGTTCCGGGTGCGGCATCATGATGGTGGCACGACCGCTTTCGCTGGTCACCGCCGTAATACCGTTGACGGAACCGTTCGGGTTAGCCGGATAGGTTTCTGTTACCTTGCCGAAGTTATCGACAAAGCGCAGCGCTACCAGACCTTTGCTCTCCAGCTGAGCCAGATGCGCAGCATCACGCACCTCTACCTGACCTTCACCGTGGGAAACGGCGATTGGCATCTGTGAACCGACCATACCCTGCAGCAGCAGAGACGGGCTCTGGGTCACTTCCACCAGGCTGAAGCGCGCTTCGAAGCGGTCAGACTGGTTACGCACAAAGCGCGGCCAGGCTTCGCTGCCCGGGATCAGCTCGCGCAGGTTAGACATCATCTGGCAGCCGTTACACACGCCCAGCGCCAGCGTCTGCGGACGGTGGAAGAAGGTTTCGAACTCGTCGCGCACGCGGCTGTTGAACAGAATGGACTTCGCCCAGCCTTCGCCCGCGCCCAGCACGTCGCCGTAGGAGAAGCCGCCGCACGCCACCAGCGCCTGGAAATCTTCCAGACCGGTACGTCCGGCCAGCAGATCGCTCATGTGGACGTCGATAGCGTCAAAGCCCGCGCGGTGGAAGGCAGCCGCCATCTCAACGTGGGAGTTAACGCCCTGCTCGCGCAGCACGGCCACTTTCGGACGCGCACCGGTCGCAATGTACGGCGCAGCGATGTCTTCGTTGATGTCGAAGGAGAGCTTCACGTTCAGGCCAGGATCCTGGTCATTGGCCTTCGCGTTGTGCTCCTGATCGGCACATTCCGGGTTATCACGCAGGCGCTGCATCTGCCAGGTGGTTTCCGCCCACCACATGCGCAGCGTGGTGCGGCTTTCGCTGAACACGGCGTGACCGTCAGCTTCAATGACGAAGCGGTCGCCCTGAACGGCTTTACCCAGATAGTGTACGCAGTCAGCCAGGCCATGCTGCGCCAGAATCGCTTCAACCGCATCGCGATCCGCCGCACGCACCTGAATCACGGCGCCCAGCTCTTCGTTGAACAGCGCCGCCAGACGGTCTTCGCCAAGCGTCGCAATGTTCGCTTCCACGCCACAGTGGCCGGCGAAGGCCATCTCTGCCAGGGTCACCAGCAGGCCGCCGTCGGAACGGTCGTGGTAGGCCAGCAGCTTACGCTGCGCCACCAGCGCCTGAATCGCGTCGTAGAAGCCTTTCAGCTGCGCCACGTCACGCACGTCGGCTGGCTTATCGCCGAGCTGGCGGTAAACCTGCGCCAGCGCGGTAGCACCCAGCGCGTTGTGACCTTTACCCAGGTCAATCAGCAGCAGGGCGTTGTCTTCGGTCGCAAGCTGCGGCGTAACGGTGTGACGCACGTCTTCCACGCGGGCAAACGCGGTGATCACCAGCGACAGCGGAGAGGTCATCTCGCGCTGCTCGCTGCCTTCCTGCCAGCGGGTTTTCATCGACATGGAGTCTTTGCCCACCGGAATGGTCAGGCCGAGGGCAGGACACAGCTCCTCGCCCACCGCTTTCACGGCTTCATACAGGCCCGCGTCTTCGCCTGGGTGACCGGCAGCGGCCATCCAGTTTGCGGAGAGCTTAATACGTTTGATATCGCCAATCTGCGTCGCGGCGATGTTGGTCAGCGCTTCACCGACCGCCAGACGGGCAGAGGCCGCGAAGTCCAGCAGCGCGACCGGGGTGCGTTCACCCAGCGCCATCGCTTCGCCGTAGTAGCTGTCGAGGCTCGCAGTGGTTACGGCGCAGTTCGCCACCGGGATCTGCCACGGGCCGACCATCTGGTCGCGGGATACCATACCGGTCACGGTACGGTCGCCGATGGTCACCAGGAAGGTTTTCTCTGCCACAGCAGGCAGGTGCAGCACGCGGTTAACGGCTTCTGCCACGGTGATGCCCTGACGATCCAGCGCTTTGCCCGCCGCCTTACGGGTCTGCACGTCGCGGGTCATCTTCGGCGTTTTTCCGAGCAGGACGTCGAGCGGCAGATCGATCGGCTGGTTGTCGAAATGGGTGTCACTCAGAGTCAGGTGCTGCTCTTCGGTCGCTTCACCGATGACGGCATACGGCGCGCGCTCGCGGCGGCACAGCTCGTCAAACAGCGGCAGCTGATCCGCCGCAACGGCCAGCACGTAGCGCTCCTGGGATTCGTTACACCAGATTTCCAGCGGGCTCATGCCCGGCTCATCGCTCAGGATGTCGCGCAGGTTGAAACGACCACCGCGGCCGCCGTCGCTCACCAGCTCCGGCATGGCGTTGGACAGACCGCCCGCGCCCACGTCGTGGATAAAGAGGATCGGGTTAGCATCGCCCAGCTGCCAGCAGCGGTCGATCACTTCCTGACAGCGACGCTCCATCTCCGGGTTGTCACGCTGTACGGACGCGAAGTCGAGATCCGCATCAGACTGGCCTGAGGCCATCGAAGAGGCCGCACCGCCGCCCAGACCGATGTTCATCGCCGGGCCGCCGAGCACGATCAGCTTCGCGCCGACGACGATCTCGCCTTTCTGCACGTGATCGGCACGGATGTTGCCGATCCCGCCCGCCAGCATGATCGGTTTGTGGTAGCCGCGCAGCTCTTCGCCGTTGTGGCTGTCCACTTTCTCTTCATAGGTACGGAAGTAACCGTTCAGCGCCGGACGACCAAATTCGTTGTTAAACGCCGCGCCGCCCAGCGGGCCTTCGGTCATGATATCCAGCGCGGTCACAATGCGCTCTGGCTTGCCGAAATCTTCTTCCCACGGCTGTTCAAAGCCCGGGATACGCAAGTTGGAGACGGAGAAACCGACCAGACCCGCTTTTGGTTTTGCACCACGACCGGTCGCCCCTTCGTCACGGATTTCACCGCCGGAGCCGGTCGCCGCACCCGGCCACGGGGAGATCGCCGTCGGGTGGTTGTGGGTTTCAACCTTCATCAGGATATGCGCGGGCTCCTGATGGAAGTCATAGCGCCCTGCTTCGCGATCGGCGAAGAAGCGGCCCACCTCGGAACCTTCCATCACCGCGGCGTTGTCTTTATAGGCAGACAGCACGTGGTCAGGCGTTTGCTCCATGGTGTTTTTGATCATTTTGAACAGCGACTTTGGCAGCTGCTCGCCGTCAATAATCCAGTCGGCATTGAAAATCTTGTGGCGGCAGTGCTCCGAGTTCGCCTGCGCGAACATGTAGAGTTCAATGTCGTTCGGGTTACGGTTGAGCTTAACGAACGCATCCTGCAGGTAGTCGATTTCGTCTTCTGCCAGCGCCAGGCCGAGACGCAGGTTGGCGTCGATCAGCGCCTGACGGCCCTGCCCCAGCAGGTCCACGCTCTGTACCGGCGCAGGCTGATGGTGGGAGAAAAGCTTCTGCGCGTCATCAAGAGAGGCAAATACGCTCTCCATCATGCGGTCGTGCAGTTCAGCCGCAACCGCCTGCCACTGCGCGTCGCTCAGGGTAGAGGCTTCCACGTAGTACGCCACGCCGCGCTCCAGACGGTTAATCTGGCTCAGGCCACAGTTGTGGGCGATGTCGGTGGCTTTGGAAGACCAGGGGGAGATGGTGCCCGGACGCGGCGTCGCAAGGATCAGTTTGCCGGTTGGCGTATGGCTGCTGAGGCTTGGGCCATACTTGAGCAGGCGTTCCAGCTGTACACGCTCCTCTGCATTCAGGGGGGCATTCAGGTCAGCAAAATGGACATACTCAGCGTAAATATTGCTTACCGGAAGGTCGGCCGCCTGAAAACGTGCCAGCAGTTTGGTAATACGGAAGGCAGACAGTGCAGGCGAACCACGCAGAATTTCCATCATAAGTCTCTCGTCTTCGAAGCGCCGGGGCGCTTTCAGTGTGCGCAAGGGGGGAAAACGGGCGTCATTATAGAGAATCCTGAGCGCCGACGAAACCGTTTGCGTCGAAATAAAATTGGCAAAGAGATTTAACAATAGATGTGACCTGTCTCTCTAATTGGTTGCCAAGTGGCGCAAGTTTACGCAAAATGCCGCTCATTCAATGGCAAACCTTATTGTTAACATGGCTACAGCAGACTGAGGCAACCGGCGTCGCAGAGAATTAACTAATTGAAAAAATTAAAGATTAATTATCTGCTCATCGGCATTCTAACGTTGCTGTTGGCAGTGGCCCTCTGGCCTTCCATCCCCTGGATCGGCAAAGCCGAAAACCGTATCGCCGCCATTCAGGAGCGGGGGGAATTGCGCGTCAGTACCCTCAACTCTCCGCTGATTTACAGCGACATCAACGGCAAAATCATTGGATTGGATTATGAACTGGCACAGCAGTTCGCCGATTACCTTGGCGTAAAGCTGAAAATCACCGTCCGCCAGAATATCAACCAGCTGTTTGACGACCTCGATAACGACGATGCCGATATGCTGGCCGCCGGGCTGGTGTATAACAGCGAGCGCAGCAAAAACTATCAGCCGGGCCCGACCTACTACTCCGTTTCGCAGCAGCTGGTTTATCGCGTCGGGAGCCTGCGCCCGCGCTCGCTGGCGTCGATTAACGATCGGCAGCTGACGATTGCCCCCGGCCACGTGGTGATTGACGATCTGCGCGAGCTCAAGGAGAAGAAATATCCGGACCTGAGCTGGACGGTGGATGCGAAACTCGGCACGACGGAGCTGCTGGAGCAGGTAAAAGATCAGAAAGTCCCCTACACCATCGCCGATTCGGTCGCGATCAGCCTGTTCCAGCGGGTGCATCCTGAAATCGCCGTGGCGCTGGACGTCACCGACGAGCAGCCTGTGACCTGGTTTACTCAGCTCGACGACGATCAGACCCTCTCTGCCGCGATGCTCGATTTCTTCAACACCATGAATGAAGACGGTACGCTGGCGCGCCTGGAGGAGAAGTACCTCGGGCATGGTGATGACTTTGACTACGTTGACACCCGCAGCTTCCTGCGTGCGGTAGACAGCGTCCTGCCGGACCTGCAGCCGCTGTTCGAAAAATACGCCCAGGAAATTGACTGGAAACTGCTGGCGGCTATTTCTTATCAGGAATCCCACTGGGATACCCAGGCCACGTCTCCGACTGGCGTACGTGGTTTGATGATGTTAACCAAAAATACCGCGCTGAGCCTCGGCGTCAATGACCGTACCGATGCGGAACAGAGCATCAGCGGCGGCGCGCGCTACCTGCAGGATATGATGGCCAAAGTCCCGGAAACGGTGCCGGAAGAGGAGCGGATCTGGTTCGCGCTGGCGGCCTACAATATGGGCTATGCGCATATGCTGGATGCGCGAGCGCTGACGGCCAAAACGAAAGGCAACCCGGACAGCTGGTCAGACGTAAAGCAGCGGCTGCCGCTGCTGAGCCAGAAGCCATGGTATAACAAGCTGACGTACGGCTACGCGCGCGGGCATGAAGCCTACGCCTACGTGGAAAATATCCGTAAATATCAGATTAGCCTGGTCGGTTATCTGCTGGAGAAAGAGAAAGAGGCGACAGAGGCCAAACGGCTGGCCCAAAGCTACCCTGTCGTGGCGCCGGACGAGCTTAACCGTCCGTCGGCTTCAATTCTGCCTTTTGCTGCTTTTTCTGCTGACGGCGCATTCGAAAGAAATCGCTTAATAGCCCCGAACACTCTGGTGCAAGCACCCCGCCGATAGTCTTTACCTGGTGGTTCATCCCCGGGTGACCCAGCACGTCCATCAGCGAACCGGCCGCGCCGGTTTTTTCATCCCGCGCACCGAAGACCAGAGTCCCGATCCGGCTGTGCACCATCGCCCCGGAGCACATTACGCACGGCTCCAGCGTTACATACAGCGTGGTATCAAGCAGGCGATAGTTTTGCAGCACCAGACCGCCCTGACGAAGCGCCATGATTTCGGCGTGCGCCGTCGGATCGTGGCGGCCAATGGGACGGTTCCACCCTTCACCAATCACCTGGTTATTGTGGACCAGCACGGCGCCCACGGGCACTTCGCCCTCGTCCCAGGCACGCTGAGCGAGCGTTAGCGCGTGGCGCATCCAGTATTCATGTGAGAATTCAGGGTTGGACAACGGTTGATACTCCAGTCGAAAAGCGGGCGGCATTATACACACCCCTTATGGATAAGACTATTCGAGTTGCTGAAGTTCACCTGATGGCGTGACGCGCCAGCGGTGCTGGCAAAAATAGAGCAGCGGGTTGTCCTGCTTGCTGTCGCTGTAGCCGCTGTACAGGCGCAGTGGCGTGCCGATACGTTTTTCCAGCTGGACCACTTTTTCATGCCCCAGGCAGCGCATCGTCAGCACCCAACCGCCGTAGCCGCGGGCAATTTGCGTGGCGATAAGATTCACGCGCGGTAGCCAGGGGGTATCAAAGTAGACCTGCTCCACCAGCGTCTGCGGGGAGCCGGTAATCAGCCAGATGTCGGCATCGTTCGCGTCGAGATAGCCGGTCAGGCGCGCCTGCACCACCGGGAATGCGGCAACGTGGCCGCGGAACCAGTGCGCAAAATCCTGCTCGAGCTGTTTGAGGCGCGCTTCGCTGTGCCCAAACGTACATCCCCACAGCAGCAGGCTCATTGGCCATCGCGCCGCACGGCCTTTCACCAGCAGCGCGATCCCGATAACAGGTAAGAGCGGTAGCACGAGCAGCGCATTCAGAGGCTGACGCCGCAGCAGGTAACGCATAAACGTACCAAACATATCCTGCTGATGCAGCGTGCCATCCAGGTCGAAAAAGACAACGCGACGCCCGTGATTTGCCAAACCTTACTCCTCTGGGTCGTTGAAACCTAACAGCCAGGTAAACAGGAACCCGGCGATCACCGCTACTAAATAGCCTAACAGATAGAGCACCACTTTTCCGGTCACGATGGTTAATGCCAGCGGTAACCCCGAGAGACCAAAGGTGATGACGGTGGCAACTTTCCAGTAGCTGATCAGCGCCCCGCCTACCGCGCCGCCCAGACAGGCCGCGAGGAACGGTTTACCCAGCGGCAGCGTAACGCCGAAAATCAGCGGCTCGCCAATGCCGAGCAGTCCGACCGGGAGTGCGCCTTTAATCATTTTTTTCAGACGCGCGTTGCGGGTTTTCATCAGTACCGCAATTGCCGCACCGACCTGCCCTACACCCGCCATCGACAGGATAGGCAGCAGCGCGTTATAGCCGTGCGCCTGCACCAGCTCGACGTGGATCGGTACCAGCCCCTGATGCAGGCCGGTCAGCACCAGCGGCAGGAAAGTACCCGACAGCACCGCGCCCACTAACAGGCCGCCGCGGTCAATCGCCAGCGACGCACCGTGGGCAATGGCTTCAGAGATCCAACCGCCTAACGGCTGGAGGGCCACAATCGCTACGCTACCGGTAATCAGCGTGGTCAGCAGCGGGTTGAGAATCAGCTCGATGGAGCCTGGCAGAACCGCGCGCAGCCGTTTCTCGATCCAGCACATCAGGATGACCACCAGCAGCACCGCGATCACCCCGCCGCGGCCCGGCTGGAGCGCCTCACCAAACAGCGTAATCTGCGCCAGCTGCGGGCTGGACAAGATGCCCGCCATCACCCCGCCCATCGCCAGCGATCCGCCAAACACCTTCGCGGTATTCACCCCGACCAGAATGTTCATGATGGCGAACACCGCGCTGCCGAAGATCCCGAGAATCCCCAGCAGGTTCGGATACTGCGTGGCGAAATCCCCCACAATATCCGGCCGCTTGAGGATATTGATGATCCCGGTGATCAGGCCTGAGGCAATAAACGCCGGGATCAGCGGAATAAAGACGTTGGCCAGCTGTCGCAGCGCGTCGCTCATGGGGGCTTTGTATTTCGCCTTTGCCTGGGCTTTGGTGCGCTCAGCATCGTCAATCGATACGCTCGCACTCACGCCCATCAGCGCGCGCATGGCATCGACAACCTGCGCCGCTTTCCCTGGGCCGACGATCAGCTGGTGCTGCTGCCCCTGTTTCACGTAGCCGCTGACGCCGGAAAGCTGCTTCAGACCCGGCACGTCGAGCTGGTCGTCGTCATGCACCTCGACGCGCACGCGCGTCATGCAGTTTTCGAGACGCTGAATATTTTGTTCCCCACCAATCCCTCGCAGGATACCGCTGGCGAGCGCTGCTGTTTTGTCCATACACGCCTCTGTTAGTGTTCTAATGCCGCCCGTAAGAAACCGTTATGCGCATCGAGTTTGGCTCTTGCGGCCGCCGCATCCAGCCCGCTTAAGATCATCAAAATGGCCGGTTTAACATCGTGATCGGTCTGTTTGAGTACCGCTTCCGCCTCTTCGCGGCCTGCGCCCGTCGCCTCCATCACCATGCGGCAGGCTCTGTCCACCAGCTTGACGTTGGTGGCCTGCATATCCACCATCAGGTTCTGATACACCTTGCCGAACTTCACCATCGCGCCGGTGGAGATCATATTGAGCACCAGCTTTTGCGCGGTCCCGGATTTCAGGCGCGTGGAGCCGGTGAGCGCTTCCGGCCCGACAACTGGCGAGATAGCAATTGTGGCCACCTGCGCAATCGGTGAGCCAGGGTTGCAGGAGATGGCGACCGTCGTACAGCCGGTCTGGTTGGCGTATTCCAGCCCGCCAATCACGTACGGCGTGCGCCCGGATGCCGCCAGCCCGACCACCAGATCCTTCGCCGTTAGATTAAGATCCTTCAGGTCATCCTCGCCCAGCTGTTTGTTGTCTTCCGCCCCTTCAACGGCTTTCAACAGCGCACCGGGGCCACCGGCGATCAGCCCAACTACCAGACCATGCGGGACCCCAAAGGTTGGCGGACATTCTGACGCGTCCAGGACCCCTAAACGCCCGCTGGTCCCCGCCCCCATGTAAATAATGCGTCCACCGGTCTTGAGGGCTTCCGCAGCCGCATCGACCGCTTTCGCCACCTCTGGTAATGTCTCTTTCACTGCCTGCGCGACCAGCGTATCCTGTTGATTAAAGCGGTTAACCAGCTCCAGGGTGGAGAGCGCATCCAGATCCATGGTTTGCGGGTTACGTGTTTCAGAAACAAGTGAGCCAAGATTCATTTTTGTACCTCAAGAATTTTTAATTCATAATAATCACACTATAATGGAATATAAAATTCATTCAGGCGAGCAAAATCCGTATTTGCGCAGATAATCACATTTTCGCCAGGAGACCGTATGAACTGTTTAATTCGCATTCGTCAGCGCTACGCAGGCTTTGCCCAAAGCGACAAGAAGCTGGCGGATTTTCTGCTTTCTCAACCCGACCACGCGCGCCATCTCAGCTCGCAGCAGTTGGCGAGTGAAGCCGGGGTGAGCCAGTCCAGCGTGGTGAAATTTGCGCAGAAGATTGGCTTTAAGGGATTCCCCGCCCTCAAGCTGGCGATCAGTGAAGCGCTGGTCAGTAACCCTAACCCGCAGTCCATGCCGGTGCATAATCAGATCCGCGGAGACGATCCGATGCGGCTGGTCGGCGAAAAGCTGATCAAAGAGAACGTGGCGGCCATGCATGCGACGCTCGATGTGAATACGGAAGAGAAGCTGCTGGAGAGCGTGGCGATGCTGCGCGGCGCGCGGCGGATCGTTCTGACCGGCATCGGCGCGTCCGGACTTGTGGCGCGTAACTTTGGCTGGAAGCTGACAAAAATTGGCCTTAACGCCATCGTCGAGCAGGATATGCACGCCCTGCTGGCGACCGTACAGGCGATGGATCCTGACGATCTGCTGCTGGCGATCTCCTATTCCGGCGAGCGCCGTGAGATCAACATGGCCACCGACGAAGTCCTGCGCGTCGGCGGTAAAATTCTGGCGATCACCGGTTTTACGCCGAATGCCCTACAGCAGCGGGCCACGCGCTGTTTATATACCATTGCCGAGGAACAGGCCACGCGCAGCGCGGCTATCTCGTCCACCAGCGCACAAATGATGCTGACGGACCTGCTGTTTATGGCACTGGTGCAGCAGGATCTGGAGCGTGCGCCCGAGCGCATTCGCCACAGCGAAGAACTGGTAAAGAAACTGGTTTGACGCGTATAATGCCCGCCCAGTTTGTGTTGTTTCTGAGAATTTCCTGATGGCGCTGTTAATTACCAAAAAATGCATTAATTGCGATATGTGCGAGCCCGAATGCCCGAACCAGGCCATTTCGATGGGCGACAGCATTTATGAGATTAACAGCGACCGCTGCACCGAATGCATCGGCCACTATGAGACGCCGACCTGTCAGAAAGTGTGCCCGATCCCCAATACCATCCTGAAGGATCCGGCACACGTCGAGAGCGAAGAGCAGCTGTGGGATAAGTTTGTTCTGATGCACCACGCGGACAAACTTTAACTTTCGATGATCACCGTTGCGCTGGCATAGTGACGCTCATCCGCGATCGTCACGTGGACGTGATTCACGCCGAGCTTCTCTGCCAGCTTTTGCGCCTCGCCCCATAAACGCAGGCTTGGCTTACCCAGCTCATCGTTAAACACTTCAAACTGGTTGAACGCCAGACCGTTACGAATGCCGGTCCCGAAGGCTTTGGCGGCCGCCTCTTTTACCGCAAAACGCTTCGCCAGAAAACGCACCGGCTGCTGATGCGCTTCCCAGATGGCCCATTCGTTATCGCTCAGCACGCGCCTTGCGAGGCGATCGCCGCTGCGGGCGATCACCGCTTCAATGCGGGCTATTTCCACGATATCGGTGCCTAAGCCCAGAATGGCCATTACTGACGCGCTTCCAGCATCAGGCGTTTCATTTCTGCGACCGCCTCTTTCAGGCCGCTCATCACCGCGCGCCCAATGATCGCGTGACCGATGTTCAGCTCGTGCATTTCCGGGATGGCGGCAATGGCCTTCACGTTATGGTAGGTCAGGCCGTGACCGGCATTGACCTTTAGACCCAGGCTCGCCGCGTAGGTGGCCGCCTTAGCAATACGCTCCAGCTCTTTCGCCTGCTCGGCATCGTTTTTGGCATCGGCATAGCAGCCGGTGTGAATTTCGATATACGGCGCGCCCACGTCGGCTGCCGCTTTAATCTGGGTGAAATCGGCGTCAATAAACAGCGAAACCAGGATACCGGCATCAGCCAGGCGCTTGCAGGCATCGCGCATTTTGTCGAGCTGGCCGGCCACGTCCAGACCGCCTTCGGTCGTGACTTCCTGGCGTTTTTCCGGCACCAGGCAGCAGAAGTGCGGCTGGGTCTCACAGGCAATCGCCAGCATCTCTTCGGTGACTGCCATCTCCAGATTCATACGGGTGTCCAGCGTCTGACGCAGAATGCGAACGTCGCGGTCAGTGATGTGGCGACGGTCTTCACGCAGGTGAACGGTAATGCCGTCGGCGCCAGCCTGTTCAGCGATAAACGCCGCCTGAACCGGATCGGGATACGCCGTGCCGCGCGCATTACGCAGCGTGGCGATGTGATCGATGTTGACGCCTAACAGTAATTCAGCCATGACAATCCTCGGTATTTTGGTTCATTTCCCTCCCCCTCTCCCTCCGGGAGAGGGCTGGGGTGAGGGGGAAAAACGTTAACGTTTCGGCACAAACTGCCTGAATAATTCGCGGCTCTTTAAGGGCTTGCCGCCAAGATACGGCTTGAGGGCAATCCGGGTAAAGCGTTTTGCTGCGCGCAGGGTATCCAGATCGGGAAACTCGCGCTCATAAAGCGCCCTGAGCTGACGCCCGGTAAAGGTGCTGTTGTCGATCACGACGCTGGCAATGAAGCCTTTTTCTTCACGGTAGCGGTAGGTCATGGTGTCTTCCACTTCGTCACCGCTGCCCGCACAGTGCAGAAAATCGACCCCGTACCCAAGATGGCCCAGCAGCGCCAGCTCAAAACGCCGCAGCGCAGGCTCGGGCGTACCGGTTGCGCCAGCCAGCGCCTGGATACAGTGCAGATAATCAAAGAAAAGTTCAGAGAAGCGGGTCTCATGTTCAAGAACGCGAGAGATGAGTTCATTGACATACAGACCGCTATAGAGCGTGATGCCTGAGAGAGGAAGCGCCAGGGAGACGGCTTCGGCGCTGCGCAGGGTTTTGACTTCCCCTCGCCCACCAAAGCGGACCAGCAACGGCGTGAAAGGCTGTAAGGCACCTTTCAGGTTAGAACGTTTGGAACGTGCGCCTTTTGCAACAAGGCGCACGCGGCCCGACTCTTCCGTGAAGACGTCCAGCATCAGGCTGGTTTCGCTCCAGGGACGACTATGCAGGACAAAGGCGCGCTGCCATCCATCCATATGCTCGTCGTCTTGTGTTACTGGTCTTCGCCGTAACCGAGGCTGCGCAGAGCACGCTCATCATCGGCCCAGCCAGATTTCACTTTCACCCACAGTTCAAGGTGAACCGGCGCTTCGAACATCTCCTGCATGTCCTTTCGGGCTTCGATGCCGATGGTTTTGATCTTGGCGCCTTTGTTGCCGATCACCATCTTCTTCTGCCCTTCACGCTCAACGAGGATCAGGCCGTTGATGTCGTAGCCGCCACGCTCGTTGCTCTGGAAACGCTCGATCTCCACCGTCACAGAGTACGGCAGTTCAGCGCCCAGGAAACGCATCAGCTTTTCACGGATAATTTCAGACGCCATAAAGCGCTGAGAGCGATCGGTGATGTACTCTTCCGGGAAGTGATGAATCGCTTCCGGCAGATGTTTGCGCACGATGCCCGCGATAGTATCCACGTTCAGACCCGTCTCCGCAGACAGCGGAACGATGTCGAGGAAGTTCATCTGGCTACCGAGCCACTGCAGATGCGGCAGCAGATCGGCTTTTTCCTGCACGTTGTCAACTTTGTTGACGGCGAGGATGACCGGCGTTTTGCCGTCGCGCAGCTTGTTCAGCACCATCTCGTCGTCAGGCGTCCAGCGGGTGCCTTCCACAACGAAAATCACCAGCTCCACGTCGCCAATCGAGCTGCTCGCCGCCTTGTTCATCAGACGGTTGATGGCACGCTTCTCTTCCATGTGCAGGCCCGGGGTATCGACGTAGATCGCCTGATACGCGCCTTCAGTATGGATACCGACGATGCGGTGACGCGTGGTCTGCGCCTTACGCGAGGTGATAGAAATCTTCTGCCCAAGCAGATTATTCAACAAGGTGGATTTGCCGACGTTCGGACGTCCGACGATGGCAATAAATCCGCAATAGGTCTTTTCTTCGCTCATTCCAGCTCCAGCATTTTTAACGCCTGTTCGGCGGCAGCCTGTTCAGCCTTACGACGGCTTGAACCTGTGCCCACCACCGGTTCACTCAGGCCACTGACCTGGCAATGGATGGTAAATTCCTGATCGTGCGCTTCGCCACGAACCTGCACCACCAGATAAGATGGCAGCGGCAGATGACGGCCCTGCAAATATTCCTGCAGACGCGTTTTGGGATCTTTTTGTTTATCGCCCGGGCTGATTTCGTCCAGACGGGTCTGATACCAGTTCAGGATCAGCTTTTCGACGGTCTGGATATCGCTGTCCAAGAACACACCACCAATTAATGCTTCGACCGTATCGGCAAGAATAGATTCACGACGGAAGCCGCCGCTTTTCAGTTCACCCGGCCCAAGACGCAGACATTCGCCCAGCTCAAATTCGCGCGCGATTTCCGCAAGGGTATTACCCCGAACCAGCGTGGCACGCATGCGGCTCATATCACCTTCATCCACGCGCGGGAAACGATGATAAAGCGCATTCGCAATCACGAAACTTAAAATAGAGTCGCCTAAAAACTCGAGACGCTCATTATGTTTGCTGCTGGCACTGCGGTGGGTTAATGCCTGTTGCAACAACTCCTGATGATGAAAAGTGTAGCCCAGCTTCCGTTGAAGCCGATTAATTACGATGGGGTTCATGCGATACCAATAAATGAATGCGTCAAAAATGCAGCACACGAAACCGACCTGAGAAAACCAACGCGGTTTCGTGTGCCGTGGCACCCTTGCAGGGCCAACCTTAAACTTCGGGGGAATATTCTATACACAACGACAGGGGATGTCGTTAGTTCGAAGAGATTTATCGGTGAAATAATTCATGTAGCCGCGTTAATTCGCGGCTACACGTTCATTTAGTGAGAATTAATGGATTCCGCCAATACGATTCAGGCGTACACCGGTCGGCCATTCGCCTTCCTGCTTCTCAAAACTCATCCAGATTGCGGTCGCTTTACCCACCAGATTCGCTTCCGGCACAAAGCCCCAGTAACGGCTGTCCGCAGAATTATCGCGGTTGTCACCCATCATGAAGTAATGGCCTGGCGGTACAATCCAGCTTGCCAGCTGCTGGCCCGGCTGACGATAGTACATACCCACTTGATCCTGCGCGATTGGCACGGTGAGGATCCGGTGCGTCACGTCACCCAGCGTCTCTTTGCGCTCAACCAGACGAATACCGTTATCTATGGTTTCACCTTTCGGTACCTGGAAGAATCCGCTGCTCGCTTCGCCGCCGTTGTGACGGGCAAAGGTCTGCACAAAATCACTTGGCTCAACGTTCGAGTAAGTGATTGGCAGCGCGTTTTCACATGCAGTACCGGAGCTGCAGCCTGGCTGAACGGTGACTTCTTTCGCAACCGGATCGTAAGTCACTTTGTCACCCGGCAGACCTACCGCGCGCTTGATGTAGTCCAGGCGCGGATCTTCCGGATATTTGAACACCACGATGTCGCCACGTTTCGGATGACCGGTTTCGATCAGCGTTTTCTGGTAGATCGGATCTTTAATGCCGTAGGCAAACTTCTCTACCAGAATAAAATCACCAATCAGCAGCGTTGGCATCATTGAACCTGATGGGATCTGGAACGGTTCGTAAATAAACGAACGTACCACCAGCACAATCGCCAGCACCGGAAACACCGAGGCGCCCGTTTCCAGCCAGCCCGGTTTCGGACCGACTTTCTTCAGGGTTTTCGCGTCAATACCATCGCCAGTGGCAACCTGTGCGGCAGCCTGACGTTCACGACGTTTTGGGGCGAAGATAAACTTATCCAGACACCACAGCAGACCTGTCACCAGGGTAGCAATGACCAGGATCAGGGCAAACATGTTCGCCATGCCAACTCCTTAGGGTTATTTGCCGTCTTTACCAACATGAAGGATGGCAAGGAATGCTTCCTGCGGCAGCTCGACGTTACCGACCTGCTTCATACGCTTCTTACCTTCTTTCTGCTTCTGTAGCAGCTTTTTCTTACGGCTGACGTCACCGCCATAGCACTTCGCCAGAACGTTTTTACGCAGCTGTTTCACGGTAGAACGCGCGATAATGTGGTTGCCAATGGCCGCCTGAATCGCGATATCGAACTGCTGACGCGGGATCAGATCTTTCATCTTCTCAACCAGCTCGCGGCCACGGTATGGCGCATTGTCGTTGTGGGTGATCAGCGCCAGCGCATCCACACGCTCGCCGTTGATCAGCACGTCCACACGCACCATGTTGGAGGCCTGGAAGCGTTTGAAGTTGTAATCCAGTGACGCATAGCCACGGGAGGTGGACTTCAGACGGTCGAAGAAGTCGAGTACTACTTCCGCCATCGGGATTTCGTAGGTCAGTGCGACCTGGTTACCGTGGTAAACCATATTGGTCTGCACGCCGCGCTTCTCAATACACAGCGTAATGACGTTACCGAGGAATTCCTGCGGCAGCAGCATGTGACATTCGGCAATAGGCTCACGCAGCTCGTGAATATTGTTCAGCGGCGGCAGCTTGGACGGGCTGTCGACGTAGATCACTTCTTTCGAGGTGGTTTCAACTTCATACACTACCGTCGGCGCGGTGGTGATGAGGTCCAGATCGTATTCACGCTCCAGACGTTCCTGAATGATCTCCATGTGCAGCAGGCCGAGGAAGCCGCAGCGGAAGCCGAAGCCCAGCGCCGTTGAGCTTTCTGGCTCGTAGAACAGGGAGGCATCGTTCAGGCTCAGCTTGCCAAGCGCATCACGGAAGTTTTCGTAGTCGTCAGAGCTGACCGGGAACAGGCCCGCGTAAACCTGCGGTTTCACCTTTTTAAAGCCTGGCAGCGCTTTTTCTGCCGGGTTACGCGCACCTGTCAGGGTATCGCCCACCGGCGCACCGAGGATGTCTTTGATGGCGCACACCAGCCAGCCTACCTCGCCGCATGTCAGCTCGGTACGGTCAACCTGTTTTGGCGTGAAGATACCCAGACGGTCGGCGTTATAGACCTGTCCGGTACTCATAACCTTGATTTTGTCGCCTTTGCGCATGGTGCCGTTTTTAATACGCACCAGGGAGACAACGCCCAGATAGTTATCGAACCAGGAGTCAATAATCAGCGCCTGCAGCGGGGCATCCGGATCGCCTTCCGGGGCCGGAATATCACGTACCAGACGTTCCAGAACGTCGGTCACGCCGACGCCGGTTTTCGCAGAGCAGCGCACGGCATCGGTCGCGTCAATACCGACAATATCTTCAATCTCTTCCGCGACGCGCTCAGGATCGGCGGCTGGCAGGTCAATCTTGTTCAGAACCGGCACAACTTCGAGATCCATTTCCATCGCGGTGTAGCAGTTTGCCAGGGTCTGGGCTTCTACGCCCTGCCCGGCATCGACTACCAGCAGCGCGCCTTCACAGGCCGCGAGCGAGCGTGAAACCTCATAGGAGAAGTCAACGTGGCCTGGGGTGTCGATAAAGTTCAGCTGATAGGTTTCGCCATCAGCCGCCTTGTAATCCAGCGTGACGCTCTGCGCCTTGATGGTGATACCGCGTTCGCGTTCCAGGTCCATGGAGTCCAGAACCTGGGCTTCCATTTCACGATCAGACAGGCCACCGCAAATCTGGATAATACGGTCAGACAGCGTCGACTTACCGTGGTCAATGTGAGCAATGATCGAAAAGTTACGTATGTTCTTCATATAGTTAAATAATTATGCCTTACGAATTCCTGGAGGCCGCTGTTCTTAGCCTGACGTTTTTCAGTGCGAAAACGCAGCATTCTACACTACATCTCCGCTACCTGGAAATGGACTTAGCGCCAGGTATAGCGTGAAGAAAGGACGTTTTCTGTTTTAAGACGTAAAAATGACAAAGCCCGATGAATCACCGGGCCTCAGAAGAGAGCGTCTCAACGCGAAGCTGGTCTGGCGCCAGCCCAACGCTGAGAATGACAGGCTGCCACTCCTCGCGCGCGGCAAGCGTCGGGGAGAGGCCTTTGGCAAGCCAGAATCCCCCCAGCCCCCCTAATGCGGCACCGCACATGGCGGCACCGTCGGTGCCAAACAGCATCTGGAAAACGCCGCCCATGATAAACAGCCCGAGCAGCGGAGAGAGATAGACCAGCATGGCGGAGCTGAGCAGACTGCCTTCCGCGATGCCGAGTTCAACTTTCTGCCCGGCCATCAGCGGCTGTTCGCTCGGCACAGAAATCGTGTGCGAGGTTTGCGGCCCGAGCTTATTCAGCACGCGGCTGCCGCAACCGGCTCGGGATGCGCAGCTATTGCATGAGGCTTTTACATCGCAGCTCACCAGCGCAATGCCGTTTTGCCACGAGACTACCGTCGCCCATTCTTTGATCATTGTGCGGCCCTGAATTTAATGCTGTCGGAGATGCGCTTCGCCGTTTGCGGAGGAAGTTCCCCCACAATGGTGATCTCTGCATTATCGCGTACCGTTGTGCTCACCGTACGGCGCCCGGTACGCAGAATTTGTTCAGTGCTGTTTGCCGTTGCGCGATTGATATTCACCGAGAAGCTGAACAAACCATCGGAATAGAGGCGTGATTCCACCGGCGTTTCAATCGTTGGCAGCTGGCGACGGCTGCTGGACACTTCGCTAAATCCTTGCGGGATCCAGGCAGGTACCCAGTTGAAATTAACGGAATCGCCTGCCGGAACGGAGAGCAGCGGCGGCAGGCTGGCCTTAGCCAGATTCTGCATGCTGTTGCCAACCTGGTTATTCACGCTAAAGGAGATAACGCGGAACTGTTCCAACGTTTCACCGTCACGGTCAAGCAGGTCTACACGCATGGGGAGTTTGGTTTCCGCGTCAATCCAGACAATATAGCTGTAGCGCGTTCCATCCCGGGCGACAACGCGGATCACCTCACACAGTCTGTCCGCAATACGCGTACGCCCTACCGAAATAAAATCGTAGTAAGGGGCAAGCCGTTTGAAGTCGGTGTAAATGAGTGACGGCAGGGAATCAACGATATAGTCGCCATTGAGCGTGAAAGGCTCCAGGCCGGGTTCGAAATAGCTGATTTCGTTACCACGCTGGACAACTTCCCGACGCGGGCCATCCATCTGTAAAAGCTGGGCGAGCGGCTGATTATCAAGACGGGCATGGCGATAGCGTAACGACTCGACGCCCTGCTTATTGATGCTGATAAATGCCAACTCGTAATTGAGTGACTGGCTGGCCAGATTCATTTGCTGCAACAACGCCCCGGATGATACATCAGCCGAGGCGTTGGCAGAGAAGAACAGGCTACCCGCCATCAGAGACATGGCGAACCAAAGTTGCTTCATTACTGCGATTGCGTTCCTAAAGTTTGGTTTCCGGGCACCTGCACAGCAGCTTGCTGTGTCTGCGCCTGCTCAAACTGAAGCTGTTCAGAGTGCAGACGACGCTGCAACTCGTAATCCTGCAACATCGCATTAATGCGACGGCGCTGCTCCTGAACCTGCTGTTGCTGGCCGCCGCTGGCGGAAGCATCAGCCGGTACGCCCAGGCTTACCGGGCTGGCTTTGCCCATCATCGGCAGTGTGTTAAACACTGGCGCTTCTGGCTGCTGATTAGTTTCAGACTGAGTATTATAGTGCTGGACGCCAACGATAACTGCAAGCGATACGCATGCAGCCACACCCATTTGGGTAAGCTGGCTGGCCCACGGACGCACCTTTTGCCAGAATGGCATTTTCTGCCACTGGTGAGGTGCGGGTTGAGCTTCAGGAATCAGCGGAGTGGTCTGATGAACAGGCTCATTCTCAATCGCCGCCATGACGCGGGCTGAGATATCGAAATGGAGAACCTCGCCGGTGTCACCGCGAAGGGTGTCACGGATGAGATGGTAACTCTCCCAGGTCTCTTGCATTTCGGGAGAATGAGACAGCTCGTTGAGCAGCTCACTATCCACCGTTTCACCATCCATTAAAGCGGAAAGTTTTTCTTTCTGCATGCCTAATACCTTTTCCAGTATCCCGCTATCGTCAACGCCTGATAAGCGGTTGAACTTTATTATCAATAGCTTCTCGCGCACGGAAAATTCGTGAACGTACCGTGCCGACCGGACAATCCATGATAGCGGCTATCTCTTCATAGCTCAGACCATCCAGCTCCCGTAACGTAATTGCCATGCGTAAATCTTCCGGGAGCGACTCGATCGTGCGAAAAACGATTTGTCTCAGTTCTTCTGACAACATTAAGTTCTCAGGGTTCGAAATTTCTTTCAATGCGCCGCCACTTTCGAAGTTTTCGGCGTCGATTGCGTCCACATCACTAGAAGGCGGACGACGGCCCTGAGCGACCAGATAATTCTTTGCCGTATTGACCGCAATACGGTACAGCCAGGTATAAAAAGCACTATCTCCCCGGAACGAATCCAGCGCGCGATAGGCCTTAATAAAAGACTCTTGCACCACATCAGGCACATCACCTGACGGTACATAGCGGGAAACCAGGCTCGCCACCTTATGCTGGTAGCGCACCACCAGTAAGTTAAAGGCTTTCTGATCTCCCTTCTGGACCCGTTCAACCAGGACCTGGTCCGTTAACTGCTCGCTCATCCGAGGTAATGTCTCCCCAAACCTAAATTCCACGCGTTATCGAAACGCCACTCTAAAAATACCGCACTTTGAGCAAGCACCGAATTAGAGTGTCTGATCTTCAATAAGTTCCGTAACGCCTTTGTTTTTGTTCATCGCGCCGCAGACTGTTCATTTTCTCTCATTATAAGTCTGTTCACGATACGCACCACTTTCTGACAAGAAACATCTTTTTCCCGCCAGAAGAGTAACGCAACCCAGTCTTTATTTCATCACAAAATCTGACGCTAACGATCTGCTTCGCAAAATAATTTCACTCATTTACCCTCCGTTTACCTCCGCTTACGCGTTTAGCCATTGCAACACCCGTTAAAAAAAACGTGCGATAAATCGCATTCAGGTGCTATTCTGAGCCAACACTGTTTAGTAAATTAAACAACAATCATGAACACAACACCTGAACTCCATTGTGATGTACTGATCATCGGCAGCGGCGCTGCCGGTCTCTCTCTGGCGCTACGCCTGGCCGAGCATCAAAACGTTATCGTGCTGAGTAAAGGGCCGATAAGCGAGGGTTCCACGTTTTATGCCCAGGGCGGGATTGCCGCCGTGTTTGATGAGACAGACAGCATTGCCTCCCACGTCGACGATACGCTGATTGCCGGGGCCGGGATCGTGGATGCGCACGCCGCAGAGTTTGTCGCCAGCAATGCCCGCCATTGCGTGCAGTGGCTCATCGACCAGGGCGTCTTATTCGATACGCAGGTTCAACCCAACGGTGAAGAGAGCTATCACCTGACGCGCGAAGGCGGCCATAGCCACCGCCGCATCCTGCACGCAGCGGATGCCACCGGAAAAGAAGTGGAGACCACGCTGGTTGGCAAGGCGCTGAGCCATCCTAATATTCGGGTGCTTGAACGAAGCAATGCCGTTGATCTGATTATCTCCGACAAGATTGGCCTGCCGGGCACGCGTCGCGTGGTGGGCGCCTGGGTGTGGAACCGCAATAAAGAGAAGGTGGAAACCTGCCAGGCGAAGGCTGTGGTGCTCGCCACGGGCGGCGCCTCTAAAGTGTATCAGTACACCACGAACCCGGACATTGCCTCCGGAGACGGTATCGCGATGGCCTGGCGCGCCGGCTGCCGGGTGGCGAATCTTGAGTTTAATCAGTTTCACCCAACCGCTCTGTTCCATCCTCAGGCGCGCAACTTCCTGCTGACGGAAGCCCTGCGCGGCGAAGGCGCCTATCTGAAACGCCCTGACGGCACTCGCTTTATGCCGGACTTTGACGCCCGTGGCGAACTGGCCCCGCGCGATATCGTTGCCCGCGCCATCGACCATGAAATGAAGCGTCTTGGCGTGGACTGCATGTATCTTGATATCAGCCACAAGCCAGCAGAGTTTATTCGTCAGCACTTCCCGATGATTTACGAAAAACTGCTCAACCTTGGCATCGATTTAACCCGCGATCCGGTACCCATTGTGCCAGCCGCCCACTACACCTGCGGTGGGGTGATGGTTGACGATCATGGGCGTACCGATGTGGATGGTCTTTATGCTATTGGTGAGGTCAGTTATACCGGCCTTCACGGCGCGAACCGTATGGCCTCTAACTCGCTGCTGGAGTGCCTGGTCTACGGCTGGTCGGCCGCAGAAGACATCACGAAACGCATGCCCTACGCCCGCGAAACAGAGTGCCTGCCTGTCTGGGATGAAAGCCGCGTGGATAACCCGGACGAGCTGGTCGTGATCCAGCACAACTGGCATGAGCTACGGCTGTTTATGTGGGATTACGTGGGGATTGTGCGCACCACGAAACGTCTGGAACGCGCCTTGCGCCGCATCACTATGCTGCAGCAGGAAATTGACGAGTATTATGCCAATTTCCGCGTATCGAATAATCTGCTGGAGCTGCGCAACCTGGTGCAGGTTGCCGAGCTAATCGTTCGCTGCGCGATGATGCGTAAAGAGAGCCGCGGGTTGCACTATACCCTGGACTACCCGGATCAGCTTGCTGAATCCGGCCCGTCGATCCTCGCCCCGCAGGTTTACATAAACAGATAAAACGCCTGGGTCAGGGCAGTGTAATCTTCGGAATAACGCTGGTCTGGCCCACGGATCACCATTCGATCGTTAAAGCATTCCCCCTCTTTCGGCGAGAGCGCCAGCAGCACGCGGTGCGGCAGTCGGCCTTCCGTATCCGAAATGTCGGTACGCAGACGTAACGTCCAGCCGATCTCCTGCGCGATACCGATGAACGTGTTGCCCGTACTCTCAGGCAGGACCACGCAGAAAAAACCCTCTTCGGAGATAAGCTCGGCCGCGCTGGTGAGCAGCGCTTTATGATCGAGGGAACGGGTATAACGCGCCTGTTCGCGCTCGGGTGTCCCGCACTCAACGCCGGGCTCGTAGTAGGGAGGGTTGCTGACGATCAAATCGTAACGCGCGGTTTGTTCAGGCGCCCAGGCGAGCACATCCGCACATTCCACTTTCATGCGGGCTGCCCAGGGCGATTCGGCCATATTGTCACTCGCCTGCTCTGCCGCCTCCGCGTCCAGTTCGACGGCATCAATGGTGACATGCTCGTCCGTGCGCTGCGCCAGCATCAATGCCACCAGCCCGCTGCCAGTACCGATATCAAGAATACGCTTAACCCCTGCGACAGGCGCCCACGCTCCCAGTAAAATACCGTCTGTACCGACCTTCATGGCACAGCGATCGTGAGCGACAAAAAATTGTTTAAACGTAAAACCATCGCGGCGCAGTTGCGCTTTGAGTTGAGACATGTCGGGGCAACCTTCTAAGTGAAACTGGAGTAGCATAGGGGAAAGCGAAGTGGCCGAAAAGCGATATCCGTACAAACAGATGAAGATTACAGCCGTAACGTCTATAATCAGCGCCCCACACAGAGGTAGAACATGACTGTAACGACTTTTTCCGAACTTGAACTCGATGAAAGCCTGCTCAATGCACTTGAGAGCAAAGGCTTCACACGCCCGACCGCCATTCAGGCAGCGGCCATTCCGCCTGCGCTTGAGGGCCGCGATGTGCTCGGTTCTGCGCCAACCGGTACGGGGAAGACTGCAGCCTATTTGCTGCCTGTGTTGCAGCATCTGCTCGACTTCCCACGCAAAAAATCTGGCCCGCCGCGTATTTTAATCCTGACGCCGACGCGCGAACTGGCCATGCAGGTGGCCGATCACGCGCGTGAACTCGCGGCAAATACCCATCTGGATATCGCTACCATCACCGGCGGCGTTGCGTATATGAACCACGCCGAAGTGTTCAGCGAAAACCAGGACATCGTCGTTGCGACGACAGGCCGCCTGCTGCAGTACATTAAAGAAGAGAACTTTGACTGCCGCGCGGTTGAAACGCTGATCCTCGACGAAGCCGACCGTATGCTGGACATGGGCTTCGCACAGGATATCGAGCATATTGCGGGTGAAACGCGCTGGCGTAACCAGACGATGCTGTTCTCTGCCACCCTTGAAGGGGAAGCGATTAAAGACTTCGCAGAGCGTCTGCTGAAAGATCCGGTAGAAGTGTCGGCGACGCCGTCCACCCGTGAGCGTAAGAAGATCCACCAGTGGTACTACCGCGCGGACAACCTTGAGCACAAGGTCGAATTGCTCAAACACCTGCTGAAGCAGGAAGATGCGCTGCGCACAATCGTGTTTGTGCGTAAGCGCGAGCGCGTGCACGAGCTGGCAGAAATGCTGCGTAACGCCGGGATCAACAACTGCTATCTCGAAGGCGAGATGGCGCAGATCAAGCGTACCGAAGGCATTAAGCGCCTGACCGATGGCCGCGTTAACGTGCTGGTTGCCACAGACGTGGCCGCTCGCGGGATCGACATTCCGGACGTCAGCCACGTCATTAACTTCGATATGCCGCGCAGCGGCGATACCTATCTGCACCGTATTGGCCGTACCGGCCGCGCGGGCCGCAAAGGTATTGCGATTTCACTGGTCGAAGCGCATGACTACCTGCTGCTGCAGAAAATTGGCCGCTATGTTGACGAGCCGCTGAAAGCGCGGGTTATTGATGGCTTGCGCCCAACCACACGTGCGCCGAGTGAAAAAATGACGGGTAAACCGTCCAAGAAAGCGCTCGCGAAACGTGCTGAGAGAAAAGAGAAAGAAAAAGAGAAACCGCGCGTGAAGCAGCGTCACCGCGATACCAAAAATATTGGTAAACGCCGTAAGCCAAGCTCTGCCGCATCAGAGACAAAAACGGAAGAGTAAAAAAAAGCCGGGGACAATCCCCGGCTTTTTTATTCACCCCCGTAGCTGAAGCCTTACAGGCTTTCAGTAAAGGTACGCGCGATAACGTCGCGCTGCTGTTCTGGGGTCAGAGAGTTGAAGCGTACCGCATAACCAGACACGCGAATGGTCAGCTGCGGGTATTTTTCTGGGTGCTCAACCGCGTCCATCAGCGTTTCGCGGCGCAGTACGTTTACGTTCAGGTGCTGACCACCTTCCACGCGCACTTCTGGCTTCACTTCCATTGGAATTTCACGGTACTCGATTTCGCCCAGTTTGCTCACCGGCACGATTTCATCTTCAGCAAAACCCGCTTTCGCGACGACACAGCGCGCTTCGTTTTTCTCGCTGTCCAGCAGCCAGAAAGAGTTGAGCAGATCGTCATTTGCAGCTTTAGTAATCTGGATACCTGTAATCATGTGTTGCCTCCCTTAGGCTACATTAACTGATGCCGGCCTCTCGCGGCCAATTGGTAAAACCATTGTTTCTTGTGTGTATATATATCATTCACACCCCGGTGATTTATTGATTTAAATCAACAAAAACACCAACCACATAAAGAGTGTGGTTTGAGTTTATTGTTTTAGATCAATTTTACGACCTTACCAATTCAATTTACCCTGCACATTTTCAACATAAATTTAGCTACTTAGCGCACATTTCGGCGTGGAATTTTGCTCACCGGGCTTTAGCAGGTAAGCTAGTCAGAGATTGAGATTCGCAGGAGAGCGAGATGACGACACCTTTAACCTGGCATGACGTGCTGGCAGAAGAAAAGCAGCAGCCCTATTTTATCAATACGCTCAACACCGTTGCGGCTGAGCGTCAGTCCGGACAGACGATTTACCCGCCGCAGAAAGATGTGTTCAACGCCTTTCGCTACACCGAGCTGAGCGATGTGAAAGTGGTCATTCTGGGCCAGGATCCCTATCACGGTCCGGGCCAGGCGCATGGGCTGGCGTTTTCCGTACGTCCGGGCGTGGCGATCCCCCCTTCTCTGCTCAATATGTATAAAGAGCTTGAAGGAACCGTGCCCGGGTTTACCCGACCAAGCCACGGCTACCTGGAAGGCTGGGCGCGCCAGGGCGTGCTGTTATTGAACACGGTACTCACCGTACGGGCCGGCCAGGCGCACTCGCATGCCAGCCTGGGCTGGGAGACGTTCACCGATAAAGTCATCAGCCTGATCAACGAACACCGTGAAGGGGTCGTGTTTTTACTCTGGGGATCGCATGCGCAGAAGAAAGGGGCGATTATTGACCGCCAGCGTCATCACGTGTTGAAAGCGCCGCACCCGTCACCGCTGTCTGCACATCGCGGTTTCTTCGGCAGTAATCATTTTGTTCTGGCGAACGAATGGCTGGAAAAACGTGGCGAAACGCCAATTGACTGGATGCCTGTGTTACCGGCTGAGAGCGAGTAGTATTTGAATGTGCCGGGTCAGGCCCGGCACATGAAGAGGCTTATGCCTTATTCTGACGCCACCATTCGGCCAGCAGTACGCCGGTTGCAACGGATACGTTCAGACTTTCCACATTGCCTGTCCCATCAATTGAGACGCTCAGATCTGCACTGGAGAGCGCCGCATCAGACAGACCATCGCGTTCCTGACCCAGCACCAGCACCATCTTGCGTGGCAGCGTCGCTTTAAACAGCGGCGTACCGGCATGGCTCGAGGTAGTCACGATGGAATAACCCGCTTTGCGGAACTGCTCAAGGGCATCCAGCACGCTGTCGTCGGTGATCGGCTGTACGTGCTCGGCTCCGCCTTCCGCAGTACGGATCGCAGCGCCGGATTCCAGCAGCGCGGCATCCTGCAGCAGTACGCCTTTCACGCCAAAGTGCGCGCAGCTACGCATCATTGCGCCCAGGTTATGCGGGTTGCCCACATCTTCCAGCGCCAGCACGCAGTCATCGGCATCCGCCTGACTGACCCACTGCTGAACGGTGGTGCCGTTACGTTTTTTGATCAGGAAGCAGACGCCGCCGTGGTGTTCGGTACCGGATGCTTTGGTCAGCTCGGCATCATCAACCACGTGGTAGGCTTTGCGGTTTGCCGCCATCCAGCGCAGCGCTTCTTTAAAGCGCGGGGTTACGCTCTGGATGAACCAGGCGCGGACGATACATTCAGGACGGCTCTGGAACAGCGCCTGGCAGGCGTTCTCGCCATACACGCGGGTCTCTTCCGCACGCTGACGGCGCAGCACTTCCGGGTCGATAAAGCTTTTACCGCTGATACCGCCGTGATCGGCCTTTTCTGGCGTTTCGTCGCCAGGTGCACGAGAAACGGTGCGCCACGGGGAGGCGTTATCACGTGAGAAGTCATCCCGCGGACGGTCATCGCGTTTGCGATCGTCACGCTTGCGGTCATCACGTTTGCGGTCATCACCGCGGTTGTTTCTGTCATCGCGGGCGGGGCGACGGCCACCGTTTGCACGAGAAGACGCCGGACGCCCGCCACCTTTTCCGGTACGCGGATTTTGGGTGCGTTTATCAGAGTCATCATCACTGCGGACATACATCACTTTGACCTTGCCGCTTTTGTTTTTCATTTCGTCGTTCATGCTTTTCTCCACCAGCGCTGCGCGAAGCGCGCAGATTACCCGATGTGCCAGCGCATAGCCATAATTTCGTACAAAAGCCTGTGACTATTGTTCTCATTGAATAAAACGCATTGTTGTTTCAAACAGGCTCATTGATAATATGTAACATATTAGAAACATTACCGGCGTCTTGCCGCTGTCCCACGGCTCTATCAGAGGTTAGTTATGAATACCGTATGTGCCAACTGTCAGGCTCTTAACCGCATTCCGGACGATCGGGTTGAAGATGGTGCGAAATGCGGACGTTGTGGCCATGAATTGTTTGATGGCGATGTCATTAACGCGACGGGTGCTACGCTGGACAAACTCCTCAAGGACGATCTGCCTGTCGTAGTGGATTTCTGGGCGCCCTGGTGTGGCCCATGCCGAAGCTTCGCGCCGATCTTCGAAGACGTGGCCGAAGAACGCAGCGGGAAAATACGTTTCGTTAAGGTCAATACCGAAGCTGAACCTGAACTGAGCGCCCGTTTTCGCATTCGCAGCATCCCGACGATTATGATTTTCAAAAAGGGTGAAGTGGTCGACATGCTCAACGGTGCGGTGCCTAAAGCCCCGTTTGATAGCTGGCTTAACGAATCACTGTAACATTCACGGGGCACATCTTGTGCCCCGTTCCCGCCTCTGCGAAAATAGGGTTTTTCCTGCATTTCGCCCATGACTGATAACGCTGTTCTTCAATTACGCGCCGAACGCCTTGCGCGCGCCACCCGTCCGTTCCTCGCGCGCGGAAACCGTATTCGCCGCTGTCAGCGTTGCCTGCTGCCGCTGAAGGTTTGCCTGTGCGAGACGCTGACCCCGAGTTCGGCACAGAGCCGTTTTTGTCTGGTCATGTTTGATACCGAGCCGATGAAGCCCAGCAATACTGGTCGCCTGATTGCCGATATTCTGCCGGATACCGCGGCGTTTCAGTGGTCCCGCACGGAGCCCCCTCAGGCCCTGCTCGACTTAGTGGCAAACCCTGACTATCAGCCGATGGTCGTTTTCCCTGCGTCATATGCAGGTGTCGATCGCCAGGTGCTTTCGACGCCGCCATCCGGTAAACCGCCGTTGTTTATTATGCTGGACGGCACCTGGACCGAAGCGCGAAAAATGTTTCGCAAAAGCCCGTATCTCGACGCACTGCCGGTGATTTCTGTCGATCTTTCCCGCGTCTCCGCCTACCGTCTTCGTGAAGCGCATGCTGACGGGCAATACTGCACCGCCGAAGTGGCCATTGCGCTTCTGGATCTGGCGGGTGATACCGCTGCGGCTGGCGCCCTGGGCAACCATTTCTCCTGTTTCCGGGAACGCTATCTGGCAGGAAAAACCGTTCATAAGGGCAGCGTCACAGCAGCCGAGACGGAAAGCGTTTAAAATCATCAGGTCGCTTGCATTCACAGGAGGCCTGCATGAGCCAGCGAGGGTTAGAAGCGCTACTTCGTCCTAAATCCATTGCCGTCATCGGCGCATCAATGAAACCGGATCGTGCTGGCTATCTGATGATGCGCAACCTGCTGGCCGGGGGATTTAATGGTCCCGTTATGCCCGTCACGCCGGCGTATAAGGCGGTTCAGGGAGTGCTTGCATGGCCTGATGTACAGAGCCTGCCTTTCGTACCGGATCTGGCCGTACTGTGTACAAACGCGAAACGGAATCCGGAGCTGCTGGAATCGCTCGGCAAGAAAGGCTGTAAAACCTGCATTATTCTCTCGTCTCCGCCTGAACAGAAAGCCGAGCTTCTGGCCTGCGCCAGCCGCTATCAAATGCGCATTCTTGGGCCAAACAGTCTCGGCCTGCTCGCCCCCTGGCAGGGCTTAAATGCCAGCTTCTCTCCGGTTCCGATCCGCAAAGGCAAGCTCGCGTTTATCTCGCAGTCGGCTGCGGTATCGAACACCATCCTCGACTGGGCGCAGCAGCGTGAAATGGGATTCTCCTACTTCATTGCTCTCGGCGACAGTCTGGATATCGACGTTGATGAGCTGCTGGATTTTCTGGCGCGCGACGGTAAAACCAGTGCGATTCTGCTTTATCTTGAGCACCTCAGCGACGCGCGTCGTTTTGTCTCGGCGTCGCGAAGCGCGTCGCGCAATAAGCCGATCCTGGTAATCAAAAGCGGGCGCAGCCCTGCGGCTCAGCATCTGCTGCAGTCGCATTCCGGCATGGATCCCGCCTGGGACGCCGCTATTCAGCGCGCGGGTTTGCTGCGGGTACAGGATACGCACGAGCTTTTTTCCGCCGTTGAGACGTTAAGCCATATGCGCCCGTTGCGCGGCGAGAAGTTAATGATTGTCAGTAACGGCGCCGCCCCTGCCGCACTCGCGCTGGATGAGCTGTGGCGGCGCTTCGGCAAGCTGGCCACGCTGAGTGAAGAGACGCTGCAGCGCCTGAAAGATGCGCTTCCGACCAGCGTGACGCCCGGCAATCCGCTTGATTTACGCGATGACGCCAGTAGCGACCGCTATATCAGGGCCATTTCCATTTTGCTGGATAGCCAGGATTTCGACGCGCTGATGATTATTCACTCCCCCAGCGCGGTCGCGCCGGGCAGCGAAAGCGCGCGCGCGCTCATTGAGGCCGTGCGCAATCATCCGCGAGGCAAATATGTCACCCTGCTCACCAACTGGTGCGGTGAGTTTTCTTCGCAGGAGGCGCGACGCCTGTTCAGCGAAGCCGGACTGCCAACCTACCGCACGCCGGAAGGCACCATAACCGCGTTTATGCATATGGTGGAATATCGCCGCAACCAGAAACAGCTCCGTGAGACGCCGGCGTTGCCCGGGAATTTGACGGCCAATACCGTTGACGTTCACCGGCTGTTGCAGCAGGCGATTGAAGAAGGCGCGACGTCGCTGGATACGCATGAAGTCCAGCCCATTCTGGGCAGCTACGGGATGCAGACCCTGCCGACCTGGATCGCCAGCGACAGCGCTGAGGCCGTACATATTGCCGAGCAGATTGGCTATCCGGTTGCCCTGAAGCTGCGTTCGCCGGATATTCCGCATAAGTCTGACGTTCAGGGGGTGATGCTCTACCTGCGGACGGCGGCAGAGGTGCAGCAGGCAGCCGATGCCATCTTCGATCGGGTCAAAATGGCCTGGCCGCAGGCAAGGATCCACGGCTTGCTGGTGCAAAGCATGGCTAACCGCGCAGGCGCTCAGGAGTTACGCGTGGTGGTCGAACACGATCCCGTTTTCGGCCCGCTCATCATGCTGGGTGAAGGCGGCGTGGAGTGGCGCCCGGAGGAGCAGGCCGTGGTGGCGTTACCGCCGCTGAACATGAACCTGGCGCGTTACCTGATCATCCAGGCGATTAAAAGCAAAAAGATCCGCGGCCGGAGCGCGCTGCGTCCGCTTGATATTGCCGGGCTAAGTCAGTTCCTGGTGCAGGTCTCTAACCTGATTGTGGATTGCGCCGAGATCCAGCGGCTGGACATTCATCCGCTGCTCGCCTCCGGCAATGAGTTTACGGCGCTGGACGTGACCCTGGATATCGCGCCCTTTGAAGGAGACAGAGAGAGCCGTCTGGCGATCCGCCCGTATCCCCTGCAGCTGGAGGAGTGGGTTGAGATGAAAAATGGGGAACGCGCCCTGTTCCGCCCTATTCTGCCGGAAGATGAGCCCCAGCTGCGGGCCTTTATCTCTCAGGTCACGAAAGAGGATCTTTATTATCGCTATTTTAGCGAAATCAACGAATTTACCCACGATGATTTAGCCAATATGACCCAGATCGACTACGATCGAGAAATGGCGTTTGTTGCCGTTCGTCGCGCCGATGAGGGTGATGAGATCCTCGGCGTCACGCGTGCCATTTCTGACCCGGATAACGTCGATGCGGAGTTTGCCGTGCTGGTGCGCTCCGATCTTAAAGGTCTGGGCCTGGGAAGACGACTGCTGGAAAAACTCATCAGTTATACGCGAGATCACGGATTGTTACGCCTTAATGGCATTACTATGCCTAACAATCGCGGTATGGTGACCCTGGCGCGAAAACTTGGGTTTGACGTTGATATTCAGCTGGACGAAGGTATTGTTGCCTTATCCCTCAGTCTGACATCAGCAGACAAACGCGAGTAAGCTACTGGAAATGTTACCCACTTTGGACGGGACTGGTGGTATCATTGTCCGCTTATGTTGTTTGCATAGTACAGACAACCCTTCAATGAACAGAGAAGAAACGCACTGTGATGTTGTCAAAATTTAAGCGTAATAAACATCAACAACACCTTGCTCAACTACCGAAGATTTCTCAGTCAGTTGATGATGTAGAGTTCTTTTACGCTCCCGCTCATTTTCGGGAGACGCTTCTGGAAAAGATTGCCAGCGCCACGCGACGCATTTGCATTGTGGCACTGTATCTTGAACAGGATGAAGGCGGGCGCGCGATCCTGAACGCGCTCTATGAAGCCAAACGTCAGCGTCCGGAACTGGATGTTCGCGTGCTGGTAGACTGGCATCGCGCTCAGCGTGGCCGTATTGGCGCTGCCGCATCAAACACCAATGCTGACTGGTATTGCCGCACGGCGCAGGAAAATCCTGGCGTTGACGTGCCTGTTTATGGCGTCCCGGTGAATACCCGTGAAGCGCTCGGCGTTCTTCATTTCAAGGGGTTCATCATTGATGACAGCGTGCTATACAGCGGCGCCAGCCTCAATGATGTCTACCTTCATCAGCTCGATAAATATCGCTACGACCGCTACCATCTGATCCGTAATCCGCAGATGGCCGATATCATGTTCAACTGGGTTGATAAGAATCTGGTTCATGGCCGTGGCGTTAATCGTCTTGACGATCCCGAGCGTCCGAAAAGCCCGGAGATCAAAAACGATGTTCGCGCCTTCCGCCAGGAGCTGCGCGATGCGGTCTATCATTTCCAGGGAGATGCGAACAACGAAGAGTTATCCGTTACCCCGCTGGTAGGGCTCGGCAAATCAAGCCTGCTGAACAAAACGATTTTCCATCTGATGCCGTGCGCGGAGCAGAAACTGACTATCTGCACGCCGTATTTCAACCTTCCTGCCGTGCTGGTGCGTAATATCATTCAGCTGCTGCGCGAGGGTAAAAAAGTGGAAATCATCGTGGGTGATAAAACGGCAAATGACTTCTTCATTCCCGAAGATCAGCCGTTCAAAATCATTGGTGCGCTGCCTTATCTCTATGAGATTAACCTGCGTCGTTTCCTTAGCCGCTTACAGTATTACGTCAACACTGACCAGCTGGTTGTGCGTCTCTGGAAAGATGAAGACAATAGTTACCATCTCAAAGGCATGTGGGTCGACGATGAGTGGATGCTGCTGACAGGTAACAACCTGAACCCGCGCGCATGGCGACTGGATCTGGAAAACGCTATCCTGATTCATGACCCGCAGCATGAGTTAGCCGCCCAACGTGAACGCGAGCTGGAGCTGATTCGCACCCATACGACCGTCGTGAATCACTACCGCGAACTGCAGAGCATTGCCGATTATCCGGTAAAAGTTCGCAAGCTTATTCGCCGCTTACGTCGTATCCGTATCGACCGACTTATCAGCCGTATTCTGTAATATCCAGGCCCAGTCACCCGCAGGGCTTTTTTATGGAGCCCGTTGATGCGTATTCCTCTGGTACTGAGTGTGCTCTTCCTGAGTGGCTGTAGCCATATGGCTAACGATAGCTGGTCCGGACAGGACAAAGCACAGCATTTCCTCGCTTCCGCGATGTTGTCCGCAGCCGGTAATGAATATGCCCAGCACCAGGGATACAGCCGGGATCGTAGCGCGGCGATCGGGTTAATGTTCTCAGTAGGTCTTGGGGCATCAAAAGAACTGTGGGATAGCCGCCCCGCAGGGAGCGGCTGGAGCTGGAAAGATTTCGCCTGGGATGTCGCCGGCGCAACGACCGGCTATGCCGTATGGCAGATGGCGCGATATTAAAGTCGAATGCCTTTCCCTTTGCGATGCAGCATCAGGGAGACAACAAACGCCAGTGCCCCCATTCCCGTTACGTACCAGAAGAATGTCGTTTCGCTTCCCCATGATTTAAGCGACAGCGCGACGTACTCCGCCGATCCGCCAAACACCGCGTTGGCTACCGCATAAGAGAGCCCTACCCCTAACGCACGGACCTGCGCCGGGAACATCTCGGCTTTCAGTATCCCGCTGATGGAGGTATAGAAACTGACAATCACCATCGCCACCATCACCAGCGCAAAGGCGGCATACGGTGAAGAGACATGCTGAAGCGCTGTCAGAATGGGAACGGTACATAATGCCGATAATCCGCCAAAAATGAGCATTGAGGTACGTCGGCCAATTTTATCCGAGAGCGCACCGACGATCGGCTGTATGAGCATAAAAACAAACAGCGCCGCAGTCATGACCACACTGGCGACGTTTGCGTGCATGCCGGTGGTATTCACCAGGTACTTTTGCATATAGGTGGTGAAAGTATAAAAACTGAGAGAGCCGCCCGCAGTGAAGCCAAGAACCATCAGGAAAGCTTTGCGGTTACGCCATAACCCTTTGAATGTTCCCGCCTCCTTCAGCATCCGGACCTCTTTCTGAGAGGTTTCATCTAACTGACGGCGTAGCCAAAGTGCGACAATCGCCAGCACTGCCCCCATTGCGAAAGGAATTCGCCATCCCCAGGCATGAAGTTGTTCGTCCGTCAAAATCTGCTGCAGGATCACCACCACAAGAATGGCCAGCAGTTGACCGCCAATCAGCGTGACGTACTGGAATGAGGCGTAAAAACCTTTACGGCCTTCCAGGGCAATTTCGCTCATGTAGGTCGCACTGGTACCGTATTCACCGCCCACCGATAATCCCTGAAATAAGCGGGCCAGCAAAAGTAGCGCCGGTGCCCAGGTGCCAATCGATTCATATCCCGGTAAGCAGGCGATCACCAGCGAGCCAAAGCACATCATACACACCGAGATCAGCATCGAGGCCTTACGCCCTCGACGATCCGCAATACGGCCGAACAGCCAGCCCCCGATGGGTCGCATTAAAAACCCTGCGGCAAAAACCCCAGCCGTTTGTAGCAGCTGTGTAGTGGTGTTGCCGGATGGGAAGAAAATATGTGCGAAGTAGAGTGAACAGAATGAGTAGACGTAAAAGTCGAACCATTCAACCAGATTCCCTGAAGAGGCGCTGATGATTGCCCATACCCTTCTTCGGGTATCACTGTGAGCCAGCGTCCCGTGTGATGTCATGCTTTCTGTCATTGTGATTATGCTCCTGCCATAAACTGCGGCGTATTGAGCCAGAAGGCTCAATAACCTCGTAAATGGAATGTTATAATTTTGTTATAGATGACATTGCGACAGGGATCACACATTCCATTAGCAGGATAAGGGATTAAGAGAAAGGCCAGGATGGAGATAAAAGCAAAAAACCCCGCACCTTTCGGTACGGGGTTCTTCTTGTTTGATGCCTGG
>OGSG01000012.1_pt1 | contig 186909 bp, 170 predicted proteins | sample 1573841 | NCBI WGS metagenome assembly OGSG01 (sample SAMN03295849, study PRJEB24534) | human gut metagenome | isolation source: fecal sample 2 from infant 7 | host: Homo sapiens | place: USA: Pittsburgh, PA | collected 2014-07
CGCCGATGGTAGTGTGGGGCCTCCCCATGCGAGAGTAGGGAACTGCCAGGCATCAAATTTAGTGTGCTGATATGGCTCAGTTGGTAGAGCGCACCCTTGGTAAGGGTGAGGTCCCCAGTTCGACTCTGGGTATCAGCACCAGTTTTTCGGTTAATGTTCGGCATTTAAAAAGAATTTGCCTGGCGGCTGTAGCGCGGTGGTCCCACCTGACCCCATGCCGAACTCAGAAGTGAAACGCCGTAGCGCCGATGGTAGTGTGGGGCCTCCCCATGCGAGAGTAGGGAACTGCCAGACATCAAATAAAGCAAAAGGCCCAGTCGACAGACTGGGCCTTTTGCTTTTGCGTTGCTTGTCGGTGAATCGCCAGCTTAAGAAGAATAAATCCACCACACCTGGATTTTAACGTTTCGAGCAACGCTCCCGAAGATAGCGAACAGAGCACTGGCTCCAGCGTCTCGACATTCACAGAAAATCTCTCAGCCCAATTATGCAGGGTTTTACTTTTGAGCGCTTCACTGCTCCATTGTAAAAGCCGACCGATCAACTTCCCGCCTTATCCCTGTTCTTACACCTGAATAGCAGGACACGTTCTCCAAACGCTAATTCGAAACGGCAAAAAAACGGCGCGCTCCAGCCACATCGTCACGGTAAAAGAAAAAAGAGAGTACGCCCCACCAGAACGGCAGGGCGAAAGACCGATTAATGAATAACCTGAGAGAGAAAAGCGCGGGTACGTTCTGACTGCGGATTCGAGAAAAACTCCTGTGGCGGTGCCTGTTCGACAATCTCGCCGCGATCCATAAAGATCACCCGGTCTGCCACCGTGCGCGCAAAACCCATTTCATGCGTGACGCATAACATCGTCATACCTGACTCTGCGAGACCAATCATCGTGTCGAGTACCTCTTTGACCATCTCGGGATCGAGCGCTGATGTCGGCTCATCAAATAACATAATTTTCGGCTTCATACACAATGAGCGAGCTATCGCCACGCGTTGCTGCTGTCCACCGGAGATCTGCCCCGGAAATTTATGCGCATGTTCTGCGATGCGTACTCTTTCCAGATAATGCATCGCCAGAGCTTCCGCCTCTTTTTTAGGGAGTTTACGCACCCAAATCGGTGCCAGCGTACAGTTCTGCAATACGGTCAGGTGCGGGAACAGATTAAAGTGTTGGAACACCATCCCCACTTCGGTGCGCACCTTTTCGATATTGCGTAGATCGTCGTTCAGCTCAATGCCATCGACCACGATGCGCCCTTGCTGATGTTCTTCCAGATGATTGATACAGCGGATCGTGGTCGATTTACCGGAGCCGGATGGCCCGCACAGTACGATGCGCTCCCCCTGTTTCACCTTCAGGTTAATATCTTTCAGCACGTGAAACTGACCGTACCATTTATTCACGTTTTCCAGCGTAATCATCGCGTCGGCAGGCTGCAGTGTAATTTGACTCATGGTTATCCTCAGTGCGGCGTACGCCCGGTGTGAAAGCGCTTTTCCAGATGCTGGCTGTAGCGCGACATGCTAAAGCAGAAGATCCAATAGATAAGCGCGGCAAAAACATAGCCCTCCGTCGACATCCCGAGCCAGGCGGGATCGACCGTCGCCTGTTGGACGCTGCTGAACAGATCGAAAAGCCCGATAATAATGACCAGGCTCGTATCTTTAAAAAGGGCGATAATGGTATTGACCAGGCCCGGTATCACAAGCTTCAGAGCCTGGGGCAGGATCACCAGCCCCTGCGTTTTCCAGTAGCCCAGTGCCAGCGATTCCGCGGCCTCGTACTGGCCTTTGGGAAGCGCCTGCAGGCCACCGCGAACCACTTCGGCCACATAAGCAGACTGGAACAGAATCACCCCGACCAGCGCGCGGATAAGCTTATCGATGCTTGTCCCTTCCGCCATAAAGAGCGGCAGCATGACAGATGACATAAACAGCACCGTAATCAGCGGTACGCCACGCCAGAACTCAATAAAAATCACTGAAAGCACTCGCACGACTGGCATTCGGGAGCGACGCCCCAGCGCCAGCAGGATCCCCAGCGGCAGCGCGCCGGCTATCCCCACCGAGGCGATAATCAGCGTCAGCGTAAGCCCGCCCCACTGACGGGTTTCAACCCGCTCAAGGCCCAGAAAACCGCCATACATCAGCCACCACACCACAAGGGGATACGCGATGGCCCAGCACGTGATGTAACGACCACGCTGCGGCAGGCCTTTCCAGAACATCGGCACAATCGACACCAGACCGACAATCAGCGCCAGATTAATGCGCCAGCGTTCGTCATGCGGATAAAGCCCATACATAAACTGGCCGAAGCGAGCGTGAATAAATACCCAGCAGGCACCTTCTTTGGTGCAGTCGGCGCGGGTGCTGCCCACCCAGTTGGCCTGCAAAAACGCCCAGTTCAGCAGCGGCGGGATCAGCTCCCACATCATCCAGAGACAGAACAGGGTCAGCAGGCTATTACTCCAGCTGGAGAACAGATTTTTGCGCATCCAGACCAACGCGCCACGGTTAACCGGACGCGCAGGAGCAGGCGATATCGCATTCGTCGTCATGATTAACGCTCCACCAGGGCTATACGCCGGTTATAAAGGTTCATCAGCAGCGAAATCGACAGGCTGATAATGAGATACACCGACATCGTGATAGCGATCGTTTCAATCGCCTGTCCGGTCTGGTTCAGCACCGTACCGGCAAACAGCGACACCATATCGGGGTAACCAATAGCGGCCGCCAGCGACGAGTTTTTCACAATGTTCAGGTACTGGCTGGTTAACGGTGGAATAATGACGCGCATCGCCTGCGGGATAATGACCTGGCGCAGCGTGACCGGGTTTGGGAGACCTAACGAGCGGGCCGCCTCATGCTGGCCGTGCGGTACAGATAAAATCCCGGCGCGGATAATCTCAGCAATAAAGGCTGAGGTATAAACCGAAAGCGCCAGCGTCAGCGCCGCCAGCTCCGGTATAAGCGCCAGCCCGCCGTTGAAGTTAAACCCGCGCAGCGCAGGCACATCCCAGTGCATCGCGGGGCCAAATATCAGATGTGCCAGCAGCGGTAGCACGACGATCAGCAGCAAAAGCGAAGGCCAGGTACGCCGCAACTGGCCGGTTTTCATCTGATGTTTCTTATTGAAGCGATACAGCCCGGCGGACAACGCGAGCGCGATGACCAGCGCCGCCACAAAAGCCAGCGCGCCTTCCCCCGCCTCGGGCGAGGGCAGGTAAAGCCCGCGGTTGCTTAAAAACGCCAGATCGAACGCGCTGACTGCCTGCCGTGGGCCTGGCAAGTTACGCAGCACTGCGAAGTACCAGAAGAAGATCTGTAACAGCGGCGGAATATTGCGGAATGTCTCAATATAAATCGTAGAGAGTTTACGCAGCAGCCAGTTATCAGAAAGCCGCGCAAGGCCGATAAAAAAGCCGAGAAACGAGGCGAAAACGATACAGAGCGCGGAAACCAGCAGCGTATTCATCAGGCCTACCAGGAAAACGCGGCCATACGTATCGCCTTCCTGGTAATCAATCAGATGCTGAACAATGCCAAACCCGGCGCTGCGATCGAGAAACGCGAATCCTGAGGTAATGCCCCGATTATTCAGGTTAGTAATGGTGTTATGAATTAAATACGCGGTGATGCCAAGCACGACAGCAATCGCCACAATCTGGTACAGCCATGCGCGAACCGCAGGGCTGGAAAGGGAAAGAGGGCCTTGCACGCCAGGGCGTCGATGGAACATAGGTAAACCTCAGGCAACCATAACTCTGGGCTGGGCGCCGCAATCGCGACGCCCGTAACGGCATACTGCTTAACGTACCGGCGGCGCGTACTGAATCCCGCCTTTATTCCAGAGGTTGTTCTGGCCACGTTTGATCTTCAGCGGGCTTTCCTGGCCGACGTTACGCTCGAAGATCTCGCCGTAGTTACCGACCTGCTTGATGATGTTATACGCCCACTTATTGTCGAGCTTCAGATCCTTGCCGTAGTCGCCTTCTTTGCCTAACAGGTGCGCCATATCCGGTGTGGAAGGGTTAGCCGCTTTAGCATCGACGTTTTTAGAGTCGATGCCCATCTCTTCGGCGTTCAGCATGGCAAACAGCGTCCAGCGCACAATGGAGAACCACTCGTCATCGCCGCGGCGAACGACCGGGCCCAGCGGCTCTTTGGAGATAACTTCCGGCAGAACAATCCATTCGGCTGGGTTGCTGAGCTTAATGCGCAGCGCGTAAAGCTGAGACTGGTCAGACGCCAGCGTATCGCAGCGCCCGGATTCCAGCGCCTTGGCTGACTCATCGGAGCGATCGAAAGTCACCGGCGTATATTTCATATTGTTGGCTTTGAAATAATCCGCCACGTTCAGCTCGGTGTCGGTACCGGCCTGAATACAGACGGTCGCGCCATCCAGCTCTTTTGCGCTTTTAAGGCCCGCTTTGTTGTGGGTCAGGAAGCCGATGCCGTCGTAATAGGTAACGCCGGTGAACGACATGCCCATGCCTGCATCACGGGATGATGTCCAGGTCGTGTTACGGGACAGCACATCCACTTCGCCAGATTGCAGCGCGGTGAAACGCTCTTTCGCGGTCAGCGGGGTATATTTCACTTTTGACGCGTCGCCAAAGACAGCAGCAGCCACGCCGCGGCAGACATCAACGTCAATACCGGTAAACTTGCCGCCAGCATCCGCATAGGAAAAGCCCGGCAAACCGTCACTGATGCCGCACTGTACAAAACCTTTCTTTTTCACACTGTCCAGCGTGGCGCCCGCATGGGCCTGGTTAGCAACGGCGAACAGCGCGCCCGCGGCGGCCAGAGTGGCGATCATCATCTTCTTCATAATGCATCCTGTGTGGCGAGAATTATCGTTATAGATATAAGGCGACCGGGAGGCGCCAGTTTGCTGTCTGTGGCATAAGCCGCAGGGGATAAAGCAAAGGGAATGCCAGGTTTACATCAGGCATAAAAAGCCGCGCGCTGATGTAATAAGCGAAGTGTAGACAGAAAAGAAAAAAATAAGCGCACTGAAAAAGTGCAAAAAGACAATACGCGCCACATTTTGGAGCAAAATAAGCGGCGTTTTATCGGTGCGGGAATAAAGATGATTTCCTGCGTTAATATTGCGGGGTCAATTACAGAAGAAACCTGTGAGATAACTCACGCAGGCAATTAAATTAACAATACATTCAGTCTTAAAAACGCGTCTGATAATGATGGCATTTTTATTATGCGCCAAAGCAATGCCAAAATTTTACTTTATAAAAATCCTCTGCACCGTTTTAAAGCAGAGAGGCGGGCGCTCTGGCCCGCCGATATCCGTTTATTTACTCAGCGCGATGATACCCATTGTCAACCCGGCGAGCGCGGCAGCACCGCCCGCGACGGCACCTGCGGTTTCCCAGTTATCCTGAGTCGTGCCTTTCATACAGGTATTAGTATGCACCAGACGGCCATGATCGTCATAAACCGGCACGCAAGGGGAATCATGGGCGCAGCCAGCCAGTAACGTACACAGCAATGCGGCGGGAATTACTTTTTTCATCATGCACCTCTACAGAATAAATCGCCGTCCCGAAACGATTCGAATTAATAAATCGTGCATCAGCATCGGCCAATAAAAGAAGGTTATCACGCGTTCTGCTGTGCGTTGAGCAGACAATAATTGCAATTCATGTGAAATGTAAAAATGATGGATGAACAGGGCGTGAAACGGGGTTAATGTGAAGAAAATATGAAGAATAGCGCTTTACGTTATCACGCACCGTTACGATGCCGGGAATAATAAGCTAATGGCAATAAGGAGTTATGGTGTTGGCAATGATAAAACAAAATACAAAATCAGATAAGCGGAATAAAAAAAGGCGCCATGCTGGCGCCCTGTAATTCGCATTCAGGTATTGCCGTTCGGTTTTATAAAACGTCGGCGGATCACCACAAAAAAGACCGGCACGAAGAAAATCGCCAGCAGCGTGGCGCTCAGCATGCCGCCCATGACGCCAGTGCCGACCGCGTTTTGCGCGCCGCTGCCGGCGCCGCTATTCAGCACCAGCGGCAGTACGCCGAGAATAAACGCCAGCGATGTCATCAGAATCGGACGCAGACGTAAGCGCACCGCCTCAAGCGTCGCTTCCATCAGGCTGTGGCCCTCTTTTTCCATCAGATCTTTGGCGAACTCCACAATCAGAATGGCGTTTTTCGCGGAGAGTCCAATGGTCGTCAACAGGCCGACCTGGAAATAGACGTCGTTATTAAGACCGCGCAGCGATGCCGCGAGCAGCGCGCCGATAATCCCCAGCGGCACGACCAGCATCACCGAGAACGGAATCGACCAGCTTTCATAAAGCGCCGCCAGACACAGGAACACTACAATCAGTGAAATGGCATACAGCGCCGGCGCCTGATTGCCGGAGAGCCGCTCCTGATAAGAGAGCCCGGTCCAGTCATAGCCGATGCCTGTGGGCAGCTTAGCGGCGAGGCTTTCCATCAGCGCCATCGCCTCACCGGTACTTCTGCCAGGTGCCGCCTCGCCGAGGATTTCCATCGACGGCATCCCGTTATAACGCTCCAGGCGCGGCGAACCGTAGATCCAGTGCGCGGTGGTAAACGCTGAGAGCGGCACCATGTCGCCGTTACTGCCGCGCACGTACAGCGTGTCGATATCTGATGGCAGCATGCGGAATGGCGCATCGGCCTGTACGTAGACTTTTTTCACGCGGCCACGGTCGATAAAGTCGTTCACGTAGGTGCCGCCCAGCGCTGTCGTAATGGTCTGGTTGATGTCCGGAATCGACACGCCCAGCGCCTGCGCTTTCTCCTGATCGACATCCAGTTTGAACTGCGGCGTATCCTCAAGCCCGTTCGGGCGCACGCGCGTCAGCAGATCCGGATGTTCGCGTACCATACCGAGTAGCTGGTTACGCGCCTGAGTGAGCGCGTTATGCCCAAGGTTAGCCTGATCCTTCAGCTCGAAGTCAAAGCCGGTCGCGGTGCCCAGCTCAAGAATAGCCGGAAGGTTAAACGGGAAAACCAGCCCGTCCTGAATCTTGCCGAATGCCCGCCCCGCGCGGGCGACAATGGCTTCGACGCTGTTCTCATGGCCGGGGCGTTCTTCCCACGGTTTCAGGCTGATAAACGCAATCCCGGCGTTCTGGCCCTGGCCGCTGAAGCTAAAGCCGCTGACGGTAAACACCGATTCCACATTCGCTTTCTCATCGTTGAGATAGTAATGGGTTACCTGGTCGAGAACCTGCTGGGTACGCGCCTGCGTCGCGCCTGATGGCAACTGCACCATCGTCATGAAGACGCCCTGATCTTCCTCCGGCAGAAAGGAAGTCGGCAGGCGCACAAACAGCACCGTCATACCGGCGACAATGAGCAGATAAAGCACGAGATAGCGCCCGGTTTTACGCAGGATGCCGCCGACGCTTTGCGTATAGTGATTCACACTTAGATCAAAACGCGCATTGAACCAGACGAAAAATTTCGCTTTCTTCGCGTGATGATCGTCACTTACCGGTTTGAGCAGCGTGGCGCACAGCGCGGGGGTGAGGATCAGCGCTACCAGCACGGAAAGCGCCATGGATGAGACGATGGTGACAGAAAACTGCCGGTAGATAGCGCCGGTAGAACCGCCAAAGAACGCCATCGGCACGAAAACGGCGGAGAGCACCATCGCGATCCCCACCAGCGCGCCCTGAATCTGCGACATCGACAGCTGTGTCGCCTCTTTGGGCGGCAGTTTTTCTTCCACCATCACGCGCTCGACGTTCTCGACCACCACAATGGCGTCATCCACCAGCAGCCCTATCGCCAGCACCATGCCGAACATGGTCAGGGTATTAATCGAATAGCCGAATGCCGACAGCACCGCGAATGTACCAAGCAATACGACCGGCACGGCGATGGTAGGAATAAGCGTTGCCCGCAGGTTTTGCAGGAACAGGTACATCACGAGGAAAACCAGGATAATGGCTTCAAACAGGGTTTTCACCACTTCGTGAATGGAGATTTTCACAAACGGCGTAGTGTCGTAGGGGTAAAACACTTTCATGCCCTGTGGGAAATAACGCTGCAGGTCGGCAAGAGTAGTCTTGATTGCCTTCGCCGTATCCAGCGCGTTGGCACCGGTAGCGAGTTTGATCCCAAGCCCCGTGGCGGGCTGACCATTGATTTTGGTCAGCATATTGTAGTTCTCACCGCCAAGCTCAATGCGCGCCACGTCCCGCAACCGCACCTGCGAGCCATCCGGGTTAACCTTCAGCATCACGCGGCCAAACTCCTGCGGATCTTTAAGCCGCGTCTGGGCGATGATCGAGGCGTTAAGCTGCTGACCCGGCACGGCTGGCGTGCCGCCGAGCTGGCCTGCCGCTATCTGGTTATTCTGCGCTTTCAGTTGATTGATAATGTCCAGCGGCGTGAGCTGGAAGTTATTCATCGCATGCGTATCGAGCCAGATGCGCATGGCATACTGCGCGCCAAACAGCTGCACGTCACCGACGCCGTTGGTACGGCTGATGGTGTCTTTCACATCTGAAGAGACGTAGTCGGCAATATCTTCCTGCGTCAGCAACGGGTTGTCGCTGATAAACCCGGCCACTAACAGGAAGCTGCTGCTGGATTTCTCGACGCTGACGCCCTGTTGCTGAACCTCCTGCGGCAGCAGCGGCATTGCGAGCTGCAGCTTGTTCTGTACCTGCACCTGGGCGATATCCGGGTCGGTACCGGACGTAAAGGTCAGCGTAACCGTCACACCGCCTGCGGAGTCGCTGGTGGAAGACATATACATCAGGTTATCGATGCCGTTCATGTTCTGTTCGATAACCTGCGTCACGGTGTCCTGCACGGTCTGCGCGTCGGCACCCGGATAGGTGGCTGAGACGGCGATGGCCGGTGGCGCGATGGTTGGGTACTGGGCTATAGGCAGTTGCAGAATCGCCAGCGCGCCCGCCATCATCATGATGATCGCCAGAACCCAGGCGAAAATAGGGCGTTGAATAAAAAAGTTAGCCATGATGTCACCTTACTTCGCAGGCGCGGAAACAGGCGTGACGACCGCGCCCGGATGCGCTTTTTGCAGCCCGCTGACGATTACCTTTTCGCCCGTTTTGAGGCCGCTTGTAACCAGCCAGTTTTCTTTAATGGCCTGACTTGTGGTTACGCTGCGGTTTTCCACCTGGTTTTTCTCATTCACCACCATTACCATCGCCTCGCCGCGCGGCGTGCGCGTCACGCCCTGCTGCGGCACCAGAATGGCGTCAGGCTGAATGCCTTCGTGAATACGGGCGCGCACGAACATGCCTGGCAGCAGCAGATGCTGCGGGTTCGGGAAAATGGCGCGCAGGGTAATCGAGCCGGTGCTTTCATCGACCGTCACATCGGAGAACTGCAACTGGCCTTTCAGCGGATAGGTGTCGCCGTTTTCCATCACCAGCTCGACGTTGCCGTCATTGGCTTCTTTTTCAACGTTCCCCTGCGCCATCGCGTTTTTCAGGCGCAGGAAGTCGGTGCTGGACTGGGTAACATCCACATACATCGGATCGAGCTGCTGAACGGTTGCCAGTTCGCTCGCCTGACTACTGGTGACAAGCGCGCCTTCGGTGACGTTCGATTTACCGATGCGACCGCTGATTGGCGAGGTCACTTTTGTCCATGCCAGATTGATTCTGGCGCTCTCCAGCGCCGCTTTCGCTGCCGCCACGCTCGCCTCGGCCTGATGCGCGTTCGCCACCGCCTCGTCATACTCCTGTTTGCTGATGTACTGCGTGCCCGTCAGCGCCGCGTAACGTTTTACCGTCAGACGGGCCATCTCCGCGGCAGCCTGCGCTTTCGCGAGGTCACCTTTGGCGCTCTGCCACGCCGCCTGGTACATCGCCGGATCGATCTGATACAGCGAGTCGCCTGCGTTGACATCCGCGCCTTCGGTAAACTTACGGCTAAGGATAATGCCGCTCACCTGCGGGCGAACCTGAGCTACGCGAAAAGCGCGCGTGCGGCCCGGCAGTTCCGTCACGACCTCGACGGGAGAGGGTTTTACGATATGCACGGTCACCTGCGGTGCGGCAGCGGCAGGCGCCTCATTAGACTGATTATCACAACCTGTCATCCCTGACACACAGAGGTACAGGCCAAAAGGCATAAGCAGAAGCCTGGCATAATTGGTCATTGCTGTTCCTTGATTAGCATAAATACAAAATTCACCATCGGGCCGGTAGCAGGAATACGGGTGAGATAAAATTAACAGGGCGCTATCGTACAAATAATTTTGCGTCTGTGTCAGTATTCCTTATTTATTCGGACAGCGAAAAGCATCAGAAAGCAAAGGAAGCGCTTCATTTGTTTTTGATTTTATGATTTCTGAAATTACTTTGTTTCCGTTTGCGTTAAAGAGTGTCCGGAATGAAATGTATTTAATTTATGTATTTTGATAATTAATGCATTCATTGAATCTATATATAAAATTCCACGCCGGAAAATAAAAGGTATGATAAAAACGCAGCGTTATCGTTGATCATGCGCCGCCAGGAAAAGGCAAGGTGATTTATGGCCCGGAGAACCAAACAAGAGGCGCTTAAAACGCGCCAGCAGCTTATTGAAGCCGCTATCTTTACATTTGCCGAGCGCGGTGTCGCGCACACGACGCTTACGGATATCGCGCAGGCCGCACAGGTGACACGCGGCGCGGTGTACTGGCATTTCACCAGTAAGGCCGAATTGTTTAATGAAATCTGGCAACAGCAATTACCGGTAAGAGACATTATTCGCCCGAACATTCCGGAAGACGCATGGCGCGATCCTTTACGCTTATTACGTGAAACCTTTATTGCTGCGCTGCAATATATCGCCCGTAGCCCACGCCAGCGTGCGCTGCTGCAAATTCTTTACCGCAAATGCGAATTTGATGAAGAGATGATGCCGGAGAGTGAAATCCGTGAGCGTATTGGTTTCAGTCGTTGTTATATCGGGGAATTACTGCGTAAGGGGATTGCGGAGAAACAGATAGCGGGATCTCTGGATGTCGATATTATGTTAACGATTTTACACGGTTGCCTGAGCGGTATTCTTAAAAACTGGTTATTTGAGCCAGAGGCGTGCGATCTTTTCAGACAAGCCCCCGTGCTGGTGGACAATATTTTGCGGATGTTGCCGCGCCCGGAAAATAATAATCCGCAGCCGGGCAATGAACATTAACCGCATTTTGCCAGCAGCCTGAGTGCTGCTGGCGTGGCAGTCAGGCTTGTACGTTCTCGTCGGCGGCAGTGGCGGGCTGAGGATGCTCCAGATTGTTGCCTTCGCGCGTGATCACCTCCGGCGCCAGCGGTTTGCCGAGCAGATAGCCCTGTAAGGTGTTACAGCCAAGCTCCGTCAGGAACTGCTGCTGTTCAACCGTTTCCACACCTTCGGCGACTACCCGCAGATTCAGGGTCTTCGCCAGCGCCACGATGGCAGAGACAATCGTGGCGTCTTCGCCCTCGGCGCGCAGTTCATTGACAAACGCGCGGTCAATTTTCAGCTCGCTGGCGGGCAGCCGCTTCAGGTAGAGCAGGCTTGAATAACCCGTACCGAAATCATCAATCGACGCCTTCACGCCAAGCTCCGTAAGCCGGGTCAGCAAGCGCACGCTTTCATCCGGGTTGCTCATGGCCGTGGTTTCGGTCACTTCCAGAATCAGTTTCTCCGGCGCTATCTGATGACGTTCAAGGCAGCCCATTACCATCTCCACCAGATCGGGCTGTTCAAATTGCATGGTAGAGAGATTCACCGCTACCGACCAGGACTGATGGCCCGCCTGGTGCCATTCATTTAGCTGACGGCAGGCTTCGTCCAGCACCCATTCACCAATGCTGATTATCATCCCGGTCTTTTCCGCCAGCGGCAGAAAAGCGTCGGGCGACAGCAATCCGTACTGTGGATGCTGCCAGCGCAGCAGCGCCTCAAAGCCCACTACCGGCCCGGAGGGCGCCTGGAATTTAGGCTGATACACCAGGCGGAGTTCTTTACGCTCGCGCGCCAGCCAGAGATCGTTCATCAGCTGAAGCTGTGTCTGCGCCTGGGTGTTCATCGAAGGCTGGAAAAAGCTGTAACCGTTACGGCCGGTGTGTTTAGTGTGGTACATCGCGGCGTCGGCGTTAAACAGCAGCTCGCGGCCATTTTTACCGTCGTGCGGATAGAACGCGATGCCAACGCTTAGCGTTACCACCAGTTCATAAGGTTCCACGGCAAAAGGATTATCAAACGCGTGAACGAGCGCGTTGGCGAGCGCCGCTGCGTCGTTGGGCTGATCGGTTTCCGCGAGCAGGACAAATTCATCGCCGCCGATGCGCGCCAGCGTAAATTGTCCTCTCAACTGTTCTTTCAGACGTTCGGTCACGGCGACTAACAGCCGGTCGCCCGTGTTATGCCCGTAGGCGTCATTCACGGCTTTAAAGCCGTCGAGATCCATAAACATCAGCGCGAAGCGGCTCTCTTCGCGATCGGCTTTACGAATGGCCTGATCGAGACGATCCTCCAGCAGAATACGGTTCGGCAAACGCGTGAGCGTATCGTGCAGCGCGAGCTGGGCGAGTTCTTTATTGGCTTCCGCAAGCGAAGAGGCGAGCAGCGACGTGCGCGCCTGCAAGCGCGCGTCGAACATTGAGACCAGCAGCGAGATGCCGAGGATCGCGAGCGTGACCAGCGTCACGACCAGCGCCAGCCAGCGGGTATTTACGCCCATATGCGTGGCATGGGTGTGGCTCGGAAAATTAGCGGCCATCATGCCGGTATAATGCATGCCTGCGATCGCAATACCCATAATAATGGCGGCGCCCGCGCGCATCAGCGCAACGTGGCCGACATCCTGACGTAGCCGGAACGTCAGCCACAGCGCGGCCACCGAGGCGAGCAACGCAATCACCACCGACAGCGTCACCCATCCCCAGGCCCAGACAATACCAGGCTCCACCAGTAGCGCCGCCATGCCGGTATAGTGCATCGCCGCGATGCCGCAGCCCAGCACCAGGGAGCCGGGAATAAGGCGCGACACTTTTAGCTCAGAGCCGCATACCAGCCATAGCGCGAACAGCGCGGAGCCAATGGCGATAAGTAATGATGCTGCGGTAATAAGAGGGTCATAGCTCAGCGTGACGGGCAGGCTCATCGCCAGCATGCCAATAAAATGCATCGCCCAGATACCAATTCCCATTGCGACGCTGCCGCCCAAAAGCCAGATGCGCGCGACATTGCCGCTGCTGGTGGTCACGCGACCCGCCATATTCAGCGCGGTGCTTGAGGCCAGAATGGCCACAATAAAAGAGGTCACAACAAGAATATGGTCGTACTGACTAACCAGCATGGCGTCTCATCCAAAATAGGGTCGTGCATCCTCAGGCCTTGCCTGGCGGGCCTGCAGGGTAGAGAGGGAGCGCTGAACATTATCACTGCCGAAAACCCGGCGAAAGCGATTTAAGACCCTTTAATAGCAATGGATTTGACAGGTATAACCGTGTTCAGCAATGTCGCTACGGCGCCGATATTTCTGGCACGATACTGTCATTAGTGTAGCGCGGGACGGCTAATTGTCAGGCCAGGCGGGAAAAAGGCGGCAGAGTGGCAGGGTAAAACAAAAAAGGCGCTTCCCCATGCCGGTTAGCGCCTTTTTAATCAGCTTAACTAAGCGAACTTAGTTCATGCCGTATTTTTTCAGTTTCTTACGCAGCGTACCGCGGTTGATACCCATCATCAGCGCAGCGCGGGTCTGGTTGCCGCGGGTGTATTGCATCACCATGTCCAACAGGGGCTGTTCTACTTCAGCCAGTACCAGCTCATACAGGTCATTCACATCCTGACCATTCAGTTGAGCAAAATAGTTCTTCAGTGCCTGTTTAACCGAGTCACGCAGGGGCTTTTGAGTTACCTGATCCTGAGAGTTAACGGTAGAAACGGTCAGTACGTCAGAATTTACGCGTTGTTCGAACATAGTTCTGTCAGCTCTTTATTTCTGTTTACGCAAAATTTTCGAAGTATGCCTCCAACGCCTCCAGCTGTTCGCTGGCATCCTCTATGGCGTTGAATGTGCGCCGAAACTGGTCATCTGGAGCATGTTCCTGGAGATACCAGGCCACATGTTTACGCGCGATTCGGTACCCCTTTGCCTGGCCGTAAAAGTCATGCAATTCCCGAACGTGCGCGCAAAGCAAACGCTTAACCTCTGCCAGAGGCAGAGGGGGCAGCAACTCCCCAGTGTCCAGATAGTGCTGGATTTCCCGGAAGATCCAGGGTCTTCCCTGAGCCGCACGACCTATCATCAGAGCATCAGCCCCTGTATAGTCGAGCACAGCCCTGGCTTTATGCGGGGAAGTAATGTCGCCATTCGCAATAACCGGAATGGAAACCTTCTGCTTAACTGTCCGAATGCTGTCGTATTCTGCGTTGCCCTGAAACAAGCAGGCGCGCGTGCGGCCATGAATCGTCAGCGCCTGAATACCACATTCTTCAGCCAATTGGGCAATTTCTACACAGTTACGGTTAGCCGGATCCCAGCCGGTGCGAATTTTCAGCGTAACGGGAACGTCCACTGCGTTGACTACCGCGGTCAGGATAGACTTCACCAGATCGGGGTATTGCAGAAGGGCTGAACCAGCCAGCTTGCGATTCACTTTCTTAGCCGGGCAACCCATATTGATATCAATAATCTGGGCGCCGTTATCCACATTAATACGTGCGGCTTCCGCCATCTCTTCGGGTACGCTGCCGGCGATTTGCACGGTGCGAATACCCGGTTCATCCACATGTACCATCCGCAACCGGGATTTATCGCTCGCCCAGACTTCCGGGTTAGAGGACATCATCTCAGAAACGGTTAATCCTGCTCCCATCTCGTAGCACAGCGTCCGAAACGGTCTGTCTGTAATGCCAGCCATCGGGGCTGCGATCAGGCGATTTCTGAGCTGGTAGTGTCCGATACGCATGAGTGAAGAAATGACCATACTGTGCCTGCAAGGCGGCGTATATTACGCATTTTTTGCACGAGATGAAAGGCCAAACTTTGAACAATCCGATGCGACAGATCAATGAATCGGCATCTGTACCGATTCCCCTAATAAATTAAACTTAACAATCATAAAGTTAAGAAGAATCGCCGAAAAAACGTGCGCAAAAAAAATCCCTGAAATCGTGCTTTTTTTAACGAAACGGCAGGCGCGCAAGCGGGATAAACGGCGATAAATTGCGCAAATCAGGCGATAAAATGCGATCCGTGTCTCGTTGTTGGCATGGTGAATCGTTCTGTGAAGGGCATAGGCGCTGGGGAAAAGGGATGTGAAGGTTTTCACCCGTAGTGAATTATTCTGCTTCCTGTGTGGGTTGAAGTAATGCTGTCCAATGCATATTGATGTGGTGAATCATTACCCGTTTGACGGCGCGCGGCTCCCTGTGAACAACACTGTGCGCCGATAAACTATCAGCATGTCAGACCGTGAGAGAAATAAAAAAGCGCGGACAGGCCGCGCTTTTCAGCTCATTACGCTTTCAGAAGGCGTGGCAACCTTAGCGCTTCACGCCGGTAATACGGCACCACTCTTCTTTTTCCACGACCGGATCGAGCGTAAACAGCGGCTCATACGCCTCGCATACGCTCTGTGCCTGGCTTGCCAGAATACCGGAAAGCCCGAGTAAGCCGCCCTGTACCGGCAGCACGCTAATCAGCGGCGCCAGTTCGCGCAGCGGGCCTGCGAGAATATTGGCAACCACAACGTCAGCCTGCATATCGGCAGGCTGGTTTTCCGGCAGATACAGTTCCAGACGCTCCGAGACGCCGTTGCGCTCGGCGTTATCGCGGCTCGCCTGAATGGCCTGCGGATCGATATCCACGCCGATCGCTTTCGCCGCGCCAAGCTTCAGCGCGGCGATAGCCAGAATGCCGGAGCCGCAGCCGAAATCAATCACAGTTTTACCGGTGAGATCCAGCCCGTCGAGCCATTGCAGGCAGAGGGAAGTGGTGGGGTGTGTGCCGGTGCCAAACGCCAGGCCCGGATCGAGCATCACGTTTACGGCGTTTTCATCCGGCACGTCGCGCCAGCTCGGGCAGATCCACAGACGCTCGCCGAAGCGCATCGGGTGGAAATTGTCCATCCACTCGCGCTCCCAGTCTTTATCTTCCAGCTGCTCGATTTTATGGGCGAAGCCCGCACCGAGAAGCGGGGCGTTTTCCAGCATGGCGACCACGTCCTGCATGTCCGTTTCCGCGTCAAAAAGGCCGATCACGTCCGTATCGCCCCACAGGCGCGTTTCACCCGGCAGCGGCTCGAACACCGGCGTGTCGTGGGTGTCCTGGAAGGTCACGGAGACCGCGCCGCTTTCCATCAGCGCATCGCTAATCTCTTCGGCATTAGCGCCGGTGGTGTTTATTTTCAGTTGGATCCAGGGCATGGCATTACTCATTCATTAACAGAGGAAACAGGCGCGGCCTGCGGAACCGGGCGACCAAAAAGGTTGCCCACCACAAAAGCCAGCAGACTTAGCAGCAGGGACGGCACAATCGGATGAAAGCCGAACAGCTGTATTTTAAACGTGGCGAGCAGTGCGTAAAGCACGCCGCCGACAATCATGGCCGAAAGCGCGCCTGCCGCATTGGCACGCTCCCAGTAGAGGCCCAGCACCAGCGGCCAGAGGAACACGGCTTCCAGACCGCCAAAGGCCAGCAGATTGAGCCAGATAATCATTTCAGGCGGACGCCAGGCGGCCAGCAACAGCAGGACGCTCAGGATTATCGTAATCAGCGACGACATCCGCTTGAGGCGTTTCTCGTTGTGGATCTCCGACGGACGCAGGTTCAGCCACAGATCTTTGACGATCGTCGCGGAGGACTGCAACAGCTGCGCGTTGATCGTCGACATGATTGCGGCCATCGGCGCGGCGAGGAAGATCCCGGCGGCGAAGGGCGGCAGCACGGTCACCATGAGTGTTGGGATAACCAGATCCGGAACGTGCAGGTCAGGCAGCACCGCGCGGCCCAGCGCGCCGGCGAGATGCATCCCCAGCATCAGTATCGCCACGACAATCGTGCCGAGAATAATGCCGCGATGCACCGCTTTGCTGTCTTTATACGAGATACAGCGCACCGCCGTGTGCGGCAGGCCAATCACCCCAAAGCAGACCAGCACCCAGAACGAGGTCATAAACGTTGGCGACAGAATATCGTCCGCGCCCTGCGGCGACACCAGCTTCGGGTCGATATGCTGAAGTTTATCGACCGCGTCGTGCAGGCCGCCCGCCGCATGGACTACGCCCACCAGCAGGACGACAGTACCGATAAGCATCACCAGCCCCTGAAGCGTGTCATTGAGGACACTGGCGCGAAAGCCGCCGAACGCGGTGTAGAGCGCAATACTAATGCCGAAAATCAGCAGGCCGGTTTCGTAAGGGATCCCCGCCGCCGTCTCCAGCAGGCGTGCGCCGCCGATGAACTGCACCGTCATAGCACCAATGAAAGCGACCAGCAGACTCAGGCTCGCCAGCCACACCAGCAGGCGGCTCTGAAACCGCGCGTAGAGCATATCGTTGAGCGTCACGGCGTTATAGCGCCGCGCGAGGATAGCGAATTTTTTACCGAGAATGCCGAGCGACAGCCAGACGGCGGGCAACTGGATCATGGCCAGCAGCACCCAGCCGAGCCCATATTTATAAGCCGCACCCGGCCCGCCGATAAACGAGCTGGCGCTGATATAGGTCGCGGTCAGCGTCATCGCCAGCACCACACCGCCCATCGAGCGGCTACCGAGGAAATATTCGTTCAGGAAATTGCCGCTGCTGCGGCGCTTCATCGCATACAGCGACAGGCCAAATACCACCAGCAAATAGGCGACAAGCGGCACTATGACGTCATGCTGCATCGTTATCCTCCAGAGGAATATCGCGGAAAATCACGCGCACCATGAGCCAGCAAAGCAGAATAAACAGCAGCGGCACCAGCAGGCAGGCCATCTCAAACCAGTGCGGCAGGCCGGTGAAGCCCTGTTGCGAATCAGGTAAGTAAGCGGCCACTAACCAGGCGGCGAGATAGAGGAGGGTCAGCCACAGCGCCCAGCGCGCTTCTTTGTGGGCCTGAACAAAACGTTTGTCCATTGTCATACCCTGTCAGTGAAGAAAGCGGCGATTGTACCCTGGCACTTTCGGGGAGGCACAAAAAATAAAGGCCAGCAGAGCTGGCCTTGTGCAGGGAAACGGGGCTTATTTCTCTTGCAGGCCCAGTTTCTTCTCCAGATAGTGGATGTTTGTGCCACCGTGCTGGAAGTTTTCATCGTTCATGATGCGGGTCTGCAGATCAACGTTGGTTTTGATGCCGTCGATGATCAGCTCCTGCAGGGCGTTACGCATACGGGCCAGCGCCACGTCGCGGTTTTCGCCATAGCAGATGAGCTTGCCGATCATGGAATCGTAATACGGCGGTACGGTATAACCGGCGTAGATATGCGATTCCCAACGAACGCCAAAGCCACCCGGTGCATGGAAGCGCGTAATTTTACCCGGGCTTGGCAGGAACGTGTTCGGGTCTTCGGCGTTGATACGGCACTCGACCGCATGGCCTTTGACCACCACTTCTTCCTGTTTGATAGAGAGCGGCTGACCGGCAGCGATACGCAGCTGCTCTTTGATCAGGTCAACGCCTGTGATCATCTCGGTCACCGGATGCTCTACCTGAATACGGGTGTTCATCTCAATGAAGTAGAACTCGCCGTTTTCAAACAGGAACTCGAACGTACCCGCGCCGCGGTAGCCGATATCGACACACGCTTTCGCGCAGCGCTCGCCGATGTAGCGACGCAGTTCCGGGGTAATGCCCGGTGCCGGCGCTTCTTCGACGACTTTCTGGTGACGACGCTGCATGGAGCAGTCGCGTTCCGCCAGATAGATAGCGTTGCCCTGACCGTCCGCCAGCACCTGAATTTCGATGTGGCGTGGGTTTTCCAGGTACTTCTCCATGTAGACCATATCGTTGTTGAAAGCGGCTTTCGCTTCCGCTTTGGTCATGGAGATAGACTGCGCCAGTTCAGCATCGCTGCGCACAACGCGCATACCGCGACCGCCGCCGCCGCCAGACGCTTTGATAATGACCGGGTAGCCGATGCGTTTCGCATGGGAGCGGTTCTTATCCATATCATCGCCCAGCGGGCCGTCGGAGCCCGGTACGGTCGGTACGCCCGCTTTCTTCATGGCAGTAATCGCAGACACTTTGTCGCCCATCAGGCGAATCGTGTCGGCTTTCGGGCCAATGAAGATAAAGCCGGACTGCTCAACCTGCTCGGCGAAGTTGGCGTTCTCAGAGAGGAAGCCATAGCCCGGGTGAATCGCCACGGCGCCGGTAATTTCAGCGGCAGCGATGATGGCCGGGATGTTCAGGTAACTTTTGACTGACGGCGCCGGACCGATACACACGGTCTCGTCTGCCAGCAGTACGTGTTTCAGGTCGCGATCCGCGGTGGAATGCACAGCGACGGTCTTGATGCCCAGTTCTTTACAGGCACGAAGAATACGCAGTGCGATTTCGCCGCGGTTAGCGATGACAATTTTATCCAGCATGTTCGCCTCGTTATTCGATGACAACCAGCGGCTCGTCAAATTCTACTGGCTGACCGCTTTCCACCAGGATCGCTTTCACGACGCCCGCTTTGTCGGATTCGATCTGGTTCATCATTTTCATCGCTTCAACGATGCACAGGGTGTCGCCTACGTTGACTTTCTGGCCTACTTCCACAAACGCTTTCGCATCCGGGCTCGGGGTACGATAGAAGGTACCAACCATCGGGGAACGTACGATGTGACCACTGACTTCTGCGGCAGCCGGCGCTTCTGCTGCCGGAGCGGCGGCAGGAGCAACAGCGTTGGACAGGGCTTGCGGCTGCTGCTGCATCATCGGCGCGGCATACGCCTGCTGCATCACCGGGAAGCCTGTATTGGCCGGGGAGCGGCTGATACGTACAGACTCTTCGCCTTCAGAAATTTCCAGTTCAGCGATGCCTGATTCTTCAACCAGCTCGATCAGTTTTTTAATCTTACGAATATCCATGAGTGGGTTCCGTACTCTTGTTTAGTGTGATTGTGACAGGCGTTTGACCGCCGTCTGTAACGCATAGGTATAGCCATCGGCACCTAATCCGCAGATGACGCCGGCGGCAATATCCGAAAGGTATGAATGATGCCGGAAAGGCTCCCGGGCGTGCACATTGCTCAGGTGGATCTCGATAAACGGGATATTCACCGACAGCAGCGCGTCGCGCAGCGCCACGCTGGTATGCGTAAACGCGGCCGGATTGATCAGGATATAGTCAATCTTGTCTTTAGCCTGATGAATTCGGTCGATAAGCGCATATTCAGCGTTGGATTGCAGGTGATCGAACGAGACATTCAACTGCTTTGCAACAGCGGCGAGCTCATTAACAATTTGTTCAAGCGTCTGTGTACCGTACTTCTCCGGCTCACGCGTGCCCAGCATGTTAAGGTTCGGGCCGTTTAAAAGCAAAATGTGAAATTTCTCGGTCATCCTGGCGCTATCTCCTGCCATCTTCCGGTAAATGTCAAAATATACCTTCATCGTCTGGTTGTCACCCGTCGGCGTGTAAAAAGCCGTGGGTGAAAAACCAAAGTCGCACATTATAACGATTTCGTAGCATTTGGCAGCTAAATACTGGTCTTATCAGGGAAGATTATCAACCACCCTCAGGAAAACGTTATCGGGTAATAACAGAAGTGCGGGAAAACGCACATAAACGCGTCACGTTCGCCACCATTGGCGCAGCTTTTTATAGCGCCATGCCAGCAGAACGATCGCACCCAGTGCGTAAAGGACAGGTTGCGGCGACAGAATCTTCACCGACCACAGGTAGTGAATCGGGGCGAGGATCGCAACCAGATAGATGAAGTTATGCAATGTTTGCCACCGGCGACCCAGTTTTCGCTGCGCCGCCTGGAAAGAAGTGAGCGCGAGCGCCAGCAGAATAAGCCAGCTGACAACACCCAGCGTCAGGTAAGGTCGAGAAACCAGTTCGCTGCCCAGCAGCGACAGATTGCTAAGCCCCAGCTCCAGCAGCGAATAGCTCACCAGATGCAGCGTCGCCCACGCAAAACACCATAAGCCCAGCAGACGCCGGGTGCGGATAAGCAGCGGCTGCTTAAGAAGGCGCGTAAGCGGCGTCACCAGAAGCGTGGCGAGCAACAGTTTTAGCGCCATTCTGCCGGTAAAATGCTGAATATCTTTCGCCGGATCGGCGCTGAACAAGCCCTGGCTTGCGGCATAAAAAAGCCACACCAGCGGTAAAAATGCGGCGAGATGCAGCGCCACTTTCAGCCAGGTAATCTGTTTTGCCGTTAAACGCACTCAGAAGTTCTCCCGCAGATCGAGGCCTTTATAGAGCGACGCCACCTCATCGGCGTAGCCGTTAAAAAGTAGCGTCGGCTGGCGCTTCACATCCAGCACGCCGCCTGAGCCTATCACGCGTTCGCTGGCTTGCGACCAGCGCGGATGATCAACATGCGGATTCACGTTGGCGTAAAAACCATATTCATCCGGTGCCGCCATATTCCACGTCGTTGGCGGGCGCTCGCGGGTTAGCGTAATGCTGACGATCGATTTAATGCCTTTAAAGCCATATTTCCACGGCACGGTGAGACGTACCGGCGCGCCGTTTTGCGGCGGTAGCGCTTTACCGTAGACGCCGGTCGTCAGCATCGTGAGCGGGTGCATCGCTTCATCAAGGCGCAGCGCCTCGACGTACGGATACTCCAGCCCGCCGCCGATGAAGCGGTCTTTCTGGCCCGGCATAATATCGGGCGCGTAGAGCGTTTTGAACGCGACATATTTCGCATTGCTGGTGGGCTCCACCAGCGCGAGCAGTTTATGCAGCGGGAAACCTATCCACGGCACCACCATCGACCAGGCTTCGACGCAGCGCATCCGGTAGATGCGCTCCTCCAGCGGAAACTTTTTAGTGAGGTCGTCGTGATCCAGCGTCAGCGGTTTCGCCACTTCTCCGCCGATTTTCAGCGTCCACGGGTTGGTTTTCAGACTGCCGGCGTTCGCGGCCGGGTCGGCTTTATCCAGCCCAAATTCGTAGAAGTTGTTATAGCCGGTGACTTTATCTTCCGGCGTCAGGTCAAGCTTCGCCTGGTATTGCGCAGGGCGCGTGAAATCGAGCGGCGCACCGGCGGGCGCTTTAGGCCGGTCATTTCCTTTAAACCAGGAGAGCACATCCGCATGGGTTGCGGTGGGCAGCGTGAGCGCTGCGGTAGTGATACCCAGGGCTTTCAGCACCTGACGGCGCTGCATAAAGAAAGCCGACTCGGCGGTGACATCGGCTTCGGTTAAACGGCTGACTTTTTTCATGACCGGCTCCGCAAAAACGATACGTAACGCTACCGCTTAATCATGACAGGGCTCAAGTCAGCCTGCGAGTGAAGAGGTTAATTATCTGTAAATAAATTTTAGCTTATCGAATTTTTACCAGCGTCCGGCCCTGCGCGCGGTTGCTGATAATGGCTTCGGCGAATTCAGCCGCCTGCTCGAGCGCGATTTCGGTCGCGCTCTGCTGATAAAACGAGGATGGCAGATCGCGCACCAGGCGCTGCCATGCTTCAAGACGACGCGGCGCAGGCGTCATCACGGAATCCACGCCCTGGAGGCGCACGTTGCGCAGGATAAAAGGCATCACCGTGGTGGGCAGCGCAAAACCGCCCGCAAGGCCGCAGGCCGCCACGCAGCCGCCGTAATTCGTCTGCGCCAGCACTTTCGCCAGAACTTTATCGCCGACGGTGTCTACCGCGCCTGCCCACAGCTGTTTCTCCAGCGGGCGGCTTTCTGTGAATTCGTCACGGCCCACAATCCGGCTGGCGCCGAGGCTTTGCAGGTAATCATGTGTGTTTTCACGCCCGGAAACCGCCACAACCTGATACCCGAGGTTATGCAACAGCGCCACCGCCGTACTGCCTACGCCGCCGCTTGCGCCGGTGACAAGCACCTCGCCGCTTTCCGGTCGCACACCCGCTTCTTCCAGCGCCATCACGCACAGCATCGCGGTAAAGCCCGCCGTGCCGATGATCATCGCCTGACGGCCATCCAGCCCCTGCGGCAGCGGCACCAGCCAGTCGGCTTTTACTCGCGCCGTTTCGGCAAGGCCACCCCAGTGGTTTTCGCCAACGCCCCAGCCGGTCAGCAGCACCTGCTGGCCTGGCGTAAAGCGCGCGTCCGCGCTGTCACGCACGACGCCCGCGAAATCGATACCCGGCACCATCGGAAATTCACGAATGATTTTGCCTTTGCCGGTAATCGCCAGGGCGTCTTTATAGTTAAGGCTTGACCAGTCGATATCGACCGTCACTTCTGCCTGCGGCAGCATCGCTTCTTCTACTGGTTTCACGCAGGCCAGCGTTTTGCCATCCTGCTGTTCGAGAAGTAACGCCTTCATGTTAACGCTCCTTAAAAACGACTTAAGTGGGAAAATCATTCCTGAGGACTATACTCGCATATTGAAACGTTATGCCGATTTGCCGCAAGAAAACTGCATAGCCGCGCCACCATTTCTGGTAGTATGCGCGGTTCGATATTCAAAGTTAGCACTCACTTTCAACCTGTCCATTAGCGTGAAGAACCGAAAGGCGGTTCCCCGCGTGACACCCAACCACGGAGTTAACACAAGGATGCGCTTAACGACGAAATTCTCCGCTTTTGTCACGCTGCTGGTCGGTATGGCGATGCTGGTGACGCTGCTTGGCTGCTCACTCAGCTTTTTTAACGCCATTCAGCATAAAGTGACGCAGCGCGTCGCGTCGGTGGCTTCCATTGTGGATAACGAGCTGGTTTCCCAGTCTCCGCAGATGATGCAGTCACGGCTTGATGAAATTATGGTGCCGCTGGATATCGTGCGAATCGAGTTCGCGCTGGGCGATAAAATTGTGTTCAGCCATACGAGACCCGAAAGCTATCGGGAATCGCCCTTTCAGACCCGTGCCCGCCAGCTTTCTGTTCCTTTGATTAAACACCCCGGCATGACGCTGCGTTTAACCTGGCAGGATCCGCTGGCTAACTATTATCGCTCCCTGCTGACCACCGCGCCGCTGACGCTGGCTTTTGCCCTGATGGTCATCATCATTTATATCTCCGTACGCTGGATCAAACGCCAGCTTGCAGGCCAGGAACTGCTGGAAGGCCGCGCGGTGCGCATCCTCAATGGCGAACGTGGCGCGAATGCGCGCGGCAATATTCATGAATGGCCCACCCACGCCAGCAGCGCGCTGGATGTCTTGCTGACCGAATTACAGCGTGCCGGAGAACAGCGCAGCCGCATGGATACGCTGATCCGTGCCTTCGCAGCCCAGGATGCCAAAACCGGGCTGAGCAACCGCATCTTCTTTGATAATCAACTGGCGACCCTGCTTGAAGAGCAGGATAACGCCGTGACGCACGGCGTGGTGATGATGATCCGCCTGCCGGATTTTGACATGCTGCGTGATAGCTGGGGAAAAACCGCCGTTGAAGAGTATCTCTTCACGCTTATCAACATGCTTTCTACTTTTATTATGCGCTACCCCGGCGCGCTGCTGGCGCGGTATTTCCGCAGCGATTTTGCCGTACTGTTGCCGCATCGCACGCTTAAAGAAGCCGACAGCATCGCCAGCCAGTTACTTAAAGCGGTGGGGGCGCTGCCGCCGACCCGGATGCTGGACAGCAGCGATATGCTGCATATCGGCATCTGCGCCTGGCGCAGCGGACAGACGACCGAGCAGGTGATGGAACACGCGGAAGTGGCGACCCGCAACGCGGTATTGCAGGGCGGCAACGGCTGGGCGGTCTATGACAGTACGCTGCCGGACAAAGGGCGCGGTAACGTGCGCTGGCGCACTTTAATTGAAAACGCACTGCAGCGCGGCGGCCCGCGTTTTTATCAAAAACCGGCCGTATTGCGCGACGGCTATGTGCATCATCGCGAATTAATGTGCCGTATTTTTGACGGTGAAGAAGAGGTGCTGGCGGCAGAGTATATGCCGATGGTGCAGCAGTTTGGTCTGGCAGAACAGTATGATCGCCAGCTGATTACCCGCGTTCTGCCTTTCCTGCGCTTCTGGCCGGACGAAACGCTGGCGCTGCCGGTCACGGTCGAGTCGCTTATCCGTCCGCCGTTCCAGCGCTGGCTGCGCGATACGCTGATGCAGTGCGAAAAATCGCATCGAAAACGCATTCTTTTTGAACTTGCCGAGGCAGATGTTTGTCAACATCTCAGCCGTTTACAACCGGTTGTGCGTTTAATCAGGGCGCTTGGGCTTCGCATCGCGGTGGTCCAGGCGGGATTAACGGTGGTCGGCACGGCCTGGATAAAAGCGCTGGATGTGGAAATCATCAAGCTGCATCCGGGGCTGGTGCGGGATATCAACAAGCGCACCGAAAACCAGCTTTTTGTACAGAGTCTGGTGGAGGCGTGCAACGGAACGCAGACGCGGGTTTTTGCCGCCGGCGTCAGAACCAAAAGTGAATGGCAGACGCTGGTCGAGCGTGGCGTGACGGGAGGTCAGGGCGATTTTTTTGCCGCCTCGCAACCTCTCGATACTAATGTGAAAAAATATTCGCAAAGATACTCGGTTTGACCTGCCGTTTAACTTGTTTTCACGTAGAATAACGCGCGCTGCATCTTAAGGGGGCGTACGCCTGCCGGCCAGAGTGTCGCAGCATATTAACGCAGGCTTTCATTCTTCACGTATAAGACGTCGTCGGGCCAGCAACGCTCACGAAATCGTCAGCCGGAAAGGCCGGGGCGACGACGGTTTAACAGAAGAAAAGCCGCACTATTTTTCACCGATGCAGAACATTTTTTGCGCCTTGTCGCTGCTTCGTGTGGTTGGTAAAGTAAGCGGATTTTGTTTTCCGCCCCAGCTTTCAGGATTATCCCTTAGTATGTTTAAAAAATTTCGTGGCATGTTTTCCAATGACCTGTCCATTGACCTGGGTACCGCGAATACCCTTATCTATGTAAAAGGGCAAGGCATCGTACTGAATGAGCCTTCCGTGGTCGCCATTCGCCAGGATCGTGCCGGCTCGCCGAAGAGCGTCGCGGCCGTTGGTCATGAAGCGAAGCAGATGCTTGGCCGTACGCCGGGCAATATCGCCGCTATCCGCCCGATGAAAGATGGCGTGATCGCCGATTTCTTTGTCACGGAAAAAATGCTTCAGCACTTCATTAAGCAAGTGCACAGCAACAGCTTTATGCGCCCGAGCCCGCGCGTGCTGGTATGTGTGCCGGTCGGCGCGACTCAGGTTGAACGCCGTGCTATCCGCGAATCCGCACAGGGCGCAGGCGCGCGTGAAGTGTTCCTGATTGAAGAGCCGATGGCGGCCGCGATTGGCGCGGGTCTGCCGGTGTCTGAAGCGACCGGTTCTATGGTGGTGGATATCGGTGGTGGTACGACCGAAGTGGCGGTTATCTCCCTGAACGGCGTGGTGTACTCCTCCTCCGTGCGTATCGGCGGCGACCGCTTTGACGAAGCCATCATTAATTATGTGCGCCGTAACTACGGCTCGCTTATCGGTGAAGCCACCGCTGAGCGTATCAAACATGAAATCGGCTCCGCCTACCCGGGCGACGAAGTCCGCGAAATCGAAGTTCGCGGCCGTAACCTGGCAGAAGGCGTTCCGCGCGGTTTCACTCTGAACTCTAACGAAATTCTCGAAGCGCTGCAGGAACCGCTGACTGGTATCGTCAGCGCCGTTATGGTCGCGCTGGAACAGTGCCCGCCAGAACTGGCTTCCGACATCTCCGAGCGCGGCATGGTACTGACCGGCGGCGGCGCGCTGCTGCGTAACCTTGACCGTTTGCTGATGGAAGAGACCGGCATTCCGGTCGTGGTGGCGGAAGATCCGCTCACTTGCGTGGCCCGAGGCGGCGGCAAGGCGCTGGAAATGATCGACATGCACGGCGGCGACCTGTTCAGCGAAGAGTAACAGCCGCAGGAAAGGGCAACTCCGGTTGCCCTTCTTGTTGGTTTGGGAATACGCATAGCCTATGAAGCCAATTTTTAGCCGTGGCCCGTCGCTACAGATTCGCCTTATTCTGGCGGTGCTGGTGGCGCTTGGTGTCATCATCGCCGACAGCCGCCTCGGTACGTTCAGTCAGATTCGGACGTACATGGATACCGCCGTCAGTCCTTTCTACTTTATCTCCAACGGTCCACGTGAATTACTCGACAGCGTCTCGCAAACGCTGGCGTCCCGCGATCAGCTTGAGCTGGAAAACCGGGCGCTGCGTCAGGAGTTGCTGCTGAAGAACAGCGAAATTCTGATGCTTGGCCAGTACAAGCAAGAAAACGCGCGCCTGCGCGAACTGCTCGGCTCGCCGCTGCGTCAGGATGAACAGAAAATGGTGACGCAGGTGATCTCGACCGTCAACGATCCTTACAGCGATCAGGTCGTGATCGATAAAGGCAGCGTCAATGGCGTTTATGAAGGCCAGCCGGTCATCAGCGATAAAGGCGTGGTGGGTCAGGTGGTCGCCGTGGCGAAACTTACCAGCCGTGTGCTGCTTATCTGCGACGCCACCCACGCGCTGCCTGTTCAGGTGCTGCGTAACGACATTCGCGTCATTGCGGCCGGTAGCGGTTGTACCGACGATTTACAGCTGGAGCATCTTCCTGCCAATACCGATATTCGCGTCGGCGATGTGCTGGTGACCTCCGGTCTCGGCGGCCGTTTCCCGGAAGGGTATCCGGTTGGCGTGGTCTCATCCGTGAAGCTCGACACCCAGCGCGCGTATACCGTCATTCAGGCGCGTCCGACCGCCGGTCTGCAACGTCTGCGTTATCTGCTGCTGCTGTGGGGAGCCGATCGCGAAGGTAAAAATCCGATGACGCCGGAGGAAGTGCATCGCGTGGCGAACGAACGCCTGATGCAGATGATGCCGCAGGTACTGCCATCGCCAGATGCGATGGGGCCGCCTGCACCTGCTGCGCCAAACGCGGGATCACCCACCGCGACGCCGTCTGGCGGCGCGTCTCCCGCACAGGGAGGACAGTAGTGGCGAGCTACCGTAGTCAGGGGCGCTGGGTTATCTGGCTCTCCTTTTTAATCGCGCTGCTGTTGCAGATTATGCCCTGGCCGGATGCGATTATCGTTTTCCGGCCTAACTGGGTGCTGCTGATTCTGCTCTACTGGATCCTCGCGCTGCCGCATCGCGTAAATGTTGGCACGGGTTTTGTGATGGGTGCCATACTGGATCTTATCAGCGGCTCTACGCTGGGGGTTCGCGCCCTTTCACTAAGTATCATCGCCTATCTGGTCGCGCTGAAATTTCAGCTTTTCCGCAACCTGGCGCTCTGGCAACAGGCGCTGGTCGTGATGCTGTTGTCGCTGGCGGCGGATATTATCGTCTTCTGGGCGGAATTCCTGGTTATCGATGTGGCTTTCCGGCCTGAAGTCTTCTGGAGCAGCGTTGTGAATGGCGTGCTCTGGCCGTGGATATTCCTGCTGATGCGCAAAGTACGCCAACAGTTTGCTGTACAATAAAGGACAGATATGACAGATCTTTATCTCGCCTCGGGCTCACCGCGTCGTCAGGAGCTGCTGGGAATGCTGGGCGTTACGTTTGAACGTCTGGTGCCGGGAGTTGAGGAACAGCGCGGCGCGCAGGAAGCGCCGCAGGATTATGTCACCCGTCTGGCCCGCGACAAAGCCCGCGCTGGCGTCGCGCTGGCCGCGCGCGATCTCCCTGTGCTTGGCGCCGATACGATCGTCGTGCTGGATGGCGACGTGCTGGAAAAACCGCGCGACGCCGCCCATGCGGCAGAGATGCTGCGCAGGCTCTCCGGGCAAACGCATGAAGTGATGACCGCCGTCGCGCTTGCTGATAAACAGCGCGTGTGTGAGCGTCTGGTCATTACCCGCGTGACGTTCCGGGCGCTGACGGTGCAGGATATCGCGGCGTATGTCGAAAGCGGCGAGCCGATGGACAAAGCGGGCGCATACGGGATTCAGGGGCTGGGCGGCTGTTTTGTCAGACGTATAGAAGGAAGCTACCACGCGGTGGTAGGGCTTCCGCTGGTAGAAACCTGGGAATTGCTGAGCGAATTCAACTCACTGCGTGAGGGATAAACAAGATGACGGCTGAATTGTTGGTTAACGTTACCCCGTCGGAAACCCGGGTGGCGTACATTGATGGCGGTATTTTGCAGGAAATTCACATTGAGCGTGAAGCGCGCCGCGGGATAGTAGGCAATATCTACAAAGGTCGGGTCAGTCGCGTTCTTCCGGGAATGCAGGCGGCATTTGTAGATATTGGCCTCGATAAAGCCGCGTTTCTTCACGCCTCCGACATCATGCCGCACACCGAATGCGTGGCGGGCGACGAGCAGAAAAACTTCACCGTTCGCGATATCTCAGAGCTGGTGCGCCAGGGGCAGGATCTCATGGTGCAGGTGGTGAAAGATCCGCTCGGCACCAAAGGCGCGCGTCTCACCACCGACATCACGCTGCCGTCGCGCTATCTGGTTTTTATGCCGGGCGCGTCGCACGTCGGCGTCTCTCAGCGTATTGAAAGCGAAACCGAGCGCGAACGCCTGAAACGCATCGTGGCGGATTACTGCGACGAGCAGGGCGGATTTATTATTCGTACCGCCGCCGAGGGTGTGTGCGAAGAAGATTTGGCGTCTGATGCCGCCTATCTGAAACGCGTCTGGACCAAAGTGATGGAGCGTAAAAAGCGCCATCAGACGCGCTATCAGCTTTACGGCGAACTGGCGCTGGCCCAGCGCGTGCTGCGCGATTTCGCGGTCGCCCAGCTTGACCGCATCCGCGTCGACTCCCGTCTGACCTATGAAATGCTGCTGGAATTTACGGCGGAGTATATGCCGGAGATGACCAGCAAGCTTGAGCACTACAGCGGTCGCCAGCCAATTTTTGATCTCTATGACGTCGAGAATGAAATCCAGCGCGCGCTGGAGCGTAAAGTGGAGCTGAAATCCGGCGGCTATCTGATCATCGATCAGACCGAAGCGATGACGACGATTGATATCAACACCGGCGCTTTTGTCGGCCATCGCAATCTCGATGACACCATTTTCAACACCAATATCGAAGCGACGCAGGCGATTGCCCGCCAGCTGCGCCTGCGCAATCTCGGCGGCATTATCATCATCGACTTCATCGATATGAGTAATGAAGATCACCGCCGCCGCGTGCTGCACTCGCTTGAGCAGGCGCTGAGCAAGGATCGCGTGAAAACCAGCATCAACGGCTTCTCGCAGCTCGGCCTGGTGGAAATGACCCGCAAACGTACCCGCGAAAGTATTGAACATGTGCTGTGTAATGACTGTCCAACCTGTCATGGTCGCGGCACGGTGAAAACAGTAGAAACCGTCTGCTATGAAATCATGCGCGAAATCGTGCGCGTGCATCACGCTTACGACTCTGACCGCTTCCTGGTTTACGCGTCGCCTGCGGTGGCGGAAGCGCTGAAAAGCGATGAATCCCATGCGCTGGCCGAAGTGGAGATTTTTGTCGGTAAACAGGTTAAGGTGCAAATCGAACCGCTCTATAACCAGGAGCAGTTCGACGTGGTCATGATGTAGCGCACAGCGGTCGACTGTGTGAGTGAAGGTACCGCCGCGGCGGCTGACAAGGAGAGAAGGGTGAGGCGACTGCCGGGCATTTTGCTACTCACAGGCGCAACGCTGATTGTTATCGTCGCACTGATGGTGAGTGGACTGCGCCTCGCGCTGCCACATCTCAACACCTGGCGGCCCGCGCTGCTGGAGAAAATCTCCAGCGCGACCGGCGTTCCCGTACAGGCGAGCCATGTTGACGCCGCCTGGCAAACCTTCGGCCCGACGCTCGACGTGCGTGATATCCGCGCGCAGCTCAGCGACGGCGGCAACGTTTCCGTCAGGCGCGTCACGGTCGCGCTGGATGTCTGGCAAAGCCTGCTGCATCTGCGCTGGCAGTTTCGCGATCTCACCTTTTACCAACTCCAGGTGCGTACCAACACGCCAATCAAACAGCGCGAAGGCGGCAACCCGCTGGAAGGCAACAAACTCAGCGATCTCTTCTTCCGTCAGTTCGATCACTTCGATCTGCGCGACAGCACACTCAGCTTTATCACGATCTCCGGCCAGCGCGCCGAACTCGCCGTTCCCCAGCTAACCTGGCTTAACGGGAAAAACCGCCACCGCGCCGAAGGCCAGGTCAGCCTCTCCAGTCTTACTGGTCAGCATGGCGTGATGCAGGTGCGCATGGATCTGCGCGATGACAACGGCCTGCTGAATCGCGGTACGGTCTGGATGCAGGCGGATGATGTGGATGTTAAGCCCTGGCTTGGCCAGTGGATGAAAGATAACGTCGATCTGACCAGCGCGCAGTTCAGCCTCGAAGCGTGGATGACGCTGCGTGACGGCGAAGTTGAGGGTGGCGATATCTGGCTTAAGCAGGGCGGCACAACGTGGCGCGGCGAGGATCGCAATCATCGTCTTTCGGTGGATAATCTGACCGCGCACATCAGCCGTGCCGATGACGCCTGGCAGGTCGCCATCCCGCAGACGCGCGTGACCGTGGACGATAAGCCCTGGCCTGCGGGTTCACTGAATCTCGCCTGGCTTGCCGATCAACCGGTCGACGGCGACAAAGTCCGGCGCAGCGACGAACTGCGCGTACGCGCCAGCCATCTTGAACTGAGCGGGCTTGAAGGGTTTTTACCGCTTGCAACAAGGCTTGCGCCCTCGCTTGGCGAAGTGTGGGGCAGCACGCGCCCGAAAGGGAAAATTGATGCGCTGGCGCTCGATATCCCACTTCAGGCGACCGACAAAACGCGTTTTCTGGCCCGCTGGAGCGATCTCTCCTGGCAGCAGTGGAAACTTCTGCCGGGCGCGGAGCATTTCTCCGGCTCAGTTTCCGGCACGCTGGAGCATGGCCAGGCGACGGTCAATATGACTGACGCCCGGATGCCGTACCAGACGGTGTTCCGCGCGCCGCTGGAGATTGCGCGCGGCGAGGCGACGCTGGACTGGCGCAACGATGCGCAAGGCTTCACGCTTGCCGGTAAACATCTTGATGTGCAGGCGCATTCCCTGTGGGCGCGCGGTGATTTCCGCTATCAGCAGCCGAAAAACGGCCAGCCCTGGCTGGAAATACTGGCAGGCATTAAGACCTCCGATGCCGCTCAGGCCTGGCGCTACTTCCCGGAAAACCTGATGGGTAAAGATCTCGTCGATTACCTGAGCGGCGCGATTCAGGGCGGACAGGTGGAGAACGCCACGCTGGTCTATGTCGGTAACCCGCAGCACTTCCCGTATAAACAAAACGACGGTCAGTTTGAAGTCTATGTGCCGCTGCACAACGCCACCTACGCGTTCCAGCCGGACTGGCCCGCGCTGAACGATTTCGCTATTAATCTCGATTTTCGCAACGATGGTCTGTGGATGGCGGCGCCGCAGGTCATGCTTGGCGGCGTCATGGGTAAAAACCTGACGGCCGTTATCCCGGACTACTCGCAGGAAAAACTGTTTATCGATGCCGATATTGCCGGACCGGGTAAAGCGGTCGGGCCTTACTTTAAAGAGACGCCGCTTGCGGATTCTCTGGGCACGACGCTGGACGAGCTCCAGCTCGACGGCGATGTGAATGCTCGCTTACATCTCGACATTCCGCTGGATGGCACTATGACGACCGCGAAGGGCGACGTCTGGCTGCGCAATAACGCGCTGTTTGTGAAGCCGCTGAACAGTACGCTGCATAACCTGAACGGCAAATTCAGCTTCGTGAACGGCAATCTGCAGAGCGAACCGTTAACGGCCACCTGGTTTAATCAGCCGTTGAATATCGACTTCTCGACCCGTGAAGAGCCGAAAGCTTATCAGGTGGAAGTGAACATGAACGGCGACTGGCAGCCCACCCGCACCGGCCTTCTGCCGAAGCCGATGAATGACGCGCTTAGCGGCAGCATTCCCTGGAACGGCAAAGTGGCGATTTCGCTGCCTTATCATGCGGGTGTGAATTATCAGGTCGACATTAGCGGCGATCTGAAGAATGTAAGCAGTCACTTACCTGAGCCGGTTGAAAAGCCCGCAGGTAAAGCGCTGCCGTTTAAAGTGCGCGCGAAAGGCGATCTCAAAAGCTTTGATGTGACCGGCAACGCCGGGGCGGAAAACCATTTCAACAGCCGCTGGCTGCTCGGGCGCAAACTGACGCTCGACAGGGCTATCTGGGCCTCTGACAGCCGCACCACGCCGCCGCTGCCGGAAAACCGCGGCGTTGAGCTGAATCTGCCTGCGATGGATGGCGCGCAGTGGCTGGCGCTCTTTAACCAGGGCGCGGCCGAGAAGGTCAGCAGCACGACGCTGTTCCCGGAAGCGATAACGCTGCGCACCCCGGCGCTGACCTTCGGCGGACAGCGCTGGAATAACCTCAGCATCATGACGAAGCCGCAGACAGGCGGTACGGAAGTTTCCGCTCAGGGCCGTGAAATCAATGGTCGCCTGCTGATGCGCGACGGCGCGCCGTGGCTTGCGAATATCGACTATCTCTATTACAACCCGAGCCACGCGGATGAAGCGACCACGGTGTTGACCACGCCCTCTGGGCAAAAAACGCAGGCCGTGGATTTCAGCCACTGGCCAAATCTGGCGCTGCGCTGCGCCGAGTGCTGGCTGTGGGGACAGAAATATGGCCGCATCGATGGCGATTTCACCATTAACGGCGATACGCTGTCGCTCGCGAACGGTCTGCTGGATACCGGCTTCGCGCGCCTGACGATGGAAGGTGAATGGGTTAACCGTCAGGATGCCATGCGCACCTCGGTAAAAGGCGTGCTGAAAGGCAAACAGCTTGATGCGGCGACCAGTTTCTTCGGCGTGAAAACGCCGCTTCAGGGATCGTCGTTTAATGTCGATTACGATCTCCACTGGCGCGACGCGCCGTGGAAACCGGATGAAGCTTCACTGAATGGCGTGCTGCATACTCGCCTCGGCAAAGGACAGATCGCCGATCTGGGCACCGGCCACGCGGGGCAACTGCTGCGCCTGCTGAGCTTCGATGCGCTGCTGCGCAAGCTGCGCTTTGACTTCAGCGATACCTTCGGCGAAGGTTTTTATTACGACTCGATTCGCAGCACGGTCTGGATCAAAGACGGCATCATGCACACTGAAGATACGCTGGTGGATGGCCTGGAAGCGGATATCGCCATGAAAGGCTCCGTTAACCTGCCCGCCCGGACGCTGGATATGGAAGCGGTTGTGGCACCGGAGATTTCCGCAACGGTCGGCGTGGCGGCGGCGTTCGCCGTGAACCCGATTGTCGGCGCGGCGGTGTTTGCCGCCAGCAAAGTGCTCGGCCCGCTGTGGAATAAAATCTCCGTACTGCGCTATCACATCACCGGGCCAATCGATAAGCCGCAAATCAATGAAGTGATGCGCCAGCCGCGTGCGCAAGCGGCGCAATGATTTGACGCCGCGGCGGAATTACCGCAAGCTCGCCTGATAACCTTTTTCATTGCCCGTGCGGGCAGGACCAAGAGAGTAGCAAATAATGAGTCTGAACCTGGTAAGTGAGCAGCTACTGTCTGCCAATGGCCTGAGCCATCAGGATCTCTTCTCCATCCTGGGCCAGCTTTATGAGCGCCGCCTGGATTACGGCGATCTTTACTTTCAGTCCAGTTATCACGAATCCTGGGTTTTAGAAGACCGTATCATCAAAGACGGCTCTTACAATATCGACCAGGGCGTTGGCGTACGCGCCATCAGCGGCGAGAAAACCGGCTTCGCTTACGCCGATCAGATTAGCCTGCTGGCGCTGGAGCAGAGCGCGCAGGCCGCGCGCAGCATCGTGCGCGAGCAAGGCGAAGGGCGCATTAAGACCCTGAGCGCTGTAGATTATTCGCCGCTCTATACCACGCTCGATCCGCTGCAAAGCATGAGCCGTGAAGAAAAGCTCGATATTTTGCGCCGTGTCGATAACGCCGCGCGCGCCGCCGACAAGCGCGTCCAGGAAGTAAGCGCGAGCCTGACCGGCGTCTATGAACTGATTCTGGTGGCGGCGACGGACGGTACGCTGGCGGCTGACGTGCGCCCGCTGGTGCGCCTTTCCGTGAGCGTACAGGTGGAAGAAGACGGCAAGCGCGAGCGCGGCTCCAGCGGCGGCGGCGGCCGTTTCGGCTACCAGTGGTTTATGGAGAATACCGACGGCGAAATACGTGCTGAAGCCTGGGCGAGAGAAGCGGTGCGCATGGCGCTGGTGAACCTCAGCGCGGTGGCGGCACCTGCCGGCACGCTGCCGGTCGTGCTGGGCGCGGGCTGGCCGGGCGTGCTGCTCCATGAAGCGGTCGGTCACGGTCTGGAAGGCGACTTCAACCGTCGCGGCACGTCGGTTTTCAGCGGTCAAATGGGCCAACTGGTGGCATCTGAGCTCTGTACGGTGGTGGATGATGGCACGCTTGCCAATCGCCGAGGTTCTCTCGCGATTGATGACGAAGGCGTGCCGGGCCAGTACAACGTGCTCATCGAAAACGGCATCCTGAAAGGTTATATGCAGGATAAGCTCAACGCGCGCCTGATGGGCGTCGCGCCGACCGGTAACGGCCGTCGCGAATCTTACGCGCACCTGCCGATGCCGCGCATGACCAATACTTACATGCTGGCCGGGAAATCCACGCCGCAGGAGATTATCGAATCCGTGGATTACGGGATCTTCGCGCCGAACTTCGGCGGCGGTCAGGTGGATATCACCTCCGGTAAGTTCGTCTTCTCGACATCGGAAGCGTATCTCATCGAAAACGGTAAAGTGACGAAGCCGGTGAAAGGCGCGACGCTTATCGGCTCCGGTATTGAGGCAATGCAGCAGATTTCGATGGTCGGTAACGACGTGAAGCTTGATAACGGCGTCGGCGTCTGCGGTAAAGAAGGCCAGAGCCTGCCGGTGGGCGTCGGTCAGCCGACGCTGAAGGTCGATAACCTCACGGTCGGCGGCACGGCGTAAGCATGTGGTATAGCCCCTCCGTTTGAGAGGGGCGAGACACTCAGGCGCGGCTCTCTTTTCCCTTCACGTTTCTTCCCCGCATCTCCTGATAGACCTGCGCCACTTTCACGAAATAGTCGTTGAGCGCGTTTATACACACTTGCACCTTAAGCGGCAGTTTGTCCTTTTCGGTATAGAGCGCGTACACAGGACGCGGGTCGGACTGGTAGCGCGGAAACAGGATCTCCAGTTCTCCGCTGTTGATCTCGTCGATCACCCACATCAACGGCACATACGCAATGCCTGCGCCCGCCTTCAGCCAGCGGGAGAGGGTCATCGGATCGTTAGTGACAAAACGCCCCTGCGGCAACAGACGGGTGGAAATGCCTTCCGGCGCGATAAGCTCGAATTCATTATCCGGACGTACGCTATATTCAAGCCATGAATGATTGGCGAGGTCGGCGGGCTTTTCCGGTGTGCCCGCCTGGGCGAGATAGCTTTTGGCCGCGCAGACAACCATCGGCATAGAGCCGAGGCGCTTCGAAAACAGGCTAGAATCCTGCAGCGCACCGACGCGGATCACCACGTCCAGCCCGTCGGCGATGAGATCGGGCGCCGGAATACCGGTCACCAGGTTGACTGACAGCCCCGGATAGTCGCGCAGCATTTCGGCGGTCAGAGACGCCAGCACATTTTGCGCCATGGTTGAAGAACAGCCGATCCGCAGCGTGCCGATAGGGCTATTATTAAAAGCGTATAACTGTTCATGCACTTCCTGTACTTCATGCAGCATACGACGGCAGCCCTGGTAGTAGATCCGGCCTGCCTCGGTTAAGCCAATGCTGCGGGTGCTGCGGTTTAACAGCTTGACCTGCAACTCATCTTCCAGTTTCGATACCGTCTGACTGATAGAGGAGACGCTCATCTCAAGCTGCCTGGCGGCGCTGGTAAACGAGCCCAGCTCCACCACTTTGGCGAACACCGACATTCTTTTTAGTCGTTCCATTATTCACTCTGGCTTAAAAGTGATTTAGATCACATATCATAGATAACTTACTATCAGTTACGCTAATATATTATTTCCAACATAACTACACCGCACTCTCGCCCGGCCATTCCTGGTCACTCGTTGCGGAATATAGTTTAAAAATCAATCGCCTGCACGCAAATCAAGGTCAACATGAGTCTTTTTCCGGTCATTGTGATATTCGGTCTTTCCTTTCCGCCGATCTTTTTTGAGCTTCTGCTGTCGCTGGCGATTTTCTGGCTGGTGCGCCGCGCGCTGATCCCGACCGGGATTTACGATTTCGTCTGGCATCCGGCGTTATTTAATACGGCGCTCTACTGCTGTCTGTTTTATCTGCTGTCGCGCTTGTTTGTCTGAGGTTGATGTGAAACTACTAACAACAAAAATCACCCGCACAGCCATCACCGTGGTGCTGGTCGTGCTCGCCTTCATCGCCATTTTTCGCGCCTGGAGTTTTTATACCGAATCGCCCTGGACGCGTGATGCGCGCTTCAGCGCCGATGTGGTCGCCATCGCGCCCGACGTCGCCGGGCTTATCACATCGGTGGACGTGCATGACAACCAGCTGGTGAAAAAAGATCAGGTGCTTTTCACTATAGACCAGCCGCGCTACCAGAAGGCGCTGGAAGAAGCCGAAGCCGATGTCGCGTATTACCAGGCGCTGGCCAATGAAAAACGCCGCGAGGCGGGCCGTCGTAACCAGCTCGGCATTCAGGCGATGTCGCGTGAAGAGATAGACCAGGCAAACAACGTGCTGCAAACCGTGCTGCATCAGCTGGCGAAAGCCGAAGCGACGCGCGATCTGGCGAAGCTTGACCTGCAACGCACCGTGATCCGCGCACCTGCGGATGGCTGGGTCACCAACCTTAACGTTTACACCGGCGAATTTATTACGCGCGGCTCTACGGCGGTGGCGCTGGTTAAGCAGAATAGCTTCTACGTTCAGGCTTATATGGAAGAGACCAAGCTTGAAGGCGTGCGTCCTGGCTTTCGCGTAGAGATTACGCCGCTTGGCAGCAATAACGTGCTGCACGGCACCGTCGACAGCGTCTCGGCAGGCGTGACAAACGCGAGTAGCACCCGTGATGCCAAAGGCATGGCGACCGTCGATTCCAACCTTGAATGGGTGCGTCTGGCGCAGCGCGTACCGGTACGCATTCGCCTCGATAAACAGCCCGGCAACCTCTACCCGGCTGGCACGACGGCGACCGTCGTGGTGACGGGAGAGCGGGATCGCGACCGCAGCCAGGAATCGGCTTTTAACAAGCTGATGCACCGTCTGCGCGAATTCGGCTAATGATGATGGGCTTTTTATCAATCGATCCCCGGCATCTGCGCTTTGCGATAAAGCTTGCGACCGCCATTGTGCTGGCGCTGTTCGTCGGGTTTCACTTTCAGCTTGAGACGCCGCGCTGGGCCGTGTTGACCGCGGCGATTGTAGCCGCGGGTCCGGCGTTTGCCGCAGGCGGCGAGCCGTGGTCCGGCGCTATCCGCTATCGCGGGATGCTCCGCATCATCGGTACGTTTATCGGCTGTATCGCCGCGCTGGTGATGATCATTGGCACCATTCGCGCGCCGGTCGTGATGCTGACGCTTTGCTGCATCTGGGCCGGTTTTTGCACCTGGGTCTCGTCGCTGGTGAAAGTCGAAAACTCGTACGCCTGGGGGCTTGCGGGTTATACGGCGCTGATTATCGTCATCACGATCCAGACCGAACCGCTGCTCGCGCCGCAGTTCGCGCTGGAGCGCTGCAGTGAAATCGTGCTCGGGATCTTCTGCGCGATTATCGCCGATCTACTGTTCTCACCACGCTCCATTAAAAAAGAGATCGACCGTGAACTGGACGCGCTGCTGGTGGAGCAGTTTCGCCTGATGCAGCTCTGCATGGCCCACGGCGACAGCGAAGCGGTGGACAAAGCCTGGGGCGCGCTGGTGCGCCGCACCGCCGCGCTCGATGGCATGCGGGTGAACCTGAATATGGAGTCCTCGCGCTGGGTGCGTGCGAACCGCCGCCTTAAGGCGCTCAATACGCTCTCGCTAACGCTAATCACTCAGGCCTGCGAGACGTATCTCATCCAGAACACGCGCCCGGAGTCGATAGCGCCGGAATACCGCGAGCTGTTTGTCGAGCCAGTGGAGACCGCCGCAGACGTCCATCGCCGCCTGAAATTCATCCGCCGCGTGCTCTCCTGGACCGGCGAGCACGACACGCCGGTGACGATTTACACCTGGGTGGGCGCGGCCACACGTTATCTGCTGCTCAAGCGCGGCGTGATCACCAACGCGAAAATCAGCGCGGTGGAAGAGGATGTATTGACCGACGAAGTGGTGGTTAAAGCGCCGTCGGCGGAGCGCCACCACGCCATGATCAACTTCTGGCGCACGACGGTGTCGTGCCTGCTGGGCACGCTTTTCTGGCTGTGGACCGGCTGGACCTCCGGCAGCGGCGCGATGATCATGATTGCGGTCGTGACAGCGCTGGCGATGCGCCTGCCGAACCCGCGCATGGTATCGCTCGATTTTCTCTACGGGATGCTCGTCGCGCTGCCGCTCGGGGCGTTCTATTTTCTGGTCGTGCTCCCTTCGACTCAGCAGAGCATGTTGCTGCTGTGTATCAGCCTGGCGCTGCTCGGCTTTTTTATCGGCATCGAAGTGCAAAAGCGGCGGCTTGGTTCGATGGGCGCGCTGGCGGGCACTATCAATATTCTGGTGCTGGATAACCCGATGACGTTCCATTTCAGCCAGTTCCTCGACAGCGCGCTCGGGCAACTGGTGGGCTGTGTGCTGGCAATGATGGTGATTCTGGTGATCCGCGATAATTCGCAGGCGCAGACCGGCCGCATGTTGCTGAACCAGTTTGTCTCGGCGGCAGTCTCGTCGCTCACCACCAACAAAGCGCGGCGCAAAGAAAACCATCTGCCTGCGCTGTATCAGCAGCTCTTTCTGCTGCTAAGCAAATTCCCGGATGACGTGGCGAAGTTTCGCCTGGCGCTGAATCTCATCATCGCGCACCAGCGTCTGCGCGAAGCGCCGGTGCCGGTCAATGACGATCTCTCGGCGTTTCACCGTCAGTTGAGACGCACGGCGGACCGGGTCATTTCCGCCTCCAGCGATGAAAAACGACGCGCGACGTTCCGCCAGTTGCTGGATGAGCTGGCGGTCTACCAGGAGAAGCTGCATGTCTGGGCGGCGCCGCAGTCGGTGATTGATTCTGTGAAGCGGCTGACCGATATGCTTCATAAATATCAGCAGGCTTTTACCAACACGTAATGCCAAAACCGACGCCCAAAGCGTCGGTTTTTTTCTGTCTATACTTACCTCCATCCACGGAATTTCACGTGCAGGAGGGGACAATGACCGCACAAGCATTTGCAGAATATGCGTTTTTCAAAACCGGCTATTTTGTCGACGGGAAATGGCACAGCGCGCAGGAGACCTTCGATGTGCTGAACCCGGCGACGGGCGACGTCATCGCGCAGGTTGCGAAAGCGGGAAAAAAAGAGACCGAGGCCGCTATCGCCGCCGCCAGCCGCGCGTTCCCTGCCTGGCGCGCCAAAACCGCGAAAGAACGTTCTGAAATTCTCTATCGCTGGTATCAGCTCATCATTGAAAACAAGCGCGCGCTTGGCGAGCTGATGACGAGTGAACAGGGCAAGCCGCTGAAAGAAGCCGAAGGCGAAGTGGAATACGCCGCGAGCTTTATTCAGTGGTTCGCCGAACAGGCCAAACGCGCCAACGGGGAAATTATTCCGCCCGTGAAGCCCGGCTCGCGTATTCTGGCGACCCGCGAGCCGGTCGGCGTTGTGGCGGCAATCACGCCCTGGAACTTCCCGATGGCGATGCTGACCCGCAAGCTTGGTCCGGCGCTCGCCGCGGGCTGTACTGGCGTGATTAAACCCGCTAACAATACGCCGCTCAGCGCCTTCGCGCTGGTGGCGCTGGCGCAACAGGCAGGCGTGCCGGACGGCGTGCTGAACGCGGTGGCGGGCAGTACATCGGAAATCAGCGACGCCATTATGGCAAGCCCGGATGTCCGTAAAATCTCCTTCACCGGCTCGACCGCGGTTGGCAAAACGCTGATGCGCAACGCTGCCGAAACGATGAAAAAAGTCTCGATGGAGCTTGGCGGCAACGCGCCGTACATCGTGTTTGACGATGCCGACATCGACGCGGCGGTCAAAGGCGCGGTCGCCAATAAATTCCGTAACGCAGGCCAGGTGTGCGTCAGCGTTAACCGTTTTTACATCCAGGAAGGCGTTTATGACCGTTTCGTCAATCAACTGGCGGAAGCGGTAAAAGCGCTGAAAGTGGGCAACGGCATGGAAGACGGCGTGATCGTCGGGCCGCTTATCGAGCAATCGGCGGTCGATAAAGTGCGTGAGCATGTGGAAGACGCGGTCGCGAAGGGCGCGAAAGTGCTGACCGGCGGCAAACCGCATGCGCTCGGCGGTAATTTCTGGCAGCCGACGGTGCTGATTGATGCGAACGACGATATGAAACTGGCGCAGGAAGAGACGTTCGGCCCGCTGGCGGCTTGCTTTAGCTTTAAAACCGAAGAGGAAGTTATCGCGCGGGCCAACAACACGCCTTATGGGCTCGCCGCTTACTTCTACACCCAGAACCTTCAGCGCGTGTTCCGCGTCTCACAGCAGCTGGAAAGCGGCATGATTGGCGTTAACGAATGTGCCGTTTCGACCGAGGTGGCGCCGTTCGGCGGCGTGAAGGAGTCAGGGCTTGGGCGCGAAGGCTCTGTGCTGGGCCTCGATGAGTTTATGGAAGTGAAAACGCTGCATCTTGGCGGGTTATAAGCGTGGGGGCGGCATCGCAGCCGCCCGCTAAACGTGGTGGCGACAATGAAAAGCTACAGTTTTGATTTCAGTACGATTGCCAGTCAGCAGGATTTCTATCGGGCATTTGCCGACACGTTTGGCATCGGGGCCGCGCGCGTAACAGATCTGGATAGTCTGTGGAAGGTGGTGATGGAAGAGGGGCTGCCGTTACCGCTGGAGATTGTCTTCCTGCATGTGACGGCGGAAGTGAAACGCCGCTTTGGCGCGCTGATTCTGCTGTTTGATGAAGCAGAAGAGGAGCTGGAAGGGCAGCTCCTCTTCAATATCCGGCAATAGCCATACTCCAAACCCTCAAAAAGGCCCCCGCGAAGCAGGGGCAAAAGTCGTCGGAGAAGACGACGAGGGTTTATTTGTACAGTTCTGCCGTGGCGTGCCAGTGATCGCCCTGAGTCAGCTCAGTGATGCGATAGCTGCTTGCGCCTTCTTTTTCTGCTTTAGCGGCCAGTTGCTGGCGAACATCCATCGGCGAGCCGCTCAGCTGCGTCACGGAGACGGAGCCCATCGGCTGGAGATTTTGCGCCTGTTGCGCGTTGACCTGTTGAACTGCGGCGCTCGCACCAAATGAAAGTACGGAGGCAAGGCCCAGAGCAGCGATGGTAAATGTCGTTTTCATCATTCATTCCTCATGCAGGTGTATTCAGCGGCCTTAATGGTTAGCGTACGGTTTTTATCGGGCCGCTGAGAGGTATTACTTTCGTCGTGCGTAAACGCCTGACGGTTATAACGCTTATTTATAAAGCTCTGCAGTGGCGTGCCAGTGGTCGCCAGTACGGGCTTCAATCACGCGATACGCGGTTGCGCCTTTCGCTTCTGCTTTTTCATTCAGCATCGCACGCAGATCCATCGGAGCCGCGTTTACGGCGTCAACAGAAACGGTACCGATAGACTGACGGTTCTGCGCCTGTTCTGCGTTGATAGAGTCCGCCGCGAAAGCGCCGAAGGACAGCATGGAGAGAAGTGTCAGGGCTGTTACAGTAGATTTAGTTTTCATGTTCTTTTCCTCGTCGTAATTGTTATCGGTGGGGTCTTATTGTGTGACCCTCATCACAAAAACAAGTATACACTAGTTACCCGAAAAATTAATACGATCCTAATTATTTACTATGAAACTTTGTTCGGTCCGGACATAGTTTTTATTACCGATCATTATAAAAATGAGGGTAAAAAGTCCGTTTTCAGAGCAATTTTTCGATAAATCAATAGATTGAGTGAATTTGACGATTTGTGTGGTCTTCAGACGTTCTCGCAGCCGTAGCGGCAAAAAACAGGTGGATGACGCGGTTCGGGTATTAAAAGAAAGTGGAAGTACGAAGGGAAGAGGATAACCGCCGGAAGATCCGGCGGCGGCACAGCGCTTAGAGTTCCTGCTCGAACAATACCAGAATGGCTTCGTAGAGATCTTTCACCGTAAAGCCACGCGCAGGCGTGGTAAAGATAGTGTCGTCACCCGCAATGGTGCCCAGAATCCCTTCGGCTTTACCGAGTGAATCCAGCAGACGCGCGATAAGCTGCGCGGCACCGGGGCTGGTGTGAATCACCACCACTGCGTCGTTATAGTCGATATCCAGCACCAGGTTTTTCAGCGGGCTAGAGGTCGTCGGCACGCCAAGCTCAACCGGCAGGCAGTAGACCATCTCCATTTTGGCGTTGCGGGTACGCACGGCGCCAAATTTCGTTAACATGCGGGAGACTTTGGACTGGTTGATGTTTTCGAAACCCTGATCCTGAAGCGCCTGGACGATTTCGCCCTGAGAACTGAACTTCTCTTCTTTTAGTAACGCCTTGAAGGCTTTGACTAATTCTTCTTGTTTTGCGGAGCTACGCATATATCACCCGTATACAGGCCAATAAACAACATTATTATGCATTATGATGAATTTTTATGCAAATGGTCTGCCTTGCGGCGGGCTGAAATAATGTTATGAAAGAGACGAATTTTATCAAATTACGTTATCGAGGAACATGCCTGCGTCACGACTCGCAAATAAGGCTTTAAGTAAACCAAATGTTATCAAAATGATGTTGTTTTGATGCTTAAAGAGGGTGTAATGTAACCGCCTGTTGAGATGTTGCTTCGGTAGTGACCCGGCGGTATTCGCGTCATCTGCACCCGGGCGAGAAGGCCGCATCGCTTTCAGTTAAACCGCGCTACGATCGCAAACTGCGGGCGAAAAGAGTGCTATAACTTCCTCCCAGGATGATTATGGTCGCCACCTCATGGAGTAACGGCACACAATTGCTAACCATAATAAGGAGTTTAGGATGAAAGTTGCAGTCCTCGGCGCGGCAGGCGGTATCGGCCAGGCGCTTGCCCTTCTACTCAAGACCCAACTGCCTTCAGGTTCAGAACTCTCTCTGTATGACATTGCGCCGGTAACCCCAGGGGTTGCGGTGGATTTGAGTCATATCCCGACCGACGTGAAAATCAAAGGTTTCTCCGGTGAAGACGCCAAACCGGCGCTGGAAGGCGCTGATGTGGTGCTGATCTCCGCAGGCGTTGCCCGTAAACCGGGTATGGATCGCTCTGACCTGTTCAACGTGAACGCAGGCATTGTGAAAAACCTGATTCAGCAGGTGGCGACCACCTGCCCGAAAGCGTGCATCGGCATCATCACCAACCCGGTGAACACCACTGTCGCCATCGCGGCAGAAGTGCTGAAAAAAGCAGGCGTATACGACAAGAACAAACTGTTTGGCGTGACCACGCTGGACATCATCCGCTCCAACACCTTTGTGGCGGAACTGAAAGGTAAAAAACCGGCTGAGCTGGACGTGCCGGTAATCGGCGGCCACTCAGGCGTGACCATTCTGCCGCTGCTCTCCCAGATCCCGGGCGTCAACTTCACCGACCAGGAAGTGGCCGATCTGACCAAACGCATTCAGAACGCGGGTACCGAAGTGGTGGAAGCGAAAGCGGGTGGGGGCTCTGCGACCCTCTCTATGGGCCAGGCGGCTGCGCGTTTTGGTCTCTCCCTGGTGCGTGCGCTGCAGGGCGAGCAGGGCGTGGTGGAATGCGCCTACGTGGAAGGCGACGGCGAATATGCCCGCTTCTTCTCTCAGCCGCTGCTGCTGGGTAAAAACGGCATTGAAGAGCGTAAACCGATCGGCACGCTGAGCGCTTACGAACAGCAAGCGCTGGAAGGCATGCTGGATACGCTGAAAAAAGATATCGCCCTGGGCGAAGAGTTCGTTAACAAGTAAGCGTTAACGAGCAAAAAAACCGGAACGCAGGTTCCGGTTTTTTTATGTCTGCGATTCCGTTATTCCGGCGTTGCCGGGTATTCCTGAATCGTCACCTGAATGGTGAGCTTGCGATCGTTTCGCATTACTTCCACCGGGATCACCGAGCCAGGACGGATTTCCGCCACCTGATCCATGGTTTCCAGCGCGGAGATGGCGGGCTTGTTGTTAACCGACACAATCACATCATTCACCTGAATGCCTGCGCGTGCGGCAGGACCGTCCTGCGCCACGTCGTTCACCACAATCCCCTGTATCTGATCGATACCCGCCGCTGGCGTGTGCATCGGCGTAATTTCACGTCCGCTGATACCGATATAGCCGCGGATCACGCGCCCGTCGCGGATAAGTTTTTCCATAATGCGCGTGGCAAGCTGCGTCGGGATCGCAAAACCGATGCCTTCCGGCGTTTCGCCGTCGTTGCTCTTATCAAAGGAGAGTGTGTTGATGCCCATCAGCTCGCCAAGCGAGTTCACCAGCGCGCCGCCGGAGTTGCCGTGGTTGATGGAGGCATCGGTTTGCAGGAAATTCTGGCGTCCGGACGGGTTCAGGCCGATTCGCCCGGTGGCGCTGATAATCCCCTGCGTAATGGTCTGCCCGAGATTGTACGGGTTACCTATGGCCATGACGACATCGCCAATATGCGGCATTCGCTGTGGGTTGATGGGAATTACCGGCAGGGCGGTCGCGTTAATTTTCAGCACGGCCAGATCGGTCAGGCTGTCTGAACCTACCAGCAGCGCTTCAAACACGCGGCCATCCTGAAGCGCCACGATAATCTGATCGGCGTCGTTGATGACATGTTTGTTAGTCAGAATATAGCCGCGCTGATCCATGATAACGCCGGAGCCGAGCGTGCGAATTTCCAGCTGGCTGCGATTGCTGCCGCCGAGGCTGCGGTTATAGACGTTCACGACCGCAGGCGCAGCACGGCGCACCGCCCGGTTATAACTCACGGGCGTTTCATCGACGCTGTCGAGCTTTTGCTGCAACAGCGGATTATAAGGGCGCAGGGAAGGTACGAGCGTCAGCAGCAACGCGGCGACAATCAACCCCGCAATAACCGAGCGTAAAAGCTTCAGAAACATGTGTATGGAATAAGTAGTCAGGGGACGGGCGCAGCATACCATGAGTTAAACGGACATCACACGCGGCGTGATGTCCGTTGTCTCAGTTTATTAACGCAGCAGTAAATAGAGGCTGTCGTTACCGCGCACGATATGCAGCGCGATAATGGCAGGCTTACTCTCCAGCAGCTTGCGCATTTCAGCGATGGAGCTGACGCGCGCCCGGTTTACGCCAACGATCACGTCATCTTTCTGCAGGCCCGCCTGGGCCGCGGCGCTGCCTTTTTCAACGCTATTAATGGTAATGCCTTTGGTGCCGTCTTTAAGCTGGCCATCGCTTAACGTCGCGCCCTGTAAGGCTGGCGCGATGATATCGGCGCTGGCGGAAGAAGACGTGCTTTTATCAAGCGTCACTTCCACTTCCTGGGCTTTACCGTCGCGCAGCAGCCCCAGCTTCACTTTCGTGCCAGGCTCGGTGGTGGCGATGCGCGAGCGCAGTTCGGCGAAGCTGTTCAGCGGGCGGCCATTGAGGCTTACGATCACGTCGCCCGCTTTAATGCCTGCTTTAGCGGAGCCCGAGTTTGGCAGCACTTCGCTGACAAACGCGCCGCGCTGGGTATTCAGGTTGAACGCTTTGGCGATGTCAGCGCTCATCTCGGTACCTTTAATACCGAGCAGACCGCGTTTCACCTCACCTGACTGCATCAGTTGTTTAGCGAGGGTCTGGGCCATATTCGCCGGAATAGCGAAACCGATACCGACGCTGCCGCCGCCCGGCGCGAGAATCGCGGTGTTGATACCGATAAGCTCGCCGTTAAGGTTCAGCAGTGCGCCGCCAGAGTTACCGCGGTTAATGGACGCATCGGTCTGAATAAAGTTTTCGAAGCCTTCGAGATTAAGTCCGCTGCGGCCTAACGCCGAAACGATGCCGGACGTCGCCGTCTGGCCGAGCCCGAACGGGTTGCCGACGGCCACCACGAAATCGCCGACGCGCAGTTTATCGGAATCCGCTATCTGAATTTGCGTCAGGTTGCTGGCGTTTTGCAGCTGGATCAGCGCGATATCGCTCTGGTCGTCGCCGCCAATCAGTTTGGCGTCGAACTCTCGGCCGTCATTGAGCTGAACGCTGATTTTCTGGGCATGATTAATCACGTGATTATTGGTGAGCACATAGCCTTTCGCGGCGTCGATAATCACACCGGAGCCGAGACCTTCAAACGGCTGCGCCTGCTGGTCTGGCATCGATTCGCCGAAAAACTTTTTGAGCTCTTCCGGCACGCGCTGTTCCTGCACGGCGGTGCCTTCCACCCGCACGCTGACAACCGCAGGCAGCACTTTTTCCAGCATCGGCGCGAGGCTTGGGATCGCAGGCTGGCCCGGCACCTGCGATGGCAGCGCAGCGAGCACCGGCGCGGGCGCCGACAGAGATAAACCGAGACTTAACGCTAACGCACTTAACAGCAGGGTTTGTTTTTTCATGAACGCAGCTCTCGCAACCTGGTTATAAAAGTCACCTGAAAACACGGATATTATTGAATTCTCAATGTCGTAACAATGCTGTCATCGGGACGGCAGCGCTCAGAATAAGCATAGTCAGCGCCCAAAGAAAAGCGGGCGCAAATGCGCCCGACGGTAAGGATAGTTAGCTGAATCAGTTGCGCTTCGCGCCGGTACGCAACAGACCAGACGCGCTGTCCGAATAGTCGCGCGGCATCTGGACCGGCGCCTGATCGTTGCTCGCTTCCGATTCCGCAAGGCGATTGCGGAACGGGTTGGTCTCTGCGGACATTTCCGGCAGCAGGCTGCTGGAGCTTTTCGCCATGTGCTGATAAAGCTGACGATAGTCGTGCGCCATATTATCCAGCAGTTCGGCGCTGCGGGCGAAGTGGCTGACCAGTTCTTCGCGGTAGTCGTCAAGCTCCGCTTTGTTTTTCTCAAGCTCGTACTGCAGAGCCTGCTGTTGACGTAATTTGCGGTTACCGAAACGCATAGCGACGGCGCCGATAATGATGCCGACGACTAACCCAATAAGCGCATATTCCCAGGTCATGAACATCTCCCGTTGTCTTGTGATTCCGTAGGGTGGTAACGGCGAGGCTTGGTTTCTCGTCTGCGTGCCGTCGACCGGTAAACCCACTATAACCGCTAATTCAGGAGAAGTGGAATCCTGGAGCGGCATGGCGTAGTGTAGAGCGGCCTTTTTTTGGCCAAAATAACGCTGCGGCGAACGTTTTCAGGAAGTAAGAATAATATATGCAGAGCATCTCTCCGACATCGCGCTACCAACAGGCCCTGAAAGAGGGCACCCATCAGCCGGACGACGTACAGCATGAAGCGGTAAATCGTCTGAATCTTATCTGGCAGGGGCTTTCGCAGAAAACCGACGCGCCAGCGCCTGCTCGTGGCGGCCTGCTGACCAAAGTCGGCAAGCTGTTTGGCAAACGCGAAGAAGCGCTCAGTGAAGCGCCGGTACGCGGCTTATATATGTGGGGCGGCGTTGGGCGCGGCAAAACCTGGCTGATGGATCTGTTTTTTCATAGCCTGCCGGGCGAGCGCAAACTCAGGCTGCACTTTCACCGCTTTATGCTGCGCGTGCATGAAGAGCTCGCCGCGCTGCAAGGGCAGTCCGATCCGCTGGAAGTGGTTGCTGACGGCTTTAAAGCGCAGGCGGACGTTATCTGCTTCGATGAATTTTTTGTCTCCGATATTACGGATGCCATGCTGCTTGGTGGCCTGATGCAGGCGCTGTTCGCGCGCGGCATTACGCTTGTCGCAACGTCAAACATTCCGCCCGATGAGTTGTATCGTAACGGCCTGCAGCGCACGCGTTTTCTGCCAGCTATCGAGGCGATTAAAGCGCACTGCGATGTGATGAACGTCGATGCGGGTATCGATTACCGCCTGCGCACGCTGACTCAGGCACATTTGTGGCTCTCGCCGCGCAGTGAAGAGACGGCGCGCCAGATGGACAAACTCTGGCAGGCGCTGGCGGGCGCACCGCGTAACGCGGCGGCGGCACCGTCGCTTGAGATTAACCATCGCCCGCTGCCGACGCTTGGTGTGGAAAACCAGACGCTGGCCGCGTCCTTCGCCACCTTATGCGTGGACGCGCGCAGCCAGCATGACTACATCGCGCTGTCGCGCCAGTTCCATACCGTGCTGTTGTTTGACGTGCCGGTGATGACCACTTCCACCGAGAACGCGGCGCGGCGCTTTATCGCGCTGGTGGATGAGTTTTATGAACGACAGGTGAAGCTGGTGGTCTCGGCGGATGCGCCGCTGGATGACATATATCAAGGCGAGCAACTGCAGTTTGAATTTAAGCGTTGCCTCTCGCGTTTGCAGGAGATGCAGAGCGAGGAATACCTCAAACGCCCGCACCTGGCCTGACGCCTGGCCGCTCCTCTGCCCGCAGGGGAGCGAATTCGGGGAATTTCCTCATAAAAGGGGTCGATCTTTATACTCGACTTCTCTATAATCTTGCGACCCCACGTTACAACAAAGTTTTTTTCCCGAAACTTTTGTGTGCCGAAAACATATCCGAGGGGGTAGGTTTGCGGACTTTGTCGTGTGAACCTCAACTCAATTTAAGCGTTTGGGTGTTCGCCAACGTGTAACTCTATATTTGGGTAAGCTTTTAATGAAAACTTTTACAGCTAAACCAGAAACCGTAAAACGCGACTGGTACGTTGTTGACGCGACCGGTAAAACTCTGGGCCGTCTGGCTACCGAACTGGCTCGTCGCCTGCGCGGTAAGCACAAAGCGGAATACACTCCGCACGTTGATACCGGTGATTACATCATCGTTCTGAACGCAGAAAAAGTTGCTGTAACCGGCAACAAGCGTTCTGACAAAATGTACTACCACCACACTGGCCACATCGGTGGTATCAAAGAAGCGACCTTTGAAGAGATGATTGCCCGCCGTCCTGAGCGCGTAATTGAAATCGCGGTTAAAGGCATGCTGCCGAAAGGCCCTCTGGGCCGTGCTATGTACCGTAAACTGAAAGTTTACGCGGGCAACGAGCACAACCACGCGGCGCAGCAACCGCAAGTTCTGGACATCTAATCGGGATTATGGCAATGGCTGAAAATCAATACTACGGCACTGGTCGCCGCAAAAGCTCCGCCGCTCGTGTGTTTATCAAACCGGGCAACGGTAAAATCGTTATCAACCAGCGTTCTCTGGAACAGTACTTCGGTCGCGAAACTGCCCGCATGGTAGTTCGTCAGCCGCTGGAACTGGTCGACATGGTTGAGAAACTGGATCTGTACATCACCGTTAAAGGTGGTGGTATCTCCGGTCAGGCTGGTGCGATCCGTCACGGTATCACCCGCGCTCTGATGGAGTACGATGAGTCTCTGCGCTCTGAACTGCGTAAAGCTGGCTTCGTTACTCGTGACGCACGTCAGGTTGAACGTAAGAAAGTCGGTCTGCGTAAAGCACGTCGTCGTCCGCAGTTCTCCAAACGTTAATCCTTTTCTGCTTTGGCAGAATCGAATTGGCGAAAAACCCGGCACAACGCCGGGTTTTTTTATGCCCGGAATTTTTATCTGTCCGCTAATCTACTGAAATCCCGCCCATTTACGGCAATCGGATAAAACCTCTCACCACAAGCTGCGCAAAATCTGGTAAACTATCATCCAATTTTGTGCCCAAATGCTGGTAACTGTTCACGTTTTGTTCGTTTTAGAGACGGAAGAAAGTTCGGCACGGAAGGGTGATTAATAAGGCCAGTCGTGTTTGCGGCTGGTAGCAGTAACTTTCTGAATATACCTGGAGGTTTTCATGGCTGTCGCTGCCAACAAACGTTCGGTAATGACGCTGTTTTCTGGTCCTACTGATATCTACAGCCATCAGGTCCGCATTGTGCTGGCTGAGAAAGGTGTCAGCTTTGAAATTGAGCATGTGGAAACGGATAACCTGCCGCAGGATCTGATTGACCTCAACCCAAATCAAAGCGTGCCGACGCTGGTAGACCGTGAACTGACTCTGTGGGAGTCGCGCATCATTATGGAATATCTTGATGAGCGTTTCCCGCACCCGCCGTTAATGCCGGTGTACCCGGTGGCCCGCGGTGAAAGCCGCCTGTATATGCACCGTATCGAGAAAGACTGGTACTCGCTGATGAACGTGATTGTCAGCGGTTCCGCCCAGGAAGCCGATAACGCGCGTAAACAGCTGCGTGAAGAGCTGCTGGCTATCGCGCCGGTATTTGGCCAGAAGCCCTATTTCCTGAGCGATGAGTTCAGCCTGGTGGATTGCTATCTGGCACCGCTGCTGTGGCGTCTGCCGCAGTTAGGTGTTGAGTTCAGCGGCGCGGGCGCTAAAGAGCTCAAAGGTTATATGACTCGCGTGTTTGAGCGTGATTCGTTCCTGGCTTCGCTGACCGAAGCCGAGCGCGAAATCCGTCTGCAAACCCGGGGCTAAACCTTATGGATATCTCTCAGCTCTCTCCACGTCGTCCTTATCTGTTGCGTGCCTTCTATGAATGGTTGCTGGATAACCAGCTGACGCCGCACCTGGTCGTGGATGTGACGCTGCCGGGCGTGCTGGTGCCGCTGGAGTACGCGCGCGACGGGCAAATTGTTCTCAATATCGCGCCGCGCGCGGTCGGTAATCTGGAACTAGCGAATGACGAAGTGCGTTTCAACGCCCGTTTCGGCGGCGTACCGCGTCAGGTCACCGTGCCGCTGGCAGCCGTGCTGGCTATCTACGCCCGTGAAAACGGCGCCGGTACGATGTTCGAGCCCGAAGCCGCTTATGATGAAGAGATGGCGAGCCTGAACGACGAAAACAGCGCGGAAGAGCCGGAAACGGTCATGTCTGTCATTGATGGCGATAAGCCTGACGATGCGGATGATAACGATCCGGGTGACGAGCCGCCGCCGCGTGGCGGACGCCCTGCGCTGCGCGTGGTGAAGTAATTCCTGACAGGCCCGATGGGCCTGTTTTGTTATCCGCCCGGTGTTTCGCCAGCCTGAAAATCCTGTGATAGGATGAGTAAAGTGTCACCTTTCAATAGCATGCCGTCTATGAACCCATTCGACTCACAATCTGAAGATGCTTCCGACGCTATCGGGCGCAGCCTGGGCCGCCGTCCGCTGGCGCGCAAAAAGCTTTCTGAAATGGTAGAGGAAGAACTGGAGCAGATGATCCGCCGCCGTGAATTTGCGGAAGGGGAGCCGCTGCCTTCCGAGCGTGAGTTAATGGCTTTTTTCAACGTGGGGCGTCCTTCTGTCAGGGAGGCGCTGGCGGCGCTGAAGCGTAAAGGGCTGGTGCAAATCAGTAACGGCGAGCGCGCCCGCGTATCGCGCCCTTCCGCAGACACGATCATTAGCGAGCTCTCCGGTATGGCGAAGGATTTCCTTTCTCATCCGGGCGGCATCGCCCATTTCGAACAGCTACGACTGTTTTTTGAATCCAGCCTGGTGCGCTACGCGGCTGAAAAAGCCACCGACGAACAGCTCGAACGGCTGACCAAAGCGCTGGACATTAATCGCCAGTCGCTCGCGGATAACGCGCAGTTTATCCGCTCGGATGTAGAGTTCCATCGCGTTCTGGCTGAAATCCCCGGTAATCCCATTTTTATGGCCATTCATGTGGCCCTGCTGGACTGGCTTATCGCTGCGCGTCCTGCCGTGCCGGATGCCGAACTGATTGAGCACAACAACATCAGTTACCAGCAGCACATTGCGATTGTTGACGCTATCCGCAAACGCGAACCTGATGAAGCTGACCGCGCGCTACAAACGCATCTGAACAGCGTTTTTGCGACCTGGCAGGCGCTCAGCCAGAAGAAAAAATCCCGCAAATAATTTCGATCCTCCCTGATCAAAGAGTGAAGCCGATCGCATAACCGCGCTTATGTGGCAGGCTGGTGAATATTTGATCTGGTATAACAGGTATAAAGGTATATAGTCATTCTCACTTAACAGATGAGGATGTTCTTATGACTGCACCATTACGCGGGGTGATGCCCGCACTTCTGACCCCTTTTGACCAGCAGCAGCGCCTGGACAAAGAGAGCCTGCGCCGTCTGGTGCGCTTTAACATCAGTCAGGGCATTGAGGGCCTGTATGTCGGTGGTTCGACAGGGGAAGCCTTTATTCAAAGCTGCGCGGAACGCGAAGAGGTACTGGAAATTGTCGCTGAAGAGGCTAAGGGAAAAGTCACGTTGATAGCGCATGTTGGCTGCGTAAGCACGGCGGAAAGCCAGCAACTTGCGGCGGCGGCCAGCCGCTACGGCTTTGACGCGGTGTCTGCCGTCACGCCGTTCTACTACCCGTTTAGTTTTGAAGAACACTGCGACCACTACCGCGCCATTATTGCCTCAGCGGACGGCCTGCCGATGGTGGTTTATAACATTCCGGCGCTAAGCGGCGTCAGGCTGTCGCTTGAGCAGATAAGCACGCTGGTCACGCTGCCTGGCGTAGGTGCGCTGAAGCAGACCTCAGGCGATCTTTACCAGATGGAGCAGATCCGCCGCGCGCATCCGGATCTGGTGCTCTACAACGGCTATGACGAGATCTTCGCATCCGGGCTGCTGGCAGGTGCCGACGGCGGCATTGGCAGCACTTACAACATCATGGGCTGGCGCTACATGCACATCGTGAAAGCGTTAAACGAAGGCGATATCGCCACCGCGCAACGGCTGCAGCGTGACTGCAATCAGGTTATCGATCTGCTTATCAAAACAGGCGTCTTTCGTGGCCTGAAAACCGTTCTTCACTACATGGATGTGGTTTCCGTGCCGCTATGCCGCAAGCCTTTTGCGCCAGTAGCGGAACAGTATCTGCCGGCACTCAAGGCGCTGGCGGCTCAGCTACAACAAGAAAAAGCACAGCTGAGCTAATGATCTCTGTCAGGCCTGTTTGTGTCAGGCCTGACTCCGCTTCACCCGGTACCTTACCTTACAGCGTATGGGCACAGCCCATCGCGGGAGCGTCATATGACTAAAACGACACAACTTATCCCGTGGTATCGCCACCTTAACCGGGCGCAATGGCGGGCATTTTCCGCCGCCTGGCTGGGTTATCTGCTTGATGGTTTCGATTTTGTCTTAATCGCACTGGTATTAACCGAAATTCAGGATGAATTTGGCCTCACTACGATTCAGGCAGCGAGCCTGATTTCCGCCGCGTTTATCTCTCGCTGGTTCGGCGGTTTAATGTTGGGCGCGATGGGCGACCGCTATGGACGACGCCTTGCGATGATCTCAAGCATCGTACTCTTCTCCGTCGGCACACTCGCCTGCGGTTTAGCGCCGGGTTATACCACGCTGTTTATCGCGCGCCTGGTGATAGGCATTGGCATGGCCGGTGAATATGGTGCCAGCGCAACCTATGTCATTGAAAGCTGGCCGAAGGCGTTGCGTAACAAAGCCAGCGGTTTTCTTATCTCAGGATTCTCTGTCGGCGCGGTTGTCGCCGCCTTTGTCTACAGTCTTGTGGTGCCGGTCTGGGGCTGGCGTGCGCTCTTTTTCATCGGCATTCTGCCGATCGTTTTTGCGCTCTGGCTGCGTAAAAATATTCCTGAAGCGCACGACTGGGAGGCGCGCCGTAGCGAAAAGACCCCGGTGCGCACGATGGTCGATATCCTGTATCGTGGCGAACACCGCATTATCAACATCGTATTAACCCTGCTCGCCTCGGTTTCACTCTGGCTCTGCTTTACCGGCGAGCTGAACAGCGCGGTTATTGTCGCGGCACTCGGGCTGGTCTGCGCCGCAATTTTTATCAGCTTCATGGTGCAAAGTAGCGGCCCGCGGTGGCCGACCGGCGTTACGCTGATGGTTATCGTCCTGTTCGCTTTTCTTTATTCATGGCCTATTCAGGCGCTACTGCCAACCTATCTTAAAACCGAACTGGCGTACGAACCGGCAACCGTGGCACGCGTTTTATTCTTCAGCGGCTTTGGCGCGGCGGTGGGCTGCTGCGTGGGCGGTTTTCTCGGTGACTGGCTCGGTACGCGCCGTGCCTATGTGTACAGCCTGCTGGCTTCGCAGGTACTCATCATTCCTGTTTTCGCCATTGGCGGCGCAAATGTCTGGGTGCTGGGCCTGCTGCTTTTCTTTCAGCAAATGCTTGGGCAAGGGATCTCCGGCATTTTACCGAAGCTTATTGGCGGCTATTTCGATACAGACCAGCGTGCCGCGGGGCTCGGGTTTACCTATAACGTCGGTGCGTTAGGCGGCGCGCTGGCGCCCGTACTTGGCGCGTTGATTGCCGAGCGGCTACATCTCGGCGCTGCGCTCTGTTCACTTTCGTTCGGCCTGACGTTTGTCGTTGTCCTGCTGATTGGGCTTGATATGCCCTCGCGGGTGCAACGCTGGCTTCGGCCAGAGGCGTTACGCACGCACGACGCGACGGACGGAAAGCCGCTTAGCGGCGCGCAGGCTGTCAGCGGGCGTAAGCGTGGACTGGTCAAAAGTAAAAGTTAACCGGCGCCCGGCGGTGCGCCGGGGCGTCTCACCCACAAGGAGTGTCTATGCCTTTACTCTGTCTAATAAATAACGCCAGCGGTGTGTCACAGGCGCTTATCCGCGGGCCCGCGCATCGCCTGTGGTATTGCAATGTGATGCAAAAGGAGAGGCCATGAACGTACTGGCGATAGACATAGGTGGCACCAAACTGGCTGCCGCAACGGTTGATGCGTCACTGCGTATCACCGGGCGGCGGGAAATACCCACGCCTGCCAGCAAAACGCCGCAAGCGCTCAGCGCGGCGCTTGAGACGTTACTCTCCCCACTGAAAGCGTACGCAGATCGGGGGGCGATTGCGGCTACCGGTGTCATTCACCACGGCGTGCTGACAGCGATGAATCCCGACAATCTCGGCGGTCTTGCGCATTTCCCTTTGACTGAAACCGTGTCGCAGATGACCGGCTTACCGTGCCTTGCCGTCAATGACGCGCAGGCGGCTGCCTGGGCGGAATACCATGCGCGCAAAGACATGGTGAGCGAGATGGTGTTTATCACGGTATCTACCGGCGTTGGCGGCGGCGTCATTATTCATGGGCAACTGCAGACAGGCCAGAGCGGCCTGGCGGGGCACTTTGGTCACACGCTTGCCGATCCTGGCGGGCCGCGCTGCGGCTGTGGACGAACAGGGTGTGTGGAGGCTATCGCCTCCGGCCGTGCGCTCGCGGCGGCGGCGACAGACACGCTTGCCGGGCTCGACGCGAAAGCGATTTTTGCGAAAGCCAGCGAGGGCGAGCCTGCGGCGATAGCGCTCGTGGGGCGCTCTGCCCAGACGCTGGCGCGGCTGATTGCCGATCTCAAAGCGGTTTCCGACTGTCAGCTCGCGGTGATAGGCGGCAGTATCGGCCTGGCGGACGGTTATTTGTCGCAGGTGCGCGACGCTCTTGCTCGTGAGCCTGCAGCGTTTCAGACGCCCCTTGCGGCGGCACATTATCGTCACGATGCTGGCTTAATCGGGGCCGCGCTACTCGCTCAGGGAGAAAACGTATGATTGCAGGACATATTAAGAACGTTGATGCCGCAGGACTGCCGCCGGTAATGATTGACGCTATCGTGCAGGCGCTGGAGAGCCATCCGGCGCACAAAGCGCCCGGCAGTTATGTGTTGGGCGAGCGGTTATTAATGAACGTGATGTGTTTTACAACACAGGTTGCGCGGGAAAAGCGTGCTGAACTTCATCAGGACTACATAGACATTCAGATTCTGCTGGAAGGTCAGGAACAGGTGCGTTATGGCCTCGCGGGCAGCGCACGGGAGTGCGGTGAGCGGCATGAGGCCGAGGACTATCAGCTTTGCGCGCGCATTGAGGCAGAGCAGACCATTATCATGGAGCCTGGCATGTTTATCGTTTTTATGCCGGGTGAGCCGCATAAACCTGGATGCACTATCAGGCAGCCAGTAGAAATCAAAAAGGTCGTCTTAAAGCTTCATCGCAGCGCGCTGCAGGCATAAAAAAAGCCCGGTCGTTTCTACCGGGCTGATTACTAGTTTCTGTGCCTGCAATTACCAGCGATGGTTCACCAGCATGTGGCCAGAATACGCGTTATAGGAGTTATCGCCCCATTCACTGCTGACCCGGAAGGAAACGGTGGTTGCGTCATTCACCTTACCGCTGACGCCCGTTTCCAGCTGGAAGCGGTTAGACGGCACGTTTGAATCCAGCGTCTCGTCGTTAAAGTTCAGATCGCTCATACCATTGCCGATGAGCCAGTTCACCGCGCCGTAAGGCTGCCAGGCTTCTACGGCTTTCTGATCCACGTAACTTGCTTTGACGCCAATACGGCCCAGCACAGCGTCATTATCCGGCGTATTGATGCGCGTGCCGTTATATTCAACGTGGTCATCCTGATCCAGATTGCTGTAAACCACTTGGCCCTGCGGTTCAAACTTCATGGTGCGCGCTTTCTCTGACGGCACCAGCCAGGCATGGCCGACTTCCAGAGACGCGGCATAGCCCTGGCTGTCGTACTTCTCGCCCGGCATATCGTCGCCATTCACCTGGCTGTTATACCAGCTGTAAGACGCCCAGCTGTCGATGTAACTGCCAAGACGCAGTTTCTGATCTTCCTGCCAGGTGGCATACACGCCGACGTTATAACCGTTAACGCGGCCATCTGCCGAGCGCGAATTATGGCGCGCATCTGCGGTGGTGTCGCTGTAGCCTGCGCCCAGCATAAAACCGCTGTGCAGCGTGCCGGTGGAGAGATCTTTGCTCAGGAAGTCGCTGCCTAACTGCACCACGGCGGAGCGGATTTTATATTTCAGATTGCTGTCCGCGAAGTTGCCGTCGTTATACTCGCCTTTAACGTACATCCAGGTATTCAGATCGTCGGCGTCGCGCAGCATCAGCTGATCGCGGTCGTCGCGCTTGTGAATAAACATCTGCTGGGCGGCCAGGTAGTTCGCCATATAAACGCCAGCCTCCGGGCGATAAACCTCCGGAGCCGGTGGTGTATCGCCGCCGCCATTATCGTTACCGCCGTTATCACCACCGTTATCGTTACCGCCATTATCGCCGCCATTATCATCCGGGTCTGGCGTTGGATCCGGCGTCGGGTCTGGCGTATCGCTGGCTTTGGACTCCAGATACCAGTTACCGTCGTTGTGCTTATACAAATCGTATTCCCACATGCCCGCCACGACGGGTTTACCGAGCGTGAAGGATGCATCAGACGCGCCGCCAACGCTGATAAGCTCAATACCGTTGATGGTTTGTGCGCCCTGACCGCCAATATTGGCCACTTCAAGTGAGGAGCTGCCAGCGCTATTACCGGTAATGGCGAGATGATCGGTTGGAGAGTTGTCTGCACCCGCCTCGGTATTCATGACGATGCGGCTATTCTCATCGCCGGTGTAGTTGCCGTTAATCGTAAAGGCATTACCAACGCTATTATTGCCCGCGATTTGCAGCGTGCCCTGGTTGGTCACGTCGCCATTGATGGTGTTACCCGCAGCCGGGGTAGAGGCGTTTTCATTGCCGCTGACAGCATTCCAGGACGCCAGTACGCCGCCTGCGGCAATCGCCACGCTGCTGTTGACGGTGCCCGCCGACGCGAGCGTAGCACCGCTATCGATATTAATGATGCCGGTGCCGCCGTCTGGCCCCATCGTGGCGTTTTCGGCCACAAGGGTCGTGCCGCCTTTAAGCGTGGCGTCGCCGCTAAAGCTGTTGTTACCCGTGAGCGTCAGCGTGTTGGCGTCTTCTTTGACGAGGTTACCGGTGCCGGAAATATCGCCCGCGAAGATGTAATCTGCCGCCTGGTTGAAAATCAGCGTACCGTTGTTGGTGACGTTACCTTCCAGCGACGCGTTGTCGCCCGTGCCAGTACCGATTTGCAGCGAGGCCGCATCGTTAATTAACGTTGCGCCGCTGTTTTTTACGTCACCGCCGAGCGTCAGGTTGCCGGTTTTGACAATAAGGCTGTCGCCTTCACCCGTCAGATCGACATTACCGGTCAGCGTCCAGTCGCTGCCGTCCATCGTCAGCGATTTAAAACCGTCGCCTTCGTTCGCGCCGGTAAAATTGCTGTCCTCGTTACCGCTGTCGTTCAGGGTAATCGTCGTGTTGGCAGAGCCTGTGGTAATAACATCGCCACCGAGGCTGGAGCCTGCTTTAAGCACCAGCGCATTATTACCGTCGTTTTCGAAAGAAATCGCGTAATCGTTGCCGGAGATAGTGCCGGTATTAACGAGGGTGACATTTTGAGCGTCAGTGACGCTAATGCCGGTATTTACGCTGCTAATCGTTCCTTTATTTTGCAGGGTAAACATGTCTGAGCTTTGCCCGTCAATTTCAACCTGCATGGCATTGCCATAATCATTCTTAATGGTGCCATTATTCGTAAAGGTAACGATGTCTTCACCTTGAACAGAGACGGCAGGTTTGGTTTTTGACGAGGACATCGTCACGTCAGGGTTAACGATATAATCAGTGTCACCGCTGACGATATAACTACTACTGGTATCTTTGGAAATAATAGTTTCTGCATTTGCCATCACTGGCGAGGACAAAACGATAAGCGGGAAAATATTGCGTATTAGCTTTGTGACAACGTTCATCCTGAATGTTTTAGAAGTATCCATAATTACGTCCAATATAATAATGCGTGAATTAAGTGTCGGCGTCGCGGCAGCTTATTTCATTGTCCTCATAAATAACATGCTTTCCGAAAGATACAGAATTTATAAATATAATAAAATTATGGTTCTGCCTGTCTTATTTCATACTGAACCCATATTAATAGATGCTGTAAATAATCGGTGAATAATGAGGCGCTCGGAGGAATATAGTCGGTGACAAAGTCAGGAAAAGGAATTAACCGGGAGGCGTTATCCGATGATTGATTACTTTCAGAAGTCTTTTTCTGGAATGAAAAAAAGGTTGCTTTATTGATAAATGAAATAAAAAAGGGAAGCGCGAGGCTTCCCTTTATAACGTCAGACGAAACGGTCAGACTTCGAGGTAGTTCATGATGCCGTCTGCTGCTTTACGGCCTTCAGCAATTGCGGTCACCACCAGATCGGAGCCACGCACGATATCGCCGCCCGCGAAGATTTTCGGGTTGCTGGTCTGAAAGGCGTTTTCACTGCCTTCCGGCGCAATCACGCGGCCCTGCGAATCCAGCTCCACGCTGTGCTGCGCCAGCCATTCCATGCTGTGCGGACGGAAGCCGAACGCCATCACCACGGCATCAGCCGGCAGCACATGCTCGGAGCCCGGCACGATTTCGGCGCGACGACGGCCTTTTTCATCCGGCTCGCCCATCTGCGTGCGCGCCATTTTCACGCCGCATACTTTGCCGTTGGCGTTAATTTCAACGCCAAGCGGCTGCACGTTGAACTGGAACTCAACGCCTTCTTCGCGCGCGTTTTTCACTTCGCGACGCGAGCCCGGCATGTTCTCTTCGTCACGACGATAAGCGCAGATGACGTGAGTCGCACCCTGGCGCACCGAGGTACGCACACAGTCCATCGCGGTATCACCGCCGCCCAGCACCACCACGCGTTTGCCTTCCATACTGATGTACGGCTGCTGCGCGTCTTCTTCAAAGCCCATAATCTGACGGGTATTGGCGATAAGGAACGGCAGCGCTTCATACACGCCCGGCGCGTCTTCGTTTTCCAGCCCGCCGCGCATCGACTGATAGGTGCCGACGCCGAGGAAGACCGCGTCATAATCGCCCAGCAGATCGCTCATCTGGACATCGCGGCCCACCTCGGTATTGAGCCTGAACTCAATGCCCATGCCGGTGAAGATTTCACGACGGCGCGTCATCACTTCTTTTTCGAGCTTAAAGGCCGGAATGCCGAAAGTCAGCAGTCCGCCGATTTCCGGGTTACGGTCAAACACGACCGCTTTCACGCCGTTGCGCGTCAGCACGTCGGCGCACGCGAGGCCTGCCGGGCCTGCGCCCACGATAGCGACGCGTTTGCCGGTCGGCTTCACGCCGGAAAGATCGGGACGCCAGCCCATTTCGAACGCTTTATCGTTGATATAGCGCTCGATGTTGCCGATGGTCACCGCGCCGAATTCATCATTCAGCGTGCAGGAGCCTTCGCACAGGCGATCCTGCGGACAGACGCGGCCGCACACTTCCGGCAGCGTGTTGGTCTGGTGAGACAGCTCAGCGGCTTCGAAAATGCGCCCTTCGTTGGCAAGCTTCAGCCAGTTAGGAATGTAGTTATGGACCGGACATTTCCATTCACAGTAAGGGTTGCCGCACGACAGGCAGCGATCTGCCTGCGCTTTGGCCTGGCCTTCTGAGAAGGGCTCATAGATTTCCACAAACTCAATTTTACGGATCTTAAGCGGCTTTTTCGGCGGATCAACGCGCTGTAAGTCGATAAATTGGTAAACGTTCTGACTCATCAATCGTGACCTCTTACTGCGCCTGCACCCGCAGCTCGGCTGCGGAACGACTACGGTGACCCAACAATGCTTTTACATCACTGGACTTCGGTTTAACCAGCGCGAATTTGGCTGAGAACGCCGGCCAGTTCGCCAGGATCTCTTCGCCGCGGTGTGAACCGGTCTGTTGAACATGCTCGGTGATAAGCCCGCGCAGGTGTTCTTCATGAATCGCTAACTCGTCGACATTCAGCACTTCCACCAGCTCCGGGTTCACGCGTTTGCGGAACTCGCCGTCTTCATCGAGCACGTAAGCGAAACCGCCCGTCATGCCCGCGCCGAAGTTCACGCCGGTTTTGCCGAGAATACAGACGATGCCGCCGGTCATATATTCACAGCCGTTATCACCGATGCCTTCCACGACGGTAATCGCGCCGGAGTTACGCACCGCGAAACGCTCGCCCGCGCGGCCTGCGGCGTAGAGACGGCCGCCCGTCGCGCCATACAGGCAGGTGTTGCCGATAATGCTCGCTTCATAGCTCTTGAACGACGACCCTACCGGCGGACGAATCGCCAGCAAGCCGCCCGCCATGCCTTTGCCGACATAGTCGTTGGCATCGCCTGTCAGATGCAGCTCCACGCCGCCTGCGTTCCAGACGCCGAAGCTCTGCCCGGCAGTCCCGGTGAAGTACGCTTTGATGGGATCGGAAGCCAGCCCCTGATCGCCGTGCGACTGCGCGATATAGCCCGACAGCAGTGCCCCAACCGAGCGGTCGGTGTTGCGGATATCAAACCAGAACGTTTTGCTCTGGCGGCTATCGACATACGGTTTCGCCTGGGCCAGCAGCTGTGCGTTCAGGTCGCCTTTATCGAACGGCGGGTTGCTTTCGGTGCAGTAGACCGCTTTGCCCGGATGCGGCTCGGCGGTTTCCAGCAGTTTCGCCAGATCCAGTTTCTGCTGCTTCGCCGTAAAGCCTTCCAGCTCTTTCAGAAGATCCGTGCGACCAATCAGATCCACGAGACGCGTCACGCCCAGCTGAGCCATGATTTCACGCGTTTCACGGGCGATAAACTCAAAGTAGTTGGTCACTTTGAACGGCAGGCCGTGGTAGTGGTTTTTACGCAGTTTGTCATCCTGGGTCGCTACGCCAGTGGCGCAGTTATTCAGGTGGCAAATACGCAGGTATTTACAGCCCAACGCCACCATCGGGCCGGTGCCGAAGCCGAAGCTTTCCGCGCCAAGGATGGCCGCTTTGATGATATCAAGGCCGGTTTTCAGGCCGCCGTCTACCTGCAGGCGAATCTTATGGCGCAGACCGTTGGCGACCAGCGCCTGCTGCGTTTCCACCAGACCCAACTCCCACGGGCAGCCCGCGTATTTCACGGAGGAGAGCGGGCTTGCGCCGGTGCCGCCGTCGTAGCCTGCGATGGTGATGAGATCCGCATACGCTTTCGCCACGCCGGTGGCGATGGTGCCCACGCCCGGCTCAGACACCAGCTTCACGGAGATCATCGCCTTCGGGTTGACCTGTTTTAAGTCGAAAATCAGCTGCGCCAAATCTTCAATCGAGTAGATGTCGTGGTGCGGCGGCGGGGAGATCAGCGTCACGCCCGGTACCGAATAACGCAGACGCGCGATGTACGGGGTGACTTTATCGCCAGGCAGCTGGCCGCCTTCGCCCGGTTTCGCGCCCTGCGCCACTTTAATCTGAATCACATCGGCGTTGACCAGATACGCGGGCGTCACGCCGAAGCGGCCGGAGGCCACCTGCTTAATGCGCGAGACTTTATTGGTGCCGTAACGCGCCGGATCTTCGCCGCCTTCGCCGGAGTTCGAGAAACCGCCGAGGCTGTTCATCGCCTCCGCCAGCGACTCATGCGCTTCCGGGCTCAGCGCGCCGATAGACATCGCCGCGGTATCAAAACGTTTGAACAGCTCGCTCGCCGGTTCGACATCTTCCACGCGCACCGCGTCCGCCTGCGGGTTCAGCGCCAGCAGATCGCGCAGCGTCGCCGCCGGACGTTCGTTAACCAGCTTCGCGTATTGCTGATAGTCGCTGTAGTCGCCGCTCTGCACCGCCTGCTGAAGCGTGCGCACCACATCCGGGTTGTAGGCGTGGTATTCGCCGCCGTGAACATATTTCAGCAATCCGCCCTGCACGAGCGGTTTGCGCGCAAGCCAGGCACGCTTCGACAGGTTCAGCAGATCCTGTTCGAAATCGGCGAAGCCCGCGCCGCCGATGCGGCTGACCACGCCCTGGAAGCAGAGCTCGGAGACGTCGCGGTGCAGGCCGACAGCTTCAAACAGTTTGGAGCAGCGGTAAGAGGCGATGGTCGAGATGCCCATTTTGGACATGATCTTGTAAAGCCCTTTGTTGATGCCGTTGCGGTAGTTCAGCATCACGCTGCGGTAATCTTTTTCGATAGCGCCGGTATCCACCAGTTTCGCCAGCGTTTCGTAGGCGAGATACGGATAGATAGCGGTGGCGCCGAAGCCCAGCAGCACGGCGAAGTGGTGCGGATCGCGGGCGCTGGCGGTTTCCACAATAATATTGGCGTCGCAGCGCAGGCTCTGTTCCACCAGCCGCGTCTGGATAGCGCCGACGGCCATCGGTGCCGGTACCGGCAGACGATCTTTCGCGATGTTGCGATCCGAGAGCACCAGCAGCACGGTGCCATTGCGCACCATCTGTTCGGCTTTATCGCACAGCGCTTTAACGGTCTCTTCCAGCGTCGCCTGTGCAGGCGAGAAGGTGATATCGAGCGTATCGGCGCGATAGTGCTCTTCTTCAAGCGTGGTGAGCTGTTTAAAGTCGGAGTAGAGCAGAATCGGCGATTTAAAGCTCAGGCGGTGCGCCTGGCCTTCAGCTTCGCAGAAAACGTTCATCTCGCGGCCGATGCTTGTCGCAAGCGACATCACGTGCGCTTCACGCAGCGGATCGATAGGCGGGTTAGTCACCTGGGCGAACTGCTGGCGGAAGTAGTCGTAAATAATGCGCGGCTGGCTGGAGAGCACGGCGAACGGCGTATCGTCGCCCATCGAACCCACCGCTTCCTGGCCGTTTTCACCCAGCACGCGGATAACGGAATCCAGCTCTTCGTTGCTGTAGAAGAACTGCTTCTGATAGCTTTCGAGCAGGGCGTCGTCCATTTCACGGGTACCGACCTGATCGTCAGGCAGATCTTCAAACGGCACCAGACGGCGAACGTTTTTCTCCATCCACTCTTTGTACGGGTGGCGGCTCTTCAGATCGTTGTCGGTTTCCGCCGAGTGCAGGATGCGCCCGCCGCGGGTGTCGATAACCATCAGCTCGCCAGGCCCTACGCGGCCTTTTTCCACGACTTCATCCGGCTGGTAATCCCAGATACCCACTTCGGAGGCGCAGGTGATGAGCTTGTCTTTCGTGATGACGTAGCGCGCCGGGCGCAGGCCGTTACGGTCAAGGTTACAGGCGGCGAAACGGCCGTCTGACATCACGATGCCCGCCGGGCCGTCCCACGGCTCCATATGCATGGAGTTGAAGTCAAAGAATGCGCGCAGCTCCGGGTCCATATCCGGGTTGTTCTGCCAGGCCGGCGGCACCAGCAGACGCATGGCCCGCACGATATCCATCCCGCCCGCCAGCAGCAGCTCAAGCATGTTATCCATGGAGCTGGAGTCAGAGCCGGTTTCGTTTACAAACGGTGCGGCGTCGTGCAGATCGGGGATAAGCGGCGTCTGGAATTTATAAGTACGCGCGCGCGCCCACTGGCGGTTGCCGGTAATGGTGTTGATTTCACCGTTGTGCGCCAGATAGCGGAACGGCTGCGCCAGCGGCCAGCGCGGTACGGTGTTGGTGGAGAAACGCTGGTGGAACAGGCAGATGGCCGACTCCAGCCGCAGATCCGCCAGGTCCAGGTAGAAGCGCGGCAGATCCGCCGGCATACACAGGCCTTTATAAATGTTCACCAGGTTTGAGAGGCTACAGACGTAGAACTCTTTATCGTCAACCAGACGTTTTTCAATGCGGCGACGCGCGATAAACAGGCGGCGCTCCATATCACGCGGACGCCAGCCTGCCGGGGCGTTCACAAAAATCTGTTCGATGCGCGGCATCGAGGAGAGCGCGATTTCACCCAATACGCCTTCGTTGGTCGGCACCACGCGCCAGCCCACGATAGACAGGGTTTCCCGCTGCAGCTCTTCTTCAACGATGCGACGCGCGGCGCTGGCTTTTTCAGGATCCTGATTCAGGAACAGCATGCCAACGGCGTAATTTTTGGCTAAGCGCCAGCCGTGCTCTTCGGCGACCATGCGGAAAAAGCGATCCGGCTTTTGCAGCAGCAGGCCGCAGCCGTCACCGGTTTTACCATCCGCGAGGATAGCGCCGCGGTGCTGCATACGGGCCAGCGCGTGGATCGCGGTACGCACAACCTTGTGGCTAGGTTCGCCTTCTATGTGGGCGATCAGGCCGAAACCACAGTTATCTCTCTCAAGAGATTTATCGTACAACATATCAGTGAACCTCCCCAGGCTCTGCGGGATTCCCTCCTGAACCAATGGCGCGCGGGCGCAAAAAGGGTGTGGCGACAGGGTATGGCGTTAAACGCACACCTTGCGTGTCGCCCTCCTGATATCCTTTTTCATCGGTACATCGTCGTTGAGGACTTACTTAAGAGGGAATCTCATTTACTGCATAAATATGATGGGCAGAACGCCCATCGAGAAAGCTTCCAGCGAATTTCCAACTTATCGGGAATCCGCACACAGGTCAAATGTCATTCTTATTTATTCAAAAGTGTGCTAAATCGCAACCATTTCATTGATAAATAAACACTTTTAACCTTTTTTACATTAGGTTTTCCGGGTAATAAGCCCCGGTGATGTGTGATCTGACTCACTATAAGAAAGCGGCTGGAAGTGGATACCGCACTGTTATTGGGTTTTAAAGCAGCATTATCTGTTGTGAAGCGTCTGCAAGCCGCATAAACGCTCTGTTTTTTACGCTCCGTCATATTCCTTAAATAATCGGCACGATCATAAGGAAAAGTAATTAGTGTATTGGTGACTAAAACACCGTTTATGGTGAATTATTATTCATCAGATAAAGGCGGGGCGGGGCGCTTGATCCAGGTCATCGCCGTAAAGAAGTAAAAATGGCAGGCTGTCGCCCTTTCGCCGGGCGGCTTTTCAGATTATGCAGTTACAAAAATTAGTCAATATGTTTGGCGGCGACCTGACGCGTCGCTACGGTCAGAAAGTTCATAAGCTGTCATTGCATGGCGGCTTCAGTTGCCCGAACCGCGACGGCACGCTGGGGCGCGGCGGCTGCACTTTCTGCAATGTCGCGTCGTTCGCCGATGAAACCCAGCAGCATCTCTCCATTCAACAACAGCTGGCGCAGCAGGCCGCGCGCGTCGACCGCGCTCGCCGTTATCTTGCCTATTTTCAGGCTTACACCAGCACTTTTGCGGAAGTGAACGTTTTACGCGCCATGTACCAGCAGGCGATAAGCCAGGCGGATATTGTCGGGCTGTGCGTCGGCACGCGCCCGGATTGCGTGCCGGAGAGCGTGCTGGATCTGCTCGCCGGCTACCGTGAGCAAGGCTATGAAGTCTGGCTGGAGCTGGGGCTGCAAAGCGCGGAGGATAAAACCCTGCACCGGATTAACCGCGGGCACGATTTCGCCTGTTATCAGGAGACGACGCGTCGGGCGCGGGCGCGCGGGCTTCGGGTGTGCACACATCTTATTGTCGGGCTGCCGGGTGAAACCCGTAGCGACGCGCTGGCGTCGCTTGAGCGCGTGGTGGAGACCGGCGTGGATGGCATTAAGCTGCATCCGCTGCATATCGTCGAGGGCAGCATTATGGCGAAAGCCTGGCGGGCCGGGCGGCTTAGCGGCATTGCGCTGGATGACTATACCGTCACGGCGGGTGAGATGATCCGCCATACGCCGCCGGACATCATCTACCATCGCATTTCCGCCAGCGCCCGCCGTCCGACCTTACTTGCGCCGCTGTGGTGCGAGAACCGCTGGACTGGCATGGTGGCAATTGACCGCTATCTCAACCAGCACGGCGCGCAGGGTTCGGCGCTCGGTCGCCCCTGGCGCGGCGCGCCTGACCCCCTCTAAACGCTGTTTTTTCCGTCACTCGCCTGCTCACCCCGCACTTTTTTGCCTGAGTTTCCGCCAGAGGGGCGGATTTAGGTATTATTGAACGGAATATCAGTACAGGAATCCTTTATGAAACAGATCCGCATGCTGGCGCAGTACTACGTCGATTTACTGGTAAAGCTTGGCCTGGTGCGTTTTTCGCTGCTGCTGGCCCTTGCGCTGGTCGTGCTGGCGATGGCGGTGCAAATGGCCGTGACAATGGTGCTGCACGGTCAGGTCGAAAGCATTGACGTTATTCGCTCGATTTTCTTTGGTCTGTTGATCACGCCCTGGGCGGTCTACTTTCTGTCGGTGGTGGTCGAGCAGCTTGAGGAGTCGCGCCAGCGGCTCTCAAAGCTGGTGGATAAGCTCGAAGAGATGCGCGAGCGCGATCTCAAGCTCAACGTGAAGCTTAAAGACAACATCGCCCAGCTTAATCAGGAAATCGCCGACCGTGAAAAAGCGGAAGCCGAGCGCCAGAATATGCTGGAGCAGCTAAAAGTGGAGATGAAAGAGCGTGAGGTCACGCAAATACAGCTGGAGCAGCAATCCTCTTTTCTGCGCTCGTTTCTCGACGCCTCGCCGGATCTGGTGTTCTACCGTAATGAAGATAAAGAATTTTCCGGCTGCAATCGGGCAATGGAGCTGCTTACCGGTAAAAGCGAAAAACAGCTGATTGGGCTGAAGCCGCATGAGGTCTATGCGCCTGAGGCGGCGGAAAAAGTGCTGGAGACCGATGAAAAAGTCTTCCGCCATAATGTGTCGCTGACCTATGAGCAGTGGCTCGACTACCCGGATGGCCGCAAAGCGTGCTTTGAAATCCGCAAAGTGCCGTATTACGACCGCGTGGGTAAACGCCACGGGCTGATGGGTTTCGGGCGCGATATTACCGAGCGTAAGCGCTATCAGGACGCGCTGGAGCGCGCCAGCCGCGATAAGACGACCTTTATCTCCACCATCAGCCATGAGCTGCGCACGCCGCTTAACGGTATTGTGGGGTTGAGCCGCATTCTGCTGGATACCGAACTCAGCGCAGAGCAGGAAAAATACCTCAAGACCATTCACGTTTCCGCCGTGACGCTTGGCAATATCTTCAACGATATTATCGACATGGATAAAATTGAGCGCCGTAAAGTGCAGCTTGATAACCAGCCCGTCGATTTCACCAGCTTCCTGGCAGACCTGGAAAACCTCTCCGGCCTGCAGGCGCAGCAGAAAGGGCTGCGCTTCGTGATGGAGCCGGTGCGTCCGGTGCCGCATAAAGTGCTGACCGACGGCACGCGCCTGCGGCAGATCCTCTGGAACCTTATCAGCAACGCGGTGAAATTTACCCAACAGGGCCAGGTGACGGTGCGCGTCAGCTATAACGAAAACGAGCAGCTACGCTTTGAAGTGGAAGATTCCGGCATCGGTATTCCGCAGGAGGAGCAGGACAAAATCTTCGCCATGTATTACCAGGTGAAAGACAGCCAGGGCGGCAAACCGGCGACGGGCACAGGGATTGGGCTTGCGGTGTCGCGCCGTCTCGCGAAAAGCATGGGCGGCGATATCACGGTATCCAGCAAACCGGGGCAGGGCTCGACGTTTGTTCTGACGGTGCAGGCACCGCGCGTGGCGGAAGAAGTGGAAGATACGCTCAACGACGACGAGATGCCGCTGCCAGCGCTGCATGTGTTACTGGTGGAAGATATTGAGCTCAACGTTATCGTGGCGACGTCGGTGCTGGAAAAACTGGGTTGCAGCGTCGAGGTGGCCATGACCGGCAAAGCGGCGCTGGAGATGTTCAGCCCCGGCGAGTTTGATCTGGTGCTGCTGGATATCCAGTTGCCGGACATGACCGGGCTTGATATCTCTCGCGAACTGAACCGCCGTTATACCCGCGACGCGCTGCCGCCGCTGGTGGCGCTGACCGCCAACGTACTCAAAGATAAAAAAGAGTATCTGGAAGCGGGGATGGACGACGTGCTGAGCAAACCGCTGGCGGTGCCGGCGCTGACCGCGACCATCAAAAAATTCTGGGATACGCAAGCTGATGATGAGGAGCAAGACGTGACGACACGCGATGACGGCAAGCAGCAGGCGCTGCTCGATCTCCCGATGCTGGAACAGTATCTGGAGCTGGTTGGCCCTAAACTCATCACCGACGGTCTGGCAATGTTTGAAAAAATGATGCCGGGCTACCTGAGCGTGCTGGAATCTAACCTCACCGCGCGCGATCAAAAAGGCATTGTCGAAGAGGGCCATAAAATCAAAGGCGCTGCCGGTGCGGTCGGGCTGCGTCATTTGCAGCAGCTGGCGCAAAAAATCCAGTCGCCCGATCTGCCAGCGTGGTGGGATAACGTTGGGGAATGGATTGAAGAGCTGAAGCAGGAGTGGCAACACGACGTCGGTGCGCTGAAAGCGTGGGTTGCCGGCGCCGGAAAAAAATGACCCCGGCTAAACCGGGGTGCGCGAATACTGCGCCAACACCAGGGAAATCGTGGCCTCGCCATTGATTAGTGATGTTGATCTTTTTAACTACGTGGCGCGGCCTGAGTGATCAAGGCGCTCGTACATAAGATAGCAAATCTTAAATGATTTGTTATGTGAATCAGTAAAATGTGTGAAGCATAACGTTTAAATAACATTTTACTCCAGGTTTCAACGGCTTAACGTAAGGATAAATCATGAAAAAAATCGGAGTGGTTTTAAGCGGTTGCGGCGTTTATGACGGTTCAGAAATTCATGAGGCGGTGATAACCCTGCTGGCGCTGGCCCGTAATGGCGCGCAGGCTGTCTGCTTTGCGCCTGATAAACCACAAGCGGACGTGATTAATCACGTCACGGGCGAACCGACCGGCGAGACGCGTAATGTGCTCGTTGAGGCGGCCCGTATCGCCCGCGGCAAGATAACGCCGCTGGAACAGGCGCGCGCGGAAGAACTCGATGCGCTGGTGGTGCCAGGTGGCTTCGGTGCCGCCAAAAACCTGTGCGATTTCGCCACGCGTGGCAGCGAATGTTCGGTTGATCCGGCGCTTCTGGCGCTGGCACGTGTGATGCACGACGCGGGTAAACCGCTCGGGTTTATCTGTATCGCGCCCGCGATGCTGCCGAAAATTATCGCCGCGCCTTTGCGACTGACCATCGGCACCGATATCGATACTGCCGAACTGGTGGAAGAGATGGGTGGCGAACATGTGCCGTGCCCGGTGGACGATATTGTGGTTGATGAAGATAACAAAGTGCTGACCACGCCCGCCTATATGCTGGCGGAAAGCATCGACGAGGCGGCGGCGGGCATTGAGAAGCTGGTGGCGCGCCTGGTGGCGATGTGCGAATGAGTAAAGCGCGCGGCTCGCTGTTCGTGCGTCTGCGTCGGCTGGCGCTGCGCGCCATTCTGGCGGTGCTCGGCGTCTGGATTGCGGGCATTCTGCTGTTCAGCGTGATGCCGGTGCCGTTTTCAGCGGTTATGGTCGAGCGGCAGTTCTCCGCGTGGTTAAGCGGTGATTTTGGCTACGTGGCGCACTCCGACTGGGTGAGCATGGATGAGATTTCGCCCTGGATGGGGCTTGCGGTGATCGCGGCGGAAGATCAGACCTTCCCGGAGCACTGGGGCTTTGACGTGGCGGCGATTCAGAAAGCCGTCGCGCATAATGAAAACAGCCGCCGCATCCGCGGGGCGTCCACGCTGTCGCAGCAAACGGCTAAAAACCTGTTTTTATGGGACGGGCGCAGCTGGGTGCGAAAAGGGCTGGAGGCGGGCTTAACGCTCGGCATTGAAACCGTCTGGAGTAAGCGCCGCATTCTGACGGTCTATCTGAATATCGCAGAATTCGGCGACGGCGTGTTTGGCGTGGAAGAGGCGTCACAGCGCTATTTCAATAAGCCCGCCAGCCGCCTGTCGGCATCCGAAGCGGCGCTACTGGCGGCGGTGCTGCCTAACCCGCTGCGCTATAAGGCGAGTGCGCCGTCAGGCTACGTGCGTGCGCGTCAGCAGTGGATTTTGCGCCAGATGCGCCAGCTCGGTGGTGAAGGGTTTATGGCGCAGCATAAGCTGCGCTGAGGGCAGGGCGGTCAGTCTTCGTCAAAGCCTGCGTTAAACAGTGCGATGACGGCCGCCAGCGCTTCTTTTTCCTGCGGGCCGGTGGCTTCAATTTCAATATGCCCGCCCTGGGCGGAATCCAGCATCAGTAGCGCGATAACGCTGCTGGCTTCCGCTTCCGTGCCCGCTTCATTACGCAATAACACTTCCGCGTCAAAGCTCTGCACCAGTTCAAACAACTTCATGGCCGGGCGGGCGTGCATCCCGAGCCGGTTGGTGATTTCAACGGTCTGTTTTACGGTCATGATTTGCGTTTTTCCAGCGTGCGATGGCGGGACTGAACGTTCTTGCCGCGCGAGCGGAAGTAATCCGCCAGCTGTTCGGCGATATAAACAGAGCGGTGTTTACCGCCGGTGCAGCCAATCGCGACGGTGAGATAGCTGCGGTTGTTGGTTTCCAGCATCGGCAGCCAGAGTTCCAGGTAGCTGCGGGTCTGGTAGATGAAGTTATGCACTTCGGTATGGCGGTCGAGAAACGCCGCGACGGGCTTATCGAGGCCGGTCATTGGACGCAGTTTCGGGTCCCAGTGCGGGTTCGGCAGGAAGCGGACGTCGAAAACGTAATCGGCGTCGATAGGTATGCCGTGTTTAAAGCCGAACGATTCAAACACCATCGTGAGTTCACGCTCGCGCTTGCCAAGAAGGCGCGTACGTAGCATCTCTGCCAGCTCATGCACCGACATTTCCGAGGTATCGACAATCAGATCCGCACGCGAGCGCAGCGGCTCCAGCAGATCGTTCTCTTCATCGATGGCGCTCTCCAGCGACAGATTTTTGCTGGAGAGCGGATGCAGACGACGCGTATCGCTGTAGCGGCGGATAAGCGTGTTGCGATCGGCGTCGAGGAACAGCAGTTGCGGAGAGAACGCGTCCGGCAGGTTGTTCATCGCCTGCTCAAACACCTCCGGGGATTCCGGCATATTGCGAACATCAATGCTCACCGCGGCGGATATCTGCCTTTCTGAAAGCGTGCGCGCCAGTTCAGGCAGCAGCACGACAGGCAGGTTATCGACGCAGTAGAACCCCATATCTTCCAGTGCACGCAGGGCGACCGATTTCCCTGACCCTGAACGTCCACTGACGATCATCAGAACCATCTGCTGTTTCTCCACACTTCAGACCGGGTAACCGGTGCCTCCTGGATTGTGCCTGTCGGCACGGTCATTCATTCTCTTCACTGGTTTCAGTGATTATCTGGTAGAGCTCTTCATCGCTTTGCGCGGCGCGCAGACGGCGACAAATCGTTTTGTCCGCCAGCCGCTTCGCCACCAGAGAGAGCGTATGCAGATGCGTTTTGGTTTGATCCGCCGGCACCAGCAGCGCAAAAAGTAAATCGACGGGCTGGTTATCAATGGCGTCGAAAGGGATAGGCGTTTCGAGCTGGACGAAAACGCCAACGGCACGCAGCGTATCTTCTTCGAGCTTGCCGTGCGGGATGGCGATGCCATTGCCGATGCCGGTACTGCCCATCCGCTCACGCGTGAGGATCGCTTCAAAAACGACCTGAGGTGGCAGGCTGAGCTGCTTTGCCGCCAGCTCGCTGATAATTTCCAGGGCGCGCTTTTTGCTCTGGCAGTGTACGCCGCTGCGAGTGCATTCCTGGTTTAATACATTGCTCAATGGCAGAGCCGAATCATTATTCATCATAATTTCACCTAAGCGTTTTCTGGTGCGACGGCTCGCCGCACGGGCCACGAGCCGCCGATGTCCCAGCGAAACGCCCGGACAATTAATGTTGTTTCAGTTTATCTTTGTGTTTAGTGAGCTGCCGCGCCAGTTTATCAATCAAACCGTCAATGGCGGCGTACATATCCTGCCCTTCCGAACTGGCATGCAGCTCCCCGCCGTTCACATGCAGGGTGGCGTCGGCGACCTGCGTCACCTTTTCCACCTTCAGCACAATATAGACCTGATTAATCCTTTCGAAATACTGCTCCAGCTTGGCGAACTTGGTGTTAACGAATTCGCGCAACGCTTCAGTGATTTCGACGTTTTGTCCTGTGATGTTGAGCTGCATAGTGTCTTCCTTATCGGTTGGGTCAGACCAGCTGTTTGCGCTGGTTTGACGGCGGTATGGATAAAGATTCTCGATACTTCGCAACGGTACGGCGGGCCACCATGATCCCCTGTTCTGACAGCATAGATGTTAACTTGCTGTCGCTTAAGGGTTTCGCGGGGTTCTCCGCTGCAATCAACTTTTTCACCAGCGCGCGGATAGCCGTGGACGAGGCTTCGCCGCCGCCCTCGGTGTTCACGTGGCTTGAGAAAAAATACTTTAATTCAAAGATGCCGCGCGGGCTGTGCAGATATTTTTGCGTGGTGACGCGGGAGATGGTCGATTCATGCATCTCGACCGCCTGCGCGATATCCGCCAGCACCATCGGCTTCATATACTCTTCGCCCTGCTCAAAGAACGCCTGTTGCTGTTCGACGATACAGCGGCTGACGCGCAACAGCGTGTCGTTACGACTCTCCAGGCTTTTGATAAGCCATTTGGCTTCCTGGAGGTTGCTGCGGATGAACTGGCTGTCGGATTCATTGCGCGCGCTGCCTGACATGGCGGCGTACTGCTGATTGATTTTAAGCCGGGGAATGCTGTCGGCGTTAAGCTCGACCGTCCAGCGGCCGTTATGCTTGCGCACCAGCACATCGGGAATAACATATTCCGGCTCGCCGGTCTGGATCGACTGGCCGGGGCGCGGATCGAGCGACTGGATCAGATTAACGGCTTCTTTGAGCACATCTTCTTTAAGGCGCGTAACGCGCATCAGGCTGCGGAAATCATGGTTGGCCAGCAGGTCGAGGTGATCGCTGACTATCTGGCGCGCCTGGGCAAGAAAAGGCGTTTCGGCGCTAAACTGCGAAAGCTGGATCAGCAGGCAATCGCGCAGATCCCGGGCGGCGACGCCGACCGGATCGAAACGCTGAACGCGCTTAAGCACGGCTTCGATCTCTTCGAGGCCGATATCGCCATCGCTGTCGCCCATGCCGTCGAGGATATCCTGCACCGTCACGGTGAGATAGCCGGTGTCGTCCACCGCGTCGACGATCGCCGTGGCGATGGCGCGATCGGTATCGGAAAACGGCGTCAGCTCCACCTGCCACATCAGGTAATCCTGCAGGCTCTGGGTGGTTTCGCCCTGATAAACGGGCAGTTCGTCGTCGATATAGTCGGTGCCGGTGCCTGAAGGCGTACCCGCGGTGTAGATTTCGTCCCAGCTGGCATCAAGCGGCAGCTCGTCCGGCATCTCTTTTTGCTCCAGCGCTTCGGCGGTGTCCAGCCCTTCGCTGTCCTGCGTTTCCTGAGTGGCAATTTCGTCGTGAATGTCGGTTTGTTCAAGCAGGGGATTACTCTCCAGCGCCTGTTGCAGCTCCTGCTGAAGCTCCAGCGTGGACAATTGCAACAAGCGAATGGCCTGCTGCAACTGCGGCGTCATGGCGAGCTGTTGGCTAAGCCTTAGTTGCAAACCTTGCTTCATATTCAGAGCAAAAATCCTCAGGTGTAAACGTCAAAATGACCTGTGCGGCAGGGCGCGCCGGGTCGCGCGCCGTTTCTGCCTGTTGCTCTACCCTATCAGAGTCTGAACTCTTCCCCAAGGTATACGCGTTTAACCTGTTCGTCCTGCAGGATTTCATCAGGCGTGCCGTGGGCGATAAGGTGGCCCTGGCTTACGATGTAGGCGCGTTCGCAGACGGCCAGCGTCTCACGCACGTTGTGGTCGGTAATCAGTACCCCGAGGCCGCTGTCGCGCAGATGCTCGATAATGCGTTTGATGTCGATAACCGAAATCGGGTCGACACCGGCAAAGGGTTCATCCAGCAGGATAAACTTCGGGTTCGCCGCCAGCGCGCGGGCAATCTCCACACGGCGACGTTCACCACCGGAGAGCGACTGGCCGAGGCTGTCACGCAGATGGTCGATGTGGAACTCTTCCATCAGCTCTTTGGCGCGATCTTCACGCTGCTCGGTGCTGAGATCGTCGCGAATCTGCAGGACGGCCATCAGGTTGTCATAGACGCTCAGGCGGCGGAAGATCGACGCCTCCTGCGGCAGATAGCCGATACCGCGACGCGCGCGGGCGTGCAGCGGCAGCAGACTGATATTTTCATCATCAATGATGATATCGCCCGCGTCGCGTGGCACGATGCCCACCACCATATAGAATGTCGTGGTTTTACCCGCGCCGTTCGGGCCAAGCAGGCCGACAATCTCGCCTGAATTCACCGTCAGGCTGACATCTTCCACTACGCGGCGGCCTTTGTAGGCTTTCGCCAGGTGTTTCGCAATGAGTGTTGCCATAAGGGTTTAGTTACTCTTGTTCTGGGCTGGCGCCTGTGAGGTACCATCTTTATTTTGCAACTGCGACGGCACCAGTACGGTGGTGACGCGTTTGCCTTTCTCGCTGAACGCCTGCATTTTCTGCTCTTTCACGAGATAAGTGATTTTGTCGCCATTGATATTGCTGTCGAGCTGCTCAAGGTAGGCGTTGCCGGTCAGCACCACAAAGTCGTTTTGCAGTTCATAGTGCATTTTGGCGGCGTGGCCTTTCACCGGCTTGCCGTTGTCCTGCATCTGATAGAACGTGGCCGGATTGCCGTAGCCGTCAATCACTTCTTTGCCTTTCTCGCCGCCAGGGCGCGTCACGACGACTTTATCCGCGTTGATTTTAATCGAGCCCTGGGTCACGACGACGTTGCCGGTAAACGTGACCACATTGCCCTGCATGTCCAGCGACTGCTGGTCAGATTCAATGTGGATAGGCTGTTCGGTATCGCCCGTCAGCGCGAACGCCGGGAAGCCTGCCGCCAGCAGCGTACTGGTCAGTACGAGATTAAGGCTGAGTTTGTTTATTCTGGATTTCATAGGAGGTTCTAACCTTTTCTATCAGCTCGGCATTTTTGCTGCGAAGGTTCCCGCGCATTTTCAGGCCGCTGGAATTAAAGCTGGTGCCGTAAAGGGTAACAAGCGTATCAGAGGTAACGTCCTGGGTGACCAGGTTGATCTCCGCCTTGTCGGTCGTAATTTTGCGTAACTGTGAATCTGGCGTCAGCGCGTTCACTTCCACATGACCGGTCAGATAGAGCATCCTGTCATTGGTCAGTTTGGCACGATCCGCCTTGACCGACCAGGTCGGCACTTTATTGGTATCGAAGGTTGTCATGACGGGCTGCGTAAACCAGGAGACGCCATCGTCAGAAAAATATTCGACGTGCTGCGCGACCAGGCGGTAGTTGAGCGCGCCTTCGGGGCTATAGACCACCGTGTTCGACTGCTCGCTCTGGTAGGTCGGCTCGTTGCTGTTTACCGTCGTCGGCCCGCTTTCATCCTGATCGGCCAGGTTAATGCCAATCAGCACCAGCGCGGCCAGCGCCAGCAGGATAATGACCCAGCGTCTGGTCTTACTCATATGGATTGCCCTATGGCCTCATCTAGTTTTCCCTGCGCCAGCAGCAGAAGGTCGCACACTTCGCGCACCGCGCCGCGCCCGCCAGCAATGCGCGTGACGTAATCGGCTTTTGGCGTGAGCAGCGGATGTGCATCCGCCACTGCGACGCTCAGCCCGACCTGCGCCATGACTGGCCAGTCAATTAAATCATCGCCCACATAGGCGACATTTTCTGGAGCAAGCGCCAGTTTTTCCAGCAGTTGGCGATAAGCGATGAGTTTATCGGACTGCCCCTGGTAAAGATGCGTAATGCCGAGCGTCTCGCAGCGATCTTCCAGCAGTTTTGCTTTACGGCCGGTGATAATCGCGACCTCAATGCCGGACGTCAGCGCGCAGCGAATGCCGTAGCCGTCGCGCACGTTGAAGGCTTTCAGCTCTTCGCCGCTGTTGCCCATGTAAATCAGGCCGTCGGACATCACGCCGTCGACATCCAGAATCAGCAGGCGGATATGCGCCGCCCGCTCAATGACCTGCGCGCTCACCGGCCCGTAGCAGGTGGAGAGAACGCCATCAGGGTTACTCATTAAACCTTTCCTTTGTTACACCACGCCTGCGCGCAGCAAATCATGCATATGTATCACACCGCGCAACTGGTCGCCATCAGCCACCATGACGGAAGTAATATGACGCGACTGCATCAGGTTCAGCGCATCGACCGCGAGCGTGCCCGGACGCACCCGAATGCCGCCTGGCGTCATCACATCGACAATCTTCATCTGATGCAGATCGCCACCCATATCAAAGACGCGGCGTAAGTCGCCATCGGTAAAGACGCCTTCGATTTTCATCAGGTCATCGCAAATGACCGTCATGCCGAGGTTTTTGCGGGTGATTTCCAGAAGCGCGTCGCGCAGAGAGGCCTCTTTGCTGACGTGCGGAATTTCATCGCCGGTGTGCATAATATCGTTAACCCGCAGCAGCAGCTTGCGCCCGAGCGCGCCGCCTGGGTGCGAGAGCGCGAAATCTTCGGCGGTAAAGCCGCGCGCTTTTAACAGCGCAACGGCGAGCGCGTCGCCCATGACCAGCGTCGCGGTGGTGCTGGACGTCGGCGCGAGACCGAGCGGACAGGCTTCCTGCGGGACTTTCACACACAGGTGGATATCTGCGGCTTTCGCCATCGCGCTTTCCGGGCGGCCCGTCATGCAGATAAGCTGCACCTGCAGGCGTTTGAGCACCGGGATCAGCGCCAGAATTTCGTTGGATTCACCGGAGTTGGAAATCGCTATCACGATATCCTGCGCGCTCACCATGCCTAAATCGCCGTGGCTCGCCTCGGCCGGATGCACGAAGAATGACGGGGTGCCGGTGCTGGCGAGCGTGGCCGCCATTTTTTTACCGATATGCCCCGATTTGCCCATGCCCATCACGACCACTTTGCCGCGGCAGTAGAACATGCTTTCGCAGGCGCGGGCAAAATCGGCGTTAATGTATTGATCCAGCTGTTCCAGGCCTGCGCGTTCAATAGTCAGGACTTCTTTCCCGGCCTGTTCAAAGTCAAAACCTGGCGGTAAATCTAGTTGCGACATAATGTGATTCCGATTCATCCAACGAGACGCGGCGACGCCCAGAACAGCATCACCATCCAAACGATAAACCCACATAATAATCCGGCGCCGGTTTTTTTACCGAGATACCGCTCAGGCCGCCAGCACAGCATCACAAAAATTACGCTGACCAGCAGCATAACGCCGTAATCGCGCGTAAAGGCCAGTGGATCGAAATGACCGGGCGCCAGCAGCGCGGGCAGGCCAGGCACGATAGCCAGATTGTAAACATTCGAGCCGATAATATTGCCGATGGCGATATCGTCTTCGCCTTTGCGGGCACCCGCGATGGCGGTCGCCAGCTCCGGCAGGCTGGTGCCGATAGCGATGGCGGTCAGGCCAACGGTCAGTTCGCTGATGGCGAAACCCTGGGCCAGCACGGTCGCGTTATCCACCACCATGCGCGTGGCCATCGGCATAATAATGAGCGCCACGCCAAGCCAGAGGAACGCCACCGAGCGTCCGCCTTCGCGCGGCAATTCGGCAAGCTGTTCGCGCGTCAGGCTGTCATTGCCCTGACGCTCAGCCCGGCGGGCGAGGCGGATGATAAACCATAAATAGGCGGCGGCGATCAGTAACAGCCAGAGACCTTCGGTGCGGGTAAGCATGCCGTCCCACAGCACCAGACCCGCCAGCGCGCTGACCAGCAGCATGGCGGATAGCTCGCGGCGCAGCATTGCCGAATGCGCCGCCAGCGGGCGCAGCAGCGCGGTTAACCCGGCTATCAGCAAAATGTTGGTGATATTCGACCCTATCGCCGTACCGACGGCGAGACTGGGTTCGCCATGCAGCGCGGCGGCGACGGAAACCATAATTTCAGGCAGAGAGGTGCCGATACCGACCACGGTAATGCCAATCAGCAATGGCGGCACGCCCAGGCTGCGGCAGAGTAGCGAGGCGGCGAAAACCAGACGATCGGCGCTATAGACCACCAATAGCAAACCAATAATCAACAGCGCCGTAGCTAAAAGCATGCAAAGTCCTTTCTTCAGGTATAATCGCCGGTCCACTGTGCCTGAGTTGCTGGCCGCGCATACGGATCGTTAAGGAACGAAGTAAACTCTTAATTTTGACCAGATGCGGGCCAAAAGTAAAACAAATGCCAGCTTTCGCTAACCTCATACGGGGATATTCTGTAAAAATAACCCCTTTGCGGTGTCGACTGGCGCCATTATGAACAACTCTGCGAACCATAAAGGATGCGTTGATGAGCCAGATCGGTGAGACATTGATTGACGTGCGTGGCGTGAGCTTCACGCGCGGCAACCGATCTATTTTTGACAATATCTCGCTTACCGTCCCGCGCGGTAAGGTAACGGCCATTATGGGGCCGTCAGGGATCGGTAAAACCACGCTGCTGCGCCTGATTGGCGGGCAGATTGCGCCTGACTGCGGCGAAATTCTGTTCGACGGCGAAAATATTCCCGCCATGTCCCGCTCGCGGCTTTATGAAGTGCGCAAACGGATGAGCATGCTGTTTCAGTCCGGTGCGCTGTTTACCGATCTGAACGTGTTTGAAAACGTCGCTTATCCGCTGCGCGAACATACCCGCCTGCCGGAGCCGCTGTTGCGCAGCACCGTCATGATGAAACTGGAAGCCGTAGGGCTGCGCGGAGCGGCGAAACTGATGCCCTCTGAACTCTCTGGCGGTATGGCGCGCCGCGCGGCACTGGCACGTGCGATTGCGCTGGAGCCGGATCTTATTATGTTCGACGAGCCGTTCGTCGGTCAGGATCCTATCACCATGGGCGTGCTGGTAAAGCTGATTTCCGAGCTAAACAGCGCGCTCGGCGTCACCTGTGTGGTGGTGTCGCATGACGTGCCGGAAGTATTAAGCATCGCGGATTACGCGTATATCGTCGCTGACAAACGGATTGTCGCGCAGGGCAGCGCGCAGGCGCTGCAAGAGAATACCGATCCGCGCGTGCGCCAGTTCCTTGACGGCATCGCCGACGGGCCGGTGCCTTTCCGCTATCCCGCCGGGGATTATCACCACGATCTGATTTCGCCAACAGGGAGTTAGTCTGCTCATGCTGTTAAATTTACTGGCGTCGATGGGGCAACGCGGGCTTAAATTCAGCGCCTCCTTCGGCCGCGCCGGGCTGATGCTATTCAACGCCATCATCGGCAAGCCGGAGTTTCGCAAACACGGCCCGCTGCTGGTGCGCCAGCTCTATAACGTGGGCGTCCTGTCGATGATTATCATCATCGTCTCGGGGCTGTTTATCGGTATGGTGCTGGGCCTGCAGGGGTATCTGGTGCTGACCACCTACAGTGCGGAAACGAGTCTCGGCATGCTGGTGGCGCTGTCGCTGCTGCGCGAGCTGGGGCCGGTTGTCGCCGCGCTACTGTTCGCAGGCCGCGCCGGTTCGGCGTTGACCGCGGAAATCGGGCTGATGAAAGCGACCGAGCAGCTTTCCAGCATGGAGATGATGGCGGTCGACCCGCTGCGCCGCGTGATTTCGCCGCGCTTCTGGGCGGGCGTTATCTCGCTGCCGCTGCTGACGGTAATTTTCGTGGCGGTGGGCGTCTGGGGCGGTTCTCTCGTCGGCGTAAACTGGAAAGGCATTGATGCCGGGTTTTTCTGGTCCGCCATGCAGGACGCCGTCGACTGGCGTATGGATCTGATTAACTGTTTGATTAAAAGCGTGGTGTTTGCCATCACGGTGACCTGGATTGCGCTCTTTAACGGTTACGACGCGATCCCGACGTCGGCCGGGATCAGCCGGGCAACTACACGTACCGTTGTGCACGCTTCACTGGCCGTGCTTGGCCTTGATTTTGTGCTTACCGCATTGATGTTTGGGAACTAACGCATGCAAACGAAGAAATTTGAGATTTGGGTTGGCGCTTTCATGCTGGTGGCGCTGCTGGCCGCGCTGTTCATTTGTCTGAAAGTGGCGGATGTCACTTCGCTGCGGGCTGAACCGACATACCGGCTTTACGCCACCTTTGATAATATCGGCGGCCTGAAACCGCACTCGCCGGTGCGCATTGGCGGCGTGGTGATTGGCCGCGTTTCTGACATTACGCTGGATCCGAAAACCTACCTGCCGCGCGTCGCGATGGATATCGAACAGCGCTACGATCATATTCCCGATACCAGCTCGCTGGCGATTCGGACTTCCGGCCTGCTGGGGGAGCAATATCTGGCGCTGAACGTTGGTTTTGAAGATCCTGAGCTGGGAACCACTATCCTTAAAGATGGCGGCACCATTCAGGACACGAAATCTGCCATGGTGCTTGAAGATCTGATTGGCCAGTTCCTCTATAAGAGCAACAGCGGCGACAACCAGAAAGAGGGCGGCGAGCAGGGCTCTGCTGCCCAACCGGATAACGTGACGCCGCCTGCCGGCGCGACGAACTAATCAGGAGAAACGGATATGTTTAAACGTCTTTTAATGGTCGCCATGCTGGTGATTGCGCCGCTTGCTACGGCTACCGCGGCGGATCAATCCAACCCGTATAAGCTGATGAACGAGGCGGCAAAGAAAACGTTTGATCGCCTGAAAAACGAACAGCCGCAAATCCGTCAGAACCCGAACCACCTGCGCGATATCGTCGATCAGGAACTGCTGCCGTATGTTCAGGTGAAATACGCGGGCGCGCTGGTGCTGGGCCGCTATTACAAAGAAGCGACGCCTGCGCAGCGTGAAGCCTATTTCGCCGCGTTTCGCGAATACCTGAAACAGGCATACGGTCAGGCGCTGGCGATGTATCACGGCCAGACTTATCAGATTGCGCCGGAGCAGCCGCTGGGCGACGCCAATATCATTCCGATTCGCGTTACCATCGTCGACCCGAACGGCCGTCCGCCGGTACGTCTGGATTTCCAGTGGCGTAAAAACAGCCAGACCGGTAACTGGCAGGCGTATGACATGATCGCGGAAGGCGTGAGCATGATTACGACCAAACAGAACGAGTGGAGCGATCTGCTGCGCCAGAAAGGCATCGACGGCCTGACCGAACAGCTGAAATCTATCGCTCGTCAGCCGATTACGCTGGATCAGAAACAGTAATGTCCGCGGAACTGCACTGGGAGCGCCAGGAAGCGCAGTTGCGCTTAAACGGCACGCTGGATCGCGAAACGCTGACGCCGCTGTGGGAACAACGGCAGTCCATCACGGACGGATTGCAGCGAATCGATCTCAGCGGTCTTGAGCGTGTCGACACCGCCGGGCTGGCGCTGCTGGTGCATCTGGTCGCGCTGACACAGGCGGGTGGACGCGGCGTGACGCTTGAAGGAATGAGCGAGAATCTGACCACGCTTGCAAAACTTTATAACCTGCCTGAAAACCTTCTGCCGATCACGACAGACTAATATTTTCAGCACGTTACTGATGAAGCCCCGTCCATGTCTCTGACGGGGCTTTTTTGCTTGTTTAAGACAGCGCCACTTTGCTCTAAGATGTTGGGCTGTTTTCACTGAATAATGAATAAAGCCCATGGAAAATCATGAAATTCAGACGGTGCTGATGAACGCACTGCCTCTCCAGGAAGTCCACGTCTCCTCCGGCGATGGCAGCCACTTTCAGGTCATTGCTGTGGGTGAGCTGTTTGGCGAGATGAGCCGCGTGAAGAAACAGCAGGCGGTCTATGGCCCGCTGATGGAGTTCATCGCCGATAACCGCATTCATGCGGTCTCCATCAAGACGTTTACGCCCCAGGAATGGGAGCGCGAGCGCAAACTCAACGGTTTTTGAGCTGTGGGCGTCGCGCCGACAGCAATTGATTGAATAACAGAGAACAGTTCTGATGGATAAATTCCGTGTGCAGGGGCCAGGCCGCCTTTCTGGCGAAGTGACGATCTCGGGCGCGAAAAACGCGGCCCTGCCGATCCTTTTCGCCGCCCTGCTGGCTGAAGAGCCTGTAGAAATTCAAAACGTACCGAAGCTTAAAGATATCGACACCACCATGAAGCTGCTGAGCCAGCTCGGGACCAAAGTGGAGCGTAACGGCTCCGTCTGGATCGATGCAAGCCAGGTCAATATCTTCTGCGCGCCGTATGAACTGGTGAAAACCATGCGCGCCTCCATCTGGGCGCTGGGCCCGCTGGTCGCGCGTTTCGGTCAGGGCCAGGTGTCGCTGCCGGGTGGCTGCGCTATCGGCGCGCGTCCGGTCGATTTACACATTACCGGTCTTGAGCAACTGGGTGCCGAAATTAAACTGGAAGAGGGCTACGTTAAAGCCTCTGTGCAGGGCCGCCTGAAAGGCGCGCATATCGTGATGGATAAAGTGAGCGTTGGTGCGACCGTGACTATCATGTCTGCCGCGACGCTTGCTGAAGGCACCACGGTTATTGAGAACGCCGCGCGCGAGCCGGAAATTGTCGATACCGCGAATTTCCTCAACACCCTCGGTGCGAAAATCACCGGTCAGGGCACCGATAAAATCACCATTGAAGGCGTCGAGCGTCTCGGTGGCGGCGTTTACCGCGTTCTGCCGGACCGTATCGAGACCGGGACATTCCTGGTCGCCGCTGCGATCTCCGGCGGTAAAGTGATGTGCCGCAACACGCGTCCTGACACGCTGGATGCCGTACTGGCGAAACTGCGCGAAGCGGGCGCGGATATCGAAACCGGCGAAGACTGGATTAGCCTTGATATGCACGGCAAACGCCCGAAAGCGGTGAACGTGCGTACCGCGCCGCATCCGGCTTTCCCGACCGATATGCAGGCGCAGTTCACACTTCTGAACCTGGTGGCGGAAGGCACCGGCGTTATCACTGAAACCATTTTTGAAAACCGTTTTATGCATGTGCCGGAGCTTATCCGTATGGGCGCGCATGCGGAAATCGAAAGCAATACCGTGATTTGCCACGGCGTTGAGAAACTTTCCGGCGCGCAGGTAATGGCGACTGACCTGCGCGCATCCGCAAGCCTGGTACTGGCAGGCTGCATTGCGGAAGGCACAACGGTTGTGGATCGCATTTATCACATCGATCGCGGCTATGAAGGCATTGAAGATAAGCTGCGTGCGCTGGGCGCTAACATTGAGCGTATAAAAGGCGAATAAGCCCTTTTCGCGATTACAGCGCTTGTAGTAAGCCTGTCGGGATACGCTGATACTCAGCCGTTCCCGGCAGGCTTTTTTTATGGGCTGGAAGTGAAGTTCCGCAGCAGGCGCTGTCAGCGATGACGAATCAGTTGCGAACGATCGATGAATTCGTGCGTGATCGGATCGTGGTAGCGTGATGGCCAGATGATCCACGGCTCTGTACCCAACGCCTCGGCAATAATCTTTTCGCCTCTCGGCCACGGGCGCGTCAGCGCGTTGGCAAGCGTTGAAGAACTCAGGCCCGCTTTACGGGACTCCGCCGCCAGCGATGACCCTTTTTTGCGTAACGCGGCGACAATGTCGGCGGGATGCCAGTCAATAAACTTACGTTCCATGATTTCTCCCTGTTATGGCAGTAAAACCCCCCTGTACAGCTCCGTTTGGAACTGATTGATCATTTATAACACAAAATTTTCTAAAAGGTTCCAGTTACTTTTGGTTGTATTCAGAAGTGTGCTTGTGACCACAAAGGCAATGTAAGTGCTGTAATCAAGGCCTGGCAAAACGATCCTTATTCGATCCGTAAAGAGCGCCACAGGCGAAAGGAATGAGAAACACGTTATCCGGAATTTTACTGACCACGTTTTTGGAAATGCGCTGAACGGGGGAATTTTTCCGCGCCAATGGGCGCGGAAAAAGGATTAATGGTCGCGCTGTACCGACATATGTGCCAGCGCAATCAGGGCATCGCGCCACGGGGAAGGGGAGAGAATTTCAAGTGCAGCGATGGCTTTATCCGCTTCTTCTTCTGCGCGCGCGCGCGTCCACTCCAGCGATCCGCAGGCTGCCATCGTTTCCAGCACCGGATCCAGCAGGTGACGCCCGTTGCCTTGTTCGATCGCCTCGCGGATCATCTGCGCCTGGGCAGGCGTGCCGTTATGCATCGCATGCAACAGCGGAAGCGTCGGTTTGCCTTCGTTGAGATCGTCTCCGACATTTTTACCAAGGCGCTCGCCATCAGCGCTGTAATCGAGAAGATCGTCGATGAGCTGGAACGCGGTGCCGAGGTAGCGACCATAATCCTGCAACGCGCGCTCCTGCGCTTCGCTGGCACCCGCCAGGATGCCGGAACATTGCGCCGCCGCCTCGAAGAGCCGCGCGGTTTTGCTGTAAATCACGCGCATGTAGCTTTCTTCGGTGATGTCGGGATCGTTCACGTTCATCAGCTGAAGCACTTCGCCTTCCGCGATCACGTTGACCGCCTCGGACATCACCTCAAGCACTTTGAGCGACCCGAGGCTTGTCATCATCTGAAACGCGCGGGTGTAAATAAAATCTCCCACCAGAACGCTGGCGGCGTTGCCGAAGGCGGCATTCGCCGTCGCTTTGCCGCGACGCATGTCAGATTCATCCACGACATCGTCATGTAAAAGCGTAGCGGTGTGGATAAATTCAATGAGCGCAGCGATGGTGACATGCGCTTTCCCCTCATAACCCAGCGCGCGCGCAGCGAGCACCGCGATCATCGGGCGAATGCGTTTACCACCGCCACTGACAATGTAATAGCCCAGCTGATTGATAAGCTGTACGTCGGAATTGAGCTGTTCAAGGATGGTCGCGTTGACACCGGCCATATCTTGCGCGGTTAACTCATTAATTTTTTCTAAATTCATCGCAAAAGTCTGGCTATCGTCCTGTTTACCACAGTCTGTAAGGGAGAAGGTAAGGATAGTGGATTCTAAATGTAGTACAGATTGTACCGGAAAAACGCGGCAGATAAACGCCGCCGTCACGGTTGTGTTTTTTTTCCGCACCGAACAACAAACGGGCTTGTCAAAGCGTCCCGATTTGCGTAATATTCGCGCCCTATTGTGAATATTTATAGCGCACTCTGATCAAGCAGAAGGCGTGCGCGGAAGCGGAGTTCTATATGTACGCGGTTTTCCAAAGTGGTGGTAAACAACACCGAGTAAGCGAAGGTCAGACCGTTCGCCTGGAAAAGCTGGACATCGCAACTGGCGAAACTGTTGAGTTCGCTGAAGTTCTGATGATCGCAAACGGTGAAGATGTCAAAATCGGCGTTCCTTTCGTTGATGGCGGCGTAATCAAAGCTGAAGTTGTTGCTCACGGTCGTGGCGAGAAAGTTAAAATCGTTAAGTTTCGTCGTCGTAAACACTACCGTAAGCAGCAGGGCCACCGTCAGTGGTTCACTGATGTGAAAATCACTGGCATCAGCGCCTAAGACCTGAGGAGAGATTTAAATGGCACATAAAAAGGCTGGCGGCTCCACACGTAACGGTCGCGATTCAGAAGCTAAACGCCTGGGCGTTAAGCGTTTCGGTGGCGAATCCGTTCTGGCGGGTAGCATCATCGTTCGTCAGCGTGGCACCAAATTCCACGCTGGTAACAACGTAGGTTGCGGTCGTGACCACACTCTGTTTGCTAAAGCAGACGGTAAAGTGAAATTTGAAGTTAAAGGCCCGAACAACCGTAAATACATCAGCATCGTTGCTGAGTAAGGTTTTCTCGGTCCGGTAACGGATTAAAGCCCCGCACCTGTTGCGGGGCTTTTTACATTGGAAACCCGGTAATTTTTTCTGTAGGGAAAACGGGCATGAAGCAGCAGGCCGGCATTGGTATTCTTTTGGCGCTCACGACCGCAATGTGCTGGGGTGCGCTGCCAATTGCAATGAAGCAGGTACTGGAAGTGATGGAGCCGCCCACCGTGGTGTTCTACCGCTTTCTGATGGCGGGCATTGGACTTGGGCTGATCCTGGCTATAAAAGGCAAACTGCCGCCGATGGGCTTGTTTCGCAAACCGCGCTGGCTGGTGTTGCTGGCGATAGCGACAGGCGGCCTTTTCGGTAACTTCATTCTTTTCAGCTCCTCCCTGCAATATTTAAGCCCCACGGCTTCGCAAGTGATAGGCCAGCTTTCGCCGGTTGGCATGATGGTAGCAAGCGTTTTGATCCTTAAGGAAAAGATGCGCGGCACGCAGATCATCGGGGCAATCATGCTGCTTTGCGGGCTGGTGATGTTTTTCAATACCAGCCTGATAGAGATCTTTACGCGACTGACGGATTACACCTGGGGTGTGATCTTCGGCGTTGGCGCGGCGACGGTGTGGGTCAGTTACGGTGTGGCGCAAAAGGTTCTGCTGCGTCGTCTGGCCTCGCAACAGATCCTCTTTTTGCTGTACACTTTATGTACTATTGCGCTGTTGCCGCTCGCGAAGCCTGGCGTGCTGTTTCAGCTCAGTTCGTGGCAACTGGCCTGCCTTATCTTTTGCGGCCTGAATACTCTCGTGGGGTATGGCGCGCTGGCAGAGGCGATGGCGAGATGGCAAGCGGCGCAGGTGAGCGCCATCATTACGCTTACCCCACTGTTTACCTTGTTATTTTCAGATGTGTTATCTGTTGCCTGGCCCGATTTCTTCGCCAGACCGATGTTAAACCTGTTGGGTTATCTCGGTGCGTTTGTCGTGGTTGCGGGTGCGATGTATTCCGCCATTGGTCACCGTCTTTGGGGACGGTGGCGCAAAAACGAAGCGGTTGGCGTTATCCCCCGCTCGGGCGAATGAATTACGGAGAAGTAAAATGAAGTTTGTTGATGAAGCTACGATCCTGGTCGTGGCGGGTGACGGCGGTAACGGCTGCGTAAGCTTCCGTCGTGAAAAATATATCCCGAAAGGCGGCCCTGACGGCGGCGACGGCGGTGACGGCGGCGATGTCTGGCTTGAGGCCGACGAAAACCTCAATACCCTTATCGATTACCGCTTTGAGAAATCCTTCCGCGCCGAACGCGGTCAGAACGGCCAGAGCCGCGACTGCACCGGTAAACGCGGTAAAGATGTGACCATCAAAGTGCCGGTCGGTACGCGTGTTATCGATCAGGGTACAGGCGAAACGATGGGCGATATGACCAAACACGGTCAGCGTCTGATGGTTGCGAAGGGCGGCTGGCACGGCCTTGGCAACACCCGCTTCAAATCTTCCGTGAACCGTACTCCGCGCCAGAAAACCATGGGTACGCCGGGCGAGAAGCGCGATCTGCAATTAGAGCTGATGCTGCTGGCAGATGTTGGTATGCTGGGTATGCCGAACGCCGGTAAATCCACGTTTATTCGCGCGGTCTCCGCAGCGAAGCCGAAAGTGGCGGATTATCCGTTTACCACGCTGGTACCAAGCCTTGGCGTGGTGCGTATGGATAACGAGAAAAGCTTCGTGGTTGCCGATATTCCGGGCCTTATCGAAGGCGCGGCGGAAGGCGCGGGCCTCGGTATTCGCTTCCTGAAGCACCTGGAGCGTTGCCGCGTGCTGCTGCACCTGATCGATCTTGATCCGATCGACGGTTCCGATCCGGCGGAAAATGCCCGTATCATCGTGGGTGAGCTTGAGAAATACAGCGAAAAGCTGGCCTCTAAGCCGCGCTGGCTGGTCTTTAATAAAATCGATCTGCTGAGCCGCGAAGAGGCGGAAGCCAAAGCGAAAGCGATCGCCGACGCCCTGGGCTGGGAGGAGAAATATTACCTGATCTCCGCCGCGAGCCAGATGAACGTGAAAGAACTTTGCTGGGACGTGATGCATTTCATCATCGAAAACCCTGTGGTTCACGAAGAAGAAGCGAAGCAGCCTGAAAAAGTCGAGTTTATGTGGGATGACTATCATCGCCAGCAGCTCGAAGAGATGGAAGCGGAAGCCGAAGAAGAGTGGGACGACGACTGGGACGAAGATGACGACGAAGGTGTCGAGATCGTCTATCAGCGTTAATAAAAAGGCCGGGAAACCGGCCTTTTTTAATGGTGCCAACGTTCAATGCGTTTTCAACGAATTATGACTGGTTAATCTCTTCCGGTAGCCAGCACGACGCCATCAATCCACCTTTTGGACCATCCTCCAGAATCAGCCTGCCACGGTGTAAATGCACGATGCGCTGCACAATGCTCAGCCCCAGACCACTACCGCCATAGCGCTGATCGAGCCGCCTGAAAGGCTCGGTAATCGCTTCGCGCTGCGCCTGCGGGATGCCTGGCCCTTCATCAATTACACTGAGACGGCTACCGCCCTGTGCATAAGACAGTTGCACCACAATGTTGCTTTGCTCCGGACTGTAACGCGAGGCGTTTTCCAGCAGATTACGCAGCATCAGCCGCAGCAACACGGCATCGCCCTGAACACGCGATGTGGCTTCGTCGCAAGGCCAGAGGATGTGCTGTGCGCGTTGTTGTGCCAGCTCGTCGAGTTCGCTACGCAGCGGCACAATAATATCCGCGTTCCAGCACAGCGTTTCGTAATGCCCGCTCGCCAGCGCCTGGCCTGCGCGTGACAGCATCAGTAATTGCTCAACGGTATGCATCAGGCGATCGATACGGGCGAGCAGCGGTGTGGCCTGAGAAACGCCCGACTGCTCCATCAGTTCCAGATGCAGACGAATCCCGGCGAGCGGTGTTCGTAGTTCATGTGCCGCATCTGCCGTGAACAGACGCTCTTGCTGGATGGTGTGATCGAGGCGTAAAAAGAGTTGGTTGAGCGAGAGCGTTACCGCACGTATCTCTTCCATTGCAGAGTCCACCGGCACCGGGGAAAGATTATCCGCCGAGCGCCGGGTGAGCGTCTGGCTAAGCTGACTGAGCGGACGGGTTATCCACGTGACCGCCCAGAATGAAAAAACGAGGGTAAACCCCACCATCACCAGCGATGGCACCAGCAACGAGGCAATCGCCTCGCGGATCTCTTTTTCGACGTGATGGGTGCGGGATTTGGCCGACAGCGTTTCATTAACCAGAAAACTTATCTGCTCGCGGCTTTCATGCCACAGCCAGATAACGCTAATCAGCTGAAAAAAAAGAAGGATCAGCGCAAGCATCAGCATCAGCCGACGGCGCATGCTGTTCATAATGGCCGCTCCAGCCGGTATCCCACGCCGCGTATGGTACGAATGCGGGTTTTACCGAGCTTACGGCGCAGATTGTGGATGTGCACTTCAAGCGTATTCGAGCTGGGATCGTCCTGCCAGCTGTAGATGTCCTGTTGCAGGGTTTCGCGGTGCACCGTCTGGCCGATGCGCATCATCAGGCGGGTGAGTAACGCGAACTCTTTGGGCGTCACTTCTACAGGCATTCCCTGGAGCAGTACCTGCTGGGTTTGCAGATTGAGCGTGATATCGTCGTGCTGCAACAGATTATCGCTGTGCCCCTGATAACGGCGGATAAGCGCCCGCGCGCGGGCGTGAAGCTCCGCCAGCGCAAAGGGTTTAACCAGATAATCATCCGCACCCGCATCAAGCCCGCTTACGCGATCTGCCAGCGCGTCACGCGCCGTGAGAATAAGCACTGGCGTTGTCACACCGCTCCGGCGCCACTGGCTGAGCAGCGTGGCGCCGTCTTTATCCGGCAAGCCTAAGTCGAGAATAATCAGGCTGTATTCGCCGCTCTGGAGCAGGGCGTCGCCCTCAGCGGCATTCGCGGCGCAATCCAGCGCATAGCCCTCGTTGCCGAGCGCCAGCGCCAGTCCTTCCTGTAACAGCAGATCATCTTCGACTATCAGCAGTTTCATCGTTAATTATTCTGGTAGAGGTCGCGGTAAAGTCGGCTTTCAAAGCGCACCAGCGGAATACGGCGGTTGCGCTGATCGGCAGGCTCTACGGCGTAGCCGGAAAGATACTGAACGAACGCCATGCGTTGTCCGCTGGCCGTCGTAATAAAGCCCGCAAGGTTATAGACCCCTTGCAGCGAGCCGGTTTTGGCGGAGACTTTGCCGTCAACGCCCGCCTCGTGGAGACCGGCGCGATACAGCAACGATCCGTCGTGCCCTGCCAGCGGCAGCATAGAGATAAAGTTCAGCTGGCTGTCGTTGCGGGCAATGTATTGCAGCACCTGCATCATCGTCGCGGGGGCTATCAGATTATGGCGCGACAGGCCGGAACCATCCACTACGATCGTATTGCCTAAATCCACGCCTGCTTTCTGACGCAGGATCTGGCGGACGGCATCCGCGCCCGCCCGCCAGGTGCCTGGCACGCCGTAAAAGTTACGCCCGATGGTGCGAAACACCGTGTCGGCGATCATGTTGTCGGATTTCTTCAGCATCACGCGCAGGAGATCGTGCAGCGGCGGAGACTGGCGGCTCGCGATAACCGTCCCCGGCTCGTTGGGTTGCGTCTGGCGTAGCAGCGTACCGTTATAAGTGATGCCCGCTTGTTTCAGCTCCGCTTTCAGTATCGCGCCGGCATAGCCTGCGCCATCCTGAATGGCGAAGGCCAGCGGCAGCGGATCGGCGCGCTGCGTCATGCAGCCAGTGAGCGTATAGCGGTTAAGATCGCCCGTGACCACATCCAGCTCGCAATACTGCGCCTCTGACGAGCCGCGCGGCAGGGTTTTTACCTGACTGTAAACGTTAACCGGATAATACGAGGCGATGCGTACAAATGCCGGTTCACCCGCCTGCGGGGCGCTGTAGAGCGATACCGAAAAGCAATTACGATCGACAATGGCGGCTGACGGCGGGGCACTGAAGCATTGCGTCATGTCGTTCCACGGCCAGCCGGGCGCTTTGTCATGACTTGCGAAAGCGGAGGTGTCGATCAGCACGTTTCCTTTTATTTGCTGAACGCCCGCTTTTTTCAGTGCCGTCACCATATTGCGCATATCCTGGCGCTTAAAGGTCGGATCGCCAGTGAAACGCGCGATTAAATCGCCATCAAGCACGCCGTCGCGCACATCGCCACGGCTTTCAAGCGTTGTGATGAAGCGGTAGTCAGGCCCGAGCTGTAACAGCGCGGCCAGCGCCGTGATCACTTTTTGCGTACTGGCAGGGAGCGCCATCTGCTGGCTGTGAAAATCAATCTCAGGGGAGCTGGCTCCGACTTTTTGCACCATCAGGGCGAGATTCGCGCCGGCGGGTAACTGATTGATATACTCTTCGACATTGGCGGCACTGGCATTCAGGGCTACACTGGTGGTCAATCCGACAGCAAATCTGGAAAATCGCATAATCTCGCGGTAACAGCTGGAAACGTGCCGTCATACTAAGGCGCATCGCCCTGCAAAGTAAACGATGACCCTTCGGGAACTTCAGGGTAAAATACGTATCAAATTGCAAAATCGTTCCTGACCTGGGGCTTTGTCTCCGGGTCAGTTTTCTTTTGTTTGCCGTCCGGGACTGGAAGGTTTTCCGGGCTGGCGTGCAGCCGGAGCGGGCTGTGAACCGTTCTTAACAGGACAGTGAGAGGTATAACAAATGCAACCTATTCCGATGACCTTACGTGGTGCTGAGAAACTGCGCGAAGAGCTGGAGTTTCTGAAATCCGTGCGTCGCCCGGAAATCATCGCCGCTATCGCCGAAGCCCGCGAGCATGGCGATCTGAAAGAGAATGCCGAATACCATGCCGCTCGCGAGCAGCAGGGGTTCTGCGAAGGGCGTATTAAAGATATCGAAGCGAAGCTCTCGAACGCCCAGGTGATTGATATCACCAAGATGCCAAACAATGGCCGCGTGATTTTCGGCTCCACCGTGACGGTACTGAACCTGGATACCGACGAAGAGCTGACCTACCGCATCGTTGGCGACGACGAAGCGGACTTCAAACAGAACCTTATTTCTGTGAACTCGCCTATCGCGCGCGGTCTGGTGGGTAAAGAGCTGGACGACGTGGTGACCATTAACACCCCGGGCGGCCAGGTCGAATTTGAAATCATCAAAGTCGATTATCTTTAATACCCGCCTCTGAACGGCCGTTTTTTCGGTAAGCGGCGCGCCTGATAGTCAGATTTACTGACTTGTGCGATTAACCTTAACCGGCATAACAACGATGCCGTTCAGATTGTAAAGAAAGGAAAAAGGCCGCTACGCGGCCTTTTATCAACAAACGGAGCGTGGCATTTTGCACCCTCGCCTGTAGTTTGCGGCTTCTGCGATCGCTCGCAAAACCCACAGCTTAGCGGGGCAGCGAAATTTTACGTTCCTTTGACGGGCGGTAGAGCACCAGCGTTTTCCCGATGACCTGTACATTGCAGGCGCCGGTTTCACGTACGATGGCATCCACAATCAGGGTCTTAGTTTCGCGGTCTTCAGTGGCGATCTTCACCTTGATTAACTCATGGTGCTCAAGCGCTTGCTCAATCTCGGCCAGTACCCCTTCGGTCAAACCATTATTGCCAAGCATAACCACCGGCTTGAGCGGATGGGCGAGACCTTTCAGGTGCTGTTTTTGTTTAGTACTCAGATTCATCGTATTTTTTGCTTACGTTGGGATTGAAAACGGGTCATTCTACCGCCATCTCCCAATTATCGCCAAATGGCAAAACGTGGGTTTTTGAGCCTGCGGCTCACGATGAACCCGGATGGAATGTGAAATGACAGGTAAAAAGCGTTCTGCCAGCTCCAGTCGCTGGCTTCAGGAACACTTTAGCGATAAATATGTTCAACAGGCGCAGAAAAAAGGGTTACGTTCCCGTGCCTGGTTTAAACTTGATGAAATACAGCAAAGTGACAAGATTTTTAAACCAGGAATGACGGTTGTCGATCTTGGCGCCGCGCCTGGCGGATGGTCACAGTATGTGGTCACGCAAATCGGAGGAGCAGGCCGTATTATCGCTTGCGATCTTTTACCAATGGATCCTATCGTTGGTGTGGACTTCCTTCAGGGCGACTTTCGTGATGAATTAGTCATGAAGGCGTTACTGGAACGCGTGGGTGACAGTAAAGTACAGGTTGTCATGTCAGATATGGCACCGAACATGAGCGGGACTCCGGCTGTGGATATCCCCCGCGCCATGTATCTGGTGGAACTGGCGCTCGAAATGTGTCGGGATGTGCTGGCACCGGGTGGCAGTTTTGTAGTGAAGGTGTTTCAGGGCGAAGGTTTCGATGAGTACCTGCGGGAAATTCGCTCCCTGTTTACGAAGGTTAAAGTTCGTAAGCCGGACTCTTCTCGTGCCCGTTCACGTGAAGTGTACATTGTAGCGACCGGGCGCAAACTATAGTACCCTGACGCTGTTTGTTAACACAGTTGTAATATGAGGTTAATCCCTTGAGTGACATGGCGAAAAACCTAATACTCTGGCTGGTCATCGCAGTTGTGCTGATGTCAGTATTCCAGAGCTTTGGGCCCAGCGAGTCGAGTGGCCGTAGGGTGGATTACTCTACCTTCCTGCAAGAAGTTAACCAGGACCAGGTTCGCGAAGCGCGTATCAACGGACGTGAAATCAACGTTACCAAGAAAGATAGTAACCGATACACGACTTATATTCCCGTAAACGATCCCAAACTCCTTGATAACCTGCTGACCAAAAACGTAAAAGTTGTTGGTGAACCGCCTGAAGAGCAGAGCCTGCTGGCCACTATCTTCATCTCCTGGTTCCCGATGCTGCTGCTGATTGGGGTCTGGATATTCTTCATGCGTCAGATGCAGGGCGGCGGTGGCAAAGGCGCCATGTCGTTCGGCAAAAGCAAAGCGCGCATGCTGACGGAAGATCAGATTAAAACCACTTTCGCTGACGTGGCCGGTTGTGACGAAGCGAAAGAGGAAGTCGGCGAGCTGGTGGAATACCTGCGCGAGCCGAGCCGTTTCCAGAAGCTGGGCGGTAAAATTCCGAAGGGCGTCCTGATGGTCGGCCCGCCGGGTACCGGTAAAACCCTGCTGGCGAAAGCCATCGCGGGCGAGGCGAAAGTGCCGTTCTTTACTATTTCCGGTTCTGACTTCGTAGAAATGTTCGTGGGTGTGGGCGCGTCCCGTGTTCGCGATATGTTCGAGCAAGCTAAAAAAGCGGCACCGTGCATTATCTTTATCGATGAAATCGATGCGGTGGGTCGTCAGCGCGGCGCGGGTCTTGGCGGTGGTCACGATGAACGTGAGCAGACTCTGAACCAGATGCTGGTTGAGATGGATGGTTTTGAAGGCAACGAAGGCATTATTGTCATCGCGGCGACTAACCGTCCTGACGTGCTTGACCCTGCGCTGCTGCGTCCAGGCCGTTTCGACCGCCAGGTCGTGGTTGGTCTGCCGGATGTTCGTGGCCGTGAGCAGATCCTGAAAGTACATATGCGTCGCGTACCGCTGGCGCCGGATATCGACGCGGCAATCATCGCGCGCGGTACGCCTGGCTTCTCCGGCGCCGATCTCGCAAACCTGGTCAACGAAGCGGCGCTGTTTGCCGCACGCGGTAACAAGCGCGTCGTTTCAATGGTTGAGTTCGAGAAAGCGAAAGACAAAATCATGATGGGTGCGGAACGCCGCTCCATGGTGATGACGGAAGCGCAGAAAGAATCCACCGCCTATCACGAAGCGGGCCATGCGATTATCGGCCGCCTGGTGCCGGAGCACGATCCGGTGCATAAAGTGACGATTATCCCGCGCGGTCGTGCGCTTGGCGTCACGTTCTTCCTGCCTGAGGGCGACGCTATCAGCGCCAGCCGTCAGAAACTGGAAAGCCAGATCTCCACGCTGTACGGCGGTCGTCTGGCGGAAGAGATTATCTACGGGCCGGAGCATGTCTCCACCGGTGCGTCTAACGACATTAAAGTCGCGACGAATCTGGCGCGTAACATGGTGACCCAGTGGGGCTTCTCCGACAAACTTGGTCCGCTGCTGTATGCGGAAGAAGAGGGCGAAGTATTCCTGGGCCGTAGCGTGGCGAAAGCCAAGCATATGTCAGATGAAACAGCGCGTATCATCGATCAGGAAGTTAAAGCCCTGATTGAACGTAACTACAACCGCGCTCGTCAGATCCTGAACGATAACATGGACATCCTGCATGCCATGAAAGACGCGCTGATGAAGTATGAAACCATCGACGCGCCGCAAATCGACGATCTGATGGCTCGCCGTGATGTTCGCCCGCCGGCAGGCTGGGAAGATCCGGGTGCCAACAATAACTCTGACAGCAACGGTACGCCGCGTGCTCCGCGTCCGGTCGATGAACCGCGTACGCCGAACCCGGGCAACACCATGTCTGAGCAGTTTGGCGATAAATAATTGCCTGCTGTAGCACCGCTGTATTAATTAAAACCCCGGCCTGTCCGGGGTTTTCTGTTTTCGCTCATTCAAGTTTATAAGGGAATGGCAATGAAACTCTTCGCCCAGGGCTCAACGCTCGAACTTTCTCACCCGCATGTCATGGGGATCCTGAATGTTACGCCGGATTCTTTCTCTGATGGCGGTCAGCACAACACGCTCACAGAGGCGGTGAAACACGCGAACGCGATGATTAACGCCGGTGCGACCATCATTGATGTTGGCGGCGAGTCGACGCGCCCCGGAGCGGCGGAAGTGAGCGTGGAAGAAGAGCTTTCCCGCGTGGTACCGGTGGTGGAGGCGCTGGCGCAGCGCTTTGAGGTCTGGGTGTCTGTCGATACCTCTAAACCGGAAGTGATCCGTGAATCGGCGCGTGCCGGGGCGCATATCATTAACGATATTCGATCGCTGACAGAACCGGGCGCGCTTGAGGCGGCGGCAGAGAGCGGATTGCCGGTTTGCCTGATGCATATGCAGGGCCAGCCGAAAACGATGCAGCAGGCGCCGCATTACGACGATGTCTTTGCCGACGTCACACGTTTTTTTGAGCAGCACATCGCCCGTTGCGAGGCGGCGGGCATTACAAAAGAAAAAATCATACTCGACCCGGGATTCGGTTTCGGTAAAAATCTGACCCACAATTACCAGCTTCTCGCCCGGCTTTCAGAATTCCGGCGTTTCGGAATGCCTTTGCTGGTGGGAATGTCGCGTAAATCGATGATTGGCCAGTTACTTAACGTCGGACCCGATCAGCGCTTGCCTGGAAGCCTTGCCTGTGCGGTGATGGCGGCGATGCAGGGCGCGCAGATCGTTCGCGTTCATGACGTCAAAGAGACGGTCGAAGCGATGCGCGTGGTGGAAGCAACTCTTTCAGCGAAGGATAAAAAATACTATGAGTAACCGTAAATATTTTGGGACCGATGGCATTCGCGGTCGCGTGGGCGATGCGCCAATTACCCCTGATTTTGTCCTGAAGCTTGGCTGGGCGGCAGGCAAAGTGCTGGCGCGTCACGGCTCCCGCAAAGTCATTATCGGCAAGGACACCCGTATTTCCGGTTACATGCTGGAATCCGCACTGGAAGCAGGCCTGGCTGCGGCAGGGCTGTCTGCGCTGTTTACCGGGCCGATGCCTACGCCAGCCGTGGCCTATTTGACGCGTACTTTTCGTGCCGAGGCCGGCATTGTCATTTCTGCCTCTCATAACCCGTTTTACGATAACGGCATCAAATTTTTCTCCATTGAGGGCACGAAATTGCCTGATGAAGTGGAAGAGGCTATCGAAGCTGAGCTTGAGAAAGAGATCAGCTGCGTGGATTCCGCTGAGCTCGGTAAAGCGAGCCGTATTGTGGATGCCGCAGGCCGTTATATCGAATTTTGCAAAGGCACATTCCCGAATGAGCTCAGCCTGAACGGGCTGAAGATTGTGGTGGATTGCGCGAACGGCGCGACGTATCACATTGCGCCAAATGTACTGCGCGAGCTGGGCGCGCGCGTCGTAACCATCGGCTCTGAGCCGGATGGCCTGAACATCAACGAAAAATGCGGCGCAACGGACGTTCGCCTGCTGCAGGAGCGCGTCGTAGCCGAGAAAGCCGATCTGGGTATCGCGTTTGACGGCGATGGCGACCGCGTCATTATGGTCGACCATGAAGGCAACAAAGTAGATGGCGACCAGATCCTGTATATCATTGCCCGTGAAGGACTGCGTCAGGGCCAGTTGCGCGGCGGCGCGGTCGGCACGCTCATGAGCAACATGGGGCTGGAAGTCGCTCTCAAACAGCTCGGTATTCCGTTTGCACGCGCGAAAGTGGGCGACCGTTACGTGCTGGAAAAAATGCAGGAAAAAGGCTGGCGCATCGGGGCGGAGAACTCAGGCCACGTTATCCTGCTGGATAAAACCACCACAGGCGACGGCATTGTGGCAGCCTTGCAGGTGTTAACGGCGATTGCGCGTAACCATATGAGCCTGCACGATCTCTGCAGCGGGATGAAACTCTTCCCGCAGATTCTGGTGAACGTGCGCTTCACGCCAGGCAGCGGCGACCCGCTGGAACATGACACGGTGAAAGCGGTAACTGAAGAAGTGGAGCAAGCGCTTGGTAAACGCGGGCGCGTGCTGCTGCGTAAATCCGGTACCGAGCCGCTTATCCGCGTGATGGTGGAAGGCGAAAACGAAGCGCAGGTAACGGAGTTTGCGCATCGTATCGCGGATGCCGTGAAAGCCGTTTAAGCCCCGAGCGTTTAAAAAGGCGACGAAAGTCGCCTTTAAAATCGCCGTTTTAGCGCGTTTTGCCGTTTTTTTCCGCAGTCAGCATTTGTCGATGAAATTGCACTTGCGTGCCCATGACTCTTTCGTTAGTATTCACACCCGCTTCAGTAGGGAATGACAAATACCCCTGCTTTATTGGTTTGAAGCAATTGGCTGCGGTAACCCCGCAAGGAACAGGTTGATTATGTACGAAGCTCTTTTGGTAGTTTTCCTTATTGTAGCGCTGGGCCTTGTTGGTCTTATCATGCTGCAGCAAGGTAAAGGCGCTGATATGGGAGCCTCTTTTGGCGCAGGCGCTTCTGCTACGCTGTTCGGTTCAAGTGGTTCTGGTAACTTCATGACCCGTATGACCGCTGTGCTGGCAACCCTGTTCTTCATTATCAGCCTGGTGCTGGGTAACATTAACAGCAACAAAACCAATAAAGGAAGCGAGTGGGAAAATCTGACTGCTCCAGCAAAAACTGAGCAGACTCAGCCCGCAGCGCCGGCTAAGCCGACCAGCGATATCCCGCGTTAATTTGTCAGCTTCGCGCAGTAAACAGAAACTGCGCACTATAGTGCCGAGGTGGTGGAATTGGTAGACACGCTACCTTGAGGTGGTAGTGCCCGATTGGGCTTACGGGTTCAAGTCCCGTCCTCGGTACCAAATCCCAGCAAAACTTGCAATTTAGACGTTAAAGGCGTAGTATTTGCCACGTTTTCGGACGCGGGGTGGAGCAGCCTGGTAGCTCGTCGGGCTCATAACCCGAAGGTCGTCGGTTCAAATCCGGCCCCCGCAACCACTTTCCCTGAGAGTTGTTTTTCAAATATACTGTGAAGTGCAGCGAATGCCTTCCTCACCGTTTTTGAAAGAAAATTCCCTGGAAGGTGTTCCGGGCCGCGCATTGCGGTTTACAGGGTTCAGTTATTAAAAGCCCCGATTTATCGGGGTTTTTTGTTATCTGGCTAAAGAATAACTGGGCTATATGCCCTTTTTTTATGTCCCGGGGGTGGGCTTGTCCACATTAGAGCAAAAATTAACAGAGATGATTACGGCACCGGTGGAAGCGCTGGGCTACGAACTCGTCGGCATCGAATTCATTCGCGGTCGCACATCGACGCTGCGCATCTATATTGATAGTGAAGATGGCATCACTGTTGACGATTGTGCTGATGTCAGCCACCAGGTTAGCTCCGTTCTGGATGTCGAAGACCCTATTACGGTGGCTTATAACCTGGAAGTCTCCTCGCCTGGCCTCGACCGTCCTCTCTTCACTGCCGAACATTACGCCCGTTACACTGGTGAAGAGGTGACGCTGGTACTGCGTATGGCGGTACAGAATCGTCGTAAGTGGCAGGGGATCATTAAAGCCGTTGATGGCGAGATGATTACCGTTGCAGTTGACGGCAAAGATGAAGTGTTCGCGCTCAGCAACATCCAGAGAGCGAACCTGGTACCCCAATTTTAACAGTCTGGATTGAGGCGAAGGCCCCTGATGAATAAAGAAATTTTGGCTGTTGTCGAAGCAGTTTCCAACGAAAAAGCGGTTCCGCGCGAGAAAATTTTTGAAGCGCTGGAAAGCGCCCTGGCTACGGCAACCAAGAAAAAATATGAACAAGAGATCGATGTTCGCGTGAGCATCGACCGTAAAAGCGGTGATTTCGATACGTTCCGCCGCTGGGTCATTGTCGAAGAAGTTACCCAGCCGACCCGCGAAATCACGCTGGAAGCGGCACGTTACGAAGATCCGAGCCTGAATGTTGGCGACTACGTTGAAGATCAGATCGAATCCGTAACGTTTGACCGTATCACCACGCAGACCGCGAAACAGGTCATCGTACAGAAAGTGCGTGAAGCTGAGCGCGCGATGGTCGTTGACCAGTTCCGCGAGCATGAAGGTGAAATCATCACCGGCGTGGTGAAAAAAGTGAACCGCGAAAACATCACGCTGGACCTCGGCAGCAATGCTGAAGCGGTCATTCTGCGTGAAGACATGCTGCCGCGTGAAAACTTCCGTCCGGGCGACCGCATCCGCGGCGTACTGTACGCTGTCCGTCCTGAAGCACGCGGCGCTCAGCTGTTCGTTACTCGCGCCAAGCCGGAGATGCTGGTCGAGCTGTTCCGCATCGAAGTACCGGAAATCGGCGAAGAAGTGATTGAAATTAAAGCGGCTGCCCGCGATCCGGGCTCACGCGCTAAAATCGCGGTGAAAACCAACGACAAGCGTATCGACCCGGTCGGTGCCTGCGTAGGCATGCGTGGCGCGCGTGTTCAGGCTGTGTCGACCGAGCTTGGCGGCGAGCGTATTGATATCGTGCTGTGGGATGACAATCCTGCGCAGTTCGTTATCAACGCCATGGCGCCGGCAGATGTAGCCTCTATCGTGGTGGATGAAGACAAACACACTATGGATATCGCCGTCGAAGCGGGCAATCTGGCGCAGGCTATCGGCCGTAACGGCCAGAACGTGCGTCTTGCTTCACAGCTGAGCGGCTGGGAACTCAACGTCATGACCGTTGAAGACCTTCAGGCCAAGCATCAGGCTGAAGCGCACGCCGCTATCGATACTTTCACTAAGTATCTCGATATTGATGAAGAGTTCGCCACGGTTCTGGTGGAAGAAGGCTTCTCCACGCTCGAAGAACTGGCTTATGTGCCGATGAAAGAGCTGCTGGAAATTGACGGCCTGGATGAGCCGACCGTGGAAGCATTACGCGAACGCGCTAAGAACGCGCTCACCACCCTTGCGCTGGCTCAGGAAGAGAGCCTCGGCGATAACAAACCGGCTGACGATCTGCTGAACCTTGAAGGCATGGATCGCACGCTGGCTTATAAACTCGCTGCGCGCGGTGTGTGTACGCTTGATGACCTCGCCGATCAGGGCGTGGACGACCTCGCGGATATCGAAGGGTTGACCGATGAGAAAGCCGGTGAGCTTATCATGGCCGCTCGTAACATCCGCTGGTTTAGCGACGAAGCGTAATAAACTGTAGCAGGAAGGAACAGCATGACTGATGTAACCGTAAAAGCGCTGGCCGCAGAGATTCAGACCTCCGTGGACCGCCTGGTACAGCAATTCGCTGATGCAGGGATCCCGAAGTCCGCTGAAGACTCTGTGACGGCACAAGAGAAACAAGCCTTACTGGCGCACCTGAACCGCGAACATGGTTCAGGGCCGGATAAGTTGACTTTACAGCGCAAAACGCGCAGTACTTTAAATATTCAGGGTACCGGCGGGAAAAGTAAGTCGGTACAGATCGAAGTCCGCAAAAAACGCACCTTTGTAAAACGTGATCCGCAAGAGGCAGAGCGTCTCGCCGCGGAAGAACAGGCGAAGCGTGAGGCGGAAGAGCAGGCCCGTCGTGAAGCAGAGGAAGCTGCCAAGCGAGAGGCAGAGGAAAAAGCCAAGCGTGAAGCCGGCGATAAGGCTAAACGTGAAGCTGAAGAACAAGCTAAACGCGATGCCGCTGATAAAGCGAAACGTGAAGCTGCGGAAACGAGCAAAGTGAGCAATCAACAAACTGACGAAGTGAGCAAAGCTGCTCAGGCGGAAAAAGCCCGCCGCGAAGCTGAAGCCCTTGAACTTAAGCGCAAGGCCGAAGAAGAAGCGCGTCGCAAGCTGGAAGAAAATGCCCGTCGCGTAGCGGAAGAAGCCCGTCGTATGGCTGAAGAGAACGCGACCAAGTGGGAAAGCGGCAGCGAAGAAGAATCTGAAGATACCAGCGACTACCATGTCACCACTTCACAGCATGCGCGTCAGGCAGAAGATGACAGCGACCGTGAAGTAGAAGGCGGCCGTGGTCGCGCGCGTCCGGCGAAAGTCGCACGTCAGAAGAAAAGCAACAAACATTCCGAATCCAAAGCGGATCGTGAAGAAGCCCGTGCAGCCGTTCGCGGCGGCAAAGGCGGCAAGCGTAAAGGCAGCTCCCTGCAGCAGGGCTTCAACAAGCCGGCTCAGGCGGTTAACCGTGACGTTGTTATCGGTGAAACCATCACCGTGGCTGAACTCGCTAACAAGATGGCTGTAAAAGGCTCTCAGGTTATCAAAGCGATGATGAAGCTCGGCGCGATGGCTACCATCAACCAGGTCATCGATCAGGAAACCGCGCAGCTGGTTGCTGAAGAGATGGGCCACAAAGTTATCCTGCGTCGTGAAAACGAGCTGGAAGAAGCGGTAATGAGCGACCGTGACATGGGCGCACAGGCTGAGCCGCGCGCGCCGGTTGTGACCATCATGGGTCACGTTGACCACGGTAAAACCTCTCTGCTCGACTATATCCGCTCCACGAAAGTGGCATCTGGCGAAGCGGGTGGCATTACCCAGCACATCGGTGCATACCATGTGCAGACCGATAACGGCATGATCACCTTCCTGGATACCCCGGGTCACGCTGCGTTTACCGCGATGCGTGCACGTGGTGCGCAGGCAACGGATATCGTGGTTCTGGTGGTTGCGGCGGACGACGGCGTGATGCCTCAGACCATCGAAGCTATCCAGCACGCGAAAGCGGCGAAAGTGCCGGTTGTCGTTGCGGTGAACAAAATCGATAAGCCTGATGCCGATCCGGATCGTGTTAAAAACGAACTGTCTCAGCACGGCATCATCCCGGAAGAGTGGGGCGGCGATTGCCAGTTCGTCCACGTTTCTGCGAAAGCGGGTACCGGTATCGATGAGCTGCTGGACGCCATCCTGCTGCAGTCCGAAGTTCTGGAACTGAAAGCGGTACGTAAAGGTATGGCGAGCGGCGTGGTTATCGAATCCTTCCTGGATAAAGGTCGTGGTCCGGTCGCTACCGTTCTGGTTCGCGAAGGTACGCTGAACAAAGGCGATATCGTGCTGTGTGGCTTCGAATATGGCCGCGTGCGTGCGATGCGTAACGAACTGAACCAGGAAGTCCAGGAAGCCGGTCCGTCCATTCCTGTTGAGATTCTGGGTCTCTCCGGCGTTCCTGCCGCGGGTGACGAAGTGACCGTGGTGCGTGATGAGAAGAAAGCGCGTGAAGTGGCGCTCTATCGTCAGGGTAAATTCCGCGAAGTCAAACTGGCGCGTCAGCAGAAATCGAAACTCGAGAACATGTTCGCGAACATGACCGAGGGCGAAGTTCACGAAGTCAACATCGTGCTGAAAGCCGACGTACAGGGCTCCGTGGAAGCGATTTCTGACTCCCTGCTGAAACTCTCCACCGACGAAGTGAAGGTGAAGATTGTTGGCTCGGGCGTGGGTGGTATCACCGAAACCGACGCCACGCTGGCTGCGGCTTCCAACGCCATCCTGGTGGGCTTCAACGTTCGTGCCGATGCCTCTGCGCGCCGTGTTATCGAAGCGGAAAGCCTGGATCTGCGCTACTACTCCGTCATCTATAATCTGATCGACGAAGTGAAAGCGGCGATGAGCGGCATGCTGTCGCCTGAGCTGAAACAGCAGATCATCGGTCTTGCCGAAGTTCGTGACGTGTTCAAATCACCGAAATTCGGCGCGATCGCGGGCTGTATGGTTACCGAAGGCACGATTAAGCGTCATAACCCAATCCGCGTACTGCGCGACAACGTGGTTATCTATGAAGGCGAGCTGGAATCCCTGCGCCGCTTCAAAGATGACGTTAACGAAGTCCGTAACGGCATGGAATGTGGTATCGGCGTTAAGAACTACAACGACGTCCGTGTTGGCGACATGATCGAAGTCTTCGAGATCATCGAAATCCAGCGCAGCATCGACTAATCCCTGTTATGCCCGGCGCACTGCGTCTGCCGGGCCTGGATTAGGACACATTTTGTAGGCCGGGTTAGCGAAGCGCCACCCGGTATGACTATTCAAAAGGGGCTAATAGCCCCTTTTTTGTCTGGAGATTTTATTATGGCGAAAGAATTTGGTCGCCCGCAGCGCGTGGCGCAGGAGATGCAAAAAGAGATTGCCATCATTCTGCAGCGCGAAATCAAAGATCCGCGCGTTGGGCTGATGACCACCGTATCGGGCGTTGAAGTATCCCGCGACCTGGCGTATGCCAAAGTGTTCGTGACGTTCCTGAACGATAAAGACGAAGCGGCGGTAAAAGCTGGTATCAAAGCGCTGCAGGACGCGTCTGGCTTCATTCGCTCCCTGCTGGGCAAAGCGATGCGTCTGCGTATCGTGCCGGAACTGACCTTCTTCTACGACAACTCCCTGGTCGAAGGGATGCGGATGTCCAACCTGGTCACCAGCGTAGTGAAACACGACGAAGAACGTCGCGTTAATCCGGACGACGACAAGGAGGAATAATGAGTCGTCCTCGTCGTCGCGGTCGCGATGTGCATGGCGTATTGTTGCTGGATAAGCCGCAGGGGCTCTCTTCCAACGATGCGCTGCAAAAAGTAAAACGTATTTATAACGCCAATCGCGCTGGTCATACCGGCGCGCTGGATCCGCTGGCGACCGGCATGCTGCCCATCTGCCTCGGTGAAGCGACCAAGTTTTCTCAGTATCTGCTCGATTCCGACAAACGCTATCGCGTGATTGCGCGTCTTGGCCAGCGTACTGATACTTCCGATGCCGACGGCACAGTGGTGGAAGAGCGCCCGGTCACGTTCAGCGAGCAGCAATTGCAGGATGCGCTGGAAAGTTTCCGTGGCGACACCCTGCAGGTGCCGACCATGTTCTCGGCGCTGAAGTATCAGGGTAAACCGCTGTACGAGTATGCGCGTCAGGGGATTGAAGTACCGCGTGAAGCGCGCCCGATTACCGTTTATGAGCTGCTGTTCATTCGTCATGAAGGCGATGAGCTTGAGCTGGAAGTGCACTGCTCGAAAGGGACTTACATCCGCACCATCATTGACGATTTGGGCGAGAAGCTCGGCTGCGGCGCGCATGTGATTTATCTGCGTCGTCTGGCAGTCAGCAAATATCCTGTCGAGCGTATGGTAACGCTTGAGCAGCTCTACGCGCTGCTTGAAGAAGCACAGACGCGTGATATCGCGCCGTCTGAATTGCTCGATCCACTGTTAATGCCGATGGACAGCCCGGCTGCGGATTACCCTGTGGTGAACCTGCCGCTGACGTCATCCGTTTACTTTAAGAACGGCAATCCGGTACGCACTACGGGCGCGCCGACAGAAGGCCTTGTTCGCGTAACGGAAGGCGAAGCGCAGAAGTTTCTCGGGATGGGGGAAATTGACAGCGAAGGGCGCGTGGCACCTCGCCGTCTGGTCGTAGAGTATCCGGTTTAACCCTCGTCGTTACCTTGCGATAACAGGCCGCGACAGGTAGAATATTGCGGCTAAACACTACGTCATCATTTTAAATGCAGATGTAGCCTCGGGTGGCTGAATTAGAGATCGGCACCCTTATTTTTTATAAACTGGAGTTAAAAATGTCTCTAAGCGTTGAAGCTAAAGCTAAAATCGTTTCTGAGTTTGGTCGTGGTGAGAACGACAGCGGTTCTACCGAAGTTCAGGTTGCCCTGCTGACTGCGCAGATCAACCACCTGCAGGGTCACTTTGCAGAGCACAAAAAAGATCACCACAGCCGTCGTGGTCTGCTGCGCATGGTTTCTCAGCGTCGTAAACTGCTCGACTACCTGAAACGTAAAGATGTAGCACGCTACACTGCGCTGATCGAGCGCCTGGGTCTGCGTCGCTAATCACTGCGAGTTTCAGAAAAGGGGGCCTTTACGGCCCCTTTTTTCGACCAGACGGCAGCAATTGCGAGTAAACTCATGTATTGTTGCTAAGTATGATCTTCGTTGCAGAGGTTCGCGCGGCTAATGAGAGGCTTTATCCGCACAGGCGGGTTAAGGTTGTCATTAGTCGCGAGGATGCAAAGAAGATCGGGTACTGTCAGCACGGCTTTGGGCGTGCTGTTCTTCATTTAGAAAGGGTATAATTTTGCTTAATCCGATCGTCCGCAAATTTCAGTATGGTCAACATACTGTCACTCTTGAAACCGGAATGATGGCTCGTCAGGCCACTGCTGCCGTGATGGTAAGCATGGATGACACTGCGGTATTCGTGACCGTAGTTGGCGCTAAAAAAGCGAAGCCGGGCCAGGACTTTTTCCCGCTGACCATTAACTATCAGGAGCGTACCTACGCTGCTGGCCGCATCCCGGGCGGCTTCTTCCGTCGCGAAGGCCGTCCGAGCGAAGGCGAAACGCTGATCGCGCGTCTGATTGACCGCCCGCTCCGCCCGCTGTTCCCGGAAGGCTTCGTTAACGAAGTTCAGGTTATCGCGACCGTCGTTTCCGTTAACCCGCAGGTTAACCCTGATATTGTTGCGATGATCGGCGCGTCCGCTGCGCTGTCTCTGTCCGGTATTCCGTTCAACGGCCCGATTGGCGCCGCGCGCGTGGGTTACATCAACGACCAGTACGTACTGAACCCGACCCAGGATGAGCTGAAATCCAGCAAACTGGATCTGGTTGTCGCTGGTACTGAAAGCGCCGTGCTGATGGTGGAATCTGAAGCTGAACTGCTGAGCGAAGATCAGATGCTGGGCGCCGTGGTGTTCGGCCACGAGCAGCAGCAGGTTGTGATTCAGAACATCAACGATCTGGTGAAAGAAGCGGGCAAACCGCGCTGGGACTGGCAGCCTGAAGCCGCTAACGAAGCGCTTAACGCGCGCGTGAAAGCGCTGGCTGAATCTCGTCTGAGCGACGCGTACCGCATCACTGACAAACAAGAACGTTACAGCCAGATCGACGCTATCAAAGCAGACGTTATCGCGGCACTGCAGGCTGAACAGGCCGAAGGCGACGCGCTTGACGAAAACGAGCTGGGCGACATCCTGCACGCTATCGAGAAGAACGTTGTTCGTTCTCGCGTACTGGCTGGCGAACCGCGTATCGATGGTCGCGAAAAAGACATGATCCGTGGCCTGGACGTGCGCACTGGCGTACTGCCGCGTACTCACGGTTCCGCGCTCTTCACCCGTGGTGAAACGCAGGCGCTGGTTACCGCGACGCTCGGTACTGAACGCGACGCGCAGAACATCGACGAACTGATGGGCGAGCGTACTGACCGCTTCCTGTTCCACTACAACTTCCCTCCGTACTCTGTCGGCGAAACCGGCATGGTTGGTTCTCCGAAGCGTCGTGAAATCGGTCACGGTCGTCTGGCGAAACGCGGCGTACTGGCAGTCATGCCGGCAGCTGACCGCTTCCCGTACACCGTCCGCGTGGTGTCTGAAATCACCGAATCCAATGGTTCTTCTTCCATGGCTTCCGTGTGTGGCGCTTCTCTGGCGCTGATGGACGCGGGCGTGCCGATTAAAGCCGCTGTCGCGGGTATTGCGATGGGTCTGGTGAAAGAAGGCGAAAACTTTGTCGTACTGTCCGATATTCTGGGTGATGAAGACCACCTGGGCGACATGGACTTCAAAGTAGCCGGTTCCCGTGAAGGTATCACTGCGCTGCAGATGGATATCAAAATCGAAGGCATCACTAAAGAGATCATGCAGGTGGCGCTGAATCAGGCTAAAGGTGCGCGTCTGCACATTCTTGGCGTGATGGAACAGGCTATCAACGCACCGCGTGGCGATATCTCTCAGTTCGCACCGCGTATTCACACCATCAAGATCAGCCCGGACAAGATCAAAGACGTGATCGGTAAAGGCGGCTCTGTGATTCGTGCGCTGACTGAAGAAACCGGCACTACCATCGAAATCGAAGATGACGGCACGGTGAAAATTGCAGCGACCGATGGCGAGAAAGCAAAACACGCAATTCGTCGTATCGAAGAGATTACCGCTGAAATCGAAGTGGGCCGTATCTACAATGGTAAAGTGACCCGCATCGTTGACTTCGGTGCCTTCGTCGCTATCGGCGGCGGTAAAGAAGGTCTGGTACATATCTCTCAGATCGCCGACAAGCGCGTTGAGAAAGTGACCGACTATCTGCAGATGGGTCAGGAAGTACCGGTTAAGGTACTGGAAGTTGACCGTCAGGGCCGTGTACGTCTGAGCATCAAAGAAGCAACCGAGCAGACTCAGGAAGCAGCAGCCCCTGCTGCGCCGGAAGCCGAGTAAGGTTTGCCGTTTAGCTCTCCGTGGCGACACGGAGAGCCATTTGTTACGAGGCAGGATGCCCCGTTTGCAGCCGGGGGACAGGACGTTCATCCAATAGTTGTCTTCGGGAGTAGGAAATGAAGCCTTTATTGCGCTGGTGTTTCGTTGCGACAGCACTCACGCTGGCAGGATGCAGCAACTCTGCCTGGCGTAAGAGCGAGGTCCTGGCGGTGCCATTGCAACCGGCCTTGCAGCAAGAAGTGATCCTCGCACGCATGGAGCAGATCCTCGCAAGTCGGGCTTTAACCGATGATGAACGCGCACAGCTTTTATATGAGCGCGGAGTGTTGTATGATAGTCTTGGTTTGCGGGCACTGGCGCGGAATGATTTTTCACAAGCGCTGGCTATCCGCCCCGATATGCCTGAAGTATTCAACTACTTAGGCATTTATTTAACGCAGGCAGGCAATTTTGATGCTGCCTATGAAGCGTTTGATTCTGTACTTGAGCTTGATCCAACTTACAACTACGCGCATTTGAATCGCGGTATCGCCCTCTATTACGGCGGACGTTACCGATTAGCGCAAGATGATCTGCTGGCGTTTTATCACGACGATCCCAATGATCCTTTCCGTAGTCTGTGGCTCTTCCTTGCTGAAAGCAAAATGGATGAGAAACAGGCCAAAGCGGCCTTGCAAGAACGCTTTGAGAAATCGGACAAAGAACAGTGGGGATGGAACATTGTCGAATTCTGGCTCGGCGACATTAGCGAAAAAACGCTAATGGAACGCCTGAAGGCAGACGCAACGGATAACACCTCGCTCGCTGAGCATCTCAGTGAAACCAACTTCTATTTAGGTAAGTACTACCTAAGTCTGGGGGATAAGGACAGCGCCACGGCACTGTTCAAATTAGCGGTTGCTAACAACGTCCACAACTTCGTTGAGCACCGTTATGCATTGTTGGAATTAGCGCTCTTGGGCCAGGAGCAAGATGACCTGGCAGAATCGGACCAGCAATAGCTGACGAACATTTCAGCCCACGGATTTTTTACTAAAGTCATCACCTTAACCGGTGAGGGCTTGTTTGTTCGTTAATACACCTACTTTGAGCCGGTTCACACTTTTAATGAAAATTGCAGAAAATTTTCACGATGAGTTATGTAGACTGGCCGCCATTAATTCTGAGGCACTCGTACTACATGGCTGAATTCGAAACCACTTTTACTGATCTGGGCCTGAAGGCTCCAATCCTTGAAGCCCTTAACGATCTGGGTTACGAAAAACCATCTCCAATCCAGGCAGAATGTATTCCGCATCTGCTGGGTGGTCGCGACGTTCTGGGTATGGCCCAGACCGGTAGCGGCAAAACCGCAGCGTTCTCACTGCCGCTGCTCCACAACATTGATGAAACTCTGCGCGCGCCGCAGATTCTGGTTCTGGCTCCGACCCGCGAACTGGCGGTTCAGGTTGCTGAAGCCATGACCGATTTCTCTAAACATATGCATGGCGTAAACGTCGTGGCCCTGTATGGCGGCCAGCGTTATGACGTGCAGCTGCGCGCACTGCGCCAGGGTCCGCAGATTGTGGTCGGTACGCCGGGCCGTCTGCTGGATCACCTCAAGCGCGGTACGCTGGATCTTTCTAACCTGAAAGGCCTGGTACTGGACGAAGCAGACGAAATGCTGCGTATGGGCTTCATCGAAGACGTTGAAACCATCATGGCGCAGATCCCGGCTGAACATCAGACCGCGCTCTTCTCCGCGACCATGCCGGAAGCGATTCGTCGCATCACCCGTCGCTTTATGAAAGAGCCGCAGGAAGTGCGCATCCAGTCCAGCGTCACCACTCGCCCGGACATCAGCCAGAGCTACTGGTCTGTGTACGGCATGCGTAAAAACGAAGCGCTGGTGCGTTTCCTGGAAGCGGAAGATTTTGACGCGGCGATTATCTTCGTGCGCACCAAAAACGCGACCCTGGAAGTGGCTGAAGCGCTGGAGCGCAGCGGCTACAACAGCGCCGCGCTGAACGGTGACATGAACCAGGCCCTGCGCGAGCAGACGCTGGAGCGTCTGAAAGACGGCCGTCTGGATATCCTGATCGCAACCGACGTTGCGGCGCGTGGTCTGGACGTTGAGCGTATCAGCCTTGTGGTGAACTACGACATCCCGATGGACTCCGAGTCTTACGTTCACCGTATCGGCCGTACCGGTCGTGCGGGCCGTGCAGGTCGTGCGCTGCTGTTCGTTGAGAACCGTGAGCGTCGTCTGCTGCGTAACATTGAACGCACCATGAAGCTGACCATTCCGGAAGTAGAGCTGCCGAACGCAGAACTGCTGGGCAAACGCCGTCTGGAAAAATTCGCCGCGAAAGTCCAGCAGCAGCTGGAAAGCAGCGATCTGGACCAGTACCGTGCGCTGCTGACCAAGCTTCAGCCGGAAGGCGAGCTGGATGTGGAAACGCTGGCTGCTGCGCTGCTGAAAATGGCGCAGGGCGAACGTCCGCTGATCCTGCCGCCGGATGCGCCGATGCGTCCGAAGCGTGAATTCCGCGATCGCGATGACCGTTTCGAGCGCCGTGGCGACCGTAACGATCGTGGCCCGCGTGGCGACCGCAACGGTGAAGACCGTCCGCGTCGCGAGCGTCGTGACGCTGGCGATATGGAACTGTACCGCATCGAAGTGGGTCGTGATGATGGCGTCGAAGTGCGTCACATCGTGGGCGCTATCGCCAACGAAGGCGATATCAGCAGCCGTTACATTGGTAACATCAAGCTGTTCGCGTCTCACTCCACCATTGAGCTGCCGAAAGGCATGCCGACCGAAGTGCTGCAGCACTTCACCCGTACGCGTATTCTGAACAAGCCGATGAATATGCAACTGATGGGTGATGCACAGCCGCGCGGCGATCGTCGTCCTGGCGGCGGTGGTCGTGGTTTCGGTGGCGAACGCCGTGAAGGCGGTCGCGGTGAAGGCCGTGGCGAAGGTCGTCGTTTCAGCGGCGAACGTCGCGAAGGCGGTCGTAGCTTCGGCGGCGATCGTCGTGAAGGCGGCCGCAGCCCGCGTCGTGATGACGCAGCGACCCCGCGCCGTCGTTTCGGCGACGCATAAGCGCAGAAAGTCTGACAACAAGCCCCGGCCATGCCGGGGCTTTTTTTATGGGCGCCATTCAGCGCGCTCGCCTTGCAGAGCCCCATTCTTCCTGGCTGCACGCCTTTCTGACGATAAAAACTAACGTGCTGTACCGCAAACGACAGCCTGCTAAATTCGCTGCTGTACTGCGCTGCGCCAGCCTAATACGTCATGCTTTATTAGAGACGTAATTTTTTCTCCTTTTTGTACTCGCGTACTGGTACAATGAATCATCAGCATCACTTTCACGGGAAAGCTTTATGACCACACTCGTTGCCCGCAGCGCTTCACCTTCGCTTTTAAGCGGCGTTGTGATTATCGCCGGTACTATCATTGGCGCAGGCATGTTCTCTCTGCCGGTGGTAATGTCCGGCGCGTGGTTTTTCTGGTCGCTGCTCGCTCTGGTGTTCACCTGGTTTTGTATGCTCCATTCCGGGTTAATGCTGCTGGAAGCCAACCTCAACTACCATATCGGCGCCAGCTTCGACACCATCACGCGCGACTTGCTCGGTAAGGGCTGGAACGTGGTGAATGGCGCGTCCGTCGCGTTTGTGCTCTATATCCTGACGTATGCTTATATCTCGGCCAGCGGTTCGGTTATTCACCACACGCTCACGGGCATGAATATCGACGTGCCCGCGCGGCTGGCAGGGTTTGGCTTCGCGCTGGTGGTGGCGTTTATCGTCTGGCTTTCCACGCATGCCGTAAGCCGGATGACGGCGATTGTGCTAGGCGCCAAGGTTATTACATTCTTTCTGACGTTCGGCGGCCTGCTGGGCCATGTGGAGCCCGCCACGCTGTTTAACACCGTTGAGGCGAGCCCGAGTTACACGCCGTATCTCTTAATGACGCTGCCGTTTTGCCTGGCGTCTTTCGGCTATCACGGCAACGTGCCGAGCCTGATGAAATATTACGGTAAAGCGCCAGGCGTGATTATTCGCTGCCTGGTTCTGGGAACGCTGATTGCGCTGGCGCTTTACATCGTCTGGCTGCTGGCGACGATGGGCAACATTCCGCGCCCGGAATTTATCGGCATCGCGAAGGCGGGCGGCAATATCGATGTGCTGGTGGGCGCGCTGAGCGACGTGCTGAACAGCCGCACGCTGGATGTGCTGCTGATTGTGTTTTCCAACTTTGCCGTGGCGAGTTCTTTCCTGGGCGTGACGCTGGGGCTGTTTGACTATCTGGCCGATCTTTTTGGCTTTGATGATTCGCCGCGCGGGCGTCTCAAAACGGCGTTGCTGACGTTCTTACCGCCGATGGCGGGCGGGCTGCTGTGGCCGAACGGTTTTCTGTATGCGATTGGCTATGCTGGCCTTGCGGCGACTATCTGGGCGGCGATTGTGCCGGCACTGCTGGCGCGCGCATCACGTAAGCGCTTCGGCAGCCCACACTTTCGCGTCTGGGGCGGGAAGGGGATGATTGCGTTGATCCTGCTGTTTGGGCTCGGTAACGCGGTGGTGCACTTGCTTTCCAGCTTCAACCTGCTGCCGGTCTATCAGTAATCATTGCTTTGCCCTCTCCCGGCGGGAGAGGGCGAAAACCGCATTAGCTTAACAGTTCTTCCCGCACCTGCATGGCGAGATCAAACGAGTGCAGCCGCGCGTCGTGATCGAAAATCTGGCCGTTAACCATAATCTCATCGGCGTCGGTTTCACGCAGTATGGACAATAATCCGTGGCGGACTTTCGCTTTATCGCCGACCAGCGACATACTGAGCGCCTGCTGAACGCCGTACTGCTCCGCCGGGCTCCAGAAATTCTCCATAGACGCAATTGGCGGCGGCAACTGGCCGGTTTCGCCGCGGCGCAGCTTCACAAACGCCTGCTGCATCGAGGTAAACAGAAACTCCGCATCGCGATTGCTGTCGGCGGCGACGATATTAATGCACACCATCGCATACGGTTTTTCCAGGCGCTCTGACGGCTGGAAGTGCGTGCGGTAGAGGTGCAGGGCCTGCAACAGCATATCTGGCGCGAAATGCGACGCGAACGCGAACGGCAGGCCCATCTGCGCGGCCAGCTGCGCGCTGTAAAGGCTTGAACCCAGCAGCCATACCGGGAGTTTTGCGCCGTAACCCGGCACCGGGCGTACCGCCGGGTTCGGATCGCGGGCGTCGAACCAGTCCGTCAGCTCTTTTACATCACGCGGGAAGTTATCGATGTCATGATTCATATGGCGGCGCAGCGCCATCATCGTGCGCTGATCGCTGCCCGGCGCGCGGCCCAGGCCCAGCTCAATACGGCCAGGATAGAGCGCGTCGAGCGTGCCGAACTGCTCGGCAATCACCAGCGGGGCGTGGTTAGGCAGCATCACGCCGCCGGAGCCCAGGCGCAGCGTGGTGGTATTGGCGGCGAGATAGCCAATCAGTACCGACGTCGCGGCGCTGGCGATGCCGGTCATATTGTGATGTTCCGCCAGCCAGTAGCGGTCGTAGCCGCGCTTCTCGGCGAGGCGGGCTAAATCGAGCGAGTGGTGGAACGCCTCACGGGCGGAGGAGCCTTGCGGGATCGGCGCGAGATCGAGCACCGAAAAAGGCACAACAGATTTATCAGACATAACGGCTCACTTAATTACAGCATAGTCATCAGATTGAAGGTCTTCTTCCAGCCTGGCGCATTTCGGGGATTTTGCCCGCGGCCCGGCCGGAAAGCTGTCCTTTCATACTGCATGAACTCCCGCAAAATGCTGTTAACAAAGTGAGCCTTTTCTTATGACTGCAGCGCCATCCCGGCGAGCCTGCGCCAGTACCCGTTGCAGTCGCTGTGTGCGGCGAGCGGCAGCGGCGCGGTGCCGTTTTCGTTGGCCCGGAACGCGTCGAGCATCTCCAGCGTGTCGGGGCCCATCGGCGAGAGACGCACTATATCCACCAGCCCTGCCATCGACGACAGCTCATTGCCGAGGTTATAGACATAACCGCTCATGGTCTGAATGCCGTTCAGCACAAACACCTGGCTGTTCTCCTGCGACCGCATGCTGCGCCCGTTGGGGTATTTGATGCAGCAGGTTTCGCACTCGTCTTTCGGCCGGTCTTCTGAACGCGCGGTAAAGCAGCGGGCGGAGTAAGCGAGCGGCAGATGGCCATAGCTCAGCACTTCCACTTCAAACTGATGGCGGATACCGAGCGCGTCGCACTGATCGAGCAGATTCACCAACCAGTCGCGGGACAGCTCCACCGGCATACACCAGCGCGTCATGCCGTCTTTCAGCAGCAGACGCAGCGTAACGGCGTTGTAGCAGTTCAGCGCATGGCCCGCGACGAACGGCAGATTGCGCTCGGCCGCCAGCCCCACCGCGCCAAAATCGTTGGCCTCAATCAGAAACTCGCCGTTATCGATATAGCGCTTCAGCTCGGTCAGCTCCGAGGGTGCCTGCACGAGCGCCAGCGTTGAGATAACCACCTGTTTGCCGCTGGCCGCGAGCGTTCTGGCAAGCGCCAGCCAGTCGGCGGCTTTAGTCTCGCGCCGTTTACTGCACACCGCTTCGCCGAGATAAATCACATCGGCTGAGCTCTGCGCTGCGGCCTCGTAAAAGCTCTCAAGCGTCGCTTTCGGCCAGTAGTACAGCACCGGCCCTAATGCGTATTTCATCCTGCTCTCCTTACTGCCATTTGCGGTGGTACGCGCCGAGCGTTGTCTGGGTGCCTTCAGCCATCGCGCCGAGCGCGTCCATCCAGGCCGGTTGCGGCGCGAAGCGCTGCGGGTCGGCTTTACAACGGTCGATAGCCTGACGCCAGACTTTCGCCACCTGGCTGACGTAAGCCGGGCTGCGCTGGCGGCCTTCGATTTTCACCGAGGCGATATTGGCCGCCAGCAGCTCCGGCAACAGCTCCAGCGTATTCAGGCTGGTGGGCTCTTCGAGCGCGTGATAACGCTGGCCGTCCACCAGATACCGGCCTTTGCAGAGCGTCGGATATCCGGCGTTTTCGCCTTCCTGGTAGCGGTCAATCAGCACATCGTTCAGGCGCGATTCCAGCCCCTGTTCCGTCTGCTGCCAGCGCACGAAGCGCGCGGGCGAACAGGCACCTACGGTATTGGGCGATTCACCGGTGAGGTAAGAGGAGAGATAGCAACGGCCTTCCGCCATGATGCACAGGCTGCCGAAGGCGAACACTTCCAGCGGCACCGGCGTCACGCGCGCCAGTTGTTTCACCTGATGAATGGATAACACGCGCGGCAGCACCACGCGGGCCACGTCGAAATGACGCTGGTAAAAGCGAATGGCGGCTTCATTAGTGGCGGAAGCCTGTACCGACACATGACGCTCCACGTGCGGATAGCGGGTCGCGGCATACTCTAGCATCGCGAGGTCGGCTAAGATCAGCGCATCAGCGCCGAGCAGGGCGGCCATATCCACCGCGCGCTCCCAGCGTTCATAACCATCCGGGTGCGCGAAAGTATTAATGGCGATATGCAGTTTACGGCCGTGCTGGTGCACATAGCTCACCGCTTCCTGCAATTTTTTCTCGGTAAAGTTGAGGCCAGCGAAGTGGCGGGCGTTGGTATCGTCTTTCAGACCGATATAGACCGCATCCGCGCCATTATCGATGGCCGCCTTCAGAGCCGGAAGGTTACCGGCCGGGCAAAGCAACTCCATAGCGTGTCCTGAAAATAAAAGCAGGCCGTATGCGGCCTGGCGCGCTGCATAAAGGCAGCGAAATTGTTAACGAACGGCGATTTTAGTTAACCCGTCCGCGACAATTTTTGATTTAAGGCAGCTAATGTCGTATTGATGGCATCTATAAAGGGGTACCTGCGAAGGCGCAAAGCTTGATTTGAGCCGCTATCTCGCCTGGCCGATATGGCACAATAACGGCCATTGTGATCTGGCAAGGAGAAAAGCCCGTGTTGAATAATCTGCGTTCCTGTCTGGTACATCTTGGCCCTTCGCTTCTGAAAACGCCGGTGGCGCTCGCGCCGTTTGCGCTCAAGCGCCAGGTGCTGGAGCGACTGCTCGGCTGGCAATTCCGTCAGGCGCTGGCGGATGACGAGCTGGCGTTTCTTGAAGGCCGCTGGCTTGGCATTGAGGTGCACGATATTGGCCTGCGCTGGTTCACGTCGGTTGAGAATGACAAGCTCATTGTGCGCGAACAGGCCGAGGCTGATGTCACCTTCCGCGCGGACGCCGCCGATCTGCTGATGATCGCCGCGCGCAAGCAGGATCCCGATACGCTTTTCTTCCAGCGTCGTCTGGTGATTGAAGGCGATACTGAATTAGGGTTATATGTGAAGAATCTGATGGACGCCATTGAGCTCGACGCGATGCCAAAACCGCTGCGCGTCATGTTGCTGCAACTGGCGGACTTCGTAGAAGCGGGACTTGCCGTCTCGCCGCTAATCAAAGCAACCTCCATAGGTGAACCATGCTGATTCGTGTAGAAATCCCCATTGATGCGCCGGGCATCGACGCGTTACTTCGCCGGGCGTTCGGTCGCGCCGACGAGGCGGAGCTGGTGCACGCGCTCCGTGAAGACGGACTGCTGACGCTGGGGCTGGTCGCAACGGATGATGAAGGGCAGGTGGTCGGTTATGTCGCATTCAGCCCTGTCACCGTGGCGGGCGAAGAGCGTCAGTGGCTGGGACTTGCGCCGCTCGCGGTCGACGAAGAGTGGCGCGGGCAGGGGATTGGCCGTCAGCTCGTGTACGAAGGGCTCGATTCGCTCAATGAGTTCGGTTACGCGGCAGTCGTCACGCTGGGCGCGCCGGAATTTTACAACCGCCTGGGCTTTGAGCCCGCCGCCCGTTACGATCTCCACTGCCGCTGGCCTGGCGCTGAAGCGGCGTTCCAGGTACACCGTCTCGCTGATGACGCCCTGAACGGCGTGCACGGCCCCGTGGACTACCACGAACATTTTAACCGTTTCTGATCTCAGGGCGTTTGCGGTGCGCTTTTCATCGCCTCAAACGCCAGCTCTCCCGCGACCAGTTGCTCTTTCTGCCGTTTCGTCAGCTGCTTGATGCGGTATTCGGCGCGCAGCGCCTCGGAGCGATTGCCGGCGGGCGCGCTGAAAACCAGCGTCAGCTCGCCTTTACCGCGCAGCGCTTTGGCCCCTTTGCCGCGCTGATGCTGGGCGAAGCGGCGCGCGACATCGGTGGTGATGCCGGTATAAAGCCGGTTATCGGGGCAGCGGATCAGATAAAGAAACCATTCTTCCATAATGAATATCAGCGGCAGTCACAACTGGCCGCACCTTACCATGATTATCCCCGACAGGAGAAACAATGGACGCTCTCGACGCCATCAGCAAATGGCTCGCTAAACAGCATGTCGTCACGTATTGCGTCGGCAATGGAGAAGCGCTCTGGTGCGCGAACGCGTTTTACCTTTACGATCGTGAACGGGTGGCGTTTTATCTGTTAAGCGATACCGAAAGCCGACACGGCAAAATGGCAGGCAAGCTGGCGCCTGTCGCGGGCACGGTTAACGGGCAGACCAAAACCGTAGCACTTATCCGCGGCGTGCAGTTCTCGGGAGAATTACGGCTGGTGGAAGAGCCGGAAAGCGAGGCCTTGCGCGAGCGCTATAACCGCCGCTTTCCGGTGGCCAGGGTGATGTCCTCCCCGCTATGGGAGATCCGTCTTGATGAGATCAAATTTACTGACAACACCCTGGGATTTGGTAAAAAACTCGTCTGGTTACGCGCCGAGCAGGCGTAACGCCTCACGGTTAAACGCAGGCAAGTCTTCCGGCGTGCGGCTGGTTACCAGCTGGTCTTTATCGACGACCACTTCCTGATCGTGGAACTCCGCACCGGCGTTTTTCACGTCAATCACGATAGGCTTAACGGCGGTAAGCTTACGCCCGCGGATCACATCGGCGCTGATTAACAGCTGCGGTCCGTGGCAGATAGCGAACACCGGTTTGCCGGTATTGACGAAATCGCGGGTAAAGGTGACAAAGCGGTCGTCGCCGCGCAGGCTGTCCGGGGAATGGCCGCCAGGCAGCAGCAGGGCGTCAAAGTCTGCCGGGCTCACCTCGTCGATGGCCTTATCAATGGTCACTTTCGCTTCGCCCTGTTTCCCGGTGACGGTTTTCCCGGCTTCTTTCTCGATGGTAATCACTTCATGTCCGGCTTTGCGGTACTCAGCCGCCGGGGATGTGAATTCGGAATCTTCAAACTCATCAGTAATTAAGACTGCGATCTTCTTGCTCATTACGCCTCCCTTGGTGTCTTTACAGAACGGTGATGTGCAGTAATGGCTTTTGCCAGAAATGGTAAATACTTAAACCACACAGACTATTAAGCCTGGTTCAGGGCGCTGACATTGCAAGGCAGAAGATTCTGCAAAGGAGCGATCATGAGTCGAGTACTGATAACCGGCGCCAGCGGCCTCGTGGGCAGTCATCTGCTGCGAATGCTGGTTGATGAGCCGCGCGTGACGTCGATTATCGCGCCAACGCGCCGCCCGCTGCGCGTGCCGATGCATAAAGTGGAAAATCCGTGTGACCCGCAGCTCTCCGATGTGCTGACGCAGCTTAGCGCGCCGCTGGATATCGTCTTTTGCTGTCTCGGCACCACGCGGCGCGAAGCGGGCAGCAAAGAGGCGTTTATTCTGGCTGATTACACGCTGGTAGTGGACACCTCGCTCGCCGGGCTGCGCCTTGGCGCAAAGCATATGCTGGTGGTCAGCGCGCTCGGCGCGAACCCCAATTCGCCGTTTTTCTATAACCGGGTGAAGGGCGAGATGGAAACGGCGCTGAAGGCGCAGGGCTGGCCGCGGCTGACAATAGCGCGCCCGTCGCTGCTCATCGGCGATCGCGAAAAGCGCCGCGCCGGGGAATCTTTTATGGCGCCGCTGTTTCGCCTGCTGCCAGGTAAGTGGAAAGCCATTGAGGCGCAGACCGTGGCGCAGGCCATGGTGAATGCGGCGCTGTCGCCTGCACAAGAAGATGTCGCGGTGCTTGATTCAGCGCAATTGCGCGAAATAGCCGCACAAACGGCGCGCTGAACCGCGTTTCAAAACGCGCCCGGCGGGCGTACTATTGACCGGCAAAAATTTACCCCCTGTTTTCCAGAGGAATGTTATGGCTGGTCAGTCTTCATCTCTGGCGCCGAAATCCCCCGCATGGTGGAAACCCGCGCTGTTTTTTCTCGTCCTGTTTATTGGCCTGTGGTACGTCAAATGGCAGCCTTATTACGGCAAAGCCTTTACCGCGGCGCAAACGCACAGCATCGGCAATTCTATTCTCGCGAATGCGCAGGATAACCCGCTGCGCGCGGCGCTCGATTACGCCGGTATCTATTTTCTCGCCGTCTGGAAAGCCGCCGTGCTCGGCGTGCTGCTGGGCTCGCTGATTCAGGTGCTGATCCCGCGCGACTGGCTGGTGCGCACGCTGGGCCAGCCGCGTTTTCGCGGTACGCTGCTTGGCACGCTGTTTTCACTGCCGGGCATGATGTGTACCTGCTGCGCCGCGCCGGTTGCCGCCGGGATGCGCCGTCAGTCGGTGTCGATGGGCGGCGCGCTGGCGTTCTGGCTCGGCAACCCGCTGCTGAACCCGGCGACGCTGGTGTTTATGGGCTTCGTGCTGGGCTGGGAATTTACGCTTATTCGCGTGGCGGTGGGGCTGGTGATGGTGATTGGCATCGCGTCGCTGGTGCAGCGGTTTGTGGCCGATATGCCAGCGCCTGCGCTGCCAGAGGCGGTGCAGCCCGCAGAAGCGCCGCAGGGCAGCTTTATGGCGCGCTGGTTCCGGGCGCTCTGGACGCTCTTCTGGAATACGATCCCGGTCTATCTGCTGGCGGTGCTGGTGCTGGGTGCCGCGCGCGTCTGGCTGTTCCCGCACGCCGATGGCGCGGTGGGCAATACGCTGTTCTGGGTGCTGGCGATGGCGATTGCCGGTTGTCTGTTCGTGATCCCGACCGCCGCGGAAATCCCGATTGTGAAGACCATGATGCTGGCGGGCATGGGCGTTGCGCCGGGGCTGGCGCTGCTGGTGACGCTGCCTGCGGTAAGTCTGCCTTCACTTATCATGCTGCGTAAGGCCTTCCCGGCGAAAGCGCTATGGCTCACCGGTGGGATGGTGATGCTGGCGGGCGCGGTGACAGGCGCGCTGGCGCTGGTTTTTTAATACTGGAAAGGTGGGTGCGCTTCGCTTACCCACCCTACAAAAGCATCTCCTTACCGCAAGCATTCTGTAGGGCGGGTAAGCGAAGCGCACCCGCCTGAGAACCAGCGTTGCGATCCTGTAGGGCGGGTAAGCGCAGCGCACCCGCCGGAGAACCGGCGTTGCAGTCTTGTAGGGCGGGTAAGCGAAGCGCACCCGCCGAAGAACCGGCGTTGCGATCCTGTAGGGCGGGTAAGCGCAGCGCACCCGCCATCGTCATAAGTGTAAGAATGTTGCAGAAGCCCTCTCCCCGGCGGAGAGAGGGCGGGATGAGGGAATTACTTAATGTAGGTAAACGCGGTCGTCACGTGTTTCACGCCGCTTACGCGGCTTGCGGTATCCGCTGCCGCGCGGCCTTCACGTTCGGTCACCAGACCCAGCAGGAACACTTCGCCGTTCTCGGTCGTCACTTTCACGTTAGACGATTTCACCTGATCGCTGCCAAGCAGCTGAGAGCGCACTTTGGTGGTTATCCAGGTATCCGACGACGCGGTGCCCAACCCAATCGGCTGACCGTTGCGGATCTCGTTAAACACTTCCGTCGCACCTTCCACGCCCATCGCGATTTGTTTCGCGCGGGATGCCAGTTCCGGGTTCGGCGACTGACCGGTCAGCAGCACTTTGCCCTGATAGGCGGTCACGTTAATCCGCGCTTCTTTCTTCAGCTGTTGATCTTTGCCAAGCGCGGTATTCACGCGCAGCTCCAGCGTCCCGTCATCAACCTGAGTACCCACACTGCGCGGATCGGTGGCGGCCTTGGTGCCGACGGCCGCGGTTCCGACGACGGCTGCCGCAACGCAGCCCTGTAGCACTAGCGCGGTCATCACCACCGCAAGGGGTTTAATGGCCTTCATGAGCACTCCTTAATCATCCTGGTGTGGAAACAATGTGTTATCGATAAGATCACACAGGCAGTTGACCGTCAGCATATGCATCTCGTGAATGCGCGCGCTGCGATGGGAAGGAATACGGATCTCCACATCCTGCGGGCCGAGCAGGCCCGCCAGCTCGCCGCCGTCGTAGCCCGTCAGCGCCACGATAGTCATATCGCGGGTGACGGCCGCTTCTACGGCTTTCACGATGTCGCGGCTGTTGCCACGGGTGGAGATCGCCAGCAGCACATCCCCGGCGTGGCCCAGCGCGCGTACCTGTTTGGCATACACTTCGTCATGTAGCCTGTCGTTGGTTATCGCGGTTAAGACCACATTATCGGTATTTAGTGCAATGGCAGGTAAACCGGGCCGTTCGGTTTCATAACGATTGATCATGCTGGCCGCGAAATGCTGCGCGTTAGCACCGGACGTGCCGTTGCCGCAGCAGAGGATTTTGTTGCCGTTAAGGAGAGACTGAACCAGGGTCATGGCCGCACGTGAAATCGCATCCGGGAGTGCTTCCGCCGCCGCAATCTGGGTTTGAATGCTTTCCGTAAAGCAGACTTTGATTCTTTCTAGCACGATTATCCTTTGAGCGTTACGTCAGTTCAGGCGTGGAGCGAAAAGGCGTTCGCTATCCACTCGGTTTCATTGCCGGTGAAGGCTAACACATCGAACCGGCAATCCACAGTATCAAAGCTCCCATTGTGGCGCGCGAGCCACAACCGGGCAGTGTGTAACAATTTTTGTTGTTTGCTGCGGGTGACGCTGGCGGCCGCGCCGCCATACAGACTGGCGCGGCGGTAGCGCACTTCGACGAACACCGTCACGCCCCGGTCATCCATGATGAGATCGATTTCGCCGCCGCGCTCATGCACATTGGCGGCGATAAAGCGCAGTCCCTTGCGCTCAAGAAAGGCGCGCGCCTGGGCTTCCCAGGCGGCACCGGTCTCTTTGCGGCTTAGTTGGCAGGAACCAACTGTCCTTGCTGGTATTTGAGCCACGTTAACTTCCTGTTAATGACGCAGTCCTGTGTTGCGCTAAGCGCGCCGGTGTTACCGCTGAGCTGGAAGCCCGGCACCTGACGCATCTGGGAGAAATGGTTCGCCAGCGACCAGGCATCCACGCCCATCGCATACAGACGCGCCAGCGAATAGTCGTTATTTACCGCCGCGAGCGCCTGCTGCATCAGCGCCGGGTTGCTGCCGGTAAGCATCGGGGTATCGCTGAACTCCAGGCCTTCCATTTCGAGACGGAAATCCGGGCCGGAGCCGCCCTGAGCGCTGCGCGAGCTGGCATACAGCGTCGCCCCGCTGTGGCTGCCCGCGCGCATCGCGATCATTGGCTTGATCAGCGCAATTTCAGACGGCGTGGCGAGGATGTAAACAGCGTCGACATTGCCGCTGGTGCCTGCGGTGATCTGCGCGTCGGTCGGCGGTGCCGGAATGGAGAGGCCGCCAATGGTCACAGGCTGCTGCTGCGGCAGGCTGGCCGCGACAGGGGAGCCCGTCAGCGCGATGCCGGTGCCGCCGTTAATGTTCATTTTAAGCTCGTTGACGGAGCCGAATTTCTGCTGCAACACCGTACCGCCGCCAAGCTGCGTCCAGCGGTCAGCGAAGGCTTTCGTCACGCGATCGCCGAGCGCGCTGTAAGGCACCAGCAGCAGCGGCGCGCGTTTGCCTTCCTGCCAGATATGGGCAGCCGCGTCAGCGGCTTCATCTTCCGGCGACAGCGCGAAATAGCAGACATTCGGGCGGTTCTGCACCGTCTCCGGCTGGTTAAGCGCGAGCACGTTCAGCGGCGTGCCGCTTTTCAGTACGCCGTCCACGCTCTCTTTCAGAAGCGGGCCGACGACCAGGCTTGCGCCATCCTGCTGCGCCTGCGCCAGGATCTGCGTGATGGGCTGCGAGCTGGTGTCATAGACTTTAATTTCCGCCGCAGGGTTAGCCGGTGCCGTGGCGACAGGCTGGGCATCAACCGGTTGCTGTGCGGGCTGGGTGTTTTGCGGCGCGTCCGGCTGCGCGGCCAGATCGTCGACCGGCGCGGCGGCGGGGCTTGCCACGCCATCGGTCGGCTGAGGCTGGGTGCCGTCCGTAGGCTGCGCGGCGTTATCCGCCTGTGCGGGCGCTGGCGTTGACGACTGCGCCGCGACAGGGCTGGTGCCCGCATTTTTCGCCGCTTCAAAACCCTGCTGAATGGCGCGGCCAAACACGGCCGCCTGGCCATTTAACGGCAGCAGCAGCGCGATTTTATCGGCGGAAGCAGGCTTGTAGTTTTGCAGATTAGCGAGCTGCGACGGCAGCATTCTCGCGCCCGGATTCTGCGGGTAGCGCGTCTGCCAGTCTTTCACGCCCGCCTGAAGCATTTTCGGATCGTTGCGGTTGTCGAGCCAGACGCGCTGGAGGTCAAGCCAGCCCTGGAGCGTGTTTTCATCGGCGTTGATAACCAGCGCTTTTGCCTGATCTGCAGACATCTGCGACAGCGCCTGCCAGGTGGCATCGATATTTTTCTGCTTCGCCGCGCCCTGTAACAGCGGCTCCTGAGCAATGAGCGCGCGCAGCAGCTCCAGCGACGGACGGCCCTGGCTTGCATCGATTTTCGCCTGCCAGTAACGGGCTTTCTGTTCATCGCTCAGATCGGCTGCGTTGATTTTATCGAGCAGTGCGGCGGCGCCCTGATAATCCTGCTGCGCCAGTTTGATTTGCGCCTCCAGCAGCGACGCTTCGCGGCGCTGGACGTCCGTCAGGTTTTGCGGCAGCTCGCCGTAGAGCGTGATGGCGCGCTCGCGTTTGCCTTCACTGAGCAGTGCACGTATGGCGAGTAATTGCCAGTTGGTCTTGCTATCATCACGGCTTTGTTCCATCTGGTGCAGATAAAAGCCGGAATCTGCTTTGGCCTCGCCCTGCATATGCGCCGTGCTCTGATCGGCCGTCTGCGTACCGCAGCCTGCGAAAAAGAGGGCTGCCAGCAGGACAGGCAGATAACGCGCGGCTTTAGAGCCGGAAAATTTTGAAGGTACCATACTGTATCCAGTGGTTTTTTCTGGTGAATGTTCAATTTTAAATCGGCAATACGGACGAAACAATGAAACAAAACGATTCGGCGCAGAATTCTCAGGGCCAGCTCTACATCGTCCCGACGCCTATCGGCAATCTCGGTGACATCACGCAACGCGCCCTGACAGTATTGCAGTCCGTCGATCTTATCGCCGCTGAGGATACCCGTCATACCGGTCTGCTGCTGCAACATTTTGCTATCAGCGCCCGGCTTTTTGCGCTGCACGACCATAACGAACAGCAAAAAGCGGAAGCCCTGATAGCCAAACTGCGCGAAGGGCAGAACATCGCGCTGGTCTCCGACGCCGGTACGCCGCTGATTAACGACCCTGGCTATCACCTGGTGCGCGCCTGCCGCGAAGCCGGGCTGCGCGTGGTGCCGCTGCCGGGGCCGTGCGCCGCTATCGCTGCGCTTTCCGCGGCGGGCTTACCCTCTGACCGCTTCTGCTATGAAGGCTTTTTACCGGCAAAATCCAAAGGCCGCCGCGACGCGCTGAAGGCGCTGGAGCAGGAGCCGCGCACGCTGATTTTTTATGAGTCTACTCATCGCCTGCTGGAAAGCCTGGAAGATATAGTGGCTGTCTGGGGCGAATCCCGTTACGTGGTGCTGGCGCGCGAGCTGACCAAAACCTGGGAAACCATTTACGGCGCGCCGGTGGGCGAGCTGCTCGCCTGGGTGAAAGACGATGAAAACCGCCGCAAGGGCGAAATGGTGCTGATTGTCGAAGGGCATAAAGCGCAGGAAGACGCGCTGCCGCCTGACGCGCTGCGCACGCTCGCGCTGCTGCAGGCCGAGCTGCCGCTCAAAAAAGCGGCGGCGCTGGCGGCGGAAATCCACGGCGTGAAGAAGAACGCGCTTTATAAATATGCGCTGGAACAGCAGGGCTGAGGGCGCGATAAACCGTGATCGGGCGTGACAGCGGCGGGCAAACCCTCTATACTTCGCGCCGAAGCTGACCAGACAGTCGCCGCTTCGTCGTCGTCCTTTCGGGGAGACGGACGGAGGGGAGGAAAGTCCGGGCTCCATAGGGCAGGGTGCCAGGTAACGCCTGGGGGGCGCAAGCCTACGACCAGTGCAACAGAGAGCAAACCGCCGATGGCCCACGCAAGTGGGATCAGGTAAGGGTGAAAGGGTGCGGTAAGAGCGCACCGCGCGTCTGGCAACAGTTCGCGGCACGGTAAACTCCACCCGGAGCAAGGCCAAATAGGGGTTCACAAGGTACGGCCCGTACTGAACCCGGGTAGGCTGCTTGAGCCAGTGAGCGATTGCTGGCCTAGATGAATGACTGTCCACGACAGAACCCGGCTTACCGGTCAGCTTCACACATTAGAAAACCCCGCTCCGGCGGGGTTTTTGCTTTTTGGGGCGGGATGAAGATGAATGACTGTCCACGACGCTTTCCATGAAAAGAACGCGGCTTACCGGCAAGCTTCACCCATTAGAAAACCCCGCTCCGGCGGGGTTTTTGCTTTATGGGCGGGGTAAAGATGAATGACTGTCCACGACGCTTTCTATGAAAAGAACGCGGCTTACCGGCAAGCTTCACACATTAGAAAACCCCGCTCCGGCGGGGTTTTTGCTTTTATGGGCAGGGCAAAGATGAATGACTGTCCACGACGCTCTCTATGAAAAGCACACGGCTTACCGGTCAGCTTCACACTTTAGAAAACCCCGCTCCGGCGGGGTTTTTGCTTTTATGGGCAGTGCAAAGATGAATGACTGTCCACGACGCTCTCTATGAAAAAACGCGGCTTACCGGTCAGCTTCACACATTAGCAAACCCCGCTCCGGCGGGGTTTTTGCTTTATGGGGCGAGGCAAAGATGAATGACTGTCCACGACGGTCTTTATCAGAAGCACGCGACTACCCTTTGGAAGCGTTATAAGGTTATATTTATGACCAAATACGCCGTAAATCCACAGCTCTTCAGCGTAAATCAACATTAACCATTACGGTCATTCACTTAACGAATCAATTATTGCGGATAACAATTCATTGAAATGAGCATATGTCGCAATAACATGATCCGGTGATGTTTTATCGCGGATCTCGAAACGATCATCTGTGAAACTGTAGACAAATACGAACATTTCATTCCCACCAATCAGTACTTTGTCAGAAAGATTTGAATCGATAGCGCTCTCTTTGTTATGTATTTCAAAGTTACGGATGTAGATATTTGCCATGCTGTACAGCGTCAAACCGTTGTACTCAAGTCCATCCATGATTTGGAACATATCAGAGTAATCAGGCCGGTTAATCATCAGGCGCTGAATATCCTCGTATACCTTTTTTTTCTGAGTATCCCATTCAGCAGGAGGAGCTTTGCACATTAAGTCTGCCATTACGTCCGGGTTGACTGGGTTGGCTACCGGATAATTATTGTCAACCAGCAGTGTTTTGAGGATGCCAGGAGTGAAATAACGCTTTATCTGAGCGGGTAGCAAAGCAGGCATTGCTATTGTTCTTCCTTCCTTGTCGCAAAACTCGACAAGATAGCCCAGGGTCGGGGTATCGAAAACCATAACAATCGTACCAACAGTTCCTTTTTCCAGTCCTTCATCCGGTAAATCCTCGCCTAAAACCACAACGTCTAATTCGGCTCTTTTCATTTTTATTTTCTCATTTAACGAATATGGTTGTCAGGCGAGGAACTAGCGCGTCTGTTTCATAGATCCAGCCTGTACGCACGATCGCTGTTTCACCGTTGACGCCTAAAATAGGCATATCAACAGCCATTGTTTGACCATAATTATTTGCCTGTAACACTTTTGCCGGGGCCGATAATACGCCTTCCTGAATTCTTGCTGCTAAAACATCCGTATTAGTGGGGTTGTATCCCAGCGCTGACTCAAATACCCGGGCCTTGTGAGCCCCTGTAGGATGCGTTGAATCTAAAGCATAAGCCGCGAGTTTTTTCGGATCGATAACGGCATGTTCAGCGTTCACTAACGTACCGCTCTCAGATGTAAAACCCTTTTCATATGGGCTTTCAAAGGCGGGTATTTTACTGAGACTCGATATTTCGTCTATTTCGCTCAGAAGGTTTAACCTGCCCATTGTTAATCCGGCTGCAACGGAGGCTCCCGCAATGATTAACCCTTTGTTGTTCATGATTTGATCGTAACCCGCGGGAGCATTCCCACCCAACTGCTGCGCGGTTTTATGAAACCCTTCAATGTTGCCGTTATATACACCGCCAGCGGCCAGCAAGCGGCCAACAGCTTTACTGTTCAGCGTTTTCCCCGATGGTGCAGTTGTTGACCCGTAATAATCGTAATGCATCCGTTGAGTGGGGGCAGGCTTCCTGCCTTGCCGAGCGGCAATAACGTGCCGGTAGGCACTCATGATTTCGTCCTTATACCATGCATGCCAGGATGAGGCTGTAGGGGTAAAAATCAGATCGCCTTTATCGTCAATGTAAAACGGATTCCGGTCGCTGCTCCAGAGCCTGGAGGTATCCACCCCAACAAGCCAGCCAATTTGCAGCTCGTGCTCGACCTCATCATAGATGGGATCTGCGTAGCTGCGATGTCTTCCCTCATAGGGTCGTTGATGTAGGGATATGCTGTATTTTTCTTTGGGAAGACCAAAAGACAGGCTATGGCCGTTTGCTTCATAAGACAGGTCGTAATGTATACACGCCTCTCTCAGCGAGCCTGCTGGCGTGAGAATGTATTGAAAATCTTCAGGGTCTAACTGCCGTGTTAAATCATGAGACCGGTAAAGTCGAAACATGAGAAATCCTTATCCATCTATTTTACAAGGATATTCCGTGCTGGCAGTTTAAAAATCAAACGGCGAAGTTTGTGAAAATATGACTGCTCATTACCAGTACGGGAATCGCGTGGATAAATCCCTTCACTCCAGCAGGTTTTCTGAAAACCATAAAGCAACCAGCTAGCCTGGCAGGGAATGAGATAAAGAAAATGCAGACAGGGAAATACAGATGCAGAGAAAGGCGAGCCAGCAGGCCCGCCCGGTGAGCGTACGTCAGGCGGCGTCTTCCTCGGCCAGGCGCACTTCGGCTTCAGCGATAATGGCTTCCAGCTCGCTGAGCATGCAATCGTAGGTAAATTCTTGTTGCGCTCCGGCGCGTGTATGCGCTTCCTGCAGGGCGGGTGAAGCAGTCAACTGCGTGACTTTATTTTGCTGTGTGATGGTACTCATTTTATGGCTCCTGATGCAGCGTTCTGCATCTTCTGTTACACCGGCAAATCTACCAGCAAAGCGCGCAGCGGCGAATCCGCAATAAGGGTTATGTTAGCCTCGTCACGAATAAACGCGCCGTCTCCGCAGGTTAATGCCTCTTTGTCTTCCGTTTCGGTTTTCACGTGGACCGTGCCGTGGATCGACTGTAAATAGGCGCGTGGCCCGTTCAGGGGCATACTGACCGATTCCCCTTCATTCAGCGCGATATGCCACAACCATACCTGCTGGCGCAGTTGCAGGCTGCCATCCGCGCCGTCCGGCGAGGCGAGAAGCTGGCGCGCCTGCGGGCCGACCGCGATTTTCTGCACCGTCGGGTTTTCCCGCTCCGGGCAGGCGTCGAGCCAGAGCTGCATCCGCGTCAGCGAATGGTCTTTGCTCAGGTTATGCTCGCTATAGCTCACGCCCGGCTGGGTCGCGAGCAGCAGCGCGTCGCCCGCTTTCGCGCGCAGGTGATTGCCGTCGCTGTCGCGATATTCCGCTTCGCCGTCGAGGATCAGGTTCAGGATATCGACTTTCGGGTAGGTACGCGGCTGGAACGCGGCGCCGGGCGCCAGCACTTCCTGGTTCAGTACGCGCAGCGAGGCGTAGCCCAGCAGTTTCGGATCGAAGTAGTGGCCAAAGGAAAAGGTATAGCGAGCCTGCAGCCATCCATAGTCAGCTTGCCCACACTGTTTGGCTGTTCTCGTAATAATCATAATTTTACCTCTCTTGACAGGCTTTTATGTTAAGGGTGTGGACGCTGCATTGTTAGCCAGTTAATCTGCTGGGTATATTCAAATTTCCTGAACGAGAACCTGATGGCTAAAGAAAGGGCATTGACGCTTGAGGCGCTGCGCGTGATGGACGCTATCGACCGGCGCGGCAGTTTCGCCGCCGCGGCCGACGAACTGGGCCGCGTGCCGTCTGCGCTGAGCTACACCATGCAGAAGCTGGAAGAAGAGCTGGATGTGGTGCTGTTTGACCGCTCCGGGCACCGCACTAAATTCACCAATGTCGGGCGCATGCTGCTGGAGCGCGGACGCGTGTTGCTGGAGGCGGCGGATAAGCTCACCACGGACGCCGAAGCGCTGGCGCGCGGCTGGGAGACGCACCTGACTATCGTCGCTGAGGCGCTGGTGCCTACGCCGTGCCTGTTCCCGCTGGTGGATAAACTTGCCGCCAAAGCCAACACGCAGCTCTCGTTCATTACCGAAGTGCTGGCGGGTGCCTGGGAGCGGCTGGAGCAGGGGCGCGCCGATATTGTCATCGCGCCGGATATGCACTTTCGCTCGTCGTCGGAGATCAACTCCCGCAAGCTGTATACGCTGATGAATGTCTATGTAGCCGCGCCGGATCACCCGATTCACGACGAGCCGGAGCCGCTGTCAGAGGTGACGCGCGTGAAGTATCGGGGCGTGGCGGTGGCGGACACCGCGCGCGAACGCCCGGTGCTGACGGTACAGTTGCTTGATAAACAGCCGAGGCTGACGGTGACATCCATCGAAGATAAACGCCAGGCGCTGCTTGCCGGGCTGGGTGTCGCGACCATGCCGTATCCGCTGGTGGAAAAAGATATCGCCGAAGGGCGGCTGCGTGTCGTCAGCCCGGAGTCCACCAGCGAAGTGGACATTATTATGGCCTGGCGGCGCGACAGCATGGGCGAGGCGAAAGCCTGGTGCCTGCGCGAAATCCCCAAACTCTTTAACGTGAAGCGTTAATCCGCCGGATGACGCCATTGCAGCGTGGCCGGAAGGTAACGCTGCAGCGGCGTCGGTTCTTTGTCATCCACCAGTTGGGTGATCATCTCAAAGCAGTCCAGCGCCAGCTGGCGGCAATCCTGCTGCACGGTGTCGATGCGCACCGACAGCGAATCATAGAGATAGTGATCGTCAAAGCTCGCCAGATGGATATCGCTTTCCAGCAGGCGATGCTGGCTCATGTAGCGCAGCACCCCTTCCAGCAGGCCGCAGGCGGCGGTAAACAGTGCTTTCGGCGGGCGTCCCAGCCGGGCGCAGAGCGCGGCGAACATCTCATAGCCGCTGCTCGGATGATAATTGCCGTGAATGATCCACTCGGGGCGTAGCTCAACGCCCGCCCGCGCCAGCCCCTGCTTAAAGCCTTCCAGGCGATCGCGGGTCGGCGAAAGACGCGGCTGGCCGCCAAGAAAATAGAACTCGTCCGGGTGCTGGCGCGCGATGCGTTCCACCAGATCGGCGGTTGGCGTAATGGAATCGGTGATCACCAGCGGCAGTTGAGTGTCGTTCATATGGCGGTCGAACAGCACCACCGGGAGCTGCTCGCTGAGCTTCACATAGTCGCTGTCGCTCAGCATGCTGGAGGCGACGATAAGCCCGTCCACCTGGCGCGATACCAGGTTATTGACCACCACCGTCTCCTGGCCCGGATTTTCATCGGTACAGGAGATAAGCAACTGAAGCCCCGCCTCGCGGCAGAGGGTTTCCAGCTCGTACGAAAACACCGCGAAACCGTAGTTGGTTATCTCCGGCACCACCAGCCCCAGCGTATGGCTGCGGTTGTCGCGCAGCAGACGGGCGTGGATGCTCGGCTGATAATGATGCTGCTGGGCGATAGCCAGAACGCGCTCGCGCGTCTCCTGCGCCACGCGCAGCTCTTTGCCTCGTCCATTGAGCACCAGGCTGGCGGTGGCTTTGGAAACCCCCGCCAGGGCGGCGATATCACTGATGGTAACGCGTTTGGTTTTTCGCACGGCTTCGGTTCGGTGAGTGGTCAAACCCTCATTCTACCATGCAGGCGCGTAACGACCAGTAGCGCAGCCGGAGATGCGCGTCGCCTTCAAAACCAAGCGTCGCGTTGGCCGCCGGGAAATAGCGGCTGCTCATCACGCCTTCGCCGTCGTTAATGAAAATCTCAACGCTGGAACGGTCGCACAGAATATGCAGGCGGCGGGCGTCGCCCTGCCAGTAACGATACTGCCATTCGCCGGTGGCGAGGCTCCGGCGCGCAAGGCGCAGACCGTCGCGCGTCCATTCCAGGCGCAGAGTGGCGGCGAAATCGAGCGTGACGTCGCCCTGCGCCTCCAGCATCAGCTCCAGGCTTTCCGCCGCGAGTGGTGAGAGCGTGGCGGCCACGCCCTCCAGGCGCTGTTCCTCGCCGCGCAGCGCGGCAAGTTCGCGTACCGGCTGCTGGCAGAGCAAGCCATCGCGAAGCGTCAGTTCGCGCGGGCAGGTCATCTGGTGGATCCAGCCCTGCGCCACCGTCGGCTGCAACATCTCTTCGCCGTCCGGCACGCCCATCCAGCCGATGAGTAACCGGCGGCCATCGTCGGCCAGCGTGGTTTGCGGCGCGTAAAACTCAAAACCGGCGTCCAGCTCCATCAGCGGGCCGTGACGAAATTCCGGCGTGTCGTAATTGAGATCGCCGCACAGGTACGCGCTCGGATAGGTGTTGAGATAGCGTTTTTCTTCGCGCGCCACCCCCTGCGGACAGGTGATCAGAATCGCTTTGCCATCCAGCATGAAGAGATCCGGGCACTCCCACATGTAACCCGCCTCGCCAAGCCCGCCGAGCGTGCTGCCGGCGATCTCGCCCAGGTTTTCCCAGTTCCACAGAGTGTCGGATCGCAGCAGCAGCACTTTGCCCTGCAATGCCAGATCCTGCGCGCCCAGCACCATGTACCAGTGCTCGCCGTGACGCCAGACTTTCGGGTCGCGCACGTGGCCGGTATAGCCGCCGGGCAGCGGCATCACCGGGCCGAGCTTGTCAAAACCGCCATCCGCGTTCTGCACCGCCAGACACTGCCAGGCGGTGCGGGTGCCGTCATCAAACTTCACGTTGCCGGTGTAACAGAGCGTCAGTCGCCCGTTGTCATCCACCGCGCTGCCGGAATAACAGCCGCCGCGGTCATACTCTTCATCCGGCATCAGCGCCAGCGGCTCGTGTTGCCAGTGCGTCAGATCCGCCGAGCTCCAGTGCCCCCAGCATTTATGCTGATGCGCACAGCCCAGCGGGTTCCACTGATAAAACAGGTGGTAGCGCCCCTGAAAATGGATAAAACCGTTTGGGTCGTTCATCAGACCCGTCACCGGGGCCAGGTGCCAGCGCGGGTAGTGGCGATCGCCAAGCGCGACCGGCTGGCCTTTCATCACAGCCTGTAAAATGGCAGGCAGCAGCGTGCGGGTGGTCATTATTCAGCGTCCGTTTTGTATTTCCACAGGTAAGAGACCGCAAAGGCGATACAGAAGGCGATCGCCATGCCGATGACATAATTCAGCAGCGAGCTGGCCTGAACAATCGCCATACCGGGAATCCCGGTCAGGCCGACCGCCGTCATGCCGACATGGGTGGAGACAACCCACGCGCCGCCCGCCGCACCGCCGATAAGCCCGGAGATAAACGGCTTCACGAAGCGCAGGTTGACCCCGAAAATGGCCGCCTCGGTAATGCCGAGCAGCGCCGAAAAACCCGACGGCAGTGTAATGGCTTTGACTTTGGCGTCTTTGGTTTTAAACCACACCGCCAGACATGCGCCGCCCTGCGCCACGTTCGCCATCGCCCAGATGGGCAGCAGGAAATTAACGCCAATAGACGGGTTGCCAAGCAGCCCGGCTTCAATCGCATGGAAGCTGTGATGCACGCCGGTAATCACAATCACCGAGTAAAGCCCGCCGAACAGCAGCCCTGCGAGCCAGCCCGCGTGGGTAATCAGCGTGCTTAACACCAGCGAGATACCGTCGCCCAGCGCGCGGCCCGCCGGGCCAATCACCAGCAGCGCCACGAAACCGGAAATAATCACGGTAAAGAAGGGGGTCAGAATGAGATCCAGCGCGTCCGGGATAATCCGGCGCAGCTGTTTTTCCAGAATACTCATAAACCACACCGCCAGCAGGACCGGGAAAACCGTGCCCTGGTAGCCAATCATCGCGACTTCAATCCCGAAGAAGTTCATGGTGTGGAAGCCCGCCGCCACGCCCCAGGCGTTGGTGAGCGCCGGGTGGGTGAGAATGCCGCCAAGCGTCGCGCCCAGATACGGGTTGCCGCCGAATTCCCGCGCGGCGGTAAAACCAATCAGGATAGGGAGAATGATAAACGCCGCCGAGCTGCACATATCCAGCATGATATAGAGCGCGTTATCCGGGCTGACCCAGCCGTAGGTTTTCACCATGCCGAGCAGGCCCATCAGCAGGCCGGACGCCACAATCGCCGGAATGATCGGCACAAAAATGTTGGAAAGCAGGCGGGCGATGCGCTGGAACGGGTTCAGCTTGCGGGCCGCCACGCTTGCGGCTTCCGATTTGCTCGATTCGCTGATCCCGGCGACCGCGATAAACGCGGCATAGACTTTATTGACCACACCCGTGCCGAAGATAATTTGCAGCTGGCCTGCGTTGCGAAAACAGCCTTTCACGCCCTCGACATTGCCGATGGCGGCGGTATCGGCTTTGGCGTCATCTACCAGCACCAGCCGCAGGCGCGTGGCGCAGTGGGCGGCGCTGGCGATATTCTCTTTGCCGCCGAGCAGCGGCAGAAGCGAGCGGGCAATCTGTTCAAAATCCATAACAACCTCAGTCTTGTGGTTTTTTATGTTGTCGACAATACGCAGGCCCCCGCGCAGCAGGGGCCGTTTTATCAGAACCAGGTTTCCATCTGTACGCCGAAGTTCCATTCGCCCCCGGCGGTAAAGCCGGTGCTGCCAAAGGCATCATTGCTGGCGTAGTTATCCAGGCGATGATCCCAGTCCATCCAGGTGGCGAACAGGCGCAGTTCAGGACGCTTGAGGAATTCGCCCACGTCGCCCGCTTTCAGCGTCGGCGCAAAGGTCAGCTTATAGAAGTTGCCGCTGACCGCGTTGCGGTCGTTGTAACCTTTCGGGCGCAGATCCATGTACTGATAACTACCCTCATACTGCAGCTCAAAGTTCTGGTTAATCTCCTGGATCACGCGCAGGTTGGCGGTTGCCCACTGGTAGCTGTCGCCTTTGACGTAGCGATCTTTACTGCTCTGCGCCAGCACTGCCGGTGCGATATGCCAGCCGCCGCCGAGTGGCGTCATGCCGTAGGTCGCGAGACGCCAGGTATCGGCCTGCGGCAACAGCGCGCCATCGGAGCCGATGGATTTCACTTCCGCGCCCAGGCCGTGGCCATACAGCAGTGCGGTTTTCGAGGAGCCGTCGCTCAGACCGTAGAAGCTGTCGTTATGCAGGCCGAGCAGCGCATGCACGCCATCTTCCGCCGCGTCTTTTTTCACGCGGTTACCCTCGATATCCACGCGGTCTTCGTTATCTTTGGCGCGCATCCCGCTCACCATCAGCTGTACCGGCCCGACGTAGTTATTGAGCGTCAGGATATAGTTCTGGGCGGTGTTTTCGCTGTTTTCGATATCGCCGAAGGTGCGGCCATACAGCGAGAAGTTACTGCGGGCGTTATCGCTCCAGCGCATGTCGTAGATACCCGCCCCCGTACCGGCGAGGAACACCACATCGGAGTCAATCCAGTGGATATCGAAGTTATCACGATCGAAGCGTTTACCGGCCCAGACGGTGGCATCTTTAAACGCGCCGGTGAAGGTCGGCAGGTGACCGAGTTCGGTGAACGCCTGGCGCACGTTGAGATCGCTGGTGGAGGCCGTCCAGTCGTTATAGCTGCGCTGACCGTCAGCGACCATCACTTTAAAGCGCGTGGTGGCGCCGTTCGCCAGCGTCTGTTTGTGCTCCAGGTTCATTTCAAGGTAAGTGTCCGGCTCATTGCCGAGACGCCCGACGTGACCGCCGGTTTCACCCGCTGGCGTGAAGGACGGGCCGCCCTGCGTTTTCGCGGCGGAATCGTTCATCAGCAGGCCCGAGCGGGCGTAGCCGTGGAATTCAAACCCGCTGTTATCCGCCGTTTGCGTGGCGGGCTGCGGCGCAGGTTGCGCGGCGACGGGCTGAACCGGCGGCTGCGCTTTTTGTTGCGCGGCAAGCGCCTGTGCCTGACGCTCTGCGGCTTCAGCGCGGGTTTCCGCCGCGCTGGCGCGCTGTTCAGCCGCCTGAAGACGTTGTTCCAGCGCGGCGAGACGCGCCTCAATGCTGGACATATTGCTGTCGGCAAAGGCGGCGGGAGTACTGGCCATTAAGCCAAGGGTAAGGGCAAGCGTACTTTTTTTAATCATGGTATGGCATCCCTGAGAAGGCGTTATCATCATTATGCAGACTTGCTAAACCGGTTTAGGCGGCAATCATAATCACGGCTTATTTTTACTGGCAATGAAATTAGCTAAACCGGTTTAGTGATTGTGATGAGGTTCGCAAAACGAGCCGCGGCAGCGGCTCATAGGATCAGGCGAGGTGTGGTTGTAGATCGTTAAGGCGGGGCAGGGCGGTCATCGCGCCTTTGGCAGTGGTCGCGAGCGCGCCGCAGGCCTGGGCTGCGGCAATGACGGGCGCAAGCTGAGTGACGGTCTGCGGCAGGCCTTGCGCGGCAAGGCTCCAGAGCAGCCCGGCAACGAAAGCGTCGCCCGCGCCGGTGGTATCGACGCACTCGACCGGCACCGCCGGGTAGTGGTGCAGTTCACCGTTGAAGCAGGCATCGACGCCTTCTGCGCCGCGGGTGATCAGCAGCAGCGGGAGCGCGTGGCGGCGTGCCAGCGCCAGGGCGCTTTCTTCGTCATCTGCTCCGGCAATAAACGCCAGCTCTTCCAGTGAGAGTTTCACCACATCCGCCAGTGCCAGCGCGCGCTCAATGCATTCACGCAGCTGCGCGGTATCCGGCCACAGATCTTCACGGATATTCGGATCGAAACTGACAAACCCGCCCGCACGCTTAATGCGCGCCATCGCCTCAAAGGCGGTGTCTCGCGAGGGCTGGGCGCAGAGTGCAATTGAGCAGACGTGCAGCCACTCGCCTGCGCCGAACGGTGGTAAGTCGTCGGCGGTAAGAAACAGATCGGCGGACGGGCGCACCATGAAGGTAAACGAGCGTTCGCCACGGTCATCCAGCGCCACCACTACCGTCGAGGTGCGGTGCGCTCGGTCCTGATGCATGGCGCCGGTATCGACATTTTCCTCTTTCAGCGTCTGCGTCATAAATGCCCCGAACGGGTCGTGCCCGACGCGGCCGATAAACCCGCTCGCGCCGCCAAGCCGCGCCACGCCGACCGCGACGTTGGCAGGGGCACCGCCAGGGCATTGCAGTAAACGGCCGTGGCCGTCGGGCAGCAGATCCACCACGGCATCTCCAAGCGCCCATACTTTTGCTGACATACGTATCTCCTTCGATTCATCCTGCGCTAAACAATAGTTAAACCGGTTTAGCTAATCAACACTCTTTATGCGCTTAGGGGGCGGCGATGTGGAAGAAGAGCAGAAACGTGCCGCGCCGGAACGCGGCCAGAGGATCAGTGATGATGTTTCGGGTCAGGGCCGAAGCGGTTTTCGCCGTGGGTGCCTTCCTGCGTGTTGAACGCGAGGATCATCAGCCAGCCGATAACCGGGATCAACAGGACAAACAGCCACCGCGCAGTGCGGTCTGTATCATGCAGACGGCGGAACTGTACCGCCAGCGCGGGCAGCAACACGGCCAGCCCATAAATCAGCGTGAGCAGCCCTTGTTCGCCGATAACGCGCAGCCCAAGTATGGTATCGAGCGCCACCATGACGCCCGCCAGAATGAGATTTACCAGGGTGAACATCCAGTACTCTTTACGACGCGCCCGGCCGGTAAACCCGAGGTAATTTCTAAACGCTTTTATGTACCAGTACATCTGTTCTCGCCTCCCTTGCCATCAATCACTTGTTTTTAAAGCGATCGCTTAACTAAATGCTAGCTGTCGGGAAGGGAAACGGCCTGAGGGAAAATGCAAAGTGTGAGCGCCGTCGGAACGGCGCATTTTTCAGAAGAGGCTTAAGGCGAAGCGGATTAGCGGAAGCGCTCATCGCGCCCGTGCGGCTCATTAAGATCCTGCCAGGGGCCGATGGAGATAATACCGGTCGGGTTAATGGTTTTGTGGCTGCAAAAATAGTGGTGGCGGATATGCCCGAAATCCACGGTTTCCGCGATGCCCGGCATCTGGTAAATCTCGCGCAGGAAGCCATGCAGGTTCAAATAATCGCTGATGCGATGCTTGTCGCATTTGAAATGCGTCACGTAGACCGGGTCAAAACGCACAAGCGTCGTCCACAGACAAATATCGGCTTCGGTGAGCTGGTCGCCTGCGAGATAACGCTGCTGGCCGAGGATCTGCTCAAGCCGGGACAGCGAGGCGAACACCTGTTCCACCGCTTCGTCATACGCCTGCTGGCTGGTGGCGAAGCCCGCTTTATAGACGCCGTTGTTTACTGTGTCGTAAATCCAGCCGTTCAGCTCGTCGATTTCTGCGCGCAGGGCCTGCGGATAGTAATCGCCCGCACGTGCGCCAAGTGCGTCAAAGGCGCTATTGAACATACGAATGATATCGGCGGATTCGTTGCTGACGATGGTCTGGCGTTCTTTATCCCACAGCACAGGAACGGTGACGCGCCCGGAGTAGTGCGGATCGGCCTGAAGATAAAGCTGATAGAGAAAATCGTGCTGATACAGTGTGTCGCCGGTCGCTGCCGGGAAATCGTCGCCGAAGGTCCAGCCGTTTTCCAGCATCAGCGGGTGCACGACCGAGACGGAGATAAACGACTCCAGCCCTTTCAGCGCGCGCAGAATTAACGTGCGGTGTGCCCACGGACAGGCGAGTGAGACGTAAAGATGGTAGCGATCTTTTTGCGCTGCAAAGCCGCCTTCGCCTGTCGGGCCTGGTTCGCCGTCCGGAGTGACCCAGTTGCGGTACGCCGACGAGGAGCGCTTAAAGCGGCCGCCGGTGGATTTAGTGTCATACCAGGTGTCGTGCCAGACGCCGTCAATCAGTTGTCCCATGATGCTCTCCTGTCAGAATGCTTTCCTCAGTATGGCAAAAAGGCAGGCGGTGAGGGCCGCCTGCCGTGAAATCAGTTACCAGTTTTTCTTCAGCAGACGATCCAGGCTGTACGCGCCAGGACCCATCAGCGCCAGCAGCAGATAGCCACCTGCGATGGAGAAGTTCTTCATAAACATGATGGAGTTTACGCCTTCCGCGAAGTTACTGTGGAACAGGAATGCGGTGAGCAGCGTAAACACAGCGGTAATCAGCGCCGTGGTACGGGTCAGGAAACCGAAGAGAATCGCCAGACCGCCGCCGAACTCAAGCAGGATAACCAGCGGCAGAATAAAGCCCGGCACGCCCATCGCTTCCATATACTGCTGCGTACCGGCATAGCCGGTAATTTTGCCAAAGCCGGAGACGATAAACAGAATCGGCATCAGAATACGTGCCACCAGTACGCCAGCATCTTCGAATTTTTTCATTTTACTCTCCAGAAATCCCGCTTCATCACGCAAGGGTAATTGTCTTTAAAAGGTTGCATTCCGCGGGGTTATCCGCGTTCCGCCGTTGATGGAAAGCATCATAGGGTGGGTGTAGTGGGAATGTAAGCAAGGAAAACTGGCAGATTTGTTCAAAAATTTTGATTTCTGTGTGAGGCGATCACGTTTTGGATAGCTTTATTATTTAACAAGATTAACCACAAATTGATAACGATAAATTAAGATAACTTCTTCAGTATTTCTAAAGGAATAATTTAGATGTAATTACTTTATAAATATAAAGTCGACAATTATTATTTCTATGAATTCATAAAAAGAAATCTTTTTTTAGAAAACTATGACCATCTTGGGGTTTAAAGTCTTTTTATTAAGAGATGTCTTAAATAAGACAGACTTTTTTATGACTTCAATAGGTGTGAGCCGGTAAAATATCATTCATTGATCGTTTAAAGTGATCAATTGAAAGCGATGAATTTACAGACTTTCATCTGTTTTTTTGATGCACATCGTAAACTACCTGTTTACGATAATTTAACCCTAGTAGCTTTCTTGTCCGGCACGTCTCTGTACCGGGAACTAAATAATGGATGGAATAATGAAAAAGACTCTTCTGGCGGTCGTGCTGGCTGGTATCACATGTCATGCAATGGCGGCGGATTCAACGGATTTAACAGTTAAAGGCGTACTGGTTAATGCTGCATGTACACCAACTCTGGATAAAAGCGAAGTGAACTTCGGTCATATTCCTGTAGCCAGTCTTGATGCGACCAATGCAAACCAGCTGGGCTCCAAAGACGTCACGCTGACTATCACTTGCGATAGCGCCATGGTGATGGGCTGGACTACCGTTGATGGCCGTACCGATTCCCTGCAGTCGCTGAGCCTCACCAGCGCTGGCGCGGACGACAGCAGCGTGGCGGATGCCACTACAGAGTATGGTCTGGGTAAAGCGGGCACCGTCAACATGGGCGCGTATGCTATTGCCGCTAAAACGACGGGCGTCACTTATGACGGCACCGCGGGTGATCTGCTGGAAGCCGATAATGTCGGTAACGGCAATGCGACGGCCTGGAAGAAAAGCACTACGGGCGTAACGAAACCGGGTGCGCGTACTTTTACCACCGCAGTGACCGGCGAAGTCGCGCCGAAAGCGTTCAAAGTGGGCGTATTCCCGCTGAAAGTGACCGCTGCGGTACAGGGTACCGATATTCTGAAGATTACCGACGATACTGACCTGGATGGTCTGGCGACGATTTCGCTTAGCTATATCTAATCCAAAAGCTGGCGGATAAATACAGATGTTAAACCGCAATGTATTGTCCTAAGGGTAAATACTTTAAAAACGCCAGAATACCCTGGCGTTTTCTAAGGCTGTATTAATACGTAATAGGCAAGGAAATTAACAGTGTTTAATAAGACATTATTAATTGGGGCTGGCCTGATGGCAATGGTTAGCGCAGCGCACGCAACCGATTCTGTGGATCTTAATGTAAAAGGTACGCTGGTCAATGGCAGCTGCACGCCAACATTATCTGGCAATGGCGTAGTTGACTTTGGGCATACACCATTGGGCAATTTAAGTAAAACCGATACAAACCAGCTGGGAGGCCGTAGTTCGTTAGTTCTGACCATCACGTGTGACTCAGCCATGCCTCTCGGATGGACCATGGTTGATAACAGAAATGACAGCGTACAAGTATTAACCATTAAAAATGGTAAATGGGACGGTTCAGATGTCACTGGCGCTGAGTATGAATTCGGTTTAGGTAAAACCGCAGGCGGTGTAAAAATCGGTGCTTATTCTGTCTATGTGGATAAAGGCAATGTCCTGGCAGACGGTGTTAATGCCAAGATGATGTATACCGACGGTGATCCGACGGATAAGACTAAATGGGTAGTTTCAGGCGCAGGCGAAGTAAAAAGTAATAGCAGTCGTGTTTACAGTGTTGAAGCTGAATCTTCTTCTGATGGCACCGTGTTACCCGCGAAAGTTACTACCTGGCCAATTAAGGTCGCTGCTGCCATTCAGGGTACAGATACCCTCGCTATTTCAGATGATACCAACCTGGATGGCTCTGCCACTATTTCACTGGTGTATATCTAAGCTAAATAATCGGCATTGTATTGATATCCATTTTGATAATGCCATTTACGGCGTTTATGGAGTAAAGAATGTTTAACAAAATGATCCTGGCGGGCGCTGTAATCATGGCGCTGGCAGGTACTGCTCAGGCAGCGGATTCGGTTGATCTTAATGTGAAAGGTACGCTGGTGAATGGCAGCTGTACGCCATCGCTGGAAAATGGTGGCGTGGTTGATTTTGGGCATATTCCGCTGGGTAATCTTTCTAAAACTGAAACGAATTCTTTGGGGCAAAAAAAGATAGTATTAACTATCACCTGCGATTCAGAAATGCCGGTTGCTTTTGATGTAAAAGATAATCGGAGCGAATCTATGGTTGATTTGACAGTCAATAGCGCGTTTTATAATGGCAGTAATTGTACCGCGGGGTCGAATAAGTTCGGTTTAGGCAAAACAGCAGAAAATGTAAATATTGGTGCTTATTGCGTCGGTATCAATGTTCCTGAAGCGACTATCGATGGCACGTCTGGCGATGTCATTTATAAAAACCTGGGTAATGCCGCAAATGACTGGAGCAAAACGGTAGATGGGTCTGTGCGGAACTTTTCCCCCGATGACCGTTATTTGACGATTGCTGACGCGGGGACTGTTATTCCTAAAGCGGGTAAAAACTTTACTTTCCCGTTAATCGTGACTGCTGCTATTCAGGGCACGGATGTCCTTGCGATTACAGATAACACCAACCTGGATGGCTCTGCCACTATTTCACTGGTGTATATCTAAATAATGACTGCGCCATTTATGAGTGGCGCAATTGTATCAATCTGTTGTTAGTGTTTATGGAAAAAACCATGTTTAACAAAATAGTTCTGGCAGGCGTCGTAATGACAGCGCTGGCAGGTGCTGCGCATGCGGCAGATTCTGTCGAGCTGAAAGTAAAAGGTACGCTGGTTAACGGCGCGTGCGATATTTCGCTCGATAAAAATGAGATTAACGTAGGCACCATTCCGGTAAAAAATTTGACGTATAGCGAAAGCGAAAATGCTTACTGGACGCAGCACTATGATGCAACGCTGTCGCTCACCTGTGGCACGGCGATGCCTGTTGCCTTTATGACAACGGATAATAATCCGGATTCCAGAATTTCGGTGAATAGCGCGGTCGGTGTTTTTGGCTTGGGCAAAACCGAGGCGGGTGACAAGATTGGTGTCTACACGGTTTTTGCTAACAAGAAACCGGCGTCGGTCAACGGTGAAGAGGCCTCAGTGCTTTATTCTACCAATAGCGGCTCTACCTGGAATAGCGGCACTACCGGGCTGACTGCATCGCCTAATGATTATTATACCGTGGCGAAAAAAGGCGCATCCACGCCTGAGCCGCTGACCACGGCGACAATTCCGCTGGATGTTCAGGTAGCGTTCTCAAAAGCGATGGCAGACAAAATTAGCGACTCACAGGCTTTTTCTGGTTCAACAACCTTTACGTTGAGATATATCTAAAAGCGGGATGTGATTCAATTTCGCTGTAGTCATTATTAAATTAACAGACGCGCAGTTAAATTGCGCGTCTGTTAGCCTGCTCGCTATGTCATATTATCGCAGAGGGAAAAACATGTTCAAAATTATTACGCTGCTGGCGGGCTTTTTGTCTGTGCTATCCGGCGTGTCATATGCCAGCGATAGCGTGGATCTTAAAGTTACCGCGACGCTTGAGGCGGCAGCCTGTACACCCACATTATCCGATGGCGGCGAAGCGAAATTTGGCCATATCCCGGTGGGAAATTTAAGTGAAACGCAAACGAATCAGTTAGGCTCCCGGTTTCTGACGTTAACTATTGCCTGTTCTGAATCTACGCCCGTTGGCTGGTTTATTACGGATAATAAAAAAGACAGTGTGCAGGCACTTAACATTAAAGATCCAAAATTTAATGGCGAAGATTTATCCGATGCCAGCTACGAGTTTGGCTTAGGAAAGACGGCAGCGGGCGTGAATATCGGGGCTTATGCCATTTATGTCGATAAAAGTAACGTGACGGCAGATGGCAATAAAATCACTATGTTATATAAGCCAGGGTCTGGCAGTTGGTATGTTTCCGGGGCAGGTGAAATCAAAAACGACAGCAGCTATATCTATGCCGCAGAAGCGAGCGGAGCAACGGATGCCACTATCGTCAGCGCTCAGACCTTTGTCTGGCCTCTGAAGATCACTGCTGCCGTTCAGGCCACCAATACGCTGAACATTAGCGATGACACCTCACTCACTGGCTCTGCAACGATCACGGTAATGTATCTGTAATCTGCTGTTTTTGATGGGCTTAATTAATAAATATCATGAATGAATAAAGCTTAAAGCGTATTTAAATTTTCTGAAATTGTGGCGGCGACACAATCCGGTAATCATGTCAGCAACTTAAGCGGGACGTGCTGAGCGTCTTTGGGTTTAATATTACATAAAGGTGATTCATGAAACTGCAAAAAGGCTTGTTCTTATTATCCATCGTCGCAATGGCGCTTGGCCACGCCGCTACTTCTCAGGCAGCCGGAATGGTACCTGAAACGTCGTTGTTAATTATTAATGAAGCCGATCAGGGCGGCAGTATTAATATTAAAAATACCGATGATAAACCAGAGTTGCTGTATACCAATATTGTTGACCTGCCTGACGATAAAGAAGGCCATCTGGTCGTCACTCAACCGGTAATTCGTGTCGAAGGCGGACAAACACAGCATTTGCGTTTTATTCTCCAGACCGCCTCGCCGATGAAAACGGAACATCTCAAACGTGTTACGTTTGAAGGTATTCCTCAAAAAATGCCAGGCAAAAATAAAGTTGGTTTTAATATTCGCCAGGATATTCCTGTGCTTATTCATCCAGCGAATCTGCCAGTGGTAAAAGATGCCTGGACTCTGCTGGAATGGAGCGCGAGCGGGAATAATGTGACCGTTAAAAACCCAAGCCCGTATGTCGTACGCCTGGCGCCACAGATTGAATTGCTGCCAGGGCATGTGCCAGCGTTGCTGAAGAAAAGCTATATTCTGCCGGGCGAATCTATCACCGTGGCAGCCAAAAGTAGCGCTTCAGGAAATAACCAGGTGCGATTTGTTCCTGCAAGCCGTTACGGTATTCAGGTTGAAAGTTACAACGCGCCATTAAATAACCATTAATTTCTACTCTGAGTTTAGAAGATGCCTATTCGCATTAAGCGGGTTTCCGCTCTTGTCAGCCTTTGTCTGGCTCAGGCGGCGTTTTGCCCTTTGATGGCCCTGGGCCAGGAGGCGCAATTCGATATGGATATATTAAAAAACCGTGGACTGGATACAACGCTTGGTAATTATTTTGCCGACGCAGCGAAATTCCTCCCAGGACGCAGACCGGTTTCATTAACCATTAACGGTAAAGAAAAAGGTACGGTAACGGCCCGTTTCGGCGATAAAGGGCAACTTTGTGTCGACCGCGCTTTTTTACAGAGCGCGGGGTTACAGGTGCCGTCTGCATTGCGGGGCGATAAAACGGATGAGTCCGGTTGTTATGATTATCAGAAAGATTATCCGTCTACGGTTATCACACCGTTGCCTGGCGAAGAGAGCCTCTCCATCGTTGTGCCGCAGGAGGCATTATCTAACGATATCGTGATGCCGGAAAATATGACGCATGGCGGTACGGCCGCGATGCTGAACTATTCGCTGATTTCATCACAGTATCGCTACGGAGATGGCTCAAGCCGCTACGATCAATTGTCGCTTGAGAACGGTTTTAACTTTCATGACTGGCTGTTGCGCAGCCGTCAGTCGCTTTCACGCACTGACGGCAACACGCAAAACGATGTGCTCTATACCTACGTTCAGCATACGTTCGAAAGTAAGAAAACTTTAATGCAGGCGGGGCAGATCAACATCAGCAATACGCTGTTTTCCGGCGCGTCGATAAGTGGCGTGCAGTTTATTCCGGAGAGCAGCCTTGCTGGGACTTCTGGCAGTGGCGTGACGGTAACCGGCATGGCGCACTCGGCGCAGGCGCGCGTAGAGATTAAGCAAAATGGTCGCGTCATTCACTCCACGCTGGTTCCCGCCGGGCCGTTTACGCTTGATGACGTTCAGGTGATTTCCGGTACGTCGCCGCTTGATGTCACGGTGACTGAAACCGACGGCTCACAAAGCCATTACACCATCGCCGCCGACGCGCTGCGTGGTAATACGCTTTCGCGTCCGCAGGGTTTGGCCATCGCGATGGGACGCACGCGAGACAAAGGCGATAACGATCGCCAGCCCTGGCTTGCGACCGTATCAGACGGATGGCACCTGAAGCCGTGGATGAATCTGAGCGCTGGCGCAATGACGGCGCAGCAGTATAACGCACTGGCGGCGCAGCTTGATGTCCAGGCGCTGCCTGGCCTGATGGCTTCCGCAACCCTGCGTGCATCGCAGGATAGCTACGGCGATAACAAAGGGCACAGCACGACGCTTAATATTGGTTATAGCGCGGCGAATAACCTGTCATTTTCCGCGTCCGCCACGCGTTACAGCGAGGGCTATCGTGAATTAACCGATACGCTGGATGACGATTTCAGCCAGTACGCCGGGCAATACAGTGTGAACACGTCGTGGAGCCACCCGTGGTTAGGCTCTTTCTCGCTGGGTTATAGCCTCGATAAAGGGGCGGATGGCGATCGCGATTCCCGTTATGTCAATGCCTCCTGGGGGAAAACCTTCCGCTGGGCGACCGTATCCGTGAACTGGCAAAACTTGCTTAATCCGGCTCACGATGACAGCCATCGCGATAACCAGAACTATGGCGACATGCTGTACGTCAATGTCTCTGTACCGTTGGGCTCTCAGCGTATTTCGGCCTATACCCACCAGCGTGATGACGAAACGCGCAACGGCCTGAACCTCTCCGGGGATCTTTCCCGTAATACCTATTACTCCGTCTCCGTGGAGCGGGATAAGGAAGAAAGCCAAAACAGCTTTAACGGCTCGGTGAACAGCAACCTGCACTACACCCAGCTCGGTCTGAGCGCCGGCAAAGATGGCACGGACAACACCAATACCAGCGTAACGCTCAATGGCGGCATCGTAGCGCACAGCAACGGCGTGACGTTCTCGCCGTATGCCATCCAGGACACGTTTGGTATCGCTTCCGTTAACGATCACGTCAGCGGCGTTGAGATTGAAACGCCGGATGGTCCGGTCTGGACTGACCATTGGGGGCAGGCTGTCGTGCCTTCGCTGCCGGCGTATCAGCCTGCGCGGGTCGAAATGAACACAGAAACGTTGCCGAAAAATATCGATGTGAACAACGGCATCTCGATGGCGGCTGCCGGACATGGCGCGGTGAGCAATATTAGCTTCAGCGTGCTGAATGTTCGTCGCGCCATGCTGAATGTCACGATGAGTGATGGTCGCCCCGTACCGAAGAACGGCACGCTGGTTGATGGTGAAGGCAACTATGTGACCACGGTTGTTGATGACGGACTGGTATTCCTTAATGACGTCGACAGCATCAAGTCATTGATTCTTGTGAATGAAGACGGGCAGCGCCAGTGCGAGATCCATTATCACCTCGCGGAAAAAGGGCATCAGAACGAGCTCTATGAACAAACGAAAGGGGTATGTCAGTGAAACGGTTAACCGGCGCGCTTATTTTCGGGCTCTTTTGCGCAGGGCTCGCCCACGCGGAGTGCCAGCTTACGCTTTCCCGCCCGGAGTTGAATTACGGCAAGGTGCATGAAAAAGATTTTTCAGGCCAACATAAACGCTGGAAAACGCTGCATGAGCGGGAAGTGCGGATCACCGCCCTTTGCGACGCGCCGACCAAAATGGCCATTTTCGGGCAGGGCGGGGCGAATGATGACGGGTTCCGCATGGCGTCTGACAGCCTGATGCTGGTGAAAGCCTCGGATGCTTCGCTCGACGGAAAACCGGTGCTGCTGGGTAAAACTCACAGCCATTCGGCGCTTGTTCCCGAAGGCAGCGGCAGCGATAAAAAACTCTGGCGCGATAACGAAGGCCTGCTGCCCATGAGCGGTGCGGGCGTGGCGGAAGGGAAAGAATTTTCGATGACCCTGACGATACTCCCGGCATTAAGTGCCCGCGATACGCAAGTCACGGATAAAACGACGCTGGAAAGTAACCTGCATTTTACGGTCGAAACCCAGCAGTAATACACCATCCCCGCCTTGCTGTGAAGATACACAGTAACGGGGAATGACGGGGCTACGGAGACGGTTGCCCGCCAGAGTATCGGGGATATTGACTTTTTATTAAGGAACATACAGATGAAAAAACTTGCATTAGCCAGTGCACTATTAATGGCTGCGGGTATGAATGTTTATGCCAGCGACAGCGTCGATTTAAAAGTGACGGGCACGCTGACATTAACCGCCTGTAATCCAACGTTTGAAAATGGTGGCGTGATTAATCTTGGTCATATTCCTATTGGTAATATGACCACTACCGATAATGACAAGGCCTATGAGGCTGTTTCTGTCCAGCATAAGAAAGTGGATTTAACCATTACCTGTACTGCAGACACTGCGCTTGGTTTTACCATTACGGATAATAAAGAAGGCACCATTCCTGCTTCATTGGTTTCGGACTACGGCGGTGCTTATGGTTTTGGTAATACAGCAGATAACAAAGCCATTGGCTTATACCAACTGTACGAGAACGCAGAAACAATCGACGGAGCGGCTGCTTCTCTGATTTATTCTACAAACGGTGGCGAAGGCTGGAGCAAGGCCCGCGCATTGAACCATATTAATGTTATCTATTCTTTTGCCAATAAGGATGAAGTTGTTCCTAAGAGCGGCAAAGAATTTACATTAAAATTTGATACAGCTTATTACTTTGAAAAGTCTGTTGTAGAAAGCGTAGTAGATGAAATGGATTTCCAGGGCTCGGCAACGTTCTCTCTGGTTTATCTGTAATTTTATTAAGGAGTAAAAATGAAGAAGTTAGTCTTAGCCAGTGCGCTGATGATGGCTTTTGGTATGAATGCCTATGCCAGCGACAGCGTCGATTTAAAAGTCACGGGCACGTTGACTTTAACCGCCTGTAATCCAACGTTTGAAAATGGTGGCGTGATTGATCTTGGTCATATTCCTATTGGTAATATGACAACTACCGATAATGACAAGGCCTATGAAGCGATTTCTGTCCAGCATAAGAAAATGGATTTAACCATTACCTGTACTGCAGACACGGCGGTTGGTTTTACCATTACCGATAATAACGAAGGTACCATTCCTGCTTCACTGGTGACCGATTATAGCGGTGCATACGGTTTTGGCAAAACCGCTGATGATAAAGCGATTGGCTTGTATCAGTTATATGAAAACGCAGAAACGATCGACGGGGCGGCAGCAAATCTGATTTATTCTGGCAATGATGGGCAGAACTGGAGTAAGGCTCGCGCCTTAAACCATATTAATACGCTTTACTCTTTTGCGAATCAGGATGAGCTGACGCCTAAAAGTGGTAAGACGTTTAATTTAAAAATGGATACCACCTATTACTTTGAAAAGTCTGTTGCGGATAGCGTGACGGATGAGCTGGATTTCCAGGGATCAACAACGTTCTCTCTGGTTTACCTGTAATCAACGGTATTTGCCAGTCGCTCTGTGCATGCTGGCCTGTGATGACTACACAAAATAAAACACCCTGTCGTCTTTAGCGCGGCAGGGTGTTTTACGTTTAGCGAGGCCAGAAACTGCGAACCATTCAGGGGAGCGGATGTTTCATGGTGGTTTTAATCAACCGCCAGGTGCTCCACGCGGCGAAACCGCGTTTAGCCCAGCGCAGCAGGAAATTAGGGTTCCTGATGCTCCAGATAGCCATCGCGCTACTGCCGACCAGCGCCCAGGAGCGCAGGCTCAGCAACGTGTTCCAGCCGCGGTCATAAGAGCCGGTTGCGGCAAGCCAGTCGCGACGACTGGCGGCCATATCCAGCCGCTGCTGCTGGATTTGACTGAGCAGCAGCGCTTTGCGCCTTTCGCGCTCGGCTTTGCTCATGCTCATGACTTATCGTCCTCCAGCAACTGGCGGTCATTAGACAGCTCATGACGCGTGTGACGCAGCAGCGTCGACTGGCGCGATTTCCTGAGCGTCCAGATGCCGCCAATCAGCGCCAGTACAAACAGCGTGACGGTCGTGCCAATCATGACGTTAAGGCGATACTGCGGATCGACTGCCCAGATAAGCAGCACCATCAGACTCATCAGTCCAAAGGCGGCAAACAGCATCGTCAGGCCAGTCATCAGCAGCAGCTGAAAGAGATTTGCTTTCTCCTCTTCCAGCTCCACGACAGCGAGCCGTAAACGGGTTTCCACCATCTCCACAAGCACGGTGACGATACGTTGTCCGATGCCGAGAACGCTTTTACCCGGCCCTTGCGCGTGACGAGGCTCCGTCATAATCAGCGCCGCGTCAGGAGCACGCCCAGCACGACGCCAATGGCCGCACCAATACCCACACCGGTCCACGGATTTTCACGCACATAATCTTCGGCACGCGCCGCGGCTTCGCGGGTCTGTTTGGCAATCACATCACCGGTTTCGGTTAAGTGATAACGGGTGTCTTTCAGCGCGCGCTCTGCTTTATTGCGCAGTTTGCTCATCTCTTCCTTCGATTTGTCCCCGGAGGCGGTCAGCACCTCTTCCAGCGTATCGGCAAGCGATTTCAACTCAGCGCGCAGGTGGTCGGTATTTTCTTTTGACATAATGCTCTCCTGATAAGTGAGGGTTATCCATAAGCTCAGTAATCTTGAGCTTTCAGCGCCTTAAGCTCTTGCTCGGCTTCTGCGAGCTTGTGGCGACGTTTGGCAATTTTTTCAGCATCGCCTTTCTGCGACGCTTCATGCAATTCGGCGCGGCGCTCGGCCACTTCCGCCTGTTTCTTCGCCACTTTCTGCCGGTGCTCGGCGAGCACATCGCCGTCACGGCAGTTGGCTCGTACCTGACTTAGCGCTTTTTTCAGCCCGTCGATGCGCCCCTGATTATGGTGCTGCTCGGCGTAGCGGATCTCCTTTTCAATCTCCTGCGCTTTTTCTTCGCAAGGGGAGGCGGCAAGCGCTGCGGCATTCCAGGAAAAAAGGGCTAAGGCCAGTACTGTGCGGTAATTCATGATTAAACCTTCCATTGTGTTGCGTAAGGCCGCAGGCGATACGCGATTCCGGTTGTGTTGCGCGGACAGAACAATGGGTTGCGCTTACTCAAGCATAGTAAGTAATAACGCAAACCCCAAAGTCCGTGAAAAGATTCAGATTCCTGGAAGTGTTAACCCAGGCGCTGAATGTCATGACGCAGGCGAGTGAGCCAGGCGGGGGTGAGGCTTTTTTCTTCCTGCTGGGCGATAACAAAACCGCGCGGCAGCGAGCGATAGAGCACTTTGCGGGCTGCTTCGCTCTGATCGCTGGTATCAAACTTGATAAGCAGAATGTCATCCTGCGGCGTAATGCTTTTAAAACGGATACCGTTGGCATCGAGATGGTGCCAGACGGAAAAACCATCCGGGATAGTCGCACCCTGCGACACCGCGCGTATCTCAAGCGTGGTTTCATGTTTTTGTAGCGCGGCCCAGCAAAGCAGCATGGCGGCCAGCAGCGCGCCTGCCGAAAGCATTAGCGTAAGACGACGAGAAAGCGCGCGTGTGAAAGCCATCCTTTAGCTCCGGTTTCCATGTTTTTTCTTCCATAACACCACGAGCGATCCTATCAGGCCGATAACCAGCAGCACGACCGGCAGCAGCATCAGACAGGACATCAGGGCGTCTTCATATTTAAGAAACACCGGCGTTTTGCCAAGTAAATAGCCAAGCGTGGTGAGAATGACGACCCAAAGCAGGCCGCTCATCCAGTTAAAGAACTGGAAACGAGCGTTATTCAGGCCAGAGAGCCCGGCGATGGTCGGCAGCAGCGTGCGCACAAAGGCGATAAAGCGGCCCAGCAGCAGCGCAGACAGGCCATGTTTATGGAACAGATGATGCGCCCGCTGGTGATAATGCGCGGGCAGATGCGAAAGCCAGTTCTGCACGATGCGCGTATTGCCGAGCCAGCGCCCCTGGATATAGCTCACCCAGCAGCCGAGGCTTGCGGCGGCGGTCAGCAGCAGCACCGTTTGCGGATACCCCAGCGCGCCTTTGGCGATAAGCACGCCCACCAGCACCAGAAGGCTGTCGCCCGGCAGAAACGCGGCGGGCAGCAGGCCGTTTTCCAGAAACAGGATCATAAACAGCACAAAATAGAGCATGCCAATCATGCCGGGGTTGGCCAGCGTTTCGAAGTCCTGGCTCCAGAGCGCAGTAAGTAATTGTGTCAAAAGTTCCATTCAGTGATCCTGGCACATCGGTTAAAGCCAATGGGGTAGAACAGATAGCATTGCGACATTTCTGCGGTATGAAGGACGTCAACAGCGCTCTGTGCGTTCCTGGCGCTGGCACGGCTCCGTGTGCAATGAGAGAAGTAAGCAAGCGCTAACTTTTCACCAGGAAATGCGTCTAATTGTAACAAAGCTCTGCCTGATGCGTCACAGAAATCGTGCTTTGTTGAAGGTTGATTTTGCTTTCCGGGAATAAGGCTGGCGAGGGTATTTACACACGCTGACACTATATATGGTTTGCTTACCCTCGCGGTAAGAAGAGTATTACTTTCCGCCGTTTGCCGCCGCGTCGAGATGGACCACCGGATTTTCGGCAAAAAGATAGCGGTCGGCGTTAAATTCAAAGTCGTCGCTGGTTTCGTTAAACAGCATCTGTTTGGTGTTCTCCAGGTGCTGCCACATGGCGAGCTTCGCCCCGTGTGGATCTTTGCGAATCAGTGCCTTAAGGATTTTGTCATGATCGTCGCACCAGTTATCGACGGTACGTGCGTCGATATGCTCATGCAGTTTTTTCCAGTACGGGTTATGCACGCGCTGGGTCCACATTTTTTCGACTATCGCGGCAAGCGCGCTGTTTTGCGTGGCGAGTGCGACCTGCACGTGAAACTGTAAATCCCATTCGGAGTCGCGGAAGAATTTCTCGTTGCGCGCTTTCTCCTGAATTTCCATCAGCTTAATGATGTCTTGCTTGGTTACCTGGGTGGCGGCGAACTCAGCGATATTACTCTCGATAAGCTGGCGGGCCTGTAGCAGCTCGAACGGGCCGTAGCTTGCGAATTCATATTCCTGCTCAGGGGCCGGGGCGTGATGTTTTGCCTGGTTGGCGATGACATGGATACCGGAACCTTTGCGCACTTCAACATAGCCTTCGACTTCCAGCATGATGATGGCTTCACGCACAACGGTGCGGCTGACGTTTTTCTCGTCGGCGATAAAGCGCTCGGCAGGGAGCTTTTCACCCACCTGGTAAACGCCTTCTTCAATGCGTTGCTTAAGCTCAGCGGCCAGTTGTTGATACAGACGGCGCGGTTCTGCGATTTCCATGTATGACTCCAGTGAACACAATACTGCTTAGATTTGTTATACCACTTTTCGGGGGAGCCCTCCACTCGACGCCCATGAAAAAGCCGCCCGCAGGCGGCTTTCAGGATAAGCGATCAGTGTTGTGTGACGGGCGCGCCACTTCGCGTCTCTCGTTCCAGTTCGCTGGCCGGTTTGTTTTTCAGCACCGTCCAGATAACCAGCGCGCCCAGCAGGTCGAACACGGCCAGCACAGCGAACAGCGGGCTGAAGCCAATGGTGTCGGCCAGCGCGCCGACCACCAGGGCGAACAGCGTGCTCGCGGTCCAGGCCGCCATACCAGTCAGGCCGTTGGCGGTCGCCACTTCATTACGACCAAACACATCAGAGGAGAGCGTAATCAGCGCGCCGGAGAGCGACTGGTGCGCGAAACCGCCGATGCACAGCAGGGCAATCGCCACATACGGGCTGGTGAACAGGCCAATCATGCCAGGGCCAATCATCAGTACCGCGCCCAGCGTCACCACCATTTTACGGGAAACGATCAGATTCACGCCAAACCAGCGCTGGAACAGCGGTGGCAGATAACCGCCGACGATACAGCCGAGATCCGCGAACAGCATCGGCATCCAGGCGAACATCGCGATCTCTTTCAGGTTAAAGCCGTACACTTTGAACATAAACAGCGGGATCCAGGCGTTAAACGTACCCCAGGCCGGTTCCGCCAGAAAGCGCGGCAGCGCGATGCCCCAGAACTGACGGGTGCGCAGGATCTGCCACGGCGACATTTTTTTACCGTTATTGGTCTGATGCTGCGCCTCCTGGCCGCCAATAATGTAATCGCGTTCTTCTTCAGTCAGTTTTTTCTGGTCGCGCGGATGTTTGTAGAAAATCAGCCAGGCCATCGCCCAGGCGAAGCTCAGCACGCCGGAAATAATAAACGCCAGTTCCCAGCTATGCATGACAATAGCCCATACCACCAGCGGCGGGGCTATCATGGCACCGATAGACGAGCCCACGTTGAAATAGCCCACCGCGATGGAGCGCTCTTTCGCCGGGAACCACTCGGAGCTGGCTTTAAGGCCCGCCGGGATCATCGCCGCTTCCGCAGCACCCACGGCGCCGCGTGCCAGCGCCAGGCCGCCCCAGCTGCCTGCCAGCGCCGTTGCGCCGCAGAACACCGCCCAGGTCACGGCAAAGAAGGCGTAACCGATTTTCGTGCCGAGAATATCCAGCACGTAGCCTGCCACCGGCTGCATGACGGTATAAGCCGCGGAATAGGCGGCGATAATATAAGAATATTGCTGCGTGGAGATGTGCAACTCTTCCATCAGGGTGGGCGCTGCGGCCGCTACGGTGTTACGGGTCAGGTAGCCCAGCACGGTGCCCAGCGTCACCAGCGCAATCATGTACCATCGTAACCCTTTAATTTTACGCATTGGAAACCTCATCGTTTAATCGTTCGCCGCGCAGGCAGGCATGTTGCCAGGCTTGCGCGATGCTCATTCAGTAACGGGAGGCGCGCCGGAGGTCTTGTCGGTGCCGTCCACGCCCTGCCATACCGTGTTTATGGGACAGGCCGGTATCCGTTCCGGCTGATGGGGTGAATCACACCCTCTAAAACATTCCGTGGGTTTATATGTTGCGACGGCAGAACGATAACTTGTCATACAGCTTTAAAAGTTGAATGCCATCACAAAAGCATTTTTATTTGTAAGGTTACGTCAGGGGCGACATGAAGCCAGACGTGGCGCGGGCTGGCGCGGCGTTTACTTCGGAACGGGGTGATTATTTGTGTGCTTTTATTGATCTGACTCACGAAAATAGCTTCGGTCGCTGGAAATTGGTGTGATAACTTTGACAGCATCATGCTAACGCATCTGAAATACTGGCTCAGAGGAAGCATAAATGACCCCGTTCATGACCGAAGATTTCCTGCTCGACACCGAATTCGCCCGCCGTCTGTACCACGACTACGCTAAAGACCAGCCGATTTTCGACTATCACTGCCATCTTCCGCCGCAGCAGATTGCCGAAAATTACCGTTTCAAAAACTTGTATGACATCTGGCTGAAAGGCGACCACTACAAATGGCGCGCGATGCGCACTAACGGTGTGCCGGAGCGGTTGTGTACCGGCGATGCGAGCGACCGCGAGAAGTTTGACGCGTGGGCGGCGACCGTGCCGCATACCATCGGCAACCCGCTCTACCACTGGACACATCTGGAGCTGCGCCGTCCGTTTGGCATTACCGGTAAACTGCTGTCGCCGAAAACCGCGGATGAGATCTGGAACCAGTGCAACGATCTGCTGGCGCAGGATGCGTTCAGCGCCCGCGGCATCATGCAGCAGATGAATGTCAAAATGGTGGGCACCACCGACGATCCGATCGATTCTCTGGAACACCACGCGACCATCGCGAAAGACAGCACCTTCGCCGTCAAAGTGCTGCCGAGCTGGCGCCCGGACAAAGCGTTCAACATTGAACAGGCGAACTTTGCCGATTACATGACGAAGCTTGCGGAAGTCTCCGATACCGATATCCGCCGCTTCAGCGATCTGCAAACCGCGCTGACCAAACGTCTGGATCACTTTGCGGCCCACGGCTGTAAAGTGTCGGATCACGCGCTGGATGTGGTGCTGTTTGCCGAGGCGAGCGAAAGCGAGCTCGATGCTATTTTGTCGCGCCGTCTGGCGGGCGAGACGCTCAGCGGCCATGAAATCGCGCAGTTTAAAACGGCGGTGCTGGTCTGGCTTGGCGCGGAATACGCGCGTCGCGGCTGGGTGCAGCAGTACCACATCGGCGCGCTGCGTAATAACAACCAGCGCCAGTTCAGGCTGCTCGGGCCGGATGTCGGTTTCGACTCCATCAACGACCGCCCGCTCGCGGAAGAGCTTTCAAAACTGCTCAGCAAACAGAACGAAGAAAATCTGCTGCCGAAAACCATTCTCTACTGCCTGAACCCGCGCGATAACGAAGTGCTGGGCACTATGATCGGCAACTTCCAGGGCGAAGGGATGCCAGGCAAGATGCAGTTCGGCTCCGGCTGGTGGTTTAACGATCAGAAAGACGGCATGGAGCGTCAGATGACCCAGCTCGCGCAGCTCGGCCTGCTGAGCCGTTTTGTGGGGATGCTGACCGACAGCCGCAGCTTCCTCTCTTATACCCGTCATGAATACTTCCGCCGCATTCTGTGCCAGATGATTGGCCGCTGGGTGGAAGCCGGCGAAGCGCCGGCGGATATCGATCTGTTAGGCGAGATGGTCAAAAACATCTGCTTTAACAACGCCCGCGACTACTTCGCCATTGAACTCCACTAAGGCCCTTTGAGGTTGATATGCAATACATCAGGATCCATTCGCAGGATAACGTTGCGGTAGCGCTGGCGGATCTGCCTGAAGGCACGGTGATCGCCATTGACGGGCTGTCCGTCATGCTGTTGCAGCCGGTGGCGCGCGGGCATAAGTTCGCGCTGCGCGCCATTGGACAGGGAGAGAACGTGGTGAAATATGGCCTGCCGATAGGCCATGCGCTGGCGGATATCGCGCCGGGCGAACATATTCACTCCCACAATACCCGCACCAATCTCAGCGATCTGGATGAGTACAGCTATCAACCCGAAGCGCCGTTCACCGGCGAGCAGATGGGCGATCGCGAAGTGCAGATCTACCGTCGCGCCAGCGGCGAGGTGGGGATCCGCAATGAACTCTGGATCCTGCCGACCGTCGGCTGTGTCAACGGGATCGCGCGCCAGATCCAGAACCGTTTCCTGAAAGAGACGAACGACGCCGAAGGCACCGACGGCGTGTTTCTCTTCAGCCACACCTACGGTTGCTCGCAGCTTGGCGATGACCACATCAACACCCGCACCATGCTGCAAAACATGGTGCGCCACCCGAACGCCGGGGCGGTGCTGGTGATTGGTCTTGGCTGTGAGAACAACCAGGTGGACGCGTTTCGCGAGACGCTCGGCGATTTCGACCCGGCGCGCGTACATTTTATGGTTTGCCAGCACCAGGATGATGAAGTGGAAGCGGGGCTTGCGCATCTGCACGCGCTTTATGACGTCATGCGGCACGACAAACGCGAGCCGGGCAAACTCAGCGAGCTGAAATTCGGGCTGGAGTGTGGCGGTTCAGACGGGCTTTCCGGTATTACCGCCAACCCGATGCTTGGCCGTTTCTCGGATTACGTCATCGCCAACGGCGGCACCACGGTACTGACCGAAGTGCCGGAGATGTTTGGCGCGGAGCGCATTCTGATGAGCCACTGCCGCGACGAAGCGACGTTTGAGAAAACCGTCACCATGGTGAACGACTTCAAACAGTACTTCATCGCGCACAATCAGCCGATTTACGAAAACCCGTCGCCGGGCAACAAAGCGGGCGGCATCACCACGCTTGAAGAGAAATCGCTCGGCTGCACGCAGAAAGCGGGCGCAAGCCAGGTTGTCGACGTGCTGCGCTATGGCGAGCGGCTGCATACGCCGGGCCTCAACCTGCTGAGCGCGCCTGGCAACGACGCTGTCGCCACCAGCGCGCTGGCGGGCGCGGGCTGTCATATGGTGCTGTTCAGCACCGGGCGCGGCACGCCGTACGGCGGTTTCGTACCGACGGTGAAAATCGCCACCAACAGCGAGCTGGCGGCGAAAAAACCGCACTGGATAGACTTTGATGCCGGTCAGCTGCTGCACGGCACCGCGATGCCGCAACTGCTGGAAATGTTTGTCGATAAGATTGTGGAAATCGCCTCCGGCAAACAGACCTGCAATGAGAAAAACGATTTCCGCGAGCTGGCCATCTTTAAGAGCGGCGTGACGCTGTAGGCCCCGGACAACGTCATCATCAGACGGCGTTTCATTTATGAAGCGCCGTTTCTTTTTGAGAGGGACGCTTTATGACCGCGTATTGGCTGGCCCAGGGCGTTGGGGTCATCGCCTTTCTGATTGGCATCACCACCTTTTTCAACCGCGATGAGCGGCGCTTTAAGCTGCAACTGGCGCTCTACAGCGCCGTCATCGGCGGGCACTTTTTCCTGATGGGCGCGACGCCTGCGGGCATGAGCGCGGAGCTCAACGCGCTGCGCACGGTGATCTCCCTGCGCACCCGCAGCCTGTGGATCATGACGCTGTTTATCGTGCTCACGCTGACGCTCGGGCTGGTGAAGCTCCACCACGCCATTGAGCTGCTACCGATTATCGGCACGGTCGCCAGCACCTGGGCGCTGTTTCGCTGCACCGGGCTTACCACCCGCTGCGTAATGTGGTGCTCCACCGCCTGCTGGGTCACGCATAATTTCTGGATTGGCTCTATAGGCGGGACGCTGATTGAAGGCAGTTTTCTCATCATCAACGGGTATAACATTCTTCGTTTCTGGCGGATGCAAAAACGCGGCATCGATCCGTTTAAGGTCGAAAAAGAGATAGTGCAGAAGCGATAAAAAACGGCGGCCCGCAGACCGCCGGAGAGGGATTAATTACGCAGCGCGTGGCTCGCAAGACGCGCATCTTCCGCCTGGCACGCCGCCGCGGTGAAGAGCACGTCGGTGGAGGAGTTCAGCGCGGTTTCGCAGGAGTCCTGCAACACGCCGATGATAAAGCCCACCGCCACCACCTGCATGGCGATATCGTTCGGGATACCGAACATATTGCACGCGAGCGGAATCAGCAGTAGCGAACCGCCCGCCACGCCCGACGCGCCGCAGGCGCACAGCGACGCCACCACGCTCAGCAGCAGCGCGGTCGGCACATCCACCGCGATCCCGAGCGTATGCACCGCCGCCAGCGTCAGCACCGTAATGGTGATCGCAGCACCCGCCATGTTGATGGTCGCACCGAGCGGGATAGACACCGAGTACGTATCGCGGTCCAGATTCAGCTTCTCGCACAGCGCCATATTAACCGGAATATTCGCCGCCGAGCTGCGGGTAAAGAACGCGGTCACGCCGCTTTCGCGCAGGCAGGCGAACACCAGCGGGTACGGGTTACGACGGATTTTGGCAAAGACAATCAGCGGGTTAATCACCAGCGCCACCAGCAGCATACAACCGACCAGCACGACCAGCAGCTGCGCGTAGCCCCACAGGGTATCGAAACCGGTAGTGGCGAGCGTGGACGCGACCAGGCCGAAAATCCCGATGGGCGCGAAGCGGATCACCAGCTTCACCATAAAGGTGACGGCATCCGACATATCATTCACCAGATTTTTGGTGGTGTCGTTGCCGTGACGCAGCGCGAAGCCGAGACCCACAGCCCAGACCAGAATGCCGATGTAATTGCCTTTCAACAGCGCATCAATCGGGTTCGCGACCATGCTGAGCAGCAGGTCGCGCAGCACGCCGACAATGCCGGTCGGCGGCGTAATATCCGTCGCGCCTGCAACCAGATGCAGCGTGGAAGGAAAGAGAAAGCTGAACAGCACGGCGGTCAGCGCTGCGGAAAACGTGCCCAGCAGATAGAGCCAGAGAATGGGGCGAATATTGGTTTTCTGCCCGTGTTTATGGTTGGCGATAGAGGCCATTACCAGCATCAGCACCAGTACCGGCGCCACGGCTTTCAGCGCGCCGACGAACAGCGTGCCAAGCAGCCCGACCGCGATAGCCGCGGGTTTGGAAAGCCAGGCCAGCAGAATACCGAGCACCAGTCCCACCAGAATCTGTTTTACCAGACTGCCCTGTGCCAGGCGGTGTAGCAGGCCGCCGCCCTGAGATTGCGTAGTCATACTATTTCCTTCAGAAGTGATGTGGTTGCATCCCGCGCCATGTTCTGTGCCACGTTGCGTCAGGATGTAACAAAAGTTTGCACAGATGAGTATAAGGATTTGGCTACACGGAGAAAGGGGATAGTGCTGGATTTTCTGAATTGCTCCCGTTTTTTAACTATCTCTTAACGTTATTGTGACAATATCGGCAATTCCGTCATCGGGCGCGTTGCAAAAGCGCGGGGAGCGAATAACCCATAAAAAAACGCCGTCCGCAGGAGCACGGACGACGTCAAAGCCATGACGGCAAAATCCTTATTCCGCCAGCTTTCTCTTATCGTTGCGGTGGTTAACCCAGGCGTTAATAAGAAGCGTTGTCACCAGAATGCCGCCGACCACGCCAAGCGAAATGGCGATTGGAATATGGTAGAAATCGACAATTAGCATCTTGATACCGATAAACACCAGGATCACCGACAGCCCATATTTCAGCATCGAGAAACGCTCCGCCACGCCCGCCAGCAGGAAGTACATGGCGCGCAGACCGAGGATCGCGAAGAGGTTAGAGGTCAGCACGATAAACGGGTCGGTGGTGACGGCGAAAATCGCCGGGATGCTGTCCACCGCGAAAATCACGTCGCTCAGCTCCACCATAATCAGCACCAGCAGCAGCGGGGTGGCGTACAGCAGGCCGTTTTTACGCACGAAAAAGTGCTCGCTCTCGATGCTGTCCGTCATGCGCAGATGCCCGCGCAGCCAGCGCACCAGCGGTTTATCACCGATGCCGCCTTCATCTTCTTTCGCGAGCGCCATCTTCACGCCGGTAAAGAGCAGGAACGCGCCGAACACATACAGCAGCCATTCGAACTGCGTGATAAGCCAGCTACCGGCGAAAATCATAATGGTGCGCAGCACGATAGCGCCCAGCACGCCGTAAATCAGTACCCGGCGCTGGAGCGCCGGCGGTACGGCGAAATAGCTAAAGAGCATCAGCCAGACGAAGACGTTATCGACCGCGAGCGCTTTTTCGATGAGATAACCGGTCAGGAAGGCGAGCGCCTGGGTATCCGCCACTTCACGCCCGGCGGTGCCGGTGAGATACCACCAGAAGGCTGCGTTAAACAGCAGGGACAGCGAAACCCAGACAATGGACCAGGCGGCCGCCTGCTTCATGGTCATCGCGTGCGCGCCGCGTCGCCCCTGAAGCAGAAGGTCGATAGCCAGCATAATCACCACGATGACGGCGAAGCCGCCCCACAGCAAGGGAGTGCCGACAGTATTCATAAGCGAAATCCTCTAAACAAAAACGGCTAACGTCAGAAGACGTCAGCCGCTTTGCTTAAGAGCACCGCACAGACCTCGCCTTCCGGCAAGGTCTCACTTACAGCCGCCGCGTTATCATGTAGATAACATGCTGACTGCCCGACGACCGGATGCATGGCATCGTAATGACGACCGTCGGCGTTAGAAGTTACTCCCCTTTGCAAGTAACAAACTATTACAAAGCATTTATGCGGTCAATAACTCACCGTGGCGCTTTTACAAAGCTTTACGCCGGAAGCGGCGTGCTCACGTCATCTGCCGGGAATGTCACGCCCGTCTGGGCGCGGATCTCGGTGAGCAATTTCGCTGTCGTACGGCTGACCGCGATGCCCGGATGATTCACTTCGTTTGCCTCGACCAGGCGCGCAAAGGTGTCCGCTTCATAGAGCATCGTATTGATGTGCTGAGGCAACGTCAGCTCCTGCGGTTTGCCGCCGCGCGGGATAAACGTGATGCGCTGGCACTCGGAAAGCTTTTCTATCACCAGCGAGCCCGCCTCGCCCTGGATTTCGCTCGGAAGCGTTGAGTCGCTCACTTTGGAGTGCAGCAGCGTGACGTCGAAATCGCCATAATTCATCTCAACCACGCCGTGCGCGTCCACGCCGCTTGCCAGCAGGCTGGCGGTGGCTTTCACTTCATGCGGCTCGCCCCACAGCGCAACGGCGCTGGCGAGCGTATAAAAGCCGATGTCCATAATCGAGCCGTTGGAGAACGCCGGGTTAAACGTATTCGGATTCTCGCCGTTCAGGTAACGCGGGTAGCGCGACGAATACTGGCAGTAGTTAAACAGCACTTTGCGAAGCGTGCCCACTTTTGGCAGCGCCTGTTGCAGCGCGATGAAATTCGGCAGGCTGGCGGTTTTAAACGCCTCGAACAGCACCACCTGATTTTCACGCGCGCAGGCGATCGCCGCTTCCACTTCGCGCAGGTTAGAGGCCAGCGGCTTTTCGCAAATCACATGCTTTTTATGGTTCATAAACAGGCAGGACTGGGAAAAGTGCAGGGCGTTGGGGCTTGCGATATAGACCGCGTCGATGGCGTCGCTTTGCGCCAGCGCCTCCAGCGACGTGAAGAGATGCTCCACCGGGTAGTCGCTCGCGAACGCCTGCGCCTGTTCAAGGCTGCGGGAGTAGATCGCGGTCAGGGTAAATTTGCCCGTCTCGTGGGCGGCATCGACAAACTGGCGCGTTATCCAGTTCGTTCCAACAACGGCGAAACGTATCATAAAGGCGTGTCTTCTCCGACAGTGAATATCTTTTCAGAGTAACACGCGAAAATGACAAAACCAGTGCGCGCGGGCGCAGATTGTTATGGTGTTGGGGCATAAATATTGCAGCCGCGCGGCGCGTCTTTTGGGCCTATCGCCACGGTGGGGCCAAGAAAGTGCGGTTCGCGGCGAAGCCAACGGGCATCAAGCAGCGCCCGCACGCGTGCGAACCGTTCGCGCAGCAGCGTATATTGCGTATGACGCAAGGCCGGATCTTCGGCGTTAAACCCGATGGCGTCGATGCCATAATGTTGCGCCAGGTAAATGGCGCGCTGATTGTGAAACGCCTGCGAGATAATGGTAATCCGGTTTTCCTGAAACACTTCTCGTGCGCGCACGACGGAATCGAGCGTTGAAAACCCCGCGTAGTCACAGAAAATGGCGGCGGCGGGTACGCCGTGGCGGTTAAGCGCTTCGGCCATTGCCGTCGGCTCATCGTAATCCGTACGGCTGTTATCGCCGCTCACCAGCAACCAGGAGACTTTTCCGGCGTGATAAAGCCCGGCGGCGGCCTCAATACGGCGGTTGAAGAAGCGGTTGTCAGGCCGTGCGCCGAGCACTAGCCCCACTTTGCGGGCAGGAATATTGTCGACCGTGTCATACAACCGGCCAGCCGCGGCGTGCGTAACCGCGCGGTCGGCACCGATAATCGCCATCGCCAACAGCAACGCGCCAGTCAGGATAATCACGGCGGCGAGAGTTAAGCCGCGTTTTGAGCGAGAGGAAAATTTCACGTTGCGTCCTTGCAAAAGCTGAGGTTAAGCCGTCTGCCCGCCGCTTTGCGCCAGCGCAAGCTGGGTCAGCCACAGGCGGGTGTCGAATTCGAGCTGATGATACTGCGGTTCCATATGGCAGCACAGTTGATAAAAGGCTTTGTTGTGTTCCTTTTCTTTAATATGCGCCAGCTCATGCACCACGATCATCCGCAGGAAATCTTCCGGCGCCTGGCGAAACACCGTGGCGACGCGAATCTCCGCTTTGGCTTTCAGCTTGCCGCCCTGCACGCGTGAGATTGCGGTATGCAGCCCAAGCGCGTGCTTCATCACATGGATTTTATTGTCATACGCCACTTTATTGAGCGGCGGGGCGCTGCGCAGATAGCGGTTTTTCAGCGCCTGCGCATAGTCATAAAGCGCTTTATCGGTGGTTATCAGATGCTTGTGCGGATAGCGCTTCTCAAGGACGTCGCCGAGGCGGTTCTGCTCAATCAGCGTGCGCACCTGGACAAGCAGCGATTCCGGGTAGCCCTGGAGATACGTCAGTGTGGTCATCACGGCCTCAGCGGGTAAAAAAAGGTTTACTCAGGGGTGTAATTAAGGGATAAAACGCGCGGATTTTACCATTCGGGAGGGCCGATGAGCCAGGTGGAGTTACTTAATCAAACACTGACGCTGCAGCGTTTTCCGCCAATGCCGGAAGAGACGCCGCTGCAGGCCTGGGAGGCAGCGGATGAATACCTGCTGCAACAGGTCGAACAGCCCTCCGGTCCGGTACTGATTTTCAATGACAGTTTCGGCGCGCTCGCCTGTGCGCTGGCGGATGTGCGCCCGGTCAGCGTTAACGATTCGTTCATCGCCCACCAGGCCACGCGCCACAACCTGCGCCTGAACGATATCGACGACTCTCTTGTGACGATGCAGGACAGCCTTAGCCCGCTGCCCGACGCACCCGAGCTGGTGCTGATGAAAATCCCGAAACAGCTCGCGTTGCTGGAGCAACAGCTGCGCGCGCTGCGAAAAGTAGTGACGCCGCAGACGCGCATTATCGCCGGTGCCAAAGCGCGCGATATTCACACCTCAACGCTTACGTTGTTTGAGAAAATCTTAGGGCCGACCACCACGACGCTCGCCTGGAAAAAGGCGCGCCTGATCCATTGCGCCTTCAGCGCCCCGGCGCTTGCCGACGCGCCTGAAACCTTAAGCTGGAAGCTCGACGGCACGCCGTGGACGATTCACAACCACGCCAGCGTGTTTTCCCGCACGAGTCTCGACATCGGCGCGCGCTTCTTTATGCAGCACCTGCCGGAAGCGGTGGAAGGCGAGATGGTGGATCTCGGCTGCGGCAATGGCGTAATCGGCCTGACGCTGCTGGCGCAAAACCCGCAGGCGAAGGTGCGGTTTGTCGACGAGTCTTATATGGCGGTGGCTTCGAGCCGTCTGAACGTTGAAACCAATCTGCCGGAGGCGATGGAGCGCTGCGAGTTTCAGGTGAATAACGCGCTGACGGGCGTGGAGCCGGAAAGCTTTCACGCGGTGCTTTGCAACCCGCCGTTCCATCAGCAGCACGCGATTACCGATCATATCGCCTGGCAGATGTTCCAGGACGCCCGCCGCTGCCTGAAATGGGGCGGCGAGCTGCGCATCGTCGGCAATCGCCATCTCGATTATTTCCGCAAGCTGAAGAAGATTTTCGGTAACTGCACGACCGTCGCGACCAACAATAAATTTGTGGTGTTGAAGGCGGTGAAGTTGCGTAAAAGCCGCTGAGAAGGGCGGTTAACGCGAGGTTTGTGGGGTGGTGGGTGCGCTTCGCTTACCCACCCTACATCCTGTGAGGGAGCCTCAATCGTAGGGCGGGTAAGCGAAGCGCACCCGCCATCACAGAAAGTAAGAAGACCGGTGAGGCAGGGTAAATATATCAGGGTAGGGAACGTGTTCCGTTCGCCATAATGTCTTTTTTATATGGACGCTTTCCTCACGCGAACGTGCAAAGGGGGCTCGCCGCCGCCCCCTTTGCAATCCCGGCTCCCGGCGGAAATCGGCCCTCATGGGCCGATTTTTTTTAGCCGGAGTAAAACCATCCACCTTGCCGTCCGCGTTGTGGCCGGGGAAAAACGGTGGGTGCGCTTCGCTTACCCACCCTACAACGTATGTTGCTGGTTTGCGGGGCGGTGGGTGCGCTACGCTTACCCACCCTACACGTATGTTGCTGGTTTGCGGGGTGGTGGGTGCGCTACGCTTACCCACCCCTACATAATTTGAGGGTGCCTCGATCGTAGGGCGGGTAAGCGAAGCGCACCCGCCATCACCATCGCACCCGCCATATGCCTTAAATCGCCAGCGCCAGCTGCGTGCCCTGGGCGATGGCGCGGCGGGCGTCAAGCTCCAGCGCTACGTCGCAGCCGCCAATCAAATGCACCGGTTTGCCCATCGCGCGCAGCGGCGCCGCGAGCGCCTGTTGCGGCTCCTGGCCCGCGCAAATAATCACGTTATCTACTTCCAGCACCTGCGGTTCGCCGTTGATCAACACATGCAAACCACGATCGTCGATACGCTGATAACTCACCGCCGGGATCATCTTCACGCCGCGCGCCAGCAGCGTCGCACGATGGATCCACCCGGTCGTTTTGCCAAGCCCGTCTCCCGGTTTCCCGGCGCGGCGTTGCAGCATCACTATCTGGCGCGGGCTTTTCGGCAACACCGGCCCTTCGGGGCGCAGGCCGCCCGGCGCGTTAAGGCTGGTGTCGATGCCCCATTCCACGCAAAACTCCGCGATATTCTGGCTGGTGGCCTCGCCCGGCTGGCTTAAATACATCGCGGTATCAAACCCGATGCCGCCGCAGCCGATAATCGCCACGCGCTGCCCAACCGGCGCTTTATCGCGCAGTACGTCGAGATAGGTCAGCACGCTCGGATGATCGATGCCTTCGATATCCGGCACGCGCGGCACAATGCCCGTCGCGAGCGCCACCTCGTCAAATTCCGCCAGCATCGCGGCATCGACGCGCGTGTTAAGCGCGAGCGTCACGCCGGTCACTGCCAGCATCCGGCGGAAATAGCGCAGCGTCTCGTAAAACTCCTCCTTGCCGGGGATCTGTTTGGCGATAGTAAACTGCCCGCCAATCTCCGCGCTGGCGTCAAACAGCGTCACCACGTGCCCGCGCTGTGCGGCATTCACCGCAAACGAAAGCCCCGCCGGGCCCGCGCCCACCACCGCCAGCTTTTTCGGCGTGCGGGCAGGCACAGAGACCATTTCTGTCTCATGGCAGGCGCGCGGATTCACCAGACATGACGTAATTTTGCCCGCGAAAATCTGATCGAGGCACGCCTGGTTGCAGCCGATGCAGGTATTAATTTCCGCCTCGCGCCCGCTCGCGGCTTTGGAGAGCAGCTCGGCATCGGCCAGAAACGGCCGCGCCATCGAAACCATATCGGCATCGCCCGCGGCGAGAATCGCCTCCGCCACGTGCGGATCGTTAATGCGGTTGGTCGTCACCAGCGGCAGACGAGTCAGCCCGCGAAGTTTACGCGTCACCCAGGTAAACGCGCCGCGCGGCACCGGTGTGGCAATCGTCGGAATGCGCGCCTCGTGCCAGCCAATGCCGGTATTCAGCAGCGTCGCGCCCGCCGCCTCAATGGCGCGGGCAAGCTGCACGGTTTCATCGAAGGTCGAGCCGCCTTCAACGAGATCCAGCATCGAGAGACGATAAATAATGATAAAGTCCTGGCCCACGCGCTCACGCACCGCGCGCACGACGTCAACGGCGAAGCGCATCCGGCGGGTGTAATCGCCGCCCCATTCATCCTCGCGATGGTTGGTGCGCGCCGCCAGAAACTGGTTTATCAGATAACCTTCCGAGCCCATGATCTCCACGCCATCATAGCCAGCCTCGCGCGCCAGCGACGCGCACCGCGCGAAATCCTCAATCAGCGCGAGTATCTCGTCATGGGTCAGTTCATGGGGCGCAAAGCGGTTGATCGGCGCCTGTAAGGGCGACGGCGCGACCGGGTGCGGCTGATAGCTGTAGCGCCCGGTATGCAAAATTTGCAGCGCGATTTTGCCGCCTTCGCGATGCACGGCGTCGGTAATGACACGATGATGGGGCAGGTGATGCGCGTCATTGAGCACCGCGCCGCCCTGAATCGCCACGCCGGAGGGCGACGGCGCCACGCCGCCGGTGACAATCAGCGCCACGCCGTGACGGGCGCGCTCGGCGTAAAAAGCCGCCAGTCGCCGCGCGCAGTCCGGGTGCTCCTCAAGCCCGGTATGCATCGAGCCCATCAGGACGCGGTTTTTCAGCGTGGTAAAGCCAAGATCGAGCGGGGCGAACAGCGACGGGTAGCTCATGATTGCACTCATCCAGTGTAAAATAATTGTTATGTGGTCGGATGAGTTAATGATTAAGCGATCGACGGCCAAAAGGGAAAGAGACAATCCGCTGATTGTGATGGCAATCAAATTTCAGACGCGGGGCAAAAGGCGACGCGCCTTCGTCGGATGAGAACGAAGACGCGCTGCCTGAGGGTTAGCTTTCGGTGGCGACCGCCGTTGTGTTCTGGGCGGTGCTGAGCGTCTCAAGCGCCCTACGCGCGGCAGTGAGTACCTGCTCACACTGCTCAATGGTCAGCGTCAGCGGCGGCTCAACGCGGATCGTTTTGGCGTTATTGAGCGTGCCCGCCACCAGCACACGCTGGCGGAACATCTCGCTTGCGAAGCGGTAGCCGGTTTCGTTATCGACAAACTCAATAGCCATCAACATCCCGCGTCCGCGCGCCTCCTGCACCAGGTGCGGGTATTCACGCGAAAGCTGGCGGAAGCCGTCCAGCAACATGTCGCCTTTCTGCTCCGCCTGGGCGGGCAGGTTTTCTTCCAGCAGGACATGAATAGTGGCGAGCGCCGCCGCGCAGGCAAGCGGGTTGCCGCCAAACGTGGTGGTGTGCAGGAACGGGTTGTCGAACAACACCGAGAACACCTCTTCCGTCGCCACCGTCGCGCCAATCGGCATGACGCCGCCGCCAAGCGCTTTGGCAAGACAGAGAATATCCGGCTGCACGTTTTCATGCTCACAGGCAAACATCTTGCCGGTGCGGCCCATGCCGGTCTGCACTTCGTCGAGGATAAGCAGCGCGCCGTACTCATCGCACAGCTTGCGCACCGCCGGCAGATACCCCGGCGGCGGCAGAATAACGCCGCCTTCGCCCTGAATCGGCTCCAGGATCACCGCCGCCACGTCATCGCCGGTTTTCTTGCACTCGCCAAGCAGCTCGCGCAGCGCGTCGATATTGCCGAACGGCACATGACGAAAGCCGGGCAGCAGCGGCATAAACGGTTTGCGAAACGCCGCTTTGGCAGTGGCGGAGAGCGCGCCGAGCGATTTACCGTGGAAAGCGCCGCTCGCGGCCACAAAGGTGAATTTGCCGCGCGGCGACTGGTACGCTTTGGCGAGCTTAATCGCCGCTTCGACCGATTCCGTTCCGCTGTTACAAAAGAAGCTGTATTTGAGTTTGCCGGGCGTCAGCGCGGCGAGGGTTTTGGCGAGCATCGCTCTTAGCGGGTCGAGCAGCTCCTGGCTGTGCAGAGGCTGTTTCGCGAGCTGATTTTCTACGGCGGATACAACAACTGGATTACGGTGCCCCACGTTAAAAATGCCAAACCCACCCAGGCAATCGAGGAACTCCTGTCCCTGGGTGTCGACAAGCGTATTAAGACCTCCCGCCTGCCACTCTACGGCTCCGTAATCCCCGCCAGCGGTGACTGATTTTCGATACTCTAAGAACCCTGGATTGACATGCTGTTCGAAGTAGTCGTGGACCTCCCGGTTAAGTGCTTTCATCTCCTCATGCGTCAGCGTGCGCTTTTCGATGAGATTCAGTGCGTGCGCGGTACAGGCAAGAGCCGAGGCGCTGTTAGGTAACCTGTTCAAAATGTGCCCCTTTGGATCGCGTATCACATGATACCGATGTTAAGTATTGCAGCCTTTACGCCACATCGGTGAGGGGCATGAAAATCGGGATAAACCGCTGTGAAGCCGCGGGGGCGGCGGCACGAAATCATTCTTAAAAAGGCATAGCGGCGCTAAATGCTACCGCCGCGCAAAGCGTCGGGGCGGGCCTGACGACGTGTTGCACCATAACAGGGCGGGGGTGCGCGGCGGCGGCGCATCTGCGAGCAGTTATTTCATCGAATGTGTTTCTGTATATAATTCACAAAAAATATATTTTACCGGCGTTATTACGCGATTTACTGATTTGCCGCAAGGTTATTTTTCACGCGCCTCTTTATTCTTGCGCGTATTCCTGATAGCCAGGGCGGTTATTGTTTTATGAGGTTAGCATGGATTTGCAACAGATAGATTTATCGTTAAAAGAATTAAACCACGCCGTTAAATTACACTATGAGTGGAGCGGCAAATTTTTAGAACTCGTATTATTAGGCAGCGAACCTGATAACACCTTTATACATCCGCAGTCTCATCTTTATTGCCGTTTTCACCATTGGGTTGTCTCGTGCGATAATATTCCTTCCCGCTACGCTCGCTTTATTGGGAATATTAGCGAAACGCATAAAACGATGCATGACTATGCGCGCACGTTAATCCAGTCGATTGCCAGTAAACGGGTGGATTCTGATGAACTCTATGCTTACCACGACGCACAGCAGCAGTTCGTGGCAAGCGTTGATGACTATCGCCAGCAGCTGATCTCACTACGCAACCGTCATGACACGCTTACCGGGTTGCCGCTGCGCCAGTTAATGTATGAAGATTTCGCTTTCCTGCACGCCCATGCGCGCGAACAGACGCTATGGCTGCTGATAATCGATATCGACCGCTTTAAAAAGGTTAATGATACGTATGGGCATAACGCGGGCGATGACGTGCTGCGCGAGGTGGCGCAGCGGTTAAAGACCGAAGCGCGCAGCGGCGAGCGGGTGTATCGCTTTGGCGGAGAAGAGTTCATCGTGCTGCTTGACGCACATACGTCACAAGCCGCGCGTGAGGCGGGGTTACGGTTCTGCGGCTCTCCTGGTCGGCGTCCGCTGAGGCTCAATGGCGAGACGCTAACGGTGACGGTTACAGGCGGCCTGACATGCGTACGACCGGATGAAACATTGCATGAGGCAATTGGTCGTGCGGACGATGCCATGTATTTCGGGAAAAATAATGGACGTAACCGCTGTATTCTGACGCTCGACGGGCTGATGCGGGAAACGCTGAAATAACCCAGGTGTATTATTCACCATGGTAAATAATCGCGGATATAAATTATCGGCGGCGTGCATAAAAAAATGACCGCGAAATGTTTAATTTGCGAGCTGAATCGTATTTAACAGCTAAAGATAATTTATATATCGCCGACATAACAAGGCAGAAAAAAGATTAACAATTGGATAACCTGCCTAAGGACGCCGTTATGTCTTCTCCGCCGTTCGTGACGCAGCGTGAAGTTACGCTTGCTAACGACACTACGCTTATGTCTACCACCGATCTGCAAAGCTACATCACCCATGCCAACGACGCTTTTATCGAGGTAAGCGGATATACCTCAGAGGAACTGACCGGCAGCCCGCACAATCTGGTGCGTCACCCCGATATGCCCAAAGCGGCTTTCGCCGATATGTGGTACACGCTGAAGCAGGGCGAGCCCTGGACCGGCATCGTTAAAAACCGCTGTAAAAACGGCGATCACTACTGGGTGCGCGCCAACGTGGCACCGATGGTGCGCGGCGGAAAAATAACCGGTTTTATGTCGATTCGTACCCGAGCCAGCGCGGAAGAGATTGCGGCGGTAGAGCCGCTTTATAAAGCGCTGCGTGAAGGGCGTAAACCGCGCCGTCTGTTCAAAGGGCTGGTGCTGCGCAACGCCTGGTGGGGCAAACTCCCGGCGGTTCCATTGCGCTGGCGTCTGCGCGGTGTGATGGCGGCGCTGTTTGTGGCCTGGATGGCAGTGATGGCCTGTACGGGCGCACCAATGCTGATTCCGGCGCTCGCGGCGGCAGTGATGTTGCTTCTCGGCGGCGCGGCGCTGGAGTGGCAGATTGTGCGCCCGGTTGAAAATGTGGCGCGCCAGGCGCTGCGCATCGCGACCGGCGAATCGCAAAGTATTACGCATATTAACCGCGTTGATGAGGTCGGCGTGACGCTGCGCGCAGTTGGCCAACTGGGGCTGATGTGCCGCTGGCTGATGAATGATGTCTCAGGGCAGGTCAGCAGCGTGCGCAGCGGCAGCGAGACGCTGGCGCGCGGCAATGACGATCTTAACGAACGTACCCGCCAGACAGTGGTAAATGTGCAGCAAACGGTCACCACCATGAATCAAATGGCGGCGTCGGTGCAGAACAACTCCGCCACCGCGGCGGCGGCCGATAAACTCTCCAGCGAGGCGAGCGACGCGGCGCGTCTCGGCGGTCAGACGATGGAAACCGTGGTCAATACGATGGACGAAATCGCCGACAGCACGCAGCGTATCGGCTCCATCACGGCGCTGATTAACGATATCGCTTTTCAGACTAACATCCTGGCGCTTAACGCCGCCGTGGAAGCCGCGCGGGCGGGCGAGCAGGGCAAAGGTTTTGCCGTCGTGGCGGGCGAAGTGCGTCATCTGGCCAACCGCAGCGCGAACGCGGCCAACGATATCCGCAAGCTGATTGACGCCAGCGCCAGTAAAGTGGCGTCCGGTACGGTGCAGGTGCATGAAGCAGGGCGCACCATGCAGGATATCGTCAACCAGGTGGAGAACGTGACGCGCCTGCTGGGGCAGATAAGCCAGGCCACCACCGAGCAGGCCGACGGCCTTTCGGATCTCACCCGTGCGGTAGCCGAACTGGATGCCATCACTCGCAAGAACGCGGCGCTGGTGGAAGAGAGCGCGCAGGTTTCGTCGATGGTGAAACACCGCGCTGGACGCCTGCAGGATGCCGTCACGGTACTGCATTAATTTTGGTTAAAGGCGGCGCAATGCCGCCTTTTTCTTGCTGGATGACGCTGTAAAATTTGTCAATTTGTGCCCTTTTTACGAAGTGTTATATTGTTGGGTTAATGTTAAAAATAAATTAAATAAATGTATTTAATATAAACCCTTCATTTTAAATTGTTTTTCCCATCTTCCTGAACCCACACATAAAAACGTTTCCGCTTCGTTGTAATTAATTGCGCGATTAAGTGATCTGGCGCACATTTGGCCGATCAATCGCCGCTTATTAATAGCCATTGACTATTGTTTTAATGGTTTCTAAAAGAGAAAAACGATCAAACTCATAAAGTTACAAAACGGCCGGACGATAACGACCTTTGTCGATCCCCGCAGGTTCGGCGGATCACGTTATCCATCGCTGCGATTTCCGTTTCGTCAGCGCAAAATAACCCGTTCAACGGAGTGAATATGTCCATCCGCGATATTAAAATCCGCACAAAGCTTATTTTCGCTTTTGCTTTTTTTATTGTTTTATTACTTATCAGCGCCGGTTTATCACTCGGTAGTCTGAGCCAGGCCAATAATAATATTCAGCAGGTTATCGCTGAGGATTATCCCACGACCGTAAAAGCCAATCAGCTTATTGAAAATTTCCAGAGCTTCGTCAGTACGCAGCAATTAATGCTGATGGACGAAAACCAGCGCTGGACGCAGCAGTCAGAAGCGCAGCTCAGCGCCATTAGCGGGCGTATTGGCGCGCTGCTGGCCGATCTCAATAAAACGCTGACCGATGACGCTTCGCGTCAGGCGCTGGCGCAGATAGCCGAGGTGCGTAAGCAGTACCTGGCGTCGCGGTTTCGCATTCTCGATGCGGTAAAACGCAACGATCGTAATGCGGCGCTGGAGGAGATGATGTCCACCACGGTGGCGCTCCAGAACGAGTACAAATCGCGGGTTCAGGCGCTGATTAAAATTCAGGATAATCATATGCGCGAGGCAGGCGTGACGGTGGCGAAGGATTTCAGTAGCAACCGTGCGCTGACGATTGGCCTGACGCTGTTGTGCGTGGTGCTGGGTTCTCTGATGGGTTGGCTTATCGTGCGTGCCATTACGCGCCCGCTCGATCAGGCGGTGCGCTTTGCCGGCGCGATTGCCGAGGGCGATCTCACCCGCTCGGTGGACGTGCAGTCGCGCGATGAAACCGGCGTGTTGCTGAATGCGCTGATGGATATGAAGCAGCGTTTGCAGGCCATTGTGCAGGAGGTGCAGTACAGCGCCGAAAGCATCTCCAGCGCGGCGTCGCAGATTGTCGCGGGTAACCAGGATCTGGCCGCGCGCACCGAAGAGCAGGCAAGTTCCGTTGAGCAGACCGCCGCCTCGATGGAGCAGATCACCTCGACCGTGAAAAACACCGCGGATAACACCAGCGAGGCGACGAAACTGTCATCCGAGGCTGCCGATGTGGTGAAACGCAACGGCGAAATGATGCAGCAGGTGACGGACAAAATGCGCGTCATTCGCGGCACGTCGGATCGTATGTCAGACATCATCAACCTGATCGATTCCATCGCGTTCCAGACCAACATCCTGGCGCTGAACGCCGCCGTCGAGGCAGCGCGCGCGGGCGAGCATGGCCGGGGTTTCGCGGTGGTGGCGGGCGAAGTGCGCCAGCTGGCGCAAAAGAGCGCGTCATCGGCAAGCGAGATCCGTGCGCTTATCGAGGACTCCACCGGCCAGACCCGCGAAGGCATGGAGCTGGTGGAAAAAGCGAGCGGCCTGCTGAACGGCATGGTGGCGAACGTGGGGGAAATGGACACGATCCTGCGGGAAATCGCGCAGGCGAGCCGTGAACAGACCGACGGCATTTCGCAGATCAACAGCGCCATTGGCATGATTGACACCACCACGCAGCAGAACTCCGCGCTGGTGGAGGAATCGGTCGCGGCGGCCTCGTCGCTCAATGACCAGGCGCATAACTTAAAAGAGATGATTAAAGTGTTCCGTCTCAGCGCCTGATAAACCGCGGCGGTGGCCTGCCACCGCCGTTATTGCTAGTCGAGCTGGGAAATTTCCAGCGCCGCGCGGTCAATAATCCCGATAATCTGTTTTAACGTCTCCGGGCTGATTTCCGCCTGATTCACTTTCAAATCCAGCACCGCTTTCATGTTATCAAGCGCCCGTTTCATCTGCGGATCTTTACGCAGCTTATGCCCGATGGCGCGCGCCCGCATCCGCGCCTGAATATGATCCAGCGCCTCGCGGTTCTCCCCAAGCCACGCGCGGCCCGCGTCGGTAATCGCGATTTTCTTCCGGCCATTTTCTTCGTCGTGCAACACCACAAACCCCTGCGCCGCCAGCGCGTCGAGCGTCGGGTAGACCACGCCGGGGCTCGGCGCGTAGTGGCCTGCGGTCAGCGTTTCGATGGCTTTGATAAGTTCATAACCGTGGCTCTCGCCAGCGCACAGGATATCCAGCATCACCAGGCGCAGTTCGCCGTTGCCGAAAAAGCGCGGGCGGCGATGTCCGTCCGGTCCGTGTCGGCCTTCACGGCGTGGGGATGAAGCGTGGCGGTCGTCTGAGCGCATGGGTAATCTCCGGTTTAAAACGATATATCTTAACTATATCTTTTTTGCTTAAAAATGTCGTTATTAAAACGCCATTAAACTTAAGTTCATGTTTAATAAATAATAAAAAGAGACCTTTTACGTATAGTGCGGTTTTTGCTCAGTCTATCGGAAAAGTGCTTGCCATTTCTGTTGTTGGCAATCATTATCATTTACGAAAATTTAGATATATCGAATTTACCGTTTACGTTGGCAGGTTGATGATGAATCAGAAAACTCCATTCCCGCAGCGCGTACGCAACGAACTGCGTTTTCGTGAAATTACCGTGCTTAAAAGCGAGCGCGTCAGCGGTTTTCAGCGCATCGTGTTTGGCGGCGACGCGCTGGCGGGCTTTAGCTCGCGCGGCTTCGACGACCATATCAAAGTGTTTTTCCCGCAGGACGGCGCGCCGTTCGTGCCGCCTGAAGTGACCGATGAAGGCATCGTCTGGGCAGGCGACGTGCGCCCGCCGTCGCGTGACTACACGCCGCTGTTTGACGAGGCGAACCAGCAGTTAACCATCGATTTTTACGTGCATGAGGCTGGTGTGGCGAGCGACTGGGCCGTGGCGGCCAAACCCGGCGACACGCTCTGCATCGGCGGGCCGCGCGGCTCGTTAGTGGTGCCGGAAGATTACGCCTGGCAGCTCTATGTGTGCGATGAATCCGGGATGCCCGCGCTGCGCCGCCGCCTGGAGGCGCTCCGCGCGCAGGCGAAACCGGTGCAGGTAGAGGCTATCGTGACGGTGGCGGATGAAGCGCTGAAAGGGTATCTGGCGCACCTCGGCGAATTTAACATCCAGTGGGTCATCGGCCACGACGCGCAGGCGGTGGAAGCGAAACTGGCGGCGCTGACGGTGCCCGAGGACGATTACTACCTCTGGATAACCGGCGAAGGCAAAGTCGTTAAGCGCTTAAGCGAGCCGTTTGAAGGGCGTGTGGATCCCCAGCTGATGCGCGCCGCGGCGTACTGGCACAGCAAGTAATCATGGCGTGTGCGGGAAAGGGCGCTGGCGCTTTTTTCCGCAGAATAACCCTTCTTTTTTTGTTGCTTCCGGACGTATAATCGCCGCCCTTTGTCGATTCTTTTGCCTTTTTCCGGAAGCACTATGAGTTCCCTGAGCCTGATCCAGCCGGATCGCGATCTGTTCTCCTGGCCCCAGTACTGGGCCGCCTGTTTTGGGCCTGCGCCCTTTTTACCGATGTCGCGCGAGGAGATGGACCAGCTCGGCTGGGACAGTTGCGACATTATTCTCGTTACCGGCGACGCCTACGTCGATCACCCGAGCTTCGGCATGGCCATTTGTGGCCGTATGCTGGAGGCGCAGGGTTTTCGCGTCGGGATCATCGCGCAACCGGACTGGACGACCAAAGACGACTTTATGCGGCTTGGCAGACCGAACCTGTTTTTCGGCGTCACCGCCGGGAACATGGATTCGATGATCAACCGCTACACGGCGGATCGCAAACTGCGCCATGACGACGCCTACACGCCGGATAACGAAGCCGGGAAACGCCCGGATCGCGCAACCCTGGTCTATACCCAGCGCTGCAAAGAGGCCTGGCGCGACGTGCCGGTGATTCTGGGCGGTATTGAGGCGAGCCTGCGCCGCACCGCGCATTACGATTACTGGTCTGATACCGTGCGCCGCTCGGTACTGGTGGATGCCAAAGCCGACATGCTGATTTTCGGCAACGGCGAGCGTCCGCTGGTGGAAGTGGCGCACCGTCTGGCGATGGGGGAGTCTCTCGCTACGATCCGGGACGTGCGTAACACCGCGATTATGGTGAAAGAGGCGCTGCCGGGCTGGGCGGGTGTGGATTCCACGCGTCTCGACACGCCAGGGCGCATCGATCCGATCCCGCACCCGTATGGCGACGATCTGCCATGCGCCGATGGCAACACACCGGAAAAACCGGCGGCGAAAGCCGTTACCGTTCAGCCACCGCGCCCGAAGCCGTGGGAGAAAACCTATGTGCTGCTGCCGTCGTATGAAAAAGTGAAGGGCGACAAAGTGCTCTACGCGCACGCCTCACGCATTCTGCATCACGAAACCAACCCTGGCTGCGCCCGCGCGCTGATGCAAAAGCATGGCGATCGTTATATCTGGATCAATCCGCCTGCGATCCCGCTCTCCACTGAAGAGATGGACAGCGTCTTTGCGCTGCCGTACCAGCGCGTGCCGCATCCGGCTTACGGTACAAAACGCATTCCCGCCTGGGAGATGATCCGTTTCTCGGTGAACATTATGCGCGGCTGCTTTGGCGGCTGTTCGTTTACTCTTGTTTTTATGTATTTAGAGTTAAACTCTACTTTTCTATTTTTAGAATTCAAGCTATTCATCGTAATTGAGAGATATCCTTTTAATGTTCAGCAAGCCTGTTAAAAGCACTTTATCTGAACCGCGTTTTGCCTAAATCCTGCTCAATATATACTCTCCCTGAGTTCTGAAATCCTCAAATTCCCCAATCTTAAAGCATTGATACATAGATGATGTCAGATAATGCGCAATCATCTCACCGCCAATATGGATCCGTTCCGGGTGTGGGTATGTCGCCTGTATAGCCCTTTGTTCATTCATCATTACAGGAATTGTCTGCAACAAATCCCCATCCAAGATTTGGCACTCAGGTTTTACTCCTGTTCCGTATTGTAATTGCTCTGATTCGAAATCATGGACTGAGCGATAGGCGAACGAAACGATATTTCCTGTTTCCTCGCAAATTGCGAACTGATAAACACTGGTTGTCACCGTTGAAGAAGAGGGAATTGCATGGTCATGCTTGTATTGTTTCCACAGCCTCCTTAGACAGGCCGATGTATGATAATTGAGATTTTGTATACCTGATACGACCATTCTGGTTGATGCTTCAAGCAACCAGGTGTTAGAAAATCCACCTGCCCCCGTTCCTGCTATGATGGTTCTTAGCTGGGGGATGTAACCTGCTTTGGAAACAAAAGATAACGGCTCCCCATTATCGGTGACGGCAAGGGTATCTGTTACAATCAGTGCTTGTGCTTCGTCTGTATAAAATATCAGTGATGACATATTTTCCTCATCCAGAAAAGACATTACATGAATCACAGAACAGGTCACTACAACCACGTGAAAGGGAGTCAGACCATTTTCCAGAGGTAAATATATTCTTGTGTTTGGACGCGTTGCGGTTCTCTGTAAAAAATATATAGCACAAACAAAAGTCCCCGCAGGGATAAATATAGTTATATGCGCTTTTTCTGCTGGCTTTTACAATTGAAAGTGACAGGTAAACGAAATGTGTTACAGGTTTCTTTTGCTTTTCGTTGGGTTCTGTATATGCGAATTTACCCTGTGTGTTATTTTTGCAATGGACTCAGGCTGTATTCAATCAATTAAGGTTTACTTCTGGCATTAAGATGTATCCGTTGCCTGTTTTTTAAGGGCACGGTTTGTGCCGGGAAATGAAAATCACATCTTAAGTTCTTCACTCAAAGGATTTGTGATGTTTATCACGTATGGTCCGGGTAACGTGTTGAGGTCAATGTATTGCATCGTGATGGTGTCGTTACATCTTTTACTTTCCTCCTGATTTGCATATTCACTCCCGGCAACCTGGTTGTTTGTTTTTTCTTCTTCCGGATTTATAGTGTAGGCATGAGGTGGCGTTTCAGGGCGACAGACTGTGAGGATAATCACTAACATTCATGCGCGTTATGGGCGTGTCAGCAAACTGGATGCAACAGAGCCGAAACTGAAATTTGAACCCGGATTTCTGTATGCTGAAATACCTTATATTAGCGGCATCCAGAATCGAAAACTGAGCCGATATGTACACTTTTATCTTATGGATAAAGCTATCCTGCAGGCCAGGGATTTAAAGCCTTTAGCCCGGGCATTTTTACGCTGGATAAGGTGGCTGGAGGATAACGGACTTGACCCTTTCACCCCGGGAACGTTGAAATACCAAAGCCCTACATATGGCTTCAGGGAGTATCTTCTGGGGGCCGTAAGGCAGGGGCGCATCGCCTCATCCACCGCGGCGGTGTACATCAGCGTTATCCGACGGTTTTACGTATTTCTGGGCAAGTGTGGTGAGCTGGCTGCCAGCTCATTTTTTACGTTGGTCGAAAAAGTCGTTGACGGGCGACGCAAGGTGATAAGTTCGGATCTTGCCATCAGGATAACCAGCACAACAAAAAGGACAATCAACCCACTGAATGATGCAGAGGTTCATATCCTGGATGAGGCACTGAAATCTGAGTCCGGGTTGTTCAGTTTAATGATTGTGCTGATGAAAAATTGTGGGCTACGGCTGGATGAAATGCTGACCCTGCCGTCGTCACTCTTTACTGAAGAGTACCTTGCCAGTGTCCCTGTATCTGAGTTGACCATCAGGGGGCTTCATATTGGTCCGAGATGCGGAGTTCATACGAAGTTTGGGATGACGCGAGAACTCTTCATCACCAGACGATTGTACGAGCAGGTTCTGGATTATCTGGCGGATGAGGAGTATGAAAAGAAGATCCAAAAATGGCGTGCACGACAGGGTGGGGAAGGGCGGCACGAGCCTTTATTTTTAATGGCAAACGGGAAACGGATGTCTGAAAAAGCCTTTTACTCCCGCTGGTACAGTTTTCGCCATCGCCTGGCCCGGTCTGCTCCGGGAAATGTGTTCAGACATAAACCCCATGATTTGCGGGCAACGTTTGCGACCCATTTTTTACGCTCGGCACTGAGTTGCTATCCCGATCAGGCCGCAAATGCGCTGGGTACAGTAAAATACTGGATGGGCCATAAAAGCGAAAATACGACGATGAAATACATCGTCTTTCTTCAGCAAAACCAGATTTCTGATGCAGTCGCCGGGGTCATGGACGCATTGATTGACGGTGCTGCAGGTCGCGATGGAGCCATATATGAGCCGGAGTGAAACGCAGATAACGTGGATGGCCGAAAATGTGCTGTCATGGGAGACGGTCAGCGGACACATCACTCAGCGGGATCTGAACCGATATTATTTACTTGACGTTTATCTTCAGGCTCATTTTTCAGATTATGTGTTGCTCCCCGGATGGTTTAGTGAACATTCGCATCTTGCCCGCCCTGAAAAACGCGATTTTATTGCCTCTCTGAAACGATTTCTTCTGTCTTACCGTCCCGCCGGAAGGTTAACCATTTTACGTTATCTCAATATGTTTTTTATATGGCAGTCAGTCAATCAGTATGACTATGGCACGGCTGAAGGCGTTGAAATGTATATTAAACATCTCATGAACGATATTCGTCGGCGAAAAATTTCAGTCAGGATGGCAAGACACTACTTGTCCGTGGTCAACCGGTTTTTGCTTACGGGCGGGCAGATTCAGAGGCGGTATGAATATGAATTCTTACCGAAAGGAACGTATCAGCAGCAGGGAAGGGATAGCTATACCAGGAATGAACTTTCCGAGATCCTGAGGCAGTTGTCATCCATGAATGAGTTCCTTGCGGGATGTATCCGGGAGCATATCGCTAAATCGGAAAAAGGGGTGCGGCATTTCTCACCGTCTTTGCTGGCACCTGTTTATGAAGCGTATTTCCGGTATCCGGGAGAGAACGGGGTCAGCAGGGCAGAGATCATCATCAGGGACGTTCTGGAAAATTACTTTCTTACTTCTTTTTTTCTGTTCTGTTACCACACATGGGGAAACACCTCTCAGGTTCTGGGTCTGACGCGGGATGATATACATCTGGATGAAAAGGGTATCAGCACTGATTATGTTTATAAGGGGAGAGCGAATAAGTATATACGTCTGACGATAGGTAAATCGGAGTATGTGACCAAACGTGCGGGCTATTACTGGTTTCTGTCTTTTATCAGGCTCAGGGACGACATCGTTAACTATCTGGTTTCCGCAGATAACTTCCCTCCGGTACAGGCGCTGTTTCTGAGTGAGCCGCAGGTGAAATTCCGTAAGCTTTATTCTCTTAATCCCAGTCATCTGACTAAATTTTCTAACTCTGAGGGGGCGTGGGCCACGATGCGGCAGCTTAATCCCTCGCTTCCATCAATTACCGTTTCTGGCTTGCGCAAAACGTCTGAGCAGTATACGGACAGAACATTAAAGAATGGTCTGATTACGGCGGAAAAAGCACAGCATAACTGGGGCACTTACAGGCGGAATTATGCTGCAGGTAACCCACAGGGGGCGAAGGAAAACTTCAGTGCTGCACTTGATACGCTTATGAATCAGGGGATTGCGACACGTGCGTTATCCGAGCGGGTAAAAGTTGCTGATGAGCTGGGGATCGATCTGCGTGGAAGCGATGAGGGTGTGGATCTTTTATTGAATGGCCTGGGATGTCGATCGCAGGAGCCGGCTACAGATATTGAATTGCGCTTTATAAAAAAGCAAAAACGATTTGGCCGGACACCAAAGGCTTGTGCGGATTTTTCTCATTGTGTCGAATGTTCAAAAAGTTGCGTTGTGGAAACGCTGGAGTCTGTATGGCTCCTGCTGTCATTCAGGCATGCTATCGAGTATGGAAAACCGTTGTACATCGGTTCGGTCAATGCTGTGGAGCGTTATGAAACGTTACTCCTGAAGATTGATTTACGGCTTGGGCTGGTAGATGAGGCGACCCTGAAAAAAGCGCGCGTTAAACTTCAGCGAGAAGGTGTGGCTCCGGTATGGCAGATTTGAAGAAAAAAGAGGTAAGCCGTAGTCGAATGGCGGAGTTTCCTGCCGGAACGCCGCTTCGTTCAGGGGATGAGTTTCCGACTGAGGATATCATCTGTGAGGCACTAGAAAACAAAAGCTTTGAACGTCTGAATAACTGCCTGGTTATCGCCAGCTCAGATGAACATGATATGCGTTTTATCAATGAGGAGACGCTGAATATTTATTTCAGGGATGATGTCTGGACCAATCGCTATGTCAGAACCCATATTGGTGAAACGTTAAGAACCGTTAATTTTTCAGGCATACGGGATCCTGAACTGCGTCTTGAAGCCAAAATCATCTCAGCCAGCCTGCTCTGGATTGTCGGCAGGACCGCGAAGACGCAGTCACTGATCCGGAAATGTGCAAACATTGTGGCGGGAGCCCGTATTATTGAGTCTATGGGGTATCGCAGTCTGTTTCAGCTTCGTTTTCCGCTTGTCCGGAATGCTTTCATTGTAAAGATGAAGGAGGAGGATGAGCACGGCAGGAAGCGTTCTGAAAGAACATTACGTAATTACTTTATGGACCTGGCGGATATCTCGCTGACAGGTCATACCCGTCTTCGAAAATACGGTTACTTTCCTGATATTAGCTTCGACAGTTACAACAGTGTGGATGATTCAAACCAGACATATTGTATGCCTTTCAGTCTTATGATGTCTGTCTGGGAAGGGCTGATTACTGAACTGGATGCTGAAATCAGTGATTTCGATTTTGACGGGTTTTCCCGGCTGTGCGCTATCATAAACGGTTTTTATGATTCGCCTTACTATACGTCGATGCTGGAAGCCCGTAAAAGAGGGACAGCAAAAAGCATACCGGATTACCGGGCCGCGTATTACTACAATATTGTTGCCGGGGAAATTCGGGCGCTTTTCGCGACACTTGGCCCCGGGATGCAGGGCTGGTTCTCGGTACATAAAAATAAGCGCTGGAGATCTGATTTTATTGGCGTTGATCACATAAAGCTGAACACCTGGCATTTTGAGCTGACGTTAAAAGTCATGAATGTGATACAGGCCATGTCGGGGATGAGACACAGCGAAGTGCTTGGCGTGATGCACGGTTCACTGATTTATGATGGTGATATCCTGGGACTTCGTTCGGTGTTGCATAAGTTCGCCCCGGAAGGTGGAAGTCACGAAGACTGGGTTGTTTGTCGCTATGTGGAAAAGCCTTTTCAGCATTTACGCAGAATTAATCAAATCATGACAGGCCTGGACGGGAAGACGCTGGACAATGTTCCATTGTCTTTAAATATCAGGTCGTGGTTCTCGGAGCAAAAACTCTCTTTTATGGGGACGCAGCGCCAGACTGAGTGGGCAAAGAAATTTGTGAAAAGACACCATCTGTTCATCCGACGTGACCATATTGATGAGTTCAGGCTTTTAAATCCAAACATACGTGATGATGAACGCGTTGCGATGGAGATTCGGGAGGGGGCTTTCTGGCCATTGCGAACCCATCAGTTTCGCCGTTCACTTGCTGTACACCTCAGGCGTCTTGATCTGATTTCTACTAATGATCTTATCCGGCAGTTTAAGCACTTAATCAGAGGCATGACGGAGTGGTATATGTCCGGTGCACTCAACGCTTCGCATTTTAGCCGGGCGATCCCTCAGGCATTCGCTGCCGAGATTGAAAGGGTTGATACCGAACTCTCAGCTTCCAGGGCTGTTTCTTATCAGCATGAAGGCCTGCTTTATGGCGAAGGCGGGAAGTTACTGATGTCCCAGAGAGGTGGGCACTTACATCAGATGACGTTTCCTACACTGAAAAAAGCGATGAGCATGGCTAAACGAGGCGGGCAAAAACTGGTATCTCTTGGAAACGGTTTTTATTGCATGAATGGCCATGACTGCGAGTTTAAGGCGGTTGTTCAGTCAGCGTCCTGCAATCCGGGATGTGAGAACATGCTGGCCGGAGCTGATTCTGTTCCCGTGTGGAAACGCAGGATGGCTCATTATGACAACCTTCTGGAGATTGCCGTGCGAAATAATGCTCCTCAGGCTGACAGGGATTTTCTGATGCTTGAGAGAGATTTTTATGCAGATGCTGTCCGCTTTTTTGAAAAGGATGAATAGAGCATGACGAACGAACAGTCGGGGGTTAAAAAAACACAGGCAAGAGCAGAGCAGGCCCTGAGGGAACTGATGTTATCAGGGGAGCGTATCAGCCAGTATGCTGTGGAAAAACGAGCGGGGCTGGCAAACGGCACCCTGAATTATAACTGTCCTGAGTACAGGCAGGTCAGGGAGGCTATCCGCAGTCTGAAAAAAACGTGCCAGGGCACCGCGCCGGTTGATGAGCAGGGCATTGAGCAGCAGATCAAGCTGAAAGAAAAGTATCGCCGTCAGAGAAATGAGCTGAGGGAAGAAATCAAAAAGATGATGGCTGAAAATGTAGAGCTGTTACATAACCTTATACTTTTACAGCAGTATGTCAGGGAGCTTGAACGCAACACCGGGAGGGAGAAAGGGGACGTCATTCCGTTCTCGGGTGGTGTCAGGGACTGAGGCTATACTGAACGGAAGGACGCGAGGTGAATCGCCACGCGTTTAACAGACACCTCAGAGTCATTTAAGATGACTTAAAGAGAGGTGCCCATGAGCGGTAAGCGTTATCCTGAAGAGTTTAAAACTGAAGCAGTCAAACAGGTTGTTGATCGCGGTTATTCTGTTGCCAGCGTTGCAACACGTCTCGATATCACCACCCACAGCCTTTATGCCTGGATAAAGAAGTACGGTCCGGATTCTTCCACTAATAAAGAACAGTCAGATGCTCAGGCCGAGCTCCGCCGTCTCCAGAAAGAGCTGAAGCGGGTTACCGACGAACGGGACATATTAAAAAAAGCCGCGGCGTACTTCGCAAAGCTGTCCGGCTGAGGTACGCCTTTATCCGTGACAACACCTGTTGCTGGCCTGTTCGCCTGCTCTGTCGGGTGCTGGATGTTCATCCCAGTGGTTTTTACGCCTGGCTTCAGCAGCCGCATTCACAACGCCATCAGGCAGACCTGAGACTGACAGGACAGATTAAACAGTTCTGGCTGGAATCGGGATGCGTCTATGGTTATCGCAAAATCCATCTGGATCTGCGTGACAGCGGGCAACAGTGCGGAGTAAACAGAGTCTGGAGACTGATGAAACGTGTCGGAATAAAGGCTCAGGTCGGATACCGAAGCCCGCGGGCACGTAAAGGCGAGGCCAGTATCGTGTCACCCAACAGGCTCCAGCGACAGTTCAATCCGGATGCTCCTGATGAGCGTTGGGTAACGGACATAACCTACATCAGGACCCACGAAGGCTGGCTGTATCTTGCCGTTGTTGTTGATCTGTTCTCACGCAAAATTATCGGCTGGTCCATGCAATCCCGGATGACAAAGGACATTGTCCTGAACGCACTGCTGATGGCTGTATGGCGGCGTAATCCCCAAAAACAGGTGCTGGTTCATTCGGATCAGGGCAGTCAGTACTACAAGCCATGAATGGCAGTCGTTCCTGAAATCACACGGCCTGGAGGGCAGCATGAGCCGTCGCGGTAACTGCCATGATAATGCGGTTGCAGAAAGTTTTTTCCAGTTGTTGAAACGTGAACGGATAAAGAAAAAGATCTACGGAACGCGGGAAGAAGCCCGCAGTGATATTTTTGATTACATCGAAATGTTTTATAACAGTAAGCGTCGGCATGGTTCTAGCGAACAGATGTCACCGACAGAATATGAAAACCAGTATTATCAACGGCTCGGAAGTGTCTAGATTATCCGTGGCGATTCACTAGGGTTACCTAATTCACCTATGTCTACTTCTGGCACAATGCAGAAATGAGATAGATTTACTTTATCCGCTTCTCGCTCAAAGCTGTCCGTAATCCCCTGCCTGCTTAAAAAAACCGGATTAACGTGTGATGTTTTTACGTTTTCCAGGCAGCCTTCATCGGTAAGTACCTGTCTTACAGACTTCAATGCACTTAGTTAAGAAACATCCTAATCGTCCTTTCGCCGATCGCGAGATCTGTTATGGCAGCTAAACTCGATTGATACCCCAATCCGCCGGGCAGCATTTCCTTTCCGCACGCAAGAAGGAGAAGATCATGAAAGCAGTAATTTACAACGGTCCTTATGATGTAAAAGTAAAAGACGTACCGGATGCGAAAATTGTCCGCCCCACGGATGTACTCGTCCGCATCACCACCACCAACATTTGTGGGTCGGACTTGCACATGTATGAGGGCCGGACCAGCTTTGAACAGGGACGGATTCTGGGTCACGAAAACCTGGGTGAAGTGGTCGAAATTGGCTCAGGCGTTGAACGTATTAAGGTGGGCGACTATGTTTGTCTGCCGTTTAACGTGGGATGTGGTTTTTGCGAAAACTGTGAAAAAGGTCTGACCGGCTTTTGTCTCACTACCAATCCGGGTTCGGCAGGCGCAGCTTATGGTTTTGCTGAAATGGGTCCCTGGGAGGGGGGGCAGGCGGAACTGCTTCGGGTGCCATTTGCCGACTTTAACTGCCTTGTTCTTCCCCCTGATGCGGCAGAAAAAGAAGATGATTATGTGATGCTCTCTGACATTTTTCCTACCGGCTGGCATGCAACAGAACTTGCCGGATTGAAGCCTGGTGAAAGCGTGGCCATTTATGGCGCGGGGCCGGTCGGTTTGATGGCAGCTCATTCGGCGATCATTAAAGGTGCTTCACAGGTGTTTGTGGTTGATACGCACACAGACCGGTTGGCTCTGGCTGAAAAAATGGGGGCGACGGGCATCAATGCTACTGGCGATGAAGCTGTACAAAAAATTCTCGACCTGACGGATGGACGCGGTACGGATTGTGGCTGCGAATGTGTTGGCTATCAGTGCTGTAACAAACATGGCCATGAAGATAACTCTGTCACCATGAACAGTCTTGTTGCGTCGACGAAAGCAACCGGGGGAATTGGTGTGGTTGGCGTCTTTATTCCTCAGGATCCGGGGGCTGAATCGGAGCTTGCCAGAGAGGGTAAGATGCCATTTGATTTTGGGAGTTTCTGGTTTAAAGGACAGGCAATCCGTACCGGCCAGGCGAACGTTAAGGCCTATAACCGTCAGCTGTCTCGCCTCATCCATCACGATAAAGCCAGTCCGGGCAAAATAATTTCTCATCGTCTTTCGCTTGAAGAGGCTCCTGCCGGATATAAGCACTTCGATGAGCGGGATGAAGGATGGACGAAGGTTATCCTTAAGCCTTAAATAGAGTTATCCGGTATGAGAAAGCAAAAACCGGGAAAGAATGTATGACTTTTGACAGGGTGCAATAAAATATCCTGTCAGGGCGTTATTATTCATACTTTCAGCTGCCAGGTGATGCTGCCAACTTACTGATTTAGTGTATGATGGTGTTTTTGAGGTGCTCCAGTGGCTTCTGTTTCTATCAGCTGTCCCTCCTGTTCAGCTACTGACGGGGTGGTGCGTAACGGCAAAAGCACTGCCGGACATCAGCGCTATCTCTGCTCTCACTGCCGTAAAACATGGCAACTGCAGTTCACTTACACCGCTTCTCAACCCGGTACGCACCAGAAAATCATTGATATGGCCATGAATGGCGTTGGATGCCGGGCAACCGCCCGCATTATGGGCGTTGGCCTCAACACGATTTTAC